>JACCDL010353136.1_pt1 | contig 17179 bp, 18 predicted proteins | sample 7441931 | NCBI WGS metagenome assembly JACCDL01 (sample SAMN15323437, study PRJNA562643) | freshwater metagenome | isolation source: river surface water | place: USA:Blue River Watershed | collected 2017-08-16 | reverse complement strand
GTAAGTCAAAAATATGAATGATGATATTGAAAAAATATATGCCAAATTAGTGGCTCACGAAACTGAAATCATTAACCTACGTAAAGGTTATATGATTGTTAATGAGCGCTACACCAAAGCACTCGCATCATTAAAAGAACTAACAACCAGCGCTGCAGAAGCTGCTAAAAAAGCATGTCTTGCTGCCGAAAAGGCCAAAACCGCAACTGAGCGGTGCGCAAATACTGCCAAAGAAGCAGCAGCTCATTCTGTTATCGTTGCTGCAGAATCAGCTGCGCAAGCTGCTAGCCTATCTGCTGAAGCTGCGATCGAAGCCGCAGCCGCTGCCTCAGCAGCAGCTGCCGCGGCAGCTGCTGCTGTCGCACATCAAGCCGAAGCCTCCTCTTTACAAGCCTCAGCTGAAGCCGCTGAGGCCACAAAACGTGCTGCTGAAGCTGCTGCAGATGCCGTAAAAATGGCTAATGCGGCTGCATCAACCGCGAAAGCAGCTCGCGAAAAACAATAACTAATTACTCAAATACTTGTTTGCTTAGCGTTTAAAACAACTCTAATTCTTAGGTCAATTACTCGGCGACTCATTGAAATAGAGAGTTTTTGGAGGCGGAACCTTGAATCGAACTGGGGTACACGGCTTTGCAGATACGCTGATGATTTCAAACAGTATTTTTTACAACGTCTAATCATGTCTGCAGTTCGATGTTCTATTTGCAGACTCGAACTTGGCATCAAATGGAATGTGATGGATGTCGAATGGCATCGACACTTTGCGTCTTGAGCAATATCACAAGTCATGAAAAATAAAAAAGCCACCCCGAAGGGTGGCAATTTTCAGAGGAGAGACATATACCCCTAAAAAACTTCTTTACTCTGGCTGAATACCAGCATCTTTTATAACCTTAGTCCACTTAGCAACTTCAGCACTGACAAATTTCTTATGTTCAACTGGATTTAATCTTGCATCTGAAATCACTGTTATGCCAAGAGCCTCTTGACGCTTGACTAATTCAGGGTCTTTCAATGCAGCCTTAAGTGCCTCATTAATTTTTTTAACAACCTCAGGTGGCGTTCCCTTTGGAGCATACAAACCATGCCATACGTTGAAGTTGAATCCTTTCAAACCTGCTTCATTCAATGTTGGAATTTGAGCAAGAGCTGGGGCCTGAGATCGTTTTGCACTTGTAATACCATAAGCTTTTACTTTTTTACCCTCAATTTGAGGTGCTGAATTTGTTGCTTGTTCACACATGATGTCAACTTGACCGCCTATCAAATCAGTCATTGCCGGGGCTGTGCCCTTATAAGGAATCAAAGTCATATTACTTTTAATGGCATCTTGTAATAATAGTCCGCATAAATGTGAGGCTGAGCCAACTCCAGCATTTGCCATATTTAAATCTTTATTAGAGGAAATAAATTTTCGGAGATCAGCAAAATCCTTGGCTTGCATCGTGGGTCTTGTAATCAATGTTGAAGGTGCCTCATTAATTAAACCCAAATATTCAAAATCATCAATCTTATAACCAGGGTTTTTATATAGCGATGGGGCTGTTGAAAATCCAATATGATGGACTAATAAGGTGTAACCATCCGGGTTTGCACGAGCAACTTTTGTGGCGCCAATTGTCCCCCCTGCTCCACCAGTGTTATCAACGATGACCATTTGCCCCAATGGTTTACGCATGGCCTCTGCCACATCACGAGCAATCTTGTCACTTGGACCACCAGCTGCAAAAGGAACCACAATAGTGACCGTTTTTGCAGCCGGATATTGCTGAGCACTGACAACTGATGAGAAACCAGCAGCCAAACCTATTAACAATGAAGCTTTGAAACAACTTACTGTTTTAACTAAGTCCATATCTATCTCCAATACTTACGTTGAATTAAGCAGACAACTCGTGCATTACTTTGATTAAGTCAGACTTACCTTCGAATCCAATACCTGGTAAATCAGGCATAGTGATGTAACTGTTTTCAACTTTCACCCCATCAGGGAATCCGCCAAATGGTTGGAATAAATCAGGGTAGCTTTCATTGCCCCCAAGACCTAATCCGGCGGCAATATTCAATGACATTTGGTGTCCACCATGCGGAATACAACGCTTAGCTGACCAACCATGTTCTTTGAGCATATCCAGTGTTTTGAGATACTCAACCAAACCATAACTCAATGCACAATCAAACTGTAGATAATCACGATCAGATCGCATCCCACCATAACGTATTAAGTTGCGAGCATCCTGCATAGAAAATAGATTTTCACCAGTCGCCATTGGATTTTTGTAGTAATTACGTAAATTAGCTTGCAGCTCATAATCTAAAGGATCTCCAGCCTCTTCATACCAGAATAGATCGTACTGAGAGAGTGCTTTGGCATACGCAACTGATGTATCCCTATCGAATCTGCCATTGGCATCCACACATAGTTTTTGCCCATCTTTCAGAACACTTAGAATTGAATCGATACGACGTAAGTCTTCATCCAACGACTCACCACCAATCTTTTTCTTAACAACTGTGTAACCACGATCAATGTAGCTACGCATCTCATCCTTTAGTTTCTCGTGATCTTGACCTGGATAGTAATAACCACCTGCCGCATAAACAAAAACCTTTCTATTTGGCTTACCGTCTCCATATCTATCAGCTAGAAGCTGGAAAAGTGGCTTACCCTCAATCTTTGCTACCGCATCCCACACTGCCATATCGATAGTACCCATAGCAACTGATCGCTCACCATGCCCACCTGGCTTTTCATTGGTGTACATTGTTTGCCAAACTTTATGAGGATCAATATTCTTACCCGTATCATCAAGAAGAGACTCTGGTTTAGCTTCCATGATTCTTGGAATAAAACGCTCTCTCATTAAAGTTCCCTGACCATAACGGCCATTAGAGTTGAAACCATAGCCAACCACAGGTTTACCATCACGTATTACATCGGTCATTACAGCAACAAGACTTAATGTCATTTTGCTAAAGTCAATATAAGCATTTCGAATTGGCGAACTAATTGGTAATGTGATCTCTCTGATTTCTGTAATTCTCATGTCTTCTCCACTAATTATTAAAAGAACAAGAGAATCTTATGACTGAGGTTTATCTGGCGCCAATGCTGTTTTTCTCGTATCCTATGCTTTGGAAGCATAACTATGAAAACTCTGAACTTATCTTGGCTAGAAGATTTTTTGGCGCTATCTGCCAGCGGGAACTTTTCCAGAGCTGCAGATTATCGCCACATGACACAGCCAGCATTTAGCAGGCGCATAAGAGCTCTAGAAGAGTGGATTGGGGCTGATTTATTTAATAGATCGACTCAGCCCGCAACATTAACTGACACTGGCATATGGTTTGAGAATGTTGCAAAAGAAATGTTAGCCAAAGCTGCACGAATCCCTGGCGAAGCAAAGGCATTCAACGAGGCAAACTCAAATACATTAAGAATTGCCTCCACTCATGCTCTATCTTTTACCTTCATGCCAACTTGGCTCAGAGGGCTTGAATCAAAAATAACTATCGGGCAAGTTCAATTGGTTTCTGATGTTATGCAAAGGTGCGAAGCTTTACTTTTGGAGAGTCAAGTTCAATTCCTACTCACACATGCAAACTCTAATGTCCCAAGCAAATTAGATAATGAAAATTATCCGTTTGTTATTGTTGGGCAAGATACTTTGATACCTGTATCAGCCCCCAAAAAAGATCAATCCCCTCAATACACTCTGGATAAGGCAACAGCAAAAAATCCAATTAAGCTTTTAAGCTACAGTCAAGAATCAGGAGTTGGAAGGATTGTTAAAGAACTACATAACTCACTCTCTGACAAACTTCCAACAGAACATGTTTTTACTGCTCACTTGGCTTCAGTATTAAAAACAATGGCAATGGATGGCAGAGGGATAGCATGGCTTCCTAAAACCCTCATTAAAGATGAACTAGAGAACAGTAAGCTTGTTGAGGCTGCACCACATAATTGGTGCATCGATATGGAAATACGCTTATATCGAGATCCTGCATTAATGAGTAAAACTGGTGAATCATTTTGGAAGGCTGTTAATTCAACTTTCAAAACGAGTAGACCAATTAAAAAGTAATCACGGGAATTATCTAGTTAAAAATCTCGTTAAGCCAGATGATGCCAGTCTTCCTTAGTTTAATTAATGGCATGCAGGCAAAATAAGCCAATGAGCACAATTGCCACCATAGTTATTGGTTGAAATAGGAAGTTTTGGAGGCGGAACCCAGAATCGAACTGGGGTACACGGCTTTGCAGGCCGCTGCATAACCACTCTGCCATCCCGCCGGGGATGAAATTGCTAATTAAAAAGGGAAGCCGATTAAGCTTCCCTCGTAATTTGGAGCGGGATAAGAGGCTCGAACTCTCGACCTATACCTTGGCAAGGTATCGCTCTACCAACTGAGCTAATCCCGCATAACAACAAGACCGATACTTTAACATATTTTCAGCTGATGTCAAATAATCGGGGTAAATCGACTGCTGAGGTTGTACTTATTACTAAGCTTACTACAAAGTGGCCTTTTATGCCTAAGGCCTTATTTTGGATGATTTTTTTACAAGTCTGTCTTGGCTTTAATCATAGGCCAAGCTTTTTGCAAGTAATAGAACATGGACCAAACAGTTAAAACTGCGGCAATCCAAATGAGGGGTCTACCGATATAACTTGTGTGGAATAAATCAAGAATAGTGTCGTTGTAGAGCAAGAAAGGTATAGCCACCAACTGGGCTGCTGTTTTTAACTTACCCACAAAGTGAACGGCAACACTTTTAGATGCGCCAATTTGGGCCATCCACTCTCTTAATGCAGAGATCGTAATTTCTCTTCCGATAATGACCAGTGCGACCCAGGCTTCAACTCGATCAAAGTTCAATAAAACCAGAAGAGCAGCAGCTACCATGAGCTTGTCCGCCACAGGATCTAGGAAGGCTCCAAAAGCAGATACCTGACCCCATTTGCGCGCGAGGTAACCATCCAACCAGTCGGTGACTGCAGCGCCTACAAAGAAGATGGTTGCCCAAAGATTTTTTTCATAAATACTCAACCATGTCTCAGGAAGATAGAAGATGCCCACTACCAATGGAATGGTTGCAACTCTTAACCAGGTGAGAAAGATCGGTAAATTAAAGGGCATGCCTAGAGGATAAAGGAATTTCTAGGCAATAGAAGTACTTAAGCAGGTGGTTTGAAATTATTTTTTAATGCAACTGCTTATAGATTTGTTCTGCTAGCGCCTTAGATATACCCTCGACTTGCTGCAATTCTTCTACAGTGGCATTGATAACACCTTTTAATCCACCAAATCGAGCCAATAGCTTTTGACGTCTCTTAGCCCCAACGCCCTCCATCTCTTCAAGCCTAGATACGTTTCTAGCTTTTTGGCGCTTGGCTCGCATACCTGTAATGGCAAAGCGATGCGCTTCATCACGGATCTGTGCAGTTAGAAGTAGTGCCGGACTCTCTAGACCCAGTGTCATGGGCTCGCGTTGATCCGCAAAGAGCAAGGTCTCCAATCCAACTTTCCTACCCTCACCTTTAGCAATACCAACAATCATGTGAATATCTAAACTTAACTCATCAAATACTTCTTTAGCCATTTGAACTTGGCCTTTACCGCCATCGACCAATACGATGTGAGGCTGCTTCTCTGGAGGTATCTCTTGGAAATTTGCATATCTGCGATGTAATACTTGACGCATAGCGGCGTAGTCATCACCCGGAATAATGTCATTGATATTGAATCTGCGATATTCACTGGTTTGCATGTCATGTTTTTGATAAACAACACAACTAGCTTGAGTAGCTTCGCCTGATGTGTGGCTGATATCAAAACATTCCACTCTCAAATCTTCTGCATTTTCAATATCTAGATTAAGAACTTCAATCAAGGATCTTGTCCTTGCCTCTTGACCACCCGCTTCAGCCAGCCTCTTTGTAAGAGCCAGCTCAGCATTGTTCTGAGCCATCATCAACCAATGCTTTCTTTGGCCTTGTGGTTGCTTGAGAATTTGAACTTTTCTGGTTCTATGTTGAGTGTTCGGGTTGGCTTGAATCGCTTGAGTTGCTTTGTCATTAAGTAGGTTTTGCAATTCTTGATTTTCAGGTGTGTCTTTGAAATCTTGAATCACTAAGACCTTAGGTATGAGTTTCAATGCTTCAGCATCATCTCCCAGGTAATGCTGAGACATGAAGGCCAACATGACCTCATCACTGTCAGGCATGGCATCCTCTTTGAATCTTCCCATTTTCGGGAAATAAGCGCGGTCACCCAAGTGTCTGCCACCTCTGACCATGGCTAAGTTGATACAAGCCAAACCACCCTTCATGGCAATACCTAAAATATCAACATCACCCTCTCCTTCAGCCACGGTATCCATCGACTGTTGTTGAAGCACCTGAGATAGGTCAGCAATACGGTCCCGCATCAAGGCTGCCTGCTCGAACTCCATATTCTCACTATGAATGAGCATAGCTTTTTGAAACTCAGACATGACACTCGCGTGATCACCTTCAAGAAATTTCATGGCTTTATTGACATCAGCCGCATAATTTTTTTCTGTGATGTTACCAACGCAAGGAGCACTGCAGCGATGAATCTGATGCAGCAAACAAGGTCTGCTCCGGTTTTTAAAAACAGTATCTTCACAAGTTCTTATTTGAAATACTTTTTGCAATATTTGAATACTGTTTCGAACCGCCCATGAATTAGGGAATGGCCCAAAGTATTGATGCTTTTTATCCACCCTACCCCGGTAATAAGCCAAGCGCGGGTAATCATGACCAGAGAGCATGAGATAAGGATAAGACTTATCGTCTCTAAATAAAATATTGAATGGCGGAGACAACTCTTTAATGAGATTGTTTTCTAAAAGAAGTGCCTCTGTTTCCGTGCGGGTTACTGTTGTTTCTAATGCAACAATTCTGGTGACCATGCGCTCAATGCGCGGAGAAGATAGATTTCGTTGAAAATAGCTACTCACACGCTTTTTTAGATCTTTTGCTTTGCCAACGTATAAGATCTGACCTGCTTCATCAAAAAAGCGATAAACACCTGGTAAGCCAGGTAATTTTTTAACTTCATCAATGAGGGTTTCTGGGGTCTTATTCGACATGCGCTGGGATATTTTTTGTCAAATCGTGGATAACTATGGCGATGCTGGTGTTTGCTGGCGTCTAGCCAGAAGTTTGTCTAGTAGAGATGATATCCGCATTCGATTATTTTGCGATGATTTAAAAGTTTTAGACAAAATAGCCTATGGCGACGCAATCAAACGTGGTGCATCGCTTGGCATAGAAGTATTGCCTTGGTCTGCAGCGCATTCACCAGAGCAATTTCAGCAAGTGGGTAATGTTGTGATCGAGGCATTCGCATGCGAGCTACCAGCCACTTATGTTCAATTAATGGCTCAAGCCTCTAAGAAGCCTTGCTGGATCAATCTTGAATATCTTACGGCTGAGCCTTGGGCTGATGGCATGCACTTGATGCCATCCCCCCAAAATAATGGCTTGAGCAAATATTTTTACTTTCCTGGATTTACAGAAAAGACTGGCGGTGTGACATTAGGTGATTGGGACTTAATAACGCAATCCCATCAAGTACCAGCATCACTTCAAGATTATTGGCAGGCCAATTCAAAAGCTCAGCGAATTTCTATTTTTAATTATCGCCATGCCCCACTAGAGGCATGGCTAAAAGGTTTACAAACTATCACCCTGAGCTCTAGTGAATGTTTTGATATTTATCTTTGTGCAGAACAAAATGTTTCTGATGAATTTTTAGAGGCTGTGAAAAGCCCGCGTTTGAATTTCATTCAACTTCCATTTATGCCGCAAGAAGACTACGACTGGCTTTTATCTCGTTGCAACTTCAACTTGGTTCGAGGTGAAGATTCTTTTGTGCGAGCTCAGTGGGCAGGCAAACCATTCATTTGGGATATTTACCCGCAATCTGACCATGCTCATGAAGTGAAACTGGACGCTTTCTTGGAGAGGTATTTTGAAGGAAGCCCTAGTTCTTTGAATACGCAAGGAAAAATGGCTATGAAATGGGCTTGCCCCAGCACTTGGTGGCCCAATTTAGAAGTTTGGACACAACATTCTGCGACTTGGGCCCAGAAGTTGAGAGATTTAGGTCAATTAGAGGTTAAAATCTTAGACTTTGTGAAATCTCAGGAAATATCGCGATGAAAATTGCTCAAGAACTCCGCGTAGGTAACGTTGTCATGTTAAATGGCCAACCATTGGTTATTCAAAAATCAGAATACAGCCGTTCAGGTCGTAATGCTGCAGTTGTGAAGATGAAGTTTAAGAACCTCATCACTGAAGCACCTAACGAAGGCATTTTCAAAGCTGACGATAAATTTGAAGTGGTTATTTTGGAACGCAAAGAATGTACATATTCTTACTTTGCTGATCCTATGTATGCATTCATGGATACAGAATTCAACCAGTATGAAGTTGAAAAAGACAACATGGGTGATGCTCTTAACTATTTAGAAGATGGCATGCCAGTAGAAGTTGTTTTTTACGAAGGTAAAGCACTTTCAGTTGAATTACCAACTATCGTGATTCGTGAAATCACCTATACAGAACCAGCAGTTAAGGGCGACACAAGCTCAGGTCGCGTATTAAAGAACGCTAAGATTGCAACTGGCTACGAACTACAAGTGCCATTGTTCTGTAGCGAAGGCGACAAGATTGAAATTGATACACGTACAGGCGAATACCGCAGCCGTGCTAACTAATTCAATATCTGAATAGATCTTCTTTTAGTTGATAAAGAACCACCTTCGGGTGGTTTTTTATTTTCTAAATAGGATAGAAATTTCCATCTTCTCAAAATGGAATTAAATATGGCATAGTGTTCATGGAATGCCACTTTTTTAAGCAAACAACCTAGTGGCTTGAATTAAGTAGGATTCTGATTAATACTGATCGAGTTATAAACATTTTCTGTGGATAACCTAAAGTCGGGAGCAAAAAAAATGAGCCATCATGGTGCACCCAAACATCTTTATGTTGAGTATATGTATGGATTCTTATTCCATTACACGCACCAACCTTTGCTACCCACAACACCAGCCTATACACTCGTCAAAGAACTAAGTTCTGATAGCAAACACTGGGAAGCGGTTTATAAAACAATTGATGGGGATAAAGCCACTTTTGAGTTTGATGGCATCAGCATCAAAATGAAAAAGACAGGCTAGTCATTAGAGTCATAAACTAAAAAGCCATCTTTATCGCTAAAGATGGCTTTTTTTATTCATACAACTAAATTTACTTACAGACCTTTTTTCTCAAACCATTTAAACATTGCCAGCGTTATGACTGTAAAGACAATTGCGATGATCCAATGGTTAATACCCAAAGCCTCTGACAAACCAATCTTGCCAAAATCAGCCCAGGATAGAACTGTTGATTTAAAGAATGGGAACAACTCTGCATAAATGGCAGCACCGGCGATCATACCCGCAACACCAAAAATGGCATGCCAACGACCTTCTCCTAGTGCGCCTACTGATGTTCCTGGACAGAACCCCATCACAGCCCAACCAATACCAAATAATGCCCCACCCATCACAATGGCACCGACATTCATTGCTTTATGGCTGAGCTTGATCACTTCCAAATCATTCAAAGCAAGAATGCCAAACATACCTACAATGATGGCAGATAGCATGAACTTCAAAATGGTCATATCTTGAAATAGCATCGCGGCGACTTGTTTGTCATAGCGTAAAACACGGCCTTTTTGTAATAAGAAACCAAAAGCCAAACCAGTTACTAAACCTAAAATTTGTTCTGTTGACATGATTACGCCTTTCTATAAATAAGATTAGCAACTAGTGCGCCAATGCCAAAGAACATAGCTAAGGCAACAAAAGCACTCACCGATAATTGCATCATTCCGCTCAAGCCATGACCACTAGGACAACCATCAGCCAACCGTGCTCCGATCATGGCAACAATACCGCCCAAGAAAGCAAAAATCGCTCGCTTGGTAATAGATGGACCAAATCTTTTTTCCCAAATAGCAGGAACAGCTTCTAACTTAAAACTTTTATCCATCAAAGAAGAGACCAATGCACCAAAGAAAATGCCAATGATCATCATGAATTGCCAATCTACTTTTACCTTTTCTTTTAAGTAATATGCGTTTTCAGCGACGTGAGCAGGATCAACACTTTGAAAAATAAAGCCTGCTGCTCTAACAAAAGTTGTTGATGCTCCTAAGTAGTTAGACTTACCCATCAAGATCGTTGTTAAATACACCGAGAAAATGGCTAAAACCCCTACTAAGGCACCTGCTAGATAAGGGCTCCACCCTTGGCTAAGCTCTTTAGTTGCTTGCGCTTTTATATTTGAATTCATACCCTTTTCCCCTTGATTAACAAATACTTATTAATTCATTACTTTACAATATATTTAATTATATATTATTTATAGATTATTTGTTTGCAAGGCTGTAAGAAATACAAGGGCTAGGGTAATGGCAAACACTGATAACTAAATCTAGTGTTTGCTGTTAACTTAGCGGTGTTCGAGAAAGAATGGAATATGAGAAAAATAGTCGACGTATTTAAAAGAAAAGACCACTCTCTTGTGTGGACCTACGTGATTTCCCTTGATCGCCAAAGGCTCAACTCAGGAATTGTTGAATTTGAAAGAGAAGCCCTGCGCCTGGCTGAGGATCAACATGGCGACAAAGAGTATCTAACAGCTAAAGTAAGACTCGCATAAAAAGCTATCGTACTGATAGCTTTTTTCTTTGCTATTTCTAGCAAGAAATATAAACAATCACGGCAAAAAATCGTTATATTGTTGGTGCGGTAAATATTATAAAAATGATGGAGACAATTTATGAAGAAAATAGCTATCAGTGCTCTAAAAGTGCTTGGTGCAGTAACTTTAATTAGCCAAGTTCAATTGGCATCAGCACAATCAAACTACCCTAATAAACCAATCAAATATATCGTTCCTGTAGCTGCTGGCGGTGGCTCAGATATGGTTGGTCGCGAAGTGATGGACAAATTAGGCAAAGTACTTGGTCAAACAATCGTTGTTGATAACCAAGGTGGTGGCGGTGGCGTGATTGCATCACAAAACACTGCTCGCGCTACACCCGATGGCTACACAATCATGCAAGGCTATGTTGCAACACACGGTACAAGCCCAGCAACTCGCAAATTACCTTATGACGCTGTAAAGGATTTCACAGCGATTGGTATGATCGGCAGCACACCTAACGCTTTAGTTGTTAACAACTCATTGCCTGTTAACAATGTGAAAGAATTGGTAGCCTATTTAAAAGCTAATCCAGGCAAGGTTAGTTATGGATCAGCAGGTCAAGGCTCGCTAACTCACCTGTCAGCAGAACTTTTCAAAGCACAAACAAATGTGTTCATGGTTCATATTCCATACCGCGGTATTGCACCAGCGATCACAGATTTGATTGGTGGCCAGACACAAGTGATGTTCCCAGGCTTGGCAGCAGCATTGCCACACGTTAAAGCTGGCAAAATGAAAATCTTAGCTATTACTGGTAAAGCTCGCCACCCAACCGTTAAAGATATTCCAACGCTTGAAGAAGCTGGTCTTAAAGGTTTCGATGCGGTTCAATGGTATGGCGTAGTGGGTCCAGCTAACATGCCACCAGCAATTGTCAAAACATTGAATGATGGCTTGGCGAAGGTTTTAACTTCACCAGAATTGAAAGCTAAATTAGCTCAAGAAGCGATTGAACCAATGCCAATGTCTCCTGCAGATTTCGGCAAATATATTCAGGCTGATATCGCACGCTGGACAAAACTAGCAAAAGAAAAAAATATTCAACTAGATAATTAATAGAGAAAAGTAAAAAGAAATCAGTTATGGCAATTAATACACAAGTAAAAGCAGATCACAACGCTCCAGCAATTACACAGATCCTAGCGAACTACATTTCATCCCACCCTTCTAAGGGTTGGGATGACTCTGTAGAACATGAAGCACACCGCACATTTTTGAACTGGCTAGGTTGCGCTATTGGCGCAGCAACTCACGAAAGCGTTGATGCTGCATTACATGCGATTCAAGAGTTAGACCCAACACAACAAGCAAGTATTTTGGGTCGCAAAGAAAAAGTAGACATGTGTTCAGCAGCCTTAATCAATGGCATTAGCTCACACACATTTGACTTTGATGATACGCACTTAAAGACCATCATCCACCCTGCTGGCCCAGTTGCTTCTGCGATTCTTGCCTTGTCTGAAAAGACAAAATCAAGCGGTCGCGAAATGATTGACGCTTTGGTTATTGGTATTGATGTGGCCTGCCGCATTGGTAATTGCATGTACCCAGATCACTACGATCGCGGTTGGCACATTACTGGTTCAACTGGCACTGTGGGCGCTGCTGCAGCTTGCGCAAGATTACTCAAGCTTGATAAAGAGAAAACTGCCATGGCCATTGGCATTGCAGCATCACAGCCAGTAGGCATGAGAGAGCAATTTGGAACAATGACGAAACCATTCCACCCAGGTGGTGCAGCAAGTGCGGGTTTGCGCTCTGCCCTTTTGGCTAAACATGGTTTTACATCTAGCTCAAAAGCTTTAGAAGCTCCTCGCGGCATGATCCAAACGATTTCCACAAAATGTGACTGGTCAGAAATTACTGATGAATTAGGTCAACGTTTTGAAATCTCTTTCAATGCCTACAAGCCATTTGCATGCGGCATCGTGATCCACCCAAGTATCGATGCTTGCGCACAGCTCAAAGCAAAAGGCGTTAAACCAGAAGATGTTCAAAAAATTGAACTACGTGTTCACTCATTAGTTCTAGAGCTTACTGGCAAAAAAACACCGGCTGACGGCTTACAAGCAAAGTTCAGTGTTTATCACGGTTGCGCTGCTGGCTTGATGTACGGTAAAGCAGGTGAAGAAGAGTTCCTTGATCACGTTGTGACAGATCCTAAGTTGATTGAATTACGTGACAAGGTGAATGCCACTGTTGATGATTCTATCCATGAAGCTTCAGCTGATGTGACCGCATTCTTAAAGAATGGTGAGCAGGTTCATATTTTTGTGAAACATGCCATTGGCTCTCTTGAGAACCCAATGACTGATAAGAACTTGGAAGAGAAATTCCACAACCTATCAGACCCTATTGTTAGCAAAGAGACTGCAGACCAGTTAATTAAACTCTGCTGGGATCTAGCAAAACAAGAAAATATGTCAAAAATTTGCCAAGTAGCTCAGGGCAAGTAAAGATACAAGCTGAAAAGACTAAGGGCTTAGAGTTTTCTCTAAGCCCTTTTTTATTACTAGATGTTTGATCTTGTTTTTTGTTATTTTTATTTTTTTGTGCTTCTTACTTAAATCGATAAGTAACACCAACACCAATTTGTCTATCAGTTTCAGTGTGGTTGAGCGATTTCTTATAACCCACATCTAAATCTAGATCATCATTGACATGGTGAATTAATCCAAAAACAGCAAATTGTGGATCCGTTTTTTCAGCTTTGGTTTGATGCGATCTAACACCAGAATCTAGTAAGACATGCCACTGCTCATTGAGTTCGTAAAGCATAGCTACAGAGGATTTATTGATATAACGGCGATTCTCTTGTTGCTTAGTTGGGTCAGAAAAACGATGTCTTTCAGATCCAATATTAAAAAGCCAAGTCATCGGGCCCAACTCATACTGAACCATAAAGGTTAAAGCCTCACCAGAGCGACCATCACCCAAACTTTTCTCTTGATCCCCTGAAGCTATTCTGTATTCAGGTTTTAAACCTAAAGATAATCCATCAGCCTCTAGGAAGCGCCACTTAAAACCCAAGCTCACATCATTAAATCCATTAGGCTCTGACAAGGCATAAGGTGTATTCAAAAAGACATCTAGATTCTCTTGAATACCACGCGTTAGCGTCACTGTAGATGTACGAGACTTAACCCCCTCATCTTTTAGCCAATCTGTATTAACTTCCACCTGATTGCCACCTACTCCCTGTGTACCGGTGTCCTCTGTAACTAAAGGATGTGCAGCATAAGCTGGGGCTACAGATATTTGAAAAACTGCGATAAGTAATAATTTTTTTAAGAAGGATTTCATGAGTACACCTAGGTCATTTATTTATTGATTAAGTCCAAGCTCTGGAGCTGATGCTTAGCTTTTTGATAATCTGGGCTGGCCTGCAAATCATCCCAAGAAAAAGCTTGTGATGTTGGCATCAACTTCTGAATACGTGCTCTAGATATTGCAAAGGCTTTTTGATCATAATGAAGATCATTCAATAATTGATCAGCTAAATCAGGGCGATTACAAATTAACACTTGGTCGCAACCAGCCTTTAACGCCATCTCAGCACCTTTGACAACGCTACCAGCAACTGAAGCACCTTCCATCGATAGGTCGTCACTAAAAATAACACCTGTGAACTGGAGCTGCTTTCTTAAAATGTCTTGCAACCAAACTTTAGAGAACCCAGCTGGATGTTTATCTACTTTTGGATAAATAACGTGAGCGGGCATGACAGACGCCAATCCCAAACCAAGATACTCATAAGGCTTAGCATCATCATTCATGATGCTCTTTAAAGATCTTTCATCGACCGGAATAGCAATATGAGAATCTGCTTCAGCCCAGCCATGCCCTGGGAAATGCTTACCGCAGTTGGCCATACCGGCTAACTGCAATCCATGATTCAAACTTTTAGCTAAGCTGGCTGCAATTTGTGGATCGCGATGAAACGAACGATCGCCAATAACTCCACTTCGACCAAAATCTAAATCAAGAACTGGCGTGAAACTAAAATCAACTCCACAAGCTCTTAATTCGCTAGCCAAAACAAATCCAACTGAAGTCGCGGCATTCATCGCTAACAGCGCATGTTCTGCTGTTGCTTTTTTACCTTGATTAGACCAAATATCGCCTAATTTTTTCATGGCTGGCAAGTGTGTAAAGCCATCTGTGCGGCAACGCTGAACTCGACCACCCTCATGATCAATGCTAATCATGACATCGGCTCTAACTGCTTTAATAGCTTTTGTTAATGCAGTTAATTGTTTGCGATCTTGATAATTACGTCCGAACAAAATGACGCCACCCGTTTTAGGGTGCGCAATACGACGTACATCTTCTTTATTGAGCGTTTTACCGACAACATCTAGAACGATGGGGCCTGCATTGAAATGATCTTTTTTTGCCATGGTAATTTTTTGTATTTGATTATTGGGTTATTTGTTATTTATTTATGACTTAGTCACTGGACATCATATTTTTAAGGTCAGCAACACCTGTTACAACGGGTGTTCCATACGTAACAACCACGAAAGCAATGGCCATATCGACCTCATCACTAATGCTCACCTGAGCAGAGAAGAATTTTTCCGTCATGAATGCCTCTAACTTACCAGAGCATTTCACGACAGGCTTACCTGAAGGGTCGTTGAGTGTTTGCATGGCACGCCATGACATTGGTGAACGCATGCCCAAACCAATCGCTTTTGAAAATGCTTCTTTAGCCGCAAATCGAGTTGCTAAGTAAGCCATGCCACGAGATTCATTGCGCGCTAGGCGCGCTTTAAAAACCAACATCTCATCAGGGCCCAAGATACGCTCAGCCAATCTGCCCTGTGTACGTTGATAGCTCGCAACCAAACGATCTATTTTCAGAATATCGGTGCCGACACCAGCAATCATTGACTCACCTGAATAGCTTTTTCGCGGGCAGTCAGCATTAATGCTCGCATATCTTGGATAGCGGCCTTCCATCCTTTGAAGACTGCTTCAGCAACAATTGCATGACCAATATTTAATTCTGCTATTTCTAATATTTCAGCAACAGCCTGGACATTACCTTCATGCAATCCATGACCTGCATTGACTTTGAGACCAATAGATTGGCCATATTTGGCAGCTCGCTTGATACGCTCCAACTCCATCAACTGCTCAGCACCCTGTGTGTCTGCATATTTGCCAGTGTGAAGCTCAATAACAGTGGCGCCAGTTTCTTTGGCTTTAGCAATTTGAGCTTCATCTGGGTCAATAAAGATTGAAACCGTAATCCCAGCCTGAATCAATTGTTGAGTTGCTTTTTTAATTTGCTCGAAATGGCCAATAACATCTAAACCACCTTCAGTTGTGACTTCCTGGCGCTTTTCAGGAACCAAGCAAACATCGTGAGGTTTTACCTGACAAGCAATATCAATCATCTCTGCAGTAACCGCGCATTCCAAATTCATGCGCGTTTTAATCAAAGGCCGCATATTAATCAAATCGGCATCTTTGATGTGACGACGATCTTCTCTTAAATGCAAAGTAATCAGATCGGCGCCATACTCCTCAGCCAACTGAGCTGCCTTCAAAGGATCGGGGTAAGCCGTACCACGGGCATTTCTTAAAGTAGCCACATGGTCAATATTGATGCCAAGATCAATGATATTTTTAGGTTTCAATGACATGTCTTTATTATGCCTATTTATAAATTCTGTATAACTGATAAATATCGTATTAAATTTTCTTCAAATCAATCAGAATCTGTCGAGTCATCATGGCTTGATCTTGCAAATGTAGCCCCAGAATAAAACGCGTTAAAGACTTACTCTGGCTTAAGGTGTCAGTATCGCTATAGTCCTTCGCATTCATGCAACGCAAATGCTTACCAGTCATCACAGGCCAGTGTCCTGGGTCTTCTGCTTGCAATTTACGAATACCGCGCTCTGGCTGATAAACATAATGCTCATCATCTTCAAAGGGGTCATGGCTATCTACACAACGATCAAGAGCAGCAGCAAAACCTGTCTCTTTTAAAAGTGCAATCTCAAACGGTCTTAAGATAGGTTCTAGATCTTTGGGGTCTTGACCCAATTGATGGACAGTTGCAGCGTACTCGTCGTAGAGATCTTCATGAGCATCCTCTCGCGCAGTGAATTTCACTAGCAACTCATTGAGGTAAAAGCCGCATAAGAGTGCATCACCCACCAATGGCGGCACACCACCTAACCACTCAGCCTTGGTCATGGTTCGAAGCTCGCTCTTACCACTCCAAGAAACTGCCAAGGGTTGGAATCTTTGTAATACAGGTCTTAAAACAGAATGAGGACGTTTAGCTCCCTTAGCAATGAGCGCCATGCGCCCGTATGAGCGCGTGAAGACATCTAATATGAGACTGGTCTCTTTAT
>JACCDL010297716.1_pt1 | contig 17190 bp, 14 predicted proteins | sample 7441931 | NCBI WGS metagenome assembly JACCDL01 (sample SAMN15323437, study PRJNA562643) | freshwater metagenome | isolation source: river surface water | place: USA:Blue River Watershed | collected 2017-08-16 | reverse complement strand
TTACGTGGTTCGCTACCAGGGTGGCAACAACGCCGGCCACACCGTGGTTATCGGCGATAAGAAATTTGCACTGCACCTATTGCCTTCCGGCATCCTCACCCCGGAGTGCACTCCGGTAATTGGTAACGGTGTTGTGGTTGACCTAGAGGTCCTGTTCCGCGAGATCGATGGCCTAAACGCTCGAGGCGTAGACACCTCCAAGCTGCTCATCTCCGCGAACGCGCACGTCATCACCCCTTACCACGTCACCGTGGACAAGGTTTCCGAGCGCTTTTTGGGTAAGCGTGCCATCGGCACCACCGGTCGCGGCATTGGTCCTACCTACGGCGACAAGATGGGTCGCCTAGGAATTCGAATCCAGGACCTATTCGACCCGAGCATTTTGCTGCAGAAGGTCGAGGGAGCACTGCTTCAGAAGAACGACCTGCTGGTCAAGATTTACAACCGCGCAGCCGTTAGACCTCAAGAGGTTGTCGACCACCTGCTTTCCTTTGCAGAGCGTCTAAAGCCAATGGTTGCTGACACCGCACTGGTGCTAAACAACGCGCTTGCCGATGGCAAGACTGTATTGCTCGAAGGTGGCCAGGGAACGCTTCTGGATGTTGACCACGGAACCTATCCGTTCGTGACCTCATCCAACCCAACCGCTGGTGGCGCTACCACCGGAAGCGGTATTGGCCCAACCAAGATCACCGGTGTGATTGGAATTCTCAAGGCCTACACCACCCGTGTTGGTTCCGGCCCATTCCCAACCGAGCTGTTTGACGAGTGGGGCGAGTTCTTGCGCAAGACCGGTGGCGAGGTTGGTGTTACCACCGGCCGTAACCGTCGCTGCGGTTGGTTCGATGCTCCGATCGCGAGATACGCAACTCGTATCAACGGTCTAACCGACATCTTTTTGACCAAGCTGGATGTCCTAACCGGCATTAAAGAGATTCCAGTTTGTGTTGCCTACGACGTTGACGGCGTAAGAGTTGAAGAGGTTCCGGTTTCCCAGACCGACTTCCACCACGCTAAGCCGATCTACCAAATGTTCCCTGGTTGGGACGAAGACATTACCGGCTGCAAGACCTTTGAGTCGCTGCCTAAAAACGCTCAGGACTACGTCCTGGCGCTTGAGAAAATGAGCGGTACTCGCATCTCCGCAATCGGCGTCGGACAGGATCGCAACGCGACCATCGTCCGCCACGACATGCTTGGCTAATTCGACAACCGATTGCCTAGAACAACTCTTTTAGGTTCGGAAATGGCAATTTGTATGCAAAAAGCCAACCGATTGCCAACCCAAAAACCCCCTAAACAAAGGGCTTCTATAAGCGTTATCTGTTTGTTATAAGGAATTCTTGTCAATCGGTTGCCAAAACTGAAAGTTAGTCTTACTTTGTTACCAAAGATTTGAAATCAATTGGTTTCAAGGACACCTAAAAAGGAGCTGTAGTGAATTTACGAAAGATCATGAGGGCCGCGGTCACTATCGTCGCATCGTCCGCCCTCATTGCCTCCGGAGCAGTAGCTCCGGCCAATGCTGCAAAGCAAACCACTCTTACCTTGGGCTCGGTCATCAACATCAACTCTTGGGACCCAAGCCAGGCCGATATCGGTCACGGCATCGTTTTCTACCAGGGCGTCTATGACAACCTGATTCTTCGCGCACCAGACGGCAGCTTCAAGCCAAACTTGGCTACCAAGTGGACCGTCAACAAGAACGCCACCGAGGTCACCCTTGATCTTCGCGGTGGAGTTGTCTTTACCGACGGCAGCAAGTTTGATGCCAACGTCGCGAAGAAGAACCTTGACCACTTCATTTCCGCTAACGGACCTCAGGCTGCCAACATGGCGGGCGCAAAGGTTGCGGTTGTGGACGCTGACACCATCAAGATCACTCTTGCAACTCCAAACCCAGACATCGTTTACTACCTGGCAACCACCAACTCGTTCATGGCTGCTTCATCTGCAGTTGGAACCGCCGGTATCAAGACCAACCCAGTAGGTTCGGGACCTTACCTATACGACTCCAGCTCAGTTCCTGGATCACAGGTGGTCTTCGTTGCCAACCCTAAGTACTGGGACAAGTCCAAGATCAAGTTCCAGAAGATCGTTCTAAGGATCATGCCTGACGTGACTGCTCGCCTAAACGCGATTATGTCCGGTCAGCTTGACGGCGCACTTCTAGACGTTCGCACTTCGGAGACCGCTAAGAGCCGTGGCCTAAAGCTAAACCAGTACAACGTGGACTGGCAGGGTCTGTTCCTATTCGACCGCGCTGGAAAGATCAACAAGGCGCTTAAGGATGTTCGAGTCCGCCAGGCAATTGCACACGCAATTGATCGTGCGGCACTTCTAAAGTCCATCCAGGGTGGCTACGGTGAGCTAACCACTCAGATCTTCTCGAAGGCATCGGGTGCATACGACCCAGCGCTAGACAAGATGTACGCCTATGACCCAAACAAGGCAAAGTCCTTGCTGGCAACCGCTGGCTACGCAAATGGCTTCACCCTGACCATGCCAGCATGGCCAGATGCCGCAATGCGTGCAGCACTGTCTGACTACCTAAAGGCTGTCGGAATCAACCTGGTCTGGGACAACGTTCCAGCAGTTGAATACCGCAACGCTTTCCTATCGGGTAAGTACGAAGCCGGTCTGTTCCAGTTGTTCCAGGGAACCGCATGGGTGAACTTCAACCTTGCAGTGGCACCTAACGGTCCTCGCAACATCTTCAAGTCCACCACCGGTCTGATCAACAACGCATACAAGAACGTGCTTAGCGACCCATCTGCCGGAAACGTAAAGCAGCAGATGACCACCGTGAACCGCGAGGTTGTAAAGGCCGCTTGGTTCGTACCGTTCTACCGCCTCCCACAGCTGTATTTCACCAGCAAGGGAGTTACTGTAAAGCCACAGGCGCAGAACGCTACGCCTTACCTTTACAACTACGCACCATCCGGTAAGTAATTCGCTGAGACTGCTAGGTGCCCCGAAAGGGGCACCTAGCGGTCCACCAACCTGGAGTCACAAATGTTTGCATTCATTGCCCGCAGGCTTGGATCTGGAGCACTACTGCTCCTGGTGATCTCGTCCCTGGCATATTTCCTGATGTTCTTCTCGGCATCGAACATCGCTATCAACTTGCTTGGTGATGCAGCCACCCCAGAGCAGCTGATTGCAAAGGAAATCGAGCTCGGTCTCGATCGTCCAATCCTCGACCGCTACCTCGAGTGGCTAGCAGCAGCAGTAACCGGTGACTTCGGATACTCCTGGTTCTCCTCTGAACCGATCCTCTCCGCGCTACTAAGCAGACTCCCTGTGACCCTCACCCTGGTGAGCGTCACCATCTTGCTCACCGCAGTGGTGGCAACCATCTTGGGAACCGCAGCAGCGGTTCGCGGTGGAGTGATCGACCGCATCGTTCAGGTTTTGGGAGTCGCAGGTTTTGCGATTCCAAACTTCGTTATTGCAATTTTCTTGGTGACAGTTTTCGCCATTCAGCTATTCCTGCTACCAGCCACCGGTTGGGTTCCGCTTGAGCAGGATCCAGCTCTTTGGTTGCAGTCCCTAATCCTGCCTGTTTCAGCACTGGTGCTGGGTTCGGTGGCTTCGTCCTCCGCCCAGATTCGCTCTGCCGTGAAGGCAGTTCTGGAGCGTGACTGGGTTCGCACCCTTCGAGCTCGCGGACTCTCGGAGCGAGAAATCTTGCTAAAGCACGTGCTGCGCGCAGCTGCTCCTGCGGGTCTAACCATTCTGAGCCTGCAGTTCGTTGGAATGCTCGGAGGCGCAGTGATCATCGAGCAGATCTTCGCCCTCCCCGGTATGGGCTTCCTGGCGCTGCAGAGCACCGGTATCGGTGACACCCCGGTTGTTATGGGCGTTGTTGTCACCACCGTCATCATCGTGATTCTCGTAAACCTGCTGGTCGACCTCGCAAACGGCTGGCTCAACCCAAAGGTGCGTGTTAAGTGAGCGACACACAGCAGATAGCATCCGGCCACTCCAAGCCGATCGTTAGAAAGAGCCTGGTTCGCAGGCTGGCCAAGAACCCATTGGCCGTTATTTCAACGCTGTACATCTTGGGATTGATTGTGGCGGCCATCGTGGCACCATATGTGGCGCCGTTTGACCCAAACACCACCGACCTAAGCGCGGTGCTGTTGCCGGCTGACTCCACCTACCTATTGGGTACCGACTCGGCAGGTCGCGATATCTTGAGCCGCTTGCTCTATGGTTCGCAGACCACCCTGCTGGCTGCGATCATCGTTATCGTCACCTCGATCGCCTTCGGTGTTCCAACCGGATTGATCGCCGGTTACTACGGCGGCAAGTTTGACGGCATCGCCAGCTGGATCTCAAACATGCTGCAGTCACTGCCGGCAATCATCATTCTTTTGGCTGTTGCATCCGCCTTCGGAACATCGATCGTGATTGCAATGTTCGTCTTCGGAATTTTGATTGCACCGGGTTTCTTCCGACTAACCAGAACCGCGGTTATGGGAGTTCGCAATGAGCTCTACGTTGATGCTGCTCGAGTCTCTGGACTGAGCGACTTCCGAATCATCGTGCGCCACATCCTCAAGGTGGTTCGCGCTCCGCTAATCATTCAGTCCGCAATCATCAGCGGTATCGCAATCTCGGTTCAGTCGGGTCTTGAGTTCCTAGGCCTGGGCGATGTGAACATGGTGAGCTGGGGTGTGATGCTCGGTGAGGGCTTCCTAAACATTTGGATGTCGCCAAACCTCATGCTCTGGCCCGCACTTGTAATTTCGCTAACCATCGCAGCCTTTGCCCTGTTGGGTAACGCACTTCGCGATGCGCTAGAGGACACCCAGAAGATCTCAGTCTCTGCCCGCAAGCGCAAAAAGGCGAAGGTCACATCTGCCACCACCGTGAACCCAAAGATTGCCGACACCGACAAGCACCTGCTTTCGGTTTCGGGTCTATCGGTTGGCTACGCCCAGGGCGACGGATCTCTGAACCTGGTTGTTGATTCGGTCTCGCTGCACGTTGACAAGGGCGAGGTTCTCGGCATCGTTGGAGAGTCTGGTTCTGGAAAGACTCAGACCGCCTTCTCGATCCTTGGACTGCTTCCAGATAACGCTCAGATCCCACAGGGTCACATCGTCTTCGATGGCATCGAGATGGTCTCCGCCTCCGGTGCGATCATCAGCCAGAAGCGCATGGGCGAACTAAGGGGTAAGCGAATCGCTTACATTCCTCAGGAGCCAATGAGCAACCTTGACCCCAACTTCCGAGTTGGCTACCAGCTGGTTCGCCCGCTCACCAAGTTGCTTGGCATCTCCAAGCGTGAGGCCAAGGCCAAGGTGCTGAACCTCTTGGACATGGTTGGCATTGTGAACCCGGAGCGTGTTTTCAAGGCTTACCCACACGAGGTTTCCGGTGGTATGGCGCAGCGTATTTTGATTGCGGGAGCGATCAGCTGTGAGCCAGACCTACTGATCGCAGATGAGCCAACCACCGCCCTGGACGTGACCGTTCAGGCCGAGGTGTTGGACCTGTTGCGCGACCTCCAGACCCGCTTGGGCATGGGCATGGTTTTGGTTACCCACAACTTCGGTGTGGTGGCTGACCTTGCAGACCGAGTGGTTGTGATGCAGTTCGGCAAGATCGTCGAGACCGGCGATGTCCGCACCATCCTGCGCTCTCCTCAGCACCCATACACCCAGACATTGCTCTCCTCGATGCTCGAGGGCAAAGAGCCGATGACTTTCCTAACTTCAGAATCCAAGGAGCGATGATGACTGAGCTACTGAAGGTCGAAAACCTAGTTGTCGAGTACCCAGGCAAGGGCTTTAGAGCAAAGCCGTTCCGCGCGCTAGACAACGTCAGCATCACCCTTGGGCAGTCGGAAACTCTTGGTTTGGTTGGTGAGTCTGGCTCGGGAAAGACCACGCTTGGCCGCGCCATTTTGGGGCTTGCACCGGTGACCGAAGGCAAGGTTGAGTTTTTGGGAGAGGACATCTCTCACGCCAGCCGCAAGGATCGTCAGCGCTTATCCAAAGACATCCAGGTGGTATTCCAGGACCCTTACACCTCGCTAAACCCATCGATGGAAATTGGCCAGATTCTGGCCGAGCCACTTCAGATTCAGGGCATGCAGGGCGATCAGGCAAAAAAGCGCATCAAGGAGCTTTTGGACCAGGTCAACCTGCCAAAGGATGCCCTGCAGCGTCTACCAAAGGAGTTCTCCGGCGGTCAGCGTCAGCGCGTTGCGATTGCTCGCGCACTGGCTCTTTCGCCAAAGCTGATTGTTTGCGATGAGCCGGTCTCGGCACTTGACCTAACCACCCAGGCAAGAATCTTGGACCTGTTCCTGCAGATCCAAAAGGACACCGGAGTTAGCTACCTGTTCGTCTCTCACGACCTAGACGTGGTTCGCCACATCTCTCACCGAATTTCGGTGATGTATAAGGGCGAGATTGTCGAGCAGGGACCTGCGGTAAAGGTCTCTTCAAACCCAGATCACCCATACACCCAGCGACTACTAATGGCATCTCCGGTGCCAGACCCAGATCGCCAAGCAGAAAGACGCACAGCTCGTAAAGCACTGCAAAGTGCAAGCAGCTAAGTGTGTAGAGTTGGCAACAAGTTTCCAAAATGGCAACAAATCAAAAGGGACGTAAATTGACCGAGGTAACGGGCGGAGCAAGGCCACGCAAGGGCGGCTCTCCAACCATCTACGACATCGCCGCTTTAGCGGGTGTCAACCCGTCAACTGTCTCTCGCGCTTTGAACACCCCGGGTCGCATTAATGCCGCCACCGAGGCCAAGATTCGCGAAGCTGCCAAGAGCTTGAACTATCAGGCAAACCCGTTTGCCAGGGCCTTGCCTACCGGTAAGACCAAGATGCTTGCCATGATCCTGGCCGATATCACCAACCCAATGTTTTTCGAGCCGGTTCGCGGTGCCGAGGCGGCTGCCTCGGAGAACGGCTACACCTTTGTGATCGCGGAATCTCAAGAATCCGGCGACCAGGAAGCCACCGCTCTGGAGCGAGTATTGCCTGCGGTTGATGGCGTCGTAATGGGAACCTCTCGTCTCCCGGATGCCGAGATAACGGCTATGGCACAGCGCAAAGCAGTGGTGCTGATGAACCGCAAGGTTGAGGGTGTTATGGACGTTGTTCCTGACACTAGGCCCGGAATTGTGCAGGCCCTTGATCACCTAAAGTCCCTCGGACACGAGTCTTTGGCCTACCTATCGGGACCGGCAAACTCCTGGATGAGCGATAAGCGCTGGGCAATCATTATGACTGAGGCAGTCTCACGAGGTATGAAGATTGTCGAGATTGGACCCAACGAGCCAGTTCTCGCCGGTGGCGCGAAGAGTGCGGATTACGTGCTGGCCTCGGGAGTAACTGCGGTCTTGGCATACAACGACCTGATGGCGATTGGTTTGCTGGGTGCGCTGCAGGAGCGCGGTATTGACATCCCAGGCCAAATCAGCGTGATTGGCTTTGACGATATCTTTGGCTCTAATCTGACAAGTCCTGCGCTCACCACCGTGAAGTCTCCACTGCGCGAGGCTGGCGTGTTGGCGGTGCAGGCTTTGATGCTCGAAATCGACGGTAAAGACTCCGCAGAAGTGCTGCGTGGATCTGGCAAATTGCAGACTTCTTTGATCCTTCGAGCCTCCACGGCCCAGGCCAAATAATGCCGAAATTGAATCGTTATCTAATTAGTTTTGCTATTTTGGCAATCGGTTGTCAAAATAGAGACAGAAGAAAGGAGGTTCGCAGTGAATAAGGCTCAATCGCTCGATAGCAACCGCTTGCTGGTATCTGCTGGAACTGACTCTTCTCTCGCTCTTGAGCTCTACAACGAGATTCGCGATCTCCCCATCATTTCGCCACACGGTCACGTTGACCCAAGCCTGTTCGTTCGCAACGAGAAGTTCGAGAGTCCAACCGATCTTTTTATCTACCACGACCACTACATCACCCGCCTGCTGCACGCCGACGGTGTTGCCATGGTCGAGCTTCGCAAGCCGCAGGTAGATGTTGATTTGGCACACGCCAAAAATGCCTGGGTTAAGTTCTTCGAGCGCTGGGCAATGTTTGCAGGAACTGCTTCCGGTTACTGGTTCCAGGAGAGCCTGCAGAGCGTCTTCGGTATTTCTCAAGAACCATCCAGCGAGAATGCTCTGGCCATCTTTGAGCAAATTGCCATTGAACTTGAGCGCGATGGGCTGCGTCCAGTTGAACTACTGAAGGCTTTCAACATTGAGTTTTTGGCAACCACCGACGACCCATGCGATGACCTAGCCGCTCACTCCGTGCTAAATGCAGATCAGGGTTTGAGCACCCGGTTCGCACCGACCATCCGCCCAGATTTCTACATCGATCCACTTACCGAGGACTGGTGGGAGCGAGTACAGCGAATCTGTGCGATGACGGGTCAGCAGCTTAGCCACCTAGGTTTGGTCGAGGCACTTTGGTTCCGTCGCCAGTTCTTCAAGTCCCAGGGGGCGGTATCGGTCGACATCGGAGCCGCAACCGCCTTCACCACTGTGCTCAGCGATGCCGAGGCAGAAGCCCTTTTTGAGAAGGCCAAGGCCGGAACTATTTCTGAAGCTGAAGCGCTTTTGTATCGCGGCAACATGATCACCGAAATGGTGAGAATGTCCTGCGAGGACGAACTGGTTATCACCCTGCACGTTGGTGTTCACCGCAATCACTCGGCTCCAACCCTTGAGCAGTTTGGTCGTGACACCGGTCACGATCTACCAATCCAGGCCGAGTTCGTGTCGAACCTAAAGCCAGTTCTTGACCTGTACGGATTGCACCCAAATCTCACCTTGATTCTGTTCAGCCTCGATGAGTCGACCTGGGGTCGCGAGATTGCACCACTGGCAAGCTTCTACCCAAGCGTTCGTATCGGTGCCCCTTGGTGGTTCCTGGATGCACCAGACTCCGCCACCCGATTCCGCGAGGCAACCGTTGAGATCGCAGGCTTCTATCGCGGCAGCGGATTTATCGATGACACCAGAGCTTTCCTCTCCATCCCTGCTCGCCACGATATGGCCAGAAGGGTAGAGGCTGCCTTCCTGGCAAAACTTGTTTCCCAGGGTCGAATCAGCGCTTCGACCGCACGCAAGATTGCGCATGACATCGTGGTTTCGATTCCAAAGCGGGCCTTCAAGCTATGAAGCCAGAGCGTATTGTCCACATCGGCCTAGGAGCTTTTTTCAGAGCCCACCAGGCGGTCTACACCCAGCACGCCAGCGATGGCGCGGACTGGGGAATCGTGGCATACACCGGTAGATCGGCTTTGCTCGCAGACCAGCTGAGGCCTCAGGGTTGCAAATACACGTTGGTGGTAAAGACTGCGGAGCAGGATTCTCTTGAGTTGATTGACTCGGTAGTTCGAGTCGAGGCCGCAGAAAATGTCGCGGATTTGATCGCAACAATCTCAAACCCCGACATTGCCATCGTGACGCTAACGATCACCGAAGCTGGTTACCAACCAAGCAGTGAGCCAATGAGTTCCTATGCAATTGGCAGATTGGCGATGGCTTTGGATGCCCGCCAGAAGGCCGGGCACCAAGCACCAACTTTGCTCTCCTGCGACAACATGCCAGATAACTCTGAGGTATTGCGCAAAGCCCTACTTGTCGCGGGCAGCGCTTTGGGTAGTGATTTTCAAGAGTATGTAGGCCAAGCTTCTTATGTCAGCAGCTCGGTTGACCGCATTACTCCAAAGACCACCGATGACGATATAGCGCTGGTTGCTGCCACCGGCTTTCCACCGGCAGCTCCGGTTATCACCGAAGAATTCTCAGACTGGGTGGTCTCTGGCTCCTTCCCACTTGGTCGTCCAAACTGGGAGAGCGCTGGCGCAAGATTTGTGGCTGAACTCGAGCCGTGGGAAAACCGCAAGCTTTGGCTTCTCAATGGTGCCCACAGTTTGATCGCGAGCTTTGGACAGCGTCTTGGCTACCAGAGTGTTGACCAGGCAATCCAGGATGTCGAGATTCGAGCTGCTGTTGATGCCTGGTGGTCAGATGCCTCCGAGCAGTTGCCGGCTGGCCTGGATATTGAGAACTACAAGCAGTCACTGCTGAAGCGTTTTTCCAACCCAAGAATTTCCCACCGGCTCGAGCAGATTTCGCTGGAGGGACTCACCAAGCACACCGTAAGATTTGCTACCGTTGCCGAGGAATCCGTCTCCAAGGGCGTTATGCCACTTGGAGCTGTTGGCGCTCTCGCGAGCTACATCGCAAGCCTCGGTCTAGGTTTCGGCCTAGGTGACTCTCGCAGCCAAGAAATCAATAAGGCACTCGCGTCGAACGACCAGGTGCTTTCGGTGCTGGCTCTGATTAGCCCGAAGCTCGCAGCGAACGCGGAGTTTGTGCAGCTACTCAAGCTTGAGGTAGCAGCGCTGAGTGCAGCTCTCACCTCAGATTTAGAACTACAAATTTCAACCAGTCTTACCAACAACTAGAAAGGCCCCAAATGCTACGTCCACAATCCAACCGCTCCAGGCAACTTGTCTCACTTGACGGCATCTGGGACTTCAAAGTCGACTTTAAAGACGAAGGTTTCGCGAAGAACTGGGCCAAGAGCCAGCTCGACACCGATCTAGACTGCGCGGTTCCTGCTAGCTACAACGAGCTATTTGCAGCACGCGAGATTCGCGAGCACGTTGGTTGGGTCTGGTACCAGCGCGACGTGGTTATTCCAAAGGGCTTTGCCGGCGAGCGGATCTTCGTTCGCGTTGACGCCGCCACCCACGAGGGAGTGATCTTCCTAAACGGCAAGGAACTGGCTCGTCACGTTGGCGGTTACATGCCATTCGAGGTTGAGATTACCGAGTTGGTTTCTGCTGGCGAGAGCTACCTGTTGACCATCGCGGTCTCCAATATCCTCACCAACGAGACCATTCCTCCTGGAGAGGTTGCCACCTTGGACACCGGTCGCAAGGAGCAGTACTACTACCACGACTTCTTCAACTACACAGGTCTTGCACGTTCGGTATCGCTCTACAGCACACCGAAGGCCCGCATCGAAGACATCACCGTAGTCACCGACATCGCAGGCTCGAATGGCATCATCCGCTATGAGGTTGAGGCGGCTGGTGAGGTAAAGGTTTTGGTTCGCGATGCCAAGGGTGCCTTGGTTGGATCTGCCTCTGGTAGCAAGGGCGAAATCACCGTGGCAAACGCTAAGCTTTGGGGTCCGGGGGAGCCTAACCTCTACAGCTTGGTGGTTGAATCAGGCGAGGACAGCTACAGCCTTTCGGTCGGTATCCGCACCGTGAAGGTTTCGGGCCGCGACATTCTGGTGAACGGCAAGCCGGTTTACCTAACCGGTTTTGGAATGCACGAAGACCACATCGTCAAGGGCAAGGGTCACGACAACGCCTTCTTGGTAAATGACTTTGAGCTACTGAAGTGGATTGGTGCAAACTCCTTCCGCACCTCGCACTACCCATACGCCGAAGAGGTAATGGATTACGCCGACAAGCACGGCATCTTGGTTATTGACGAGACCGCTGCGGTTGGCATGAACATGGGCCTAAGCTCCGGCATCTTTGGCTCCAAGCCGAAGAAGACTTTCTCTGAGGACAACGTCAACAGCGCATCACAGGCGGCGCTCGCCTCCCAGATTCGCGAGCTTATTCAGCGCGACAAGAACCACCCGAGCGTTATTGCCTGGTCAATTACCAACGAGCCTGCCAGCCAGGAAGATGGTGCGGATAACTACTTCAAGCCACTGTTCGCATTGGCTAAGGAGCTAGACCCAACCCGTCCGGTTACCTATGTGAACGTGATGTTGGCACCGTTTGCCGAGTGCAAGATTGCACAGTTCGCAGACTTCATTTGTCTAAACCGCTACTACGGCTGGTATGTCGACCACAATGACCTGGACTCCGCCATTGCCAACTACCGCAAGGAGATTCAGGGTTGGGTGAACAAGTTCCCAGTCCCAATCGTGATCACCGAATACGGTGCCGACACCTTGACCGGTGGTCACTCGATCCACAACCTGCCTTGGAGTGAGGAGTACCAGGTTGAGTTCCTAAAGGCTAGCCACCAGGTTCACGACGAGTTCAAGGAGATTGTCGGCGAGCACGTCTGGAACTTCGCAGACTTCCAAACCAAGCCAGGAATCTTCCGTGTCCTTGGAAACAAGAAGGGCGCCTTCACCCGTGACCGTCAGCCAAAGGCAGCCGCCCACGAACTTCGTCGTCGCTGGGTGGGACTCAAGAACCAAAAGCCAAAGAAGTAAGTCAAGGAGATACAGATCATGAACAAAGACATGAAGATTGCAAAAGCTGAGGTGTTTGTCCACTCTCCGGGACGAAACTTCGTAACCCTGCGCATCACCACCGAGGGTGGTTTGGTTGGCCACGGCGATGCCACCGTAAACGGTCGTGAGCTTGCAGTTGCCAGCTACCTAAGGGACCACCTGGCTCCGATGTTGATTGGCCGCGATGCCAACAACATCGAGGACACCTGGCAGTACTTCTACCGCGGTTCCTACTGGCGTCGTGGACCGATCACCATGACCGCGATCGCCGCCATTGACATTGCGCTCTGGGACATCAAGGCCAAGGCTGCCAACATGCCGCTGTACCAGCTACTTGGTGGCAAGAGCCGCGAGGGTTGCTTGGCATACGGTCACGCCTCCGGTCGCGAAATCCCAGAGATCTTGGACTCGGTTCGCGAGCACATGGAGAAGGGCTATCGCGCAATTCGCGTTCAGTCTGCAATCCCTGGCCTGAACTCTGTCTACGGTGTTGCGGCTTCTGCTAACGCAGCTGCTGGCTCTGGCAAGGGCAAGGGAGCATCCTCCGCTCGCTACGACTACGAGCCAGCGAGACGTTCTTCGGTTCCGGTTGAGGAGGAATGGGACACCCGCGCCTACCTGAACTACATCCCGTCGGTATTCGAGGCAGTTCGTGCCGAGTTTGGTCCTGAGCTTCCGCTACTGCACGATGCTCACCACCGACTAACTCCGATTCAGGCAGCTCGCCTTGGTAAGTCACTTGAGCCGTATGACCTGTTTTGGATTGAGGACGTGACCCCTGCGGAGAACACCGATGCGTTTAGGTTGATCCGTCAGCACACCACCACTCCGTTGGCAGTTGGAGAAATCTTCAACACCATCTGGGACTACAAGGATCTGTTCGAAGAGCAGCTGATCGACTATGTTCGCTCTCCTGTTAGCCACGGTGGCGGAATTACCCCGTTGAAGAAGATCTTTGACTACGCAGCCGTCTACCAGATCAAGTCTGGCGTGCACGGCCCTACCGATGTTTCACCTATCGGTCACGCTGCCTCGCTGCACCTTGGCATGGCAATCCACAACTACGGAATTTCCGAATACATGCAGCACTCGCCAGACACTAACGATGTCTTCCAGCCGGAGTACACCTTCAGTGATGGCCTAATTAGACCAAGCGATTCGCCTGGTCTGGGAGTCACATATGATGACAAGCTCGCCTCTCAGTTTGACTATGAGCCGGCCTATCTCCCCGTCAATCGACTCAAGATCGACGGAACGATGCACGACTGGTAGACCCAGGAGAATGTTGGACCGCACGCAACTAAACCTCCCCAAGCAGATTGTGATCATGGGGGTGTCTGGCAGTGGCAAAAGTTCCATCGGAACGATTCTCGCCAGAGAGACCGGCGTGCAGTTCATAGATGGCGATGACCTGCACCCGCAGTCCAATAAAGACAAGATGGCCGCCGGCACCCCGCTAAATGACGAGGATCGTTGGCCTTGGCTTGACCTGGTTGGCTTGAGCTTGCAGATGCCGGGCGGAGCCATAGTTGCCTGCTCAGCGCTGAAGGTTGCCTATCGCGATCGGATTCGCGAGATTGCTCCAGAGGTTGCCTTTGTCCACCTAACCGGTTCGTTTGAGCTACTAAGCACCCGCCTTGGTGGTCGCAAGGATCACTTCATGCCGGCCACCTTGCTGCAGAGTCAGCTAGATACCCTCGAGCAACTGCAGCCGCAGGAGCACGGGATTGTGGCTGAGGTTGGCGGCTCGGAGTTAGAGATTCTGCTCGATGTCATCAACAAGCTGCAGGCAATTTCAAAAAAGTAGTCTCTGAGATCGGTTTGTAACCGACAATTGTTGGATGGCAGCTAACGGGAAGCCCGAGGATCTGGATGCAATTCCATATCCCGATGAGGCATTTAACTCCTGGGGTGCTGCCGCAGTCGGCATAGACCCACTGGCAGCCAGCTTCACCTCGGTGCCGTATCAGCCGGTTAGACCGCACGTTCCGTTCTATCGATTTGTCTCATACCCGGACATTCTCGATTTGCGCAAAGCCGGCTATGAGATGGAGCGCTTTGTTCCGCTGTTTGATCAGCTGGAAGATGTTCGCTATCGCGATGCTCTGATGCTCTCTGCGATGTTGCACCACCCGAATCCATCGCTGCCTTGGAACCCGAGGCGTGCGAAGGAGATTGAGCTTGAGGTTAGAGCTCAGCTGCACGAGCACGGCTTAGGTGAGATTCCAACCTTAATCAGAAGGTTCTTGGGCAAGGCTTTTCCAAACGACACCGTGAGTTATTTGACGGTTGACCTCACCCATGTTTTTTACTGGGCATGCGTTGCAGAACTTGCTGACGATTTGGTTTGGCGTAATCCGAATTTGGGCTGGAAGGCTGAATACCTAAGGTTCCCGGTTCGAACCCTGGGTTAGCAAAAAGGAATCAAGATGCGCTTCAGCGCTGGAAGATCCGGTTCTGCCCAGTCAAGTTTTGAAAGCTCGCTCTCTGGCACCCAGCGCAATTCAGAGTGATCGGTGGACTGGGTTGGTTTTTCAACCTGCAGGTCGCAGACAAAGCAAACCAGTTCGATGTCTCCCGTTGTGCTGCGATCAAATTGTCGTTTCACAGTGATTTGAACATTGAGTTCTTCTTGGATTTCGCGAACGATGGCGTCTTCGAGAAGCTCATTGGCTTCTGGCTTCCCGCCTGGAAACTCCCACTTGCCCGGAGCTTGTTTCCAGTCCCCACGCTTAGCGCAGAGGTAGTTGCCGCTCTGATCTTGAATGATCGCCGCTACCACCAAAGTTGTCATGCCCAAAGGATAGCTTTGGTTTCAAGGAGGCGTGATGGAACTTTGCTCAGTGTGCCTGGAGTTTTTCTTCAACTGCGAGTGTGAATACTGCGAATGCCTGGTGAAGAAGGCAAACCTCGAATCTAGCGAGGAAGATTAGCCTCAATCAGCGCGACGATCTTCTCGTCGTCTGGAACCATGTTCGGGCGGAAGCGGTGAATCTCACCGTTAGGCAAAACTAGGTATTTTTCGAAGTTCCAAAGCACCGGTCCTGCAAGACCATTCGCGTCCTTGGTCTTCACCAACTGCTTATAGAGGGCGTGACGCTTGCGACCGTTGACATCTGCCTTCTCGGTCATCGGGAAGGTGACGCCCCAGGTGGTGGAGCAGTACTCGTTGATGGACTCGCTGTCCTTGAGTTCCTGCATGAAGGATCCAGATGGCACACCCAATACGGTGAAGCCGCGGTCTTGATACTTCTTCTGCAGCAGTTCCAGCTGCTCATACTGCGGCGATAGCCCGCAGCGCGATGCGACGTTCACGATTAGCAAGACTTGGCCTTTGAACTCGGCTAGGTTTTTCGGCTGGCCATTCAGCATGGTCAGTGGCACATCGTAATTAAGCATGGTTTTCATAACCCCCAAGGGGGTGAATAAATTTCAGGGCTAAATATTGGCCAAATTGCCGGTGAGCTTTTGCGCCAGTCTGCGAAGCAGAATGAGCACGAAAGCCAAACCCAGACCAAAGACCGTGAAACCGAGAATGTAGAGCGCAACCCCGGTTCCGCCAACCTCTGCTGGGTTTAGGAACCAGTAGGGCCATTCGCCAACCACCAGGCCACGAATGATGCTGAATGCCACCCAGATATATGGGAAAACCAAGATCCAAAGTGCCTTGCGGAAATTGGTCTTTGGACCCTTGACCGAGAGGATGTAGTCCAGTGTGATCAGCATTGGTCCGTAGGTGTGGATTATGAGGTTTGGCAATACTGGCCAGGCATATCCAACATCTTCCGGTGCCACGGCGGTGTCACCAAGTAGCAGGTGATAGCCGGCACCAATAACGATCATGGCAACGGTTGCACCGAGGCGAATCACATTCAGCCTGCTGGTTTCGGATTTGTGGTTGATCAGATAAAGGCCGCTAATAATCAGGACAATGCCGGCAAAAATTGATGAGTCGATCGAGAGCTTGGTGAAGTAGTCCCAGGGACGAAACAAGTTATTGATTACTCGGTCGGTGATCTGCCAGACCACGCTGCCGAGCAGTGCTGCTCCAAGAAGCAACCTAAACCAACCAAATACGCCTTTGTATGTCATACCCAGACCCTACTGGTTGGCAAGCAAGAATGCTGCGATCGCAGACAGGAATTCTTGGGGCTTCTCTTCATTCGGAAGGTGACCGCAGTCCTTGACAACTACAAGCTCAGCATTTGGAAGTTCTCCCGCCAATCGCACTGAATCTTGGGTGGCAACCACGGAGTCATTGTCACCGGTAATGACCAGGGTCGGCATGGTTAGTGCCGCGAGTTTCTGATCGACTTCGGTGTTCCGAGGAGCTTTGTTGTAGTTCCAGAACGCCTTTTCCCAACCGATGATCCTTAGCGGAGCGGTATATTTGGCCTTGAGTTCATCAGTCACCAAACTCTTGTCGTCGTAGCTGCGCTCCAGCAGATCCAGTCCGGAGGTCGCAATCGAGGAGACCAGAGCCGGCCCTACGTGGTTGAGCTGCGGGATGTCATAGATCCAGTTCAACCAGGATGGCCCACCACCGGTGCTGTAAACCGCTGGTGCCAACAAGATCAGTTCATCAACGCTATCCGGGTTTGCTGCAGCGAAAGCAGCGGCAAGGTTGCCTCCTGCGGAGTGACCCAAGATCACAACTTCTTTGCCAGCACCAAACTCATCAATCAGAGCCTGCATAACCTCAAGCTGTCCGGCCGATGAGTAGGGGTTGCTGCCCGACCAACTCTCTGGTCGCTCGGTGAAACCAAAAGCCGCGCGATCGTAAGCAACCACAAAGCCTGCGGCACCAAGATCATCGAGCACCAGATCCCAGGTCGAGACATTCGCACCAAAGCCGTGGAGCAAAAGAATTAGCCGGTCGGAGTTCGGATCTCCCGCGGTGAGGTAGTGGACGTCGTGACCAACAGCCTCGA
>JACCDL010688687.1_pt1 | contig 17195 bp, 16 predicted proteins | sample 7441931 | NCBI WGS metagenome assembly JACCDL01 (sample SAMN15323437, study PRJNA562643) | freshwater metagenome | isolation source: river surface water | place: USA:Blue River Watershed | collected 2017-08-16 | reverse complement strand
TGCTTCATCGGTGTAGGTGTAAAAAATAGTCGAATCGTTCACGACGAGTATTCTCCGCTCTGAGACTGTGGATTTACCTACCTAGCCTACCGTCAGAGCGAGAAGCGCTGTCTTTTAGTCGTATTGAAGTATTCAATCTTCCAATAGTGCGCAGTTTGTTTAAGGGGCAGACACTTCCCCGTGCCTAAATAAACTGACAAAAGAAGATGAAATTTCTTCACACCGGCACCCGAAAAAGGGAAATACATGCTTGAACCATTAAGAGTTTCATCAGACAAAACGCACTTAGAAACGTCTTCTGGCGAGCCTTTCTTTTACTTGGCAGACACGGCCTGGACGATGGCACAGCGACTGAAGTGGGACGATGCCAGACATTACATGAGCGTGCGAAAATCTCAGGGCTTCAATGTGTTGCAAATAGTCGCACTAGACCCGGAACGAGATGAGCAAATGCGCAGCCCGTCAGGTCAGCCGGCACTGATTGGTGGAGACCTTGATCATCCAAATGAAAATTATTTTTCATATTTGGACATGATTCTCGATCTGGCTGAGGAATTTGAGTTTTATGTTCTGCTCTTGCCTGTCTGGGGTCAATTGGTGGTTGGCGAGAGTTGGGGCGGAAAAACATTCCCTAAAACTGTTACCGAATCGAATGCAAAAAAATATGGGCAATGGTTAGGCGACCGGTATAAAAATCGATCGAACCTTATTTGGTGTTTAGGCGGGGACAGGCAGCCAATCCACGGAGGCATTGACTACAAAACAGTTTGGCGAGAAATGGCCGAAGGCCTGGCACTAGGCGTAACTGGTTCAACTGCAAAATGGAATGAGGAATCAGTCGTTTGGGAAAAAGTTTTGATGACTTATCACACCTGCTTCGAAATGGAGACCAAAGAGTGTTCCACCTTTTCTTATTGGACAGATGAGGATAAGTGGATTTCATTCACTTCACTGCAATCCGGACATGGACTCAGTACTGAAAATTACAAAACTGTCGCGTCGGAATTTAGTAGGTCATTCACCAAGCCAGTCATAGATATAGAGCCTGCTTATGAGCGTATGCCTATGAATTGGCCGGAACTTTTTCCATTACATGGCGATGGAATTATAAGAAAAAGGGCATACTGGTCAATTCTGGCTGGCTCTTGTGGACACACTTACGGACATGCATCGGTGTGGTGTTTTATTTCTGAAAAGGAACGCGATCAGGTGCTTTCTGCATCATGGTTCGAAGCATTGAGCCATGCAGGTGCACAGCAAATTGGTCACGTTCGTAGAGTTGCTGAAATTCTAAAATTCCAGGATTGGATTCCAGCTCAATCAATCTCTGATCACGCTTGCTTAGAACCCTGCCTTGATAGTCACGTGCAAACCGCTCGCAATAAAAACGGCGATTTGATAATTTGCTACCTAACCAGCGGTGGACGCGTAAGCCTACAAACCAATGTGCTACCTAAGGGGAATATCGATTGCTACTGGCTTAATCCAAAAACAGGTGAACTCACTGCAGGTTCATTTACAGAGGAGCATTCCCAAATTACAGTCACTTCGCCTACGCAGGGAATTGATGAAGACTGGCTACTCTTGGCGACAACTAATTCAGAGCAAATCCAACCATTATTCAAAGCTTCACAGTGGGGAAATACCGAAAGTCTTGAAAAGATGACAATGATTTGGGCGGAATAATTATCGCTTCGAGAGTTTGCTTGTTCTTAGCCAAAAAGCGACAGCAAGTCGGCGACTTTGGCTTTGTCATTTAGCGGGTGGCGCATAGCAAGCTCACCGTGCACCGTGTAGCGGTTGTTTCTCCCCTGTTTTTCTTTGACCAGAAATCCCTCTTCAACCAAGTCATTGAGAATTCCTGCGGTTGCGCGGGCAGTAATCCCAACACTCGAAGCGATTTGGTCTATGGTCTGATCGGGGTCTTGGGCAACAGAAACAAGCACGTGACCGTGATGGGTCAGAAAAGTCCATTTAGCCATGGCTCTATTCTCCTACTTGCTGACCTCTTGCTTGGGAACCTTGTCTGATTTGGTGACCCGGAAACTGGCAATTATGGCTACCGACAGAATCAAAACAATAACCCCTAGGGAAATTGCTGTTGGAATCTTGACCAGGTCGTGCAATCCCATCTTGATACCCACCCAAATCAGCACGAGTGCAAGACCCAACTTCAAATAGACGAATCTGTGCATAAGATCAGCCAGCAGGAAGTACATCGCTCGTAATCCAAGAATCGCGAATGCGTTAGCTGTAAAAACTAAAAACGGCTCCGATGTAACAGCAAAAATTGCGGGGATAGAGTCCACCGCAAAAATGATGTCTGTGAATTCAATCAAGACCAATACCATTAGCAGAGGGGTTGCGAGCAAAGCGCCATTTTTTCGAATGAACAACTTCTGACCGTGGTATTCATCCGTAGAACGCACCACGCGTGAGAACCATTTGAAAAAAGCAGACTTTGACGGGTCGGAGTGTTCCGATCTCTTTCGAAGCATTTGTATTCCGGTGAAAATTAAGAATGCTGCAAACAGGTAGAGCACCCATGCAAAGCTTTCAATTATTACAGCGCCTGCCGCGATGAAAATTCCGCGGAACAAAAGCGCACCTAAAACACCTAAGAAAAGAACACGGTGCTGATATTTTCTTGGCACTGCAAAGCTTGCAAAAATAATTGCCCAAATAAACACGTTGTCGACAGCCAAGGACTTTTCAATTAGGAAGCCTGCGAAGTACTGTTGGCCGAACTCGGCTCCGAAATGATTCCAGATTAGGATTCCAAAGGCGACTCCCGATGCAACCCAAAAAAGCGACCATAAGGCTGCCTCTTTTACCGCGATTTCGTGTGCCTTGCGATGTGCAAATAGGTCAACCAAGAGCATCGCGACGATTAGGCCAAGGACAGACAACCACATCCAGAGTTCGACGTTCATTATTTCCATTCGTTAAGTGAAATATGATTATTGAATAATCTTTCAGGTATTATTCTTCTTGTCAAGTCAAACCGCTGGAGATTTTTAATGCCTGAAACCCTAGAACTAGCTCTAAGCAATCTGAGCTCTGCCCCCGTCTTGGCCTTTGTTTTGGGGCTATTGCTGGTGACAATAAAAAGTAACCTCAGCATTCCAACTCAAATCGTTGAATTCCTCTCTGTCTATTTACTCTTAGCCATTGGCATAAAGGGCGGGGTTGCTCTTCATGGCACCCAAGCCGGCTCAATCGGGCTGCCTATTGCTTTATCGGTAGCAGTGGGTGCGTTGATCCCCATCGTCGTCTTCGTAATTCTGCGATACGTGACCCGTCTTAACGAATTGGATCGCGGGGCGATAGCAGCACATTACGGCTCTACTTCTCTGGTCACGTTCACAGCTGGTCTGGTTTTTATCGAACAGTCGGGTCTGCAGGTCGAGGCATTTTTGCCCGCACTTCTTGCAGTAATGGAAGTTCCGGGAATCATCATCGGAATCATGCTCGCGAAAAAGGCAGCGATGAAGAATTCAATGAGTTTGCTGCTGAGTGAGGTCTTCACCGGAAAGTCGGTCGTCTTGTTGATTGGTGGAATCCTGATTGGTTTGGCAACTGGTCCCACCGGTTACACAAAAATCGAACCGTTTTTCGGAAGTCTGTTTACTGGAATGCTGACAATCTTCTTATTGCAGCTTGGCATCCAAGCCGGTGCCAGCCTTAAGCAGGCGAAATCAGGCGGATTCGGATTAGTTGCATTCGCGATAGTGTTCCCCTTTGTTGCAGGTACGTTCGGATTACTCGCTGCCAAGTCGATTGATCTGAGCCAGGGTGGCGCTATTGCATTCGCCTTGCTCTGTGCGAGTGCCTCATACATTGCCGCACCGGCAGCCGTCAAACTCTCGCTACCGGAATCAAATGCCGGATACTACATACCCTCCGCGCTTGGCATCACATTTCCGATCAACCTAATCTTCGGAATCCCCTGGCTTGCCTGGATTGCAAGTCTCATTTACTGAAACTAAATAAACCAATTACTGATGCAATCAAAATAAATGCTGAGTATTAGAAATCCTTATCCCCAAAAATTCTGACGCTAGGCAAAAGTTAGATAGTAGTCATTTCTTTGCAAACTCTAATTGCACTGAGGGAAAGGTTGAGTGTTCTGAACTTATTAGGTGAATTCGTGACTTCAGAATATGCCGATGTCGCGAACATTTTTGAGCGAATTAGGCCGGATGAGAAAGGGGCTCAGTTAGTAATTTCCGTTCGCGGCAACAAGGTCGTTGACCTGTCGTCGGGATTAGATCCGGACAGTCTGACCACCGTTTTTTCGGTTAGTAAAGTTTTGGCTGCTATCGCTTTAGCAAAAATAGCCAGCAATGGAGATCTCAACTTTGAAGAGAAAGTCTCTTATTACTGGCCCGAGTTTGCTGAGAACGGTAAAGGCGAAATTACAGTCCGTCAATTGCTTTCTCACCAAGCTGGCCTAACCGCAACTGATCCACAGCTCACTCTTGAAATGATTCATGATGATCACGCGGCTGCTACAGCACTCGCGAAACAGAAGCCTCTTTGGCGACCTGGAGCTGGCTTTGGATATCACGGATTGACTTTAGGGCCGCTAATGAGCGAATTATGTTTCAGAATCACCGGTCTAACCATTCAAAATTACTACGAGAAAAATATCCGACAAGTAGCTGGAGCTGATGCATATCTCGGCCTCCCAGAAGAACTCGAATTCAGAGTTAGGGAAATGAATCCGAATCGCGTAGAGCCCACGGATGAAATTGCTAATGCGTTCACAAGAAATCCTGAAGATCGACAAGGTGCACTGTCCCAATGGGGCATGGGCAAAATTCCAATCCGTGAACGATACATACGAACCGGACGTGCTTTTGGATTAGCTTCCGCTGAAGGTGTGGCGTCTGCGCGTGGATTGGCGAAATTAATGCAGTGGGCAACCGGATTCGGTGGAAATAATCCAGGGGTCAATCCGAAAGTTTTGGAAGACATGTCACAGATGCAGGTCTATGGCTACGACTTATCCCTCGAGCAAGAACACCGAGCATATGCAACTGTTTTCCAAAAGAGCACAAGATTTATGCCAATTGGCTCTTACAAAGCATTTGGGCATGACGGAACGGCTGGGTCTCTGCTCTATGCTGATCCGATTGGTGAAGTGATTCTTAGTTACACTGTCTCACGTTTCACATTCCCAGGAGGATTCGACCGAGAAATCCAGCCAATTATCGATTTGGTAGGAAAAATCGCCAGCGCCTGAAATTGGATAGGTCAATCTGTAAAGTTCACAGCTCAGCCTGATCGGGTGAATTCGATTCGCTAATGCCTCGAATCCAGACTTAGATCTAAAAGTTAGGTTGTAGCGAAGGCAAAACTAACTTCAGTTGGTATGAGTGACCCGCAAATTTGAAAAATACGCTTCAGTGCCGATGTCAACACGTAGTCCTACTTTTCCAGATTTGCTCTTGCAAAGCGATCCTTCAACTTCCAGAACCTTTTCACCATTGACGTATGAGGTCACGCCATCTTCTGTAACCTCAAGTTTGAGCTTGATCCACTCGTTCAAGCCTAGATTTGCCGGTGCCTCATATACACCTGGGAACTTTTCCCGTAAATAATCAAATTTTGCATCTGGAAAAGCGAAGTACTGGATTGCTCTCAAATCTCTAGGAGCAGGTGGATTCTCTTTCAAGCCGTTTGTACCGCGAATATAGACCGACTCAAAATTTTTCACATCTTCATCGATGTGATATGCAAGTCCCGAAAAACCCCGATCTTCAGGTGTGGCATCGTTCGCAAGTGTTGTGTAAATGTCAACTTCTAGTGTCCCAGTTGAGAAATCAACCGGCAAAATTACAAAATTCTCGGTATCGATGTAGTCAACATCAGGCATGCCAGAAACTCTGATATCGGAGGGCAATGCTACCCAAAGGCAATCCAGGCCGTCTAAGTTTCGAACCTCGGCCACCACTTTGCTCATTTGGGCTCCGATAGGAATTGCCTTCAAATCATAAACAGCCACGAACTACCTCCCAGTAGAAAATATCGACCCAACGGTAACACTTTTAATTGTTAAATAATTTAGGAAATGTAATCAGAATCGCTTACAGGCTCATAGAAGGTGGCGTATGTGCCGTCGCCTCCAACTCCATTGACGTGAATGTGAGTCATCAAGACAGTGGCACATGCTCCATGCCAGTGATGTTCGTCGGGCTCAATCACTACTACATCCCCCGGTCGAATTTCTTCAGGCGGACCATTCCTTCGCCCAACTAAACCGACTCCCTCGGTAACAATTAGGGTTTGGCCATGTGGGTGGCTATGCCAAAAGGTGCGCGCTCCTGGAGTGAATGTGACGATGCCAATGGCCAGATTATTGCTCTCGCTTGGTTGTTTGAGGTTGTTCATGTAGACAACCCCGGTAAACCAATCGGAAGGTCCAATCTCAGTTTCCGGATGAATTCGTCTAATCTCCATGAGTCAAATCTTAGGTTTAAAGTAAAACCCCAGCCGTGGAGGGCTGGGGTTTTGTGGCTAGTGAGGGATTCGAACCCCCGAAGGCTGAGCCGGCTGATTTACAGTCAGATCCCTTTGGCCGCTTGGGTAACTAGCCTCTGCTGCGATAAGCAACCTGACAAGAATACTCGTTTTGAAGGCGGATTGGTAATCCGTTTAGCCTTTGACCGATCCGGCTACGAGCCCTCCAACAATGTATTTCTGCAAGCTTAGGAAGATTGCGACTAGAGGGATTGTGGCGATTAGAGAACCAGCAGCAAATGGACCCCAGTTTGCGCCAAACTGCGCACCAACGAATGACTGCAGTCCTACAGCTACGGTTCTCGTGCTCACATCTTGCAAGAACAAACTTGCCAGCACGAATTCATTGAACGTTCCAATGAAAGAAAGTAGTGCGGTGACGACAAGTACCGGTGAAGCAAGCGGGAAGAAAATCTTCCAAAAAATCTGCGAAGAAGATGCGCCATCGATTTTTGCAGCCTCATCAAGTTCCATAGGAACGGTGTCGATGAATCCTTTGAGTAGCCAAGCGTTCACACCCATCGAGCCACCAAGGTAAATCAAAATCAATCCTCCGTGGCTTCCAAGACCGAACGCAGGGAAAACCGTTGAGATGTTTTCCATCATCACGTAAATAGCGGCAAGCGCTAAGAAGGCTGGGAATACCTGGATTAGCAATAGTGCCTGCAAGCCAGCCTTTCGACCTTTGAATCGCAAACGTGAAAAAGCGTATGCTGCGAAGGCTCCAATAAATACTGAAATTACAGCGTTAACTGTCGCGATGTAGATTGAGTTGCCTATCCAGGTCATATAAGGAACTGCCGGATTATTAAATAGTGCCTCGTAATTAACCCAACTAAATCTTTGCGGTAGCAGGCTCGATGATGCGAGGCCGCCGGTAGGGTCAAACGAACTGACGATTACTACGTAAATTGGAAAAATCGAGAACGCAATTAGCAACCAGGCATATGCGTGACGCCATGCAGAATCAAGCAACTTTGCGGTTTTCATTACATCTCCTCCAAAACTTTAGAACGACGCAAGCTCCACATCGAAAGAGCACCAACAATCAAGAACATAATCACGCTAATTGCGCTGGCGAGTCCGAGGTTTTGCTCTGCAGAACCGAACGCAGTCTTGTATGCATAGGTGATCAAAATATCGGTCGCCCCAGCAGTCTCACCGGCGAGAACATTAGTCGGGCCACCTCCGGTCAACAGATAAATCAAATTGAAGTTGTTGAAGTTGAAGGCAAAGGAGGCGATTAACAGAGGTGCCAGAATCTGGAACAGAAGAGGCAGCTTGATTAATCGGAATATCTGACGACCGTTGGCGCCATCGATCTGCGCGGCCTCCTGAACATCGCTCGGAAGCGCCTGCAGTGCACCTGTGGAAATCAAATAGAAGTATGGGAAACCAAGCCAAAGGTTCACAATCAAAATAACCACCTTGGCGAGAAATGGGTCGTTATACCAATCCACCTGAAATCCTAGGAGCGCATTTACTGCACCGAATTCTCGGTTGAACATACCGTTCCAAATAAGAATCGACATGAAGCTTGGAATTGCATACGGCAAAATCAAAATTGCTCGATAAGCGTTTCGGCCTTTTATTTTCTTGTCCAACGCAAGAGCCAAAGCCAAGCCGGCAAAAAACATTATGAAGACTGTTAGGAATGCAAAGGTAATAGTCCATATAAAAACGTTAAGGAATGGACCACGAATAACCGGGTCGGTGAGCAGGCCAATGTAGTTTTGCCCTGGATTGAAAGCTCGCCAACCGGGGTAGAGCACAGTGCCGTCGGCTTCAGAAACAAAGTTTCCATTTCCGTTGTCTTTGTAAGTGACGCCAAGTTCAGTATTGACCAACGTATTTTGATCTGCGCTAAGTTCGAGCGGTTGGTAAAGGAGTGCAGCAGTGTCGGTGGCCTGCGGTGCAATGAATTTTCCATCGCTAGTTTCAAACTTGAGCGCCATGATATCTTCTTCAAGAGTGGCTGCCTCATCCACTGAAATTGCTTTGAAGCCCTCGGTGCCAACTGCAATTGAGTTTTTGTCGAGCTCAAAGTTTCCTGGGGCAAGCTCGGTTAGTTGGCCTTTTGATCCCAGCAAAACCTGCTTTGATGTTTGCTCGGTAAACAGAGCAGCTAACTCCCCCTGATAATTTCCAAGGCGCATGTCGTAGGTAATCCCCGATGCATCTTGACTTAATCCATTGCCGAGCACCTGAACTAAAGCATCTTGTTTAGAGAGTTCGTTGCCTGTGCGATAGTTAAAGCCAGACATCAAAATTGTGTAAAGGATTGGCACGATCACAAAAATTGCCATGAGGGTCAAGCCGGGATACAAGAATTTTCCGGCATTGAATCTTGGATGTAAGTAGACGATGTCGGCTAGCAGAATAACAATCGATATAACTGCGCCGATGATTACCTGATCGGCAATAAAAGCCAAAAAGGCCATGTAGCCAAAAATTGCATTGAACAGGGCGAGTAAAACAAATTTGACGGTTTGTGCAATCCAGCCGGTTTTACTCATCTGTTCCTCCGACGTTGAATCTATTTAATCAATCGAGGGGTTGGCAACTTGGCCAACCCCTCGATCGATAATTTGTTGTTACTTGCCAGAAGCGGCAGCGGTGAAGTTCTTCTTCAGAATCACAGCAGCTGCGTCTAGGGTCTTGTCAACATCGGCACCCTTAACCAGGATGTCGGTGTAAACGCCACCAAGAACGTCGTACCAGTTAGATCCGCCGGTCTTGTTGTCCAAGTAAGCGCTGAACTGTGGAGTTCCGGTTGCAGCAGCCAAAGCAAATGCCTTGGTGTTTGCAGCCTTCACAACAGCAGCAGCCTTTACGTTGGCTGGTGGACGGTCTGATGCAGCGTACATCTGTACCTGTCCAGACTGTGAAGCGAACCAGTTGAGCACTAGTTTCTTGGCACCCAACTCAACTCCGTGGTTCTTTGAGTATGAAGTAACGAATGCGCCAGAGTAGTTAACCCACTGCTGACCGGTTCCAGATGAGACACCTGGGACTGCACCTAGGGTGAACTTCACTCCAGCACTGGTGATTCCATCTAGGTTCCATGCACCGGTGTTAGCTGCAAGCATCTTGCCAGCCTTGAATGCATCGCCACAGCCATCCCACTGTAGGAAGCCGTTGCTCTTGCCGTCAGCACCGATTAGGTACTGCTTGACGTTTGCTTTGAAGGTGCTTGAGTTGATTAGAACCTTTGCAGGGTCTGGCTTGCCGTTGGTGTAACCAAATGCGCCACCGCCAAGAGCGGTAAGGATTGGGTGTGATCCCCAAGTTCCGTCGAATGCACAGATACCACCGGTAACTTCACCGGCAGCCTTCTTGGTCTTGTATAGGTCAACCATTGCAGCCAATGTCTTTGGAGCAGTAGCACCAAACTTGGTGTTCCAGTACATGGCGGTGGTGTCAACATCTAGTGCTACACCGTAAACCTTGCCGTTGTATGAAAGTGCGTTCTGAGAAGCTGCAGGCATTTCCTTTTTGTTGGTTGCCGTGTAGGTCAGTGGAAGCAACTTTCCGCTCTTTGCAGAGAGTGTGAATGATGCAGGACCGGTGATTACGTCAGGTCCGCTGGCAGCAGTTGCCTTGTCCCAAGCTCCCTGCAATGCAGATAGAGCCGAGAAGAACTTCACCTTGATTACGTATCCAGGTGCGATGGTGGTGTTGCCATCGATCAATGACTTCAGCTGTGGTCCACGCTGTTCATCTGCCCAGACTGTAATTGTCTTAGCAGCGTGAGCAGGAGTAACACCAGCGAAAAGCAGTCCAGCGGCAGCGGCTACAGCCACAACGCTCTTCATGCGAATTTTCATGTTTTCCTCTTCATTCGGGTGAATGACTTGCATTCAAGTCACTGATAGTCAACCATGGCTGATACTAGGTATTTGATTGTGAGCGGTAACAAAAGTTTCAACTTGATTACGAAAACCAACTGTCGCTCGGCATTTGATTTTTAGCCCCTTGCCTATACTTGGGCCATGGCTGATTCATCATTCGACATCGTAAGCAAAGTAGACAAGCAAGAGGCGGCGAACGCACTCACCCAGGCTCAGAAAGAAATTGAGCAGCGCTACGACTTCAAAGGCGTGGGCGCGTCGATTGAATGGAGCGGTGAAAAGGTACTGATGAAAGCGTCTTCTGAAGATCGCGTTTTGGCGGTTTTGGATGTTTTTCAGTCGAAGCTGGTTAAGCGCGGTATTTCATTGAAGTCACTTGATGCTGGTAAGCCCTTTCCGTCGGGCAAGGAATATCGAATTGAAGCGTCTCTGAAAAACGGTATTGAGCAAGAGCAGGCCAAAAAGATTTCGAAGATCATTCGTGAAGAAGGCCCTAAGAGCGTGAAGTCGCAAATTCAGGGGGATGAATTGCGCGTGCAGAGTAAGTCGCGCGATGACCTACAGGATTTGATTGCCTTGCTGAAGTCGAAGCCACTCGACATCGACATTCAGTTTGTTAATTATCGTTAGTTGAAATCACCGGAATTACTCCGGTGACTGGGAATGCCTCAACCATTTCCTTTTCTCTGCGTTTAGCTGTTTTCACAACAAGTGCAGAAACAACACCAACAATCACGAATGTCAGTAGGGGCGTGAGCATCGCAATTTGAAGATCCTGCTGAGCTATATTTCCAAAGGCGCTCTTGCCGGCCATAAATATTAGAGTGTTGACGAAGCTCATTCGCGAAAGAGCTTGAGCGGTTGAAAGTCCTTTGACGTTACCTGCCGCACTAAAGAATGCAGGCACAAGAGCTGCAGAACCCAAACCGCAAAGCACCCATGACAAACAAACAATTACAAAGCCAAGGGTTTCATTGTTGTTTATCACGCTAGGTGCGAGAAGCACGCCACCGAGAATTCCGATTATGCCTAGGAACGCTCCGTACATAGACATTCGAGAAATGTGCATATACTTGGTGATTTTGTCGATTAGGAGGCGGCCTACGATCATCGCGCTGGCGAAACAGGTGTAAGTGATCGCTGCCTGAGTGGCTGAAATTCCAAGTACCTTGGTGCCATACACGGCCGACCAGTCAATCATGACCGACTCACACCAAACCCCCGTGAATAGGCCAATCGTGAGCAGCCAAACATAACCTGGGGTTTTTAGCCATGAGATTTTTTTGGCGTGCTTTTGCTCGCTAAGCCGACCATCGGTTTCCTTATCGAACAAGTATCGGCTCATCAAAACCATGCCGGCTGTAATCATTGCGGCAGTAATACCAAATTGCACTTTAAAGTCCATCACCGTAACTAGCAAACCGCTGAGCGCAGCCGAGACTGTTGCTCCGATACTCCAAGCAGCATGCACTTTACCCATGACGGCTTTCTTAAGTTTCTTTTGCAGAATTACTGCCGATGCTTGCAGCGCAATATTGAAGGCTGAACCGGCCAGGGTTTGAATTACAGCAACGACTGCAAACATCCAAGCTGAGGTGCACCAAGGAATGAACGCATTTGCCGCGGCAAAAACCACACTTCCAAATGCAATAACGTTTCTCGTGCCGAATTGCATGACCAGTTTGTTGGTAAAAATCAACGGCAACAAACTCGCCAATGCGATAAAACCTAAGAGAGTTCCCCACTGAGCAAAGTTAAGCCCAAGTTGGTTGATGAGATCAGGAACTCTAGGAATTAGTGCAGTTGCCGTCATTCCCTGCAGAAATGAAATAGTTGCAGTTGCGCGAGCAACCGGATGCATTTGTTCTCTAACTTTTTTCTTTTCCAAATTAGTTGTCTCGCTTGATTACTGCTTCGGCAAAGTGAATCAATGCACGCTTGGTTTGACCATCAGGTAAAACATCTAAAGCGGCAATCGATTCATTCGCCCAACGTATTGCCTCTTGATACGCCTCATCAGCCACTTGGTGCTCGCGAAGTAGCTTTACAACTTGAGCAAGTTGTTTATCGCTACTGAGGTCGCCGTCGATCTTTTTAAGCAGGTCGATTGAGGCCTGATCGGTTTTATTGCGCAGAAGCAGAACCGGCATTGTGGGCACTCCGGCACGGAGGTCTGTGCCTGGCGTCTTCCCTGAAGGCCCGGCTTCAGAGATGTCGATCACGTCATCGATGAGCTGAAAGGCCACTCCAACTTTCTCGCCAAACTCGGAGAGTGCGGAGAGGTACTGGGTTGGAGCATTGCCCAACATTGCTCCAAGTGTGGCCGAAGCGGCAATAAGTGATCCGGTCTTGTCGGCCAAAACCTGAATGTAATGCTCGATGGGGTCGTCGGTTGGTTTTGGTCCGAGCGTTTCGTTTAGCTGACCAATGCACAAGCGCTCAAAGGTCTTGGCTTGAAGGTCAATAGCTTCGATACCCAAAGCCACACCGATACGTGAAGCTCGGGCTAGAAGAAGATCTCCTACCAAAATGGCCACGGAATTTCCGTACACATTCTGCGCGGTTGGCACTCCTCTGCGGGTAGGTGCGTCGTCCATGACGTCGTCGTGATACAAGGTAGCCAGGTGAGTTAGCTCAACTACCGCTGCTGCGTCGATTACATCTTTGGTGGCTCCATCACCAAGTAGCGAGGCGAGCAGGGTGAGCACAGCACGCACTCGTTTACCGCCGGCATCAATTAGATGACGAGCCGCTTGCTGCAAGATTTTGTCGGAGTTTTCGGTGGCCTCTTGTAATTCGATCTCGACAAGTTCGAGGCTTTTTTCTATCTGATTGAGAAGTTCTTTATCGCCAAAGCGCCTGAGCTGACTTGGAAGCTTTGCGTTCATTCTTTATTTCCCAATTTGAATCCGGTGTGAATGGCGACCGCACCAAAGAATAGATTCTGGTAGCTAATGTTTTCGAAACCGGCCTCGGCCAACTTAACTGCAAGCAAATCTTGGTTTGGCCAGGCGTTAATCGATTCCGATAAGTACTTGTAGGCCTCTGGGGTCTTGCTCGACCATCCAGAAATGGCAGGCAACAATCGGTTAAGGTAGAACTCGTAGAACGGGCGCACAAAACGGTTTTGAACTTTTGAAAACTCACAGATCACCGTTCGTCCGCCGGGTTTGGTGACTCGATACATCTCGCTGAGCGCCTTAGGAACATCAACTACGTTGCGCAGGCCAAACGAAATAGTTGTGGCGTGGAATTCTTCATCTTTGAATGGCAACTTGGTGGCGTCGGCGAAAACAAACTCGAGTTCGGGGTGACGTTTTCTCCCCTCGGCAAGCATCCCCTCGGAAAAATCACTCGCCACAACTCGAACTCCGGGAGCAGCAAAAGCCACCGAAGATGATCCGGTGCCTGCAGCCAGATCTAGAATGCTTTGACCCGATTGCGGTTTGACCGCAAGCTTCACTTTTTTGCGCCAGCGACGGGTCTGCCCTAGAGAAAGTAAGTCATTGGTGAGGTCATAGGTTGGGGCAACCTCGTCAAACATGGCAGCGACCTCGGCCGGTTTTTTGGTTAGGTCTGCTTTGCTCACCGAGTAAGTCTACCCGCGTGAATTTAGGCAACTAGTAGAGGAAATCTGCCTTGGGGTCTTTGCGAAGTTTGATGGAGCGGCGAATGGCGGCTCCGCCTAAGGCAACCGCGCCTGCCCCCATGGCTCCAAGTCCAACTGTTGCTGCGCTAAAGAAGGAATCGGCCGGTGTGCCCTGGTTTGGGTTGATTGCGCTGGGGTCAACTGGAATGTTGGCTACCGGATCGGTGATGCCGGCATTAACAAGTTGCTTGCCGGCAGTCGCTTCGAAAGGCTGTGACTCGCCGGTGGTTGCCGCGCCGATGTTCTCTTTGACTACCAGCGGCGGAAGGTTAATCTGCCCAACATCATCGCCGTAGCGATCGTGTAGCTCGTCCTCTTGAGGGTGCGGGTGATTTGGTCGCTCGTGGTCGCTTTCAACCGGTTGCGAGAATCCTGGGAGTGGTGCATGGTCATCGTCATCTGAGGCAACCGCTGCGCTTCCGCCGGTTAGGGCAGCCAAGGCAATGAGAGCTACTCCAGCAGCTTTGACCCTCAGTTTCATGACCCCTCCGTGGGAATAGTATGGCTTCTGTTTCGAGTTTAACTTTTGAGACGCAGCGGAACCAATGCCTTTGCGTCCTTTCACAGATAACGCTCAGTTAGGCAGCCATGGACCAAATCGCGCAGTTGCAATTGCGCACGGTTGCCCTCGCAAACGACAGCGACTTCTCGATTGCTGAACACCTGCCCCCAGGCGCAGCAGCATTTATCCGCAACGGCCAGGGCATGGTTGGCTACGGCGAAGCGGTGCGCTTGACCGCTCGAGGACCTCGCCGGATGCAGGAACTAGCCGAGGCTTGGCGCTCACTCGTGGCCAAGACTGCGGTAGACGATCAGGTAAAACAAACCGGCAGTGGTTTAGTTGCCTTTGGTGCATTTGGTTTCGCCGACGACTCTTCTGCCGAAAGTGTTTTAGTGGTACCTAAGGTTTTGCTCGCAGTTCGCGATGGGCAACGCTGGGTCACAATTGTTGTTGGCGAGAATGTCGATGAGTTTTGGGAAACTGAACAGATTTATCGAAGCGAAAATCCAATCAACATGGTAGATGGATTACAAACTGCTGAGGGATTTATAGATTCGGTATCTTCTGCTTTGGAGGCAATAAAAATTGGCAAGGTCGACAAGGTTGTACTAGCTCGCGATGTGGTGGCTAAAGTCTCAGCCGATTTTGATAATCGCAACGCTTTAAAAAAATTAGCCGCGAGCTATCCAACCTGTTGGACATATTCAGTTGATGGCTTATTTGGGGCATCACCCGAGTTGTTGGTTCGAGTTTCGCACAAACAAGTTTCTGCTCGAGTGCTTGCTGGCACCGCCGGACGAGGTACCGACCCAGGCATCGATCACGCAATTTCAAACGCGTTGCAAACATCGAGCAAAAATATCGCAGAACATAAATTTGCCGTAGCTTCTATGGTTGAAGAACTTAAAAAGTTTTGCACCAAAGTTGATGCCGATGAAATTCCATTTAGTTTGGCCTTGCCTAACCTTTGGCACCTCGCCAGCGATGTGCATGCCACATTGCACGATGACGCATCGGTGTTGGACATCGCAGCAGTGTTGCACCCCACTGCTGCAGTGGCTGGAACTCCAACTTTGGTCGCGCGCAAACTGATTGGCGAACTGGAGCCGTTTGATCGTGGTCGTTATGCCGGACCGGTGGGTTGGATTGGAGCTGACGGCGACGGAGAGTTTGCCATCGCTCTGCGCGGAGCACAGCTCAATGATGGTCAGCTCACCGCGTATGCCGGTTGTGGAATTGTGGCCGAGTCTGAGCCAGAGGCTGAATTGGCCGAGACCGAACTCAAGTTCAAGCCAATTCGCGAGGCCCTAGCCTAGAACCACTTCGATGAGCACTCGACCCGACTGCTTGAGTGCCGGGCTCAGTTGCTCAAGGTGCTCAACTCGGCTGTACTTCCAGCCGTAGGCCTCAGCCAGATGCCAAAAGTCAACATTTTGCTTGGTTCTAAACACTCGATCGAATGACTCTTTTGCCTTTGCCACTTCGAGGCCCTCAAAAATACTTCCGCCGCCATCATTCACCACAACAATTTGAAGGTTAAGTTCGCCGTCTTGTTGGTCCACGGCCAATCCGCCAACATCATGCAGTGCGGTTAGATCGCCGATTAGGGCGCGAGTGAAGCCATCATCGTTTGAATACGCCAGAGCCACGCCGGTTGCAGTGGATATGGTTCCGTCAATTCCTGCTAGCCCACGATTAGAAAAGATTGCCAATGGTTTAACTGGAGCAAATTCGTCGGCAACGCGAATCATTCGACTAGCACCAAGCACCAAACAATCTCCATCGGTTGTGGCTTCGTAGATTTTACGAACGATATTTTCTCGCGATAATTCACTTGAAACTTCTAATTGAAATTCTGTATCAACTTTTCGCCAAGAATTTAGCCACTCAAAATCAACTTCATCGCTGACCGATATCTCATCAACAATTTGGCTTGCCCGATGCGCCACGTCAAAGTGTCCATGAGACTTACTTCGCACCACTACTACCTCTATAGATTGATTAAAAAACATCGCGGTTACTTTTCGGCTAAGCGTTGGCTTTCCAAAAACAATCACACGTTCAATTTCTGCTGCAAGCTCATGTTCGTTCTCGAGCAGTCGCCGATAATTTGCAATCGCATTTGCTCCGTAGCGTGACCCCGAGGAAGGTTCTGCAAAAATTGGCCAGCCAAACGACTCAGCTAGTTCGACCGCCGCTTCGCCGGCACCGGCACCAGCCACGACCACAGTCTTTGGTTCTGCTGGTAGCACAGCAAAGTCAACCTGCTGGTCCATTACTGGTTCGGCTAACTCCACAAAAACACCGGCAGCATCTGGAGTGAGACTGGAAAGCGGTTCTCGAAAAGCCAAGTTGAGCTGTATTGGCCCTGGTTGGTTGGCAATCAGTTCTAATGCAGCACGACCGAGGTTTTCTGCTCGTGAGGTTTGATCCTCTTCATCGCTTGGAGCATCTACATCGAAGACATGTTTGATGGCTGGTCCGAAAAGCCCGACCTGGTCGGTAGTTTGATTGGCACCCACGCCGCGGAGTTCCTCCGGTCGATCAGAAGTGAGCAAAAACAGCGGCACGCCAGCGTGATGTGCCTCAAGTGCCGCCGGGTGCAAATTGGCCACCGCGGTGCCAGAGGTAGTAATTACTACGACCGGTTTGTGACTGGCAAGTGCCG
>JACCDL010679087.1_pt1 | contig 17209 bp, 18 predicted proteins | sample 7441931 | NCBI WGS metagenome assembly JACCDL01 (sample SAMN15323437, study PRJNA562643) | freshwater metagenome | isolation source: river surface water | place: USA:Blue River Watershed | collected 2017-08-16 | reverse complement strand
CTCGCCTTCCGAGAAGCGTCAATCATTCCCGATCCTCCAGGGCAGGGTCCCGGAGAAAAATTCACGGGACCTGTCAGCTAGCTGTCACTTTCAGCGAAATCGAATCGACCAGCTCTAAGAACTTCTCAGATTGAAGATTCGCCGAGAAAGTTTGCAACAACCCTTTTAGCTCTTCGGCATTCAGCCCTGGCCTAATACTGAGTTCAATCGTGAGCTCAGCCTGCCGCAGACTTCCCTTCGGATCGGCTTCAATCAAACGGAAATTCGCTATCTCCGGATGGTCGGAAGTAGCCAGTGCAACAAGATCATGAACTGCACGATTTAGACTCGGTGGAACCCAGGACTTTTTCTGAGCTAGTGCAGCTAGGAATGGTCTTCTCAGACCTATCGAATCGCTTCCAGGATTCAAAATCACACGAGTGTGCCCCTCGGCGATTGAGGCAAGTGCAACTCGAGATGCTTCTATTGGAACTGGCCTTGCATCGCGTTTCCAAAGCTGCATGTGTGAAACCGATGTGAACGCGGGAATAGCTGATTGGCCGTCCGGCGTTGCAACAGCCACAATCGAAAGCTCGGCACTTTTGTCAACCAGCTGGCCATGCGCACCCACCTCGCTATCGCCAAGCTGAGCCACCAGTGGAATCAGTAGCCGTGATTGCATAAGGGATTCGTGCAAAATCGCTAGCGAGAAATTCTCTTCCGAAAGTGCTCTGGCAACCGCTTCAGGGGTTGAACCATCATCGGAAGAAAACTGGTTGAGGCTGAACTCCCTGCCCTCCCAGGGAACACCAGCGGAGTCATGAAACTTATCCATTTGAAATAGCTAGAGCCTGCTGCAAAGTGAACTTTCCTGCGTAGAGAGCTTTACCCAGAATTGCACCCTCAAGCCCAAGCGGCACAAGCTCTTTCAAATCTGCAATATCTTCAAGTGAAGATATTCCCCCGGAGGCAACCACTGGCTTTGAGGTTTTCTGCATCACAGACTTCAGGAGTTCAAGATTTGGTCCTCTTAGGGTTCCATCCTTGGTCACATCTGTAACCACATACCTCGCACAACCAGCATCCTCAAGTCTCGAAAGGACATCGAACAGCTCGCCACCTTCTTTTGTCCAGCCTCTGGCAGCGAGAGTTGTTCCTCGAACATCCAGTCCAACAGCAATCTTGTCTGCGAATCGAGCAATCACCTTCGCTGTCCAGTTCGGATCTTCCAGAGCCGCCGTTCCAAGATTTACCCTGGTCGCTCCGAGGTCAATGGCGGCTTCAAGAGATGCGTCGTCGCGAATTCCGCCGGAGAGTTCGATTTTGGTCTTCCCCGCCAGAGAAATCACTTCCGCAATTACCTCTTTATTTGAACCACGACCAAAGGCTGCATCCAGGTCAACCAAATGAATCCATTCGGCGCCTGCATCAATCCAGTCTTGCGCAGCCTTGGCAGGATGACCAAAAGACTCTTCGCTTCCGGCCTCCCCTTGGGTAAGGCGAACAGCCATGCCGTTGGCAACATCGACTGCCGGGAGTAGTTCTAATTTCATAAATGACCTAAAGAGTCCCTATCCAGTTTCCAAGGAGCTTTAGGCCCGCTTGACCAGATTTCTCGGGGTGAAACTGAGTCGCAGACAACGGGCCATTTTCAACCGCTGCTAAAAACTTCTCACCGTGCTCAGCGTATGCAAGCTTGGCGCTTCTAAATGGAGGCCTTATGTCCAATGACCAAGACTTTGCAGCGTAGGAGTGGACAAAGTAAAACCTCTCGTTTTCAAGCCCGGAAAAAAGTTCACTTTCCGGATCGGATTCCACTTCTGTCCAACCGATGTGAGGAAGGATTGGGGCGTTTAGTTTCTCGACAACTCCTGGCCACTGTCCAAATCCGTCAGCACCTTGGTTCTCAACGCCTCGCTCAAAAAGCACCTGCATCCCAACGCAAATACCAAGCACTGGCTTGCCAGCAACAAGCCGTGAGTCGATGATGGATCCTGCATCAAGTTGATTGAGTTTTTCCATCACCGCTGCAAATGCACCAACCCCCGGAATCACCAGTCCATCAGCTTCGGTGAGTTCGGACTTGTTGGATGTCAGCTTCACCTCAGCCCCGGCTGCCTGCAGCGCCTTGGCGGCCGAGTGAATATTGCCGCTGCCGTAATCAAGCAGCGCAACCTTTTTGGTCAAAGGCTTCCCTTGGTGGACGGAATACCCTGCACTCGAGAATCCTTTTCAACGGCTTTTCTCAGTGCGCGAGCAAAAGCCTTAACCTGAGCCTCAGCGATGTGGTGAGCATCTCGGCCAGCCAAAACATTGATGTGCAAAGTAATTGCTGCATTGTGCGCAATTGACTCAAAGACGTGGCGAACGAGAGAACCCGTGAAGTGACCGCCAATCAGGTGGTATTCAAAACCCTGAGGTTCCCCAGCGTGAACTAGATATCCCCTGCCAGAAACATCGACCACAGCCCTAGCGAGCGCCTCGTCTAATGGGACCAGCGCATCACCAAAACGATTGATGCCGCTTCTGTCTCCCAGCGCCTGCTTTAGAGCCTGACCAAAAACAATCGCGACGTCCTCGACCGTGTGGTGGACATCTATATCCGTATCGCCCTTGGCGGAGACCTTTAGGTCGATCAGAGAGTGCTTGCTAAGAGCGGTGAGAAGGTGGTTATAGAACGGAACCGTGGTCTCAATCTCGGATACACCGCTGCCATCCAGGTTGAGCTCGAGCTCGACACTCGACTCACTGGTTTTGCGAGACAGCTTGGCAATGCGCATCGGGGTGCCTTCTTTGGGGATTGCCTAGAAGTCTAACCAAGAACCAGCGCTAACTCAGCAAGCAATTTTGTGGTCTCAGCCTCGGTTCCGGCAGTGATTCGCAGCGTTCCAGGAATTCCAACATTTCTAACGAGCACGCCTCGAGCCAAAAGTTTTTCAAATACGGCATCTGGATTTTCAAATCCACCGATCAAAACAAAGTTGGCATCTGATGGGTAGGGGCTCAGTCCCCAGCCCCTAGTTGCCTCAACAATTCGATTGCGCTGGAGCTTTATCTTTTCAACGTTTTGCAGCAGCTCCGAGCTGTTCTCGAGCGCCGCTAGGGCTGCCGCCTGCGTCAATGCTGATAGATGATAGGGCAGCCTGACAATTCGCATGGCATCAACAACTCCCTCACTCGCTGCCAAATACCCAAGCCGAGCTCCGGCAAAGGCGAAGGCCTTGCTCATGGTTCGAGAAACCACCAGGCGATCTCGCCCCTCGAGCAATGTCAATGCGGAAGGGTTAGCGGAAAACTCTGCGTAAGCCTCATCCACAATTACTATTCCGTCGGTTGCCTCATAGGCGCTTTGAATCAGGTCAACGCTCAGAGCGGTGCCGGTTGGGTTATTTGGAGAGCAAAAGATTACGAGGTTGGGCTTTCGCTGCTTGATTACTTCGATAACATCCTCGGTGTTGAGGGTGAAGTCTGAATTGCGTGCAGCCTCGAAATAGTTGGTCAGCGTTATCCGCGCAATGTTTGGATACATCGAATAGGTGGGACCAAAGCTAAGTGCATTTCGGCCAGGTCCACCAAAGGCAGTGAATAGCTGCTGCAAGATTTCATTGGATCCATTTGCCGCCCATACCTTGCCAGCTGAGAGGTTGTGGCCAAGAAAGCTGGCTAGCTTTGAACGAAGCTCAAGGAACTCACGGTCTGGATATCGATTAAGTGTGACCGTGGCTCTTGCCAGATTTTCGACAATGGAGATGGCAACTTTCTCGGGAATGCCGTAAGTGTTTTCATTGACATTTAGAGAAATCGGAACATCAAGCTGCGGAGCGCCATATGGTTTTTGACCACGCAGGTCATCTCGGATTGGCAGGTGCTCTAGATTGCTCACCCCTAAATGCTAGGGCTACTAGGGAAGCGCAATCTGCTGACCAGGGGTCAGCTCAGAAGAACTAAGAGCATTGATTGTGACAACCTGTGCGATCCAGTCTCTAGGGTCGCCTTCAGCATGTTCCTGAGCCAGTGACCAAAGAGTGTCGCCCTGGCCCACGGTCAGGTATTCAAGGGCGACGGGATCGGAAGAGGTCGCCACCGAGCCGGAGATGCCCGCAAGGCTAAGTCCGATGGCAAGTGCCAAAACGCTCAGCGCGCGGAAGAGCCGACCTGGGTTAGTTAGCCGGTATTGGCCTACTTTCAACATTTTGGATCCTCCCTGTCCGAATCTTTATTTCGAACACTTGTTCTAAGTATAGATTTCCTAGCCATTTTGGCAAGGATTTCTGGCCCATTTTTCAGTTTTTTCGAAAATGTGTTTGGAAATCTCCAGTTTTCCGAATACAGTTTCGATAGCTAGATAAAACCACTAGCCACCGACATTTATGGAGGTCGCCATGGAAAAGGGCCTAACAGCCGTCCAGAGCCGCATTTTGGACGTTATCCGGGAGTCGATGCAGGAGCGAAATTACGCACCCAGCATGCGAGAAATAGGTGAGGCCGTCGGCCTATCCTCTACGGCCAGCGTGTCGCATCAGCTGAACAAGCTAGAACTACTCGGCTACCTCTCCAGAGACCCTAGGCGACCCCGAACTATCGACTTGATCGGCGAGCAAGACCTTGCCGATGTCCCCCGCCCAGACACCGCTTTTGTTCCACTGGTTGGACGCATTGCCGCAGGTATTCCGATAACTGCCGAGCAAAACGTAGAGGAGATTTTCTCCCTACCGCGCCAACTGGTGGGACAAGGCGAGCTCTTCTTGCTTAAAGTGGTGGGCGACTCAATGATCGACGCCGCTATTTGCGATGGTGACTGGGTTGTAGTCCGTCAGCAGCAAACCGCTGACAATGGAGACATAGTGGCTGCGCTGATTGAGGAAGAGGCCACGGTAAAGACCTTCAAGCAGCGCGATGGCCACACCTGGCTGCTTCCTAGAAACAGTGCGTTTGAACCAATCCTTGGTGACCACGCAGTGATTCTTGGAAAAGTTGTTGCAGTTCTCAGATCTGTCTAGCTGAATTTAGCTCTGCAGCTAACTCTTGAGAAACCATTGCGTGGAGCCTTGTCCCCTGCTCCTCGTATTCAGTCTCTAAAACTTTGCCACTGAGGTGCGCTCTAGAAACCAAGTCACCTCGGGAATACGGAATGACACCGTGAAACTCAATTTCTGGCTTTGGCAGCAGCTCAGCGATTCGACTTTCCAACTCATCAATACCCTGGCCCGAACGAGATGAAATCATTAGTGCTCCTGGTGCTAGTCCTCTGAGTTCGACCTCTCTCTGATCGTCGACGAGGTCAACCTTGTTGAATACCAGCAGTTCCGGAATTGACCCTGCACCCGCATCTGCTATCACTTCCCTGACGGTCGCAATCTGACCCAGAGGATCTGGATCCGTGGCGTCAACAACGTGGATAACTAGGTCACTGGCGGAAATCTCTTCCAGAGTAGATCTGAAGGCTTCGACCAATTGGTGCGGAAGGTTTCTGACAAACCCTACGGTGTCCGAGATTGTGTACTGCCTACCATCAGGAGTTTCATGCCTTCTGACTGTGGGATCGAGGGTGGCAAACAGCGCATTCTCAACTAGGACTCCGGCTCTGGTGAGCCTGTTCAATAAGGATGACTTTCCGGCGTTTGTGTATCCAGCAATTGCGACCTGCGGGACGCTGGACTTTTCCCTCTTTGCCCGCTTAGTGTCCCGTGCCATCTTCATAGCTGCAATGTCCTTGCGCAGTTTGGCCATCTTGGTGTTGATTCGTCTTCGATCGAGCTCAATCTTGGTTTCACCTGGGCCGCGGGAGCCGATTCCAACACCACCAGCAGCCTGACCTCCAGCCTGACGGGACATGGACTCTCCCCAACCACGCAGTCTTGGAAGCAGGTATTCGAGCTGGGCGAGCTCGACCTGAGCCTTACCCTCTTTGCTCTTCGCGTGCTGGGCAAAAATGTCCAAGATGATGGCCGTTCGATCAATCACCTTAATCTTCACAACGTCCTCTAGGGCCCTTCGTTGAGATGGTGACAACTCCGTATTGGCAATGACGGTGTCTGCCTTGAGCTCTCTGGCAAGGTTTCGAAGCTCTTCAGCCTTGCCTTTTCCAAAGTAGGTTGCTGGATCAGGCATTGGTTTTCGCTGCAACACCCCAGCAAGGACGACGGCACCTGCCGTTTGAGCTAGAGCGGAAAGCTCTCTGAGAGAGTTTTCCGCTTCGGTGAGTGTTCCCGATCCCCAAACACCAATCAGGATCACACGCTCAATCCTGAGTTTTCGGTATTCGACCTCGGATATGTCCTCGAGCTCGGTCGATAGACCGGGCACTCTTCTTAGAGACTCTCGCTCTTCTAGCTCTAGTTGATCCCCGTCAAAGTCATTCGGGGCGCTAGCTCCGCGTCGCAATATTCGCTGAAGCGTGGTCTCGTTTTCCATCTAGATAAAGACTATGCCTAGGTAGATTGGTGTGGTGAGCAATGAGCACTATTTTTCGAAGACGCCAGCTGGCGAGAGAAAACTCAAGGAAGTCAGCTTCTCGGTAGGTGGCAGAGAGATTACTGCCAGGGCCTCAACCGGCACCTTCAGTAGTTCCGGCCTAGACAAGGGAACCAAGGTACTTCTGTCCCAGTCAAACTTGTTTCCCAAAAGCGGAAATGTTTTGGATCTCGGATGCGGCTGGGGACCCATTGCACTTGCCATAGCGACGATTTGCCCGGATAGCAAAGTCTGGGCTATAGATGTCAACGCTAGAAGTGTTGAGCTAACTCAACAGAACGCTGCAAATCTTGGACTGAAGAATGTGGAGTCCCTGCTGGCTGATGCTCTGCCTGCAGACCTGAAGTTTAAGGAGATCTGGTCGAACCCACCTATCAGGATTGGAAAGGCCGAACTCCATGAACTTCTAAGAAAGTACCTGGGCCGATTGCTGCCAGGTGGAAGGGCAATGCTGGTGGTTCAAAAGCAGCTCGGGGCAGAAAGTCTTATGAAGTGGCTTAGTGAAGAGTTTGCAAACTGCAGCGTGAATAAGGCCCATGCCGATAAGGGCTACTGGGTCATTGAACTGATTAGCCCCACTGACCAGTGAAGCTCAAAATTGCATTTCCACTGATCGCAACGTGCTCGCCATCTTCAGCAGCAAACATTTTGACCGCTAGCTCTCCCCCGGGAACATAAACGCGCCAGTTGTTTTGTGTGCCACCCGCCCAATGACGAATAGCTATTGCGGAAGCCGCTACACCCGTTCCGCAACTGAGAGTCTCTCCCACGCCTCTCTCATGAACGCGCATGGTCAAAGAGGCCACGCCCTCCTCCACCAGCGGATCACCTGGGACAACGAATTCAACGTTGGCTCCAGCCTCTGATGCGGGTTCAAGAAGCGGTGCCCGATAAAGTTCCAGGTTTTCTAACTCTTCCAAATCTGCAAGCGCTACAACAACATGCGGATTCCCTAGGTTCACATGCAGTCCGGGTCTTGCCACCTGAAGTCCCTGGGCACGAACCAGGACTTCATCCTCGGAGATCTTCCAAGGGCCCAGGTCAACCGCAAAGCCCGTTGCGGTCTGAGTGAGATCTTTGATTCCCGCTCTCGTTGCAACAGGCAGAGTGCTTCCAGCTGGAATTTCAGCCAGAGAATTCTCTAGAAGGAACCTCGCGAAAACTCGTATTCCATTTCCACACATCTCTGCCTTGGAGCCATCGCGGTTGCGGTAGTCCATGAACCAGGTAGCACCTGGCTCTTCAGATAGCAGATCTCCAACTTCGCTACCCGCAGTTGGTCGAACCACAATCAGACCATCTGCACCAATTCCAAAGTTGCGATCGCAAATCTTTCGTATCTCAGCCTCGCTCAGATCAAGCTGGCCAACCTTGTCTAAGACGAGCACAAAGTCATTACCCGTGCCGTGGCCTTTGGTGAATTGGATGCTCATCGTTCAAGCCTAACTATCTCTAGGGCCCTTGCGCTTAGGTCAGCTTCATCTCTCAGCCAGTGAATTCTCTTATCTCTTCTAAACCAGGTGCCCTGCTTCTTTGCATAGCGGTTAGTCAAAAAGACAATCTCCTCCTTTGCCTGCTCTGCGGTGAGTCGTCCCTCGATGAAATCAATAGCCTGCTTATAGCCAATGGCAACTCTGGCGGTTCTCGAGAGCTCTTTCTTGATCAGTTCTCTCACCTCATCAACTAGACCCTCTCTCCACATCTTTTCAACGCGCTGCTTGATGCGCCGTCCTAGCTCTTCGCGAGATACATCAATCGCTAGCTGAACGGTTGGCCTGCGATAGGAGGGGTCAGGCAAAGAAGCCGAGTAGTTCTTACCACTGAGCTTGATCACTTCAATAGCTCTTATGACTCTTCGCCGATTAGTGGCGGGAATCTTTTCAGCGGCCGCAGGATCCAGCTCCCTAAGCTTCGCGTGCATGCTAAGCGCTCCGATTTCCTCGCTCTGCTTCTCAAGTTCACTCCTTAGCTCAGAATCGGTAGGCGCAAAGCTGAGCTCATCAAGCGCTGATGCCAAATAGAGCGTGCTACCTCCGACAACAACCGGCGTCTTACCCCTAGAGAGCACATCCCTAACTGCAGTATCGAATAGTTCCCGATACTCAACTGCTGTCAGCTCCTCTGAAGGATCAATAACTGAAAGCAGGTGGTGTCGAATCCCCCTCTGCTCCTTTGATGTAAGCTTTGCCGTTCCAATATCCATGCCTCGATAGAGCTGCATCGCATCGGCATTTATGATTTCAGCGTCGGTCAGAGCTGTTGCAATTTCAATAGCCAGCGAGGATTTGCCAGAGGCCGTTGCTCCGACAAGCGCAATCAAGTTAGTCACGCTTGACTCGAATGGGAATGCCTAGGTTGACCTTTCCATCAGAGCAGGACTGTGCCTGTGAGCGGTCGAAGGCATCTCCTCCAGCGGTTCTGCGCAGTTCATACACGGAAGTTTCGAGCGAATCAGCGACCAGGAAGTACGGAGCTGCTCGACTTACCTGAACGGTAACGAGGTCACCCGGCCTAGGCTCTGGCTCTCCGGCTGGAACCTCGAAGTGGACCAGTCGATTGTCCCTGGCTCTGCCTGATCGCCGATTGGTGTTCTCATCCTTGCGACCCTCGCCACTTGCCACCAAAACCTCAACCTCTCGCCCAATCAGCTTTTGGTTTTCCTGCCAGGCAATTTCATTAACCGTTTCAAGCAGGCGTTCATATCTCTCTTGAACAACTTCCTTGGGGAGCTGATCTGGCATTTCTGCCGCCGGGGTTCCTGGTCGCTTTGAATACTGGAATGTGTAGGCCATAGCAAAACGAGAGAGTTTTGCTATCTCTAGGGTTTGCTGAAAATCTTCCTCAGTTTCGCCAGGGAAGCCGACGATGATGTCCGTGGTGATTGCTGCATCTGGAATTCGATTTCTTACGGTTTCTAAAATGCCCAGGTAGCGCTCCGCCCTATAGCTGCGCTTCATCGCCTTCAGTATTCGATCTGATCCTGACTGCAGCGGCATGTGAAGCTGCGGCATGACGTTAGGTGTTTCAGCCATGGCTTCAATAACGTCATCTGTGAAGGCGGCAGGGTGCGGAGATGTAAAGCGAACTCGCTCGAGTCCTTCAATCTCGCCGCACGCTCTTAGGAGCTTGGCAAAGGCTCCCCTGTCACCAAACTCAACTCCGTAGGTGTTGACGTTTTGTCCAAGCAGTGTCACCTCAATAACGCCATCGTCGACCAGTGCTTTGACCTCGGACAGAATCTCTCCTGGCCGACGGTCCTTCTCTTTTCCGCGAAGAGATGGCACGATGCAGAAGGTGCAGGTGTTATTGCAACCAACAGAAATAGATACCCAACCGGCGTAAGCATTCTCACGCTTGGCCGGAAGAGTTGATGGAAATACCTCGAGCGACTCTAAAATCTCGATTTGGGCTTCGCGGTTATGTCTGGCTCTCTCCAGAAGAGTCGGCAGCGAGCCCATGTTATGAGTGCCAAAGACAACGTCCACCCAGGGAGCCTTTTTCAAGATTGTGCTCTGATCCTTCTGAGCAAGGCAGCCGCCAACTGCTATCTGAAATTGCGGGTTAGCCTCTTTGCGCGGAAGCATAGTTCCGAGATTGCCATAGAGCTTGTTGTCGGCATTCTCCCTAACTGCACAGGTGTTGAAGACGACCAGGTCTGGATTTCCGTCGCTGTTTGCCACATACCCTGCGGATTCAAGCAAGCCAGAAATGCGCTCACTGTCGTGAACGTTCATTTGGCAGCCGTAAGTGCGGACTTCGTAAGTTAGAGACATTGCAAGGGGATTTTACCCCTGGCGCTCAACTAGCCGCACTGCCTGGCTCACCAATGCCCCTGGGAATCCCCGCCTTAGTAGGTATCCGCTCAGTCTGCGCCTTCGGACCTCAGACTCAAGCCCAGCCAAGCGCTCAGCCCTGCGTCTAGCTAGCTCGATGACCTGCTGACGCTGATCTTCGATAGAGATCTCTGAGCAGACACTTTCGATTACATCCTCGGCAATTCCCTTTTGTCTAAGCTCTCGCGAAATTAGTCTTACCGCCTTGCCCCTGGCAAGCCGAGACGCAAGATAGCTCTTGGCAAAGGCAAGGTCATCAATCAGACCAGCTGAGAGAAAATCAGAAATAACCGAGTCAATAAGTCCTTGCGGAATTTCTCGCTTAAGAAGCACCTCGCGCAGTTGACTCTCGGTCTTTGCTGATCGGGTCAGCTGATGAAGCAGGATATTTTTGGCTCTTTTTTCGAGCTTTTCCTCGCTAGGCATCGTTTGCGGCTTTAGCAACCTTCGGCTTAGTCTCTGCCTTTTCGCTCACGCTCTCCGCGGGCAAATCTGCTACTGCCCTGGGCACACCGATACCGAGTTTGATCTTGATCTTCTGCTCGATCGTGTCCGCAACCGCTGGGTTTTCCTTTAGATACTTGCGGGAGTTCTCTTTACCCTGACCGAGTTGTTCGCCCTCGTAGGTGTACCAGGCACCGGACTTCTTGACGATGTCCTGCTCGACACCGAAGTCAATCAGACCACCTTCGCGAGAAATACCCTCACCAAACAAAATGTCAAACTCGGCCTGACGGAATGGAGCGGCGAGCTTGTTCTTCACAACCTTTACGCGAGCTCTGTTACCAACTGAGTCTTGGCCATCCTTCAAAGTTTCGATTCTTCTAATGTCAAGTCTGACTGATGCGTAGAACTTCAGAGCCTTTCCACCAGCGGTAGTTTCTGGCGATCCAAAGAAGACACCAATCTTTTCGCGCAACTGGTTGATGAAAATTGCTGTGGTCTTGGTTTGGCTCAGAGCACCGGTAAGTTTTCTCAGTGCCTGAGACATAAGTCTTGCCTGCAGACCCACGTGGGCATCGCCCATCTCGCCTTCAATTTCCGCTCTTGGCACCAGGGCAGCCACGGAGTCAATAACAATCACATCGATTGATCCGGAACGAATCAGCATGTCGGCAATCTCCAGTGCCTGCTCGCCTGTGTCAGGCTGGCTGACCAAAAGCTCATCAATGTTCACACCAAGTTTTTGGGCGTATTCGGGATCTAGGGCGTGCTCGGCATCGATGAATGCCGCTACTCCTCCTGCGCGCTGCGCATTGGCAATCGCGTGCAGGGCGATGGTGGTCTTTCCAGAAGATTCAGGTCCGTAGACCTCAACAATTCGGCCACGAGGTAATCCGCCAATACCCAGGGCTACGTCCAGGGCGATGGATCCGGTCGGAATTGACTCGATCGGTGCTCGCTCTTCGCTGCCCAGTTTCATAACCGAGCCCTTTCCGAACTGACGGTCAATCTGTGCCAGGGCGGTTTCTAGAGCCTTCTCGCGCTCTGCTGATGTGGGCATTGCATCCTCTTTTCTTCGGTAAGTAGCCATGCTGGTAAAGCTAGCTGCCACCTCAGACACCTTGGGAGGAATCCGACACGCTGTGGATAACTCCCGATTTGCCTAAGTTGTGAAAACTCTAGGCGTTCGAACAAAATTTCGAATAATCTCAGTCGGCGTGTCTTGGGGTCTTTAGCTTGCCCTGCCAGCGCTCCTTAGGGACGCCTAGCTGGGCGCAGATAGCCAACCAGACTTCCTTGGGATCAATGCCTTTGTCGAGCAGGCTGCTTGGGGTTTGATCTGAAGTATCTAGGCGAAGATCGCTCAAAATAGCGTCCGCCAGAGGGCCAAATTCGTCGAGCATCAGCTCGTGAAAGCGGCTAAGAGTCAATTACTGCCTGGAGTAAAGGTCTGCCTCGGTCACAAAGTCATCGGGCAGGGTGTCAGGAATGAAGGTGTCGTCAAAGTACAGACCCTCGGCACTGGCCATGCGCTCGGCTACCTCGCGCAGGACTACAGATAGCGGGATTTCAAGGGCGTCCGTTACAGCAGCCAGGATCTCGGATGAGACTTCCTTTTGGCCACGCTCAACCTCGGACAGGTAGCCCAGAGCCACCGATGCCTTGGCCGCCACCTGACGCAGGGTCGCACCCTGCTTCTGGCGGTGGGTCCTTAGGACATCGCCGATTTCTTGTCTAAGTAACAACTTTCCTCCTGGCCCTCTAATCTACCCGCTGGTTAGGACAAAGATAGAGGCTGCTGCTGAATGTTTCCTGAGGTTAAACCTAAAACCGAGCTAACTCTTCCCGGAGAATTTCAAGTGCTCTATCCCTTGCAGCTAGGCGGATTTGAGCCCGGGAGCCCTCAAATTGCTCGCCAAATACCTTGGTCCCAAGCCTCGAGCTGATGCCCAGATACACCTCTCCGACCGCCTTGCCAGCCACGGTGTCGGGACCTGCGACTCCGGTTGAGGATAGGCCAATGACCTGATCTTCTGGAAGCTGCATGGCGAGTGCAAACTTTGAGCGAACCTGAGACGCCAGGTGAGCGGCAACTTCCGGATCAACGGCACTCTGCTGCTGCAGCAGGGAGCTTGGCACACCCAGCAGCTGCTGTTTGATCTGATCCTGATAGCAATTGATGCCGCCTAAAACAACCTTGGAAGATCCAGGGGTTTCAACCAATGCCGAGCAAATCAGGCCCGCGGTCAAAGATTCAGCTGTTGCCACAAACAAGCCCTTGGCAAGGGCAGAAGTAATTATTTCTTCGGCCATAAAAGTAGTGCTCCACTCCAAAGAGTAATTGCCACGGTGAACCAAAGCACAATGTTGGTTAGCCACAGATACCAATCGCCTAAAAAGCCAAACGGCGCAATCACGAGGCAGACAGAAACAATCTGCATAACCGTTTTGAATTTACCCCAGCCATCCGCTGCGATTACCCGTTTTTTTATAACTACAAGTCGAAAAAGTGTTATGCCAAGCTCTCGAAACAAAATCAACACGGTGGCGAACCAAGAGACGGCTCCGAGAATTGATAAGACAATAAGCGTTCCACTCAGTAGCGCTTTGTCTGCAATGGGATCCAGAATCTTTCCAAGATTGGTTACCAATCCGCGTTTACGTGCGATTGATCCGTCGAGACCATCGGTGGATGCGGCAATAATCAAAATCACCATTGCCAAAAATCGAATGATTGGATCAGTCCAGAATTCAAGGAGCAGCCACAACACGATGGGAACCATCGCTAATCGAAGAGAGGTTATGAGGTTGGGAGTTTGTCGATAGAGAAAGCTTTTAGAATTCATCTCTTCGACCGGTGAGCTGCCAGGCGTCTTCATCAGGGCTATCCTCCCCCGATACTTCATCGCCCGCAACCGGTGCATTTCCAGAAATTCGTGAAAGGGCCTTAGCCATATCCTCCGGCCTAATCAGCACCTCTCTGGCCTTAGATCCTTCTGATGGCCCGACTATGCCTCTGGACTCAAGAAGATCCATCAGCCTTCCGGCTTTGGCAAAACCGACCCTGAGCTTTCTTTGCAGCATGGAGGTTGAACCAAATTGAGAGTTAACCACCAGGTCGCATGCTGCCAGCAGCAGATCAAGATCGTCGCCAATTTCACTATCGACCACTCTTGACTGCTGAACTGCGGTGACATCACTTCGATACTCCGGATCCATCTGAGCTTTGACGTGAGCGACCAGCTTGTGAAGCTCAGGTTCACTCACCCATGCACCCTGAACACGAATTGGCTTGTTCGAACCCATCGGGGCAAACAGCGCATCTCCTTGCCCAACCAGCTTCTCCGCTCCCGGTCCGTCCAAAATGACTCTGGAGTCAGTAAGCGAAGAAACAGAGAAGGCAAGACGGGATGGGACATTGGCCTTAATCAAACCGGTAACCACATCGACCGAAGGCCTCTGTGTAGCCAGCACCAGGTGGATACCGCTGGCCCTGGCCAGCTGAGTGATGCGAACAATGGCATCCTCCACATCCCGGGGAGCAACAATCATCAAATCCGCAAGCTCATCAACCACCACCAGCAGGTATGGATAAGGAATTAGTTCTCTTTTTGATCCAGCTGGTGGTGCAATCTCACCTGCCACCACCGCACGGTTGAAGTCATCAATGTGCTTGAACCCAAATGATGCTAAATCGTCGTAGCGAGAGTCCATTTCCCTAACCACCCACTGCAGCGCCTCAGCAGCCTTCTTGGGATTGGTAATAATCGGCGTCACCAGGTGGGGAACGCCCTGATAGGCAGCCAGCTCTACCCGCTTGGGATCAATCAGCACCAGCCTCACCTCGGCCGGGGTCGCGCGCATCAGAACGGATGCAATCATGGAATTCACAAAACTTGACTTACCGGCCCCAGTGGCACCTGCAACCAACAGGTGCGGCATCTTCGCGATGTTCGCAACCAGATAGCCACCCTCGACATCCTTACCAACACCGATGGTTAGTGGGTGAGTTGATGCCTGAGCATTCTTGCTTCGAAGGACATCGCCGAGCGTCACAATTTCGCGATCTGAATTTGGAATCTCAATTCCGATTGCACTCTTACCCGGAATCGGCGAAAGAATCCGAACCTCATTCGATGCGACCGCGTAGGAGATGTTATTGGTCAGGCGAGTAACCGCCTCGACTTTCACACCCGGTGCCAGCTCAACTTCATATCTGGTGACTGTTGGTCCGCGCTGGAATCCTGAAACCTTGGCATCAACATCAAACTCCTGGAAGACCGCATCGATAGCTGCTGCCACCTGGTTATTAGCACTGCTTGCCGTCTTAGCAGGGGATCCGGCTGCCAGGATTCCAAGGCCGGGCAAAACATACGGTTTTTTCTCCCGGGGTGCAGGAATATCGATTGGCTCGGTAATTCCCTCCTCCGCCTTGAAAAAGTCCAGATCCGGTTCATCGTCTTGCTCAATCGGCAATTCAAGCTCTGGCAGCAGCTCAACCTCTGGCTCGTCAATGATTTCGAGCGGTGTCTCAAACGCCTTCGGATCTTCTTTCTTGCTTCCCCACCACTTGCTCTCCGTCTGTATCTTGTTTTTCTTTTGCTTCTCGTCCGTGACATTAAAGAGGAAACGATAAAGCTCCTGAATGCGATCGATGACTCTTCCCGGTGGGGTGCCTGTCATGATCAAAAGGGACGCGATTGCTAGAAGCACTAGAGCTGGGACAGCTCCCCAGATAGTCAGCAGGGCGTTTAGCGGACCACCGATCAGCCAGCCAAATAGCCCCCCGGCGCTAGCGAGCGCCGGCACACCGTCACTGGGAGAAGGCAGAGCCGAAAAGACATGGAAGAAACCTGAGAGAACCGATAGGAATAGCCAAAATCCCAGAGCAAACCTGGTCGAGTCGCGCAGCGACGATGGGTGCCTAAACAAAAACATGGAGTAGGCAAACAGCACTACCGGCAGAGCGTAGCTGACCGCACCGAACAAAAGCCCAAAGGTGAACTGGTGCAAAAGAACCGCCCAGGCCTCATTGCTCAAAAACCAGGCAAACAGAACCCCTAGGACGCTCAGAACGAAAAGGGCGAAAGGCAATCCATCTCGCCTCTGATCTTCCTTTATCTCTTTGCTGAAGGATCTGACCAGACCTCCGATGCCATGGGCGGTTGCCATGTAGCCCCGCTGGAGATAGTCAAAAAAGTTTCTATCTGATTTGGCTTTGGGTGCGGCCGAACGCGAGCGCGTCTTGCCGCCCGCTCGGCTGGGCGGCTTGGTCTTTCCAGCCATGCTAAAAAGTTAGCAAGGGGTTGGGAAAATCCTGCTTAGGCAGGGCGAGAAGAGTAGACAACGATTGGAATGATGACCGGCCTGCGGCGATGGGCTTTTGCCACCCACGAACCCACCGTCTTTCGAATCACCTGCTGGAACTGATAGCTGTCTCGAACGCCATCGCTGGCTGCTTGCCTGAGAGCCTGCTGAATAGCGGGCAGGATGTCATCAAAGACATGATCTTCCTCTGCGTAAGCTTTCGCTCTGATTGCAGGACCCTCGACAAGTTCACCGGTTTCTTTATTCACTACAGCAAAAATAGATATGAATCCTTCTGCAGCGAGGGTTCGCCTATCCTGCAGATCCTCTTCAGTAATCTTTCCAACCGCTTGACCATCGACATAGAGCATGTCGCAGGGAATCTTGCCAACAATCACAGCTTTGCCATCAACTAGATCTACTACGCTGCCATCTTCTGCCACGATGATGTTTTCCTCTGCAACGCCAGTTTTCTTGGCGAGCTTGGCATTGGCCATCAGGTGTCGATACTCGCCGTGGATGGGCATGACGTTTTTAGGTTTGATTACGTTGTAGCAGTAGAGCAGCTCGCCCGCCGCCGAGTGACCGGAGACGTGGACATGGGCGTTGCCTTTGTGGACCACGTTTGCGCCCAGGCGAGTGAGCCCGTCAATGACCCGGTAGACAGCATTTTCGTTTCCAGGAATCATCGAGCTTGCCAATAAAACTGTGTCGTTTTCACCAATTTCAATTTGGTGGTCTTGGTTCGCGATTCTGGATAACACGGCCATCGGCTCCCCCTGCGAACCGGTTGACATGAACACAAGGCTGTGATCTGGCATGTCTGCTGCTTCATTCAATTCCACAACTGCACCATCTGGGATGTGTAGAAATCCAAGCTCCGCGGCAATCTTCATGTTCTTCACCATGCTGCGACCAACAAAAACAACCTTGCGATTATTGTTTAGCGCTGCTTCGATGACCTGTTGCACCCGGTGGACGTGAGAGGCAAAGGATGCCACCACAACCTTTCCTTTGGTTCTGGAGATAACACCCTCGATGACCTGACCTATGTCTCGCTCAAGCGGAGTGAAGCCGGGAATGTCGGCGTTGGTCGAATCGACCATAAACAGATCGACTCCCTCTTCGCCAACCTTGGCAAAGGCTCTGAGGTCAGTAAGCCTGCCATCCTG
>JACCDL011432282.1_pt1 | contig 17213 bp, 12 predicted proteins | sample 7441931 | NCBI WGS metagenome assembly JACCDL01 (sample SAMN15323437, study PRJNA562643) | freshwater metagenome | isolation source: river surface water | place: USA:Blue River Watershed | collected 2017-08-16 | reverse complement strand
GCGACATTTACAATCTGGTTTTTGTTCAAGTCAATGTTAGTAAGAAATTTCATCTTGTTTTAGTTTAAGTAGGCTTTACCACTAATTGCAGCAGTAAAAGTTATTGTTAGTTGATTTAGTGAATTATATTGTACCTCTCCCATAATGATATCATTAGCTGTATCTACTATGTTTACAGAAGTGTATTTGTTTAAATTGTGTACCACTACCCAAGTAGCACTTGCAACCTGTTGGTCGTGTACATAGTTTTCTCTTGTTTGCTCTGTTATATAATCATAGTCAATATTAATGTTTACACTAGTACCTGTAAAATCTGTTGAACCAGTTAATCCAGGCCCTAAATTCAATGGTGTAACTTTAAATACATACGGAGATACTGTATTAATACCTGCATATGTTACTACATCACTATATATCGGAGTTAACTTACCATAGTCATATAGATTAACCTTTGCGCTTAATCTTTCTACAACCTTGTCTAGTTTACTATTACCTACATAATAATCATCAGCCCATTCAACAGCTTTCTTGTATAAGAAGATTATATCTCTCTCATAATCAAGTAGTTCGCTATCTTCAGCAAACATATCGTCATAAGCTACTGAGCCTAGTCTATAAAGGGTTTTATCCGCCTTTAAGAGAATATCTGATATTTCGGTTATAGTATAACCCATTAGTAACCTATTTTAAGAGCATCAGAAATATACTTACCTCTATCAAGACAAGCCTGAGAAGCACCAATGTCTCCGTCAATACCAGCCTTCTTAGCTGATTCTTGCTCTATGAATAATCTCTGTAAGTCCTTTACGAATTTGTAGTCTTTCTCAAGACCTGTGCTAATAGCCATCTTATTGGCATTAGAGAAGAACGCACTCATAATGTAGCAAATCAATACTACAAGTTCTGTCTTAGTGTATACGCTACCTGTTTGAGGTGAGCTAGAAGTAAGTGCTAATGTTATATTAAAAGCATAATCCTTGTCTATATAAGGCACATTCTTGTCATCTACGCCACTCAAAGTAATGCTGTTACCTGAAGCAAAAGGCCATACATATTGGTTATATGTTACGCCATTTATCTTTAGATATGTGCCATCGGATTTAACGATTGTAAGCTTTCTAGAAGAGAATGTATTTGTAGCCTCTACATTATAGGTAGACGCATCAGTCACTATGAACTGACTGCAGTCTGCTCCCTGGGTAATGCTAATTGCTGTAGTAAAAGGCATATTAAAACGTTTATGCAAATATACCTAAAAAGTACTATTCCTCTTCTACTGCCTGAATCAATAAGTTTACCTCTTCGCTGTCTGCGTCTATAAATTCATTAAGCTTATCTGCTAATCCTAAAATACCCTTTTCGTTAAGTAATTTAAACTGCATACCAAATTTTAAAGCCTGATAAAACTCTAAAAGTCTATCGTTCTTTAAAGCCTCTGCTCTTAAGTTCATTAGCTTAAATACTCTAGATTCCTGGTCTTTATAAGAGAATAATCTAGCAACATCTATCTCATCTTGATTGCCGCCTTTTTTAGCCAAAAAGTTAGCCACAGTAGGTTTATCTAAAATCTTAGATTCTTCAGCCAAATCTAATGCTTTTAAGAAGTCATCTTTATATTGCTCAGATAATTTAATCAAATAGCTTGCTCTAGCCTCTGGGTCTTTGTACGCAACAGCTTTAGATAATGCTTTTGAGATATCTTCTCCATCTACTTTAACTGTAGCACCTTCTACCTTTTGCTCTGCAACAACCTGAGATATAATATCTTGCTTTTCTGTAAGTGCTCTTTTCTCTACATATCTGGTAATCTTATTTGCGATATTACCCATCTCGGCTAAAGGAATAATTCTTAAAGCATATAATCCTTGCATCATAGCAGCTACCTGTAACATATCTCTATCTTGGTCAGATATTTTTTTAAGGCTTTTTTTACCATAAGCTTCTTGCTCAAACTGACCTGTAGCAGATTCTTTAACAGTAGTTCCTAAGTCTATTGCTTTTTTAGCACCTATACCTAATAAACCAAAGTCTTGATACCATTTTTGGTCAGGGTCTGCATATAATCTAAACTTAAGTTCATCTGGGGTATTTTGGTCAATTTGGTCTAAAGCAGCATTTATACCCATATTAACTAATACATTCGTTTGAGGAACTGGCGATAATATATCACTAGCAAGGTTTGATACTCCAGATTTTAAAGCCTGTTCCCATATTTTTTCATCTTCTCTTTTTGAATTTTCAATACCCATATATTTTTTAACTGACTCCCAAAGAGCAATTCCTATACCAGCCTGAACAGCATTAAAAATTAACTGCTCACTCAAACTTCCTGCCAATGATTTAGAAGATGCTATTCTTTCTTCTTTTGAACTTGTCTTTGCTAAAAAGTTAATTATGTCAGCTTGCATCTTTGATTTTGCATTCATAGAAAATCCAGAGAATGGCATCAATAAGCTTCTTGCGGCAGCTACATTGGCATTTCTAGAACCCATAAACTTACCCATCAAGTCTCTATCAGAAACGTTCTGTTGAGTGTCAATCATAGATTGAGCATAATCGGCAGCTTCAGGCACTACTTGATGTGTAGACCAATCAATCTTAGATGTATTAATACCTGCATCATTTAATGCCTTTTTATAATAAGTAATCCAAGACGCTCTTGCAACCCATTTATCCTGATTTGAAACAGTATATTTAAGCACCCATTGATTCCATTTATCAAGAGTATTCATAACTTTATTAAAGTTACTTTCTGTACCGCTTTTGATATAATTTTCTAAATCACTGATACCTGTTGAAGATTCAATACCTCTTATGGATATACCGTATCCAGCGTCGTTAAGAAATTGATTTACAGGAGACTTAGAATTAACAGCTAATGCTAAAGATTCTTTAAGTGCAAAATTCCCATTTGTATTTATCATTGTCTTGATAATCAATGGTACTGTTTGCTTGAATGGTTGAGATAATGAGCCTAATGTAGCAGATGTAATAAACCTTCCTCCTGAAGACAATACTCTTTGTACTTTAGTAAATTCATTAATATCTACACCTTCCATACCCCTAGACCTCTTCACATAATCACTAATAGAACTTCTTAATAATTTCAAATCATCTGAATTGATAATTTTAGCAGTTGCATCAGCTTTTAAGAAAGCGTCTACCTTTCTTACATCTTTAGCAGTATAAACATCTGTTAATGCTGCTTTAAGGGCCTTTTTATTATTGTAAGAAAAACTTAAATCAATATATCTTTTATCAGGTAAATTTTGTGGTCTTTCTGATTTTATCAATACACCGCTTTTCTTTTGAGGGATATAATCATAATCGTATGAAAATGCGCTATTATTAAATAAGTCTACATTTTCTTCTTCAAAATTTAATCTTTTATATACATCTGGGTTGTAGTTATTGTCTTTGCCTAAATCTTGGTTGTAAACATTAATAGTAACATCTCTAAGTTTATCATAATGCTTTGCCCATTCAGCAGTCCACCAGTCAACAACTTCTTTATTTACAGGGTCTACCTTAGATTCTATATCAGATATGTTATTAGATTCTGCTAATATCTTGTCATAAGCTTCTTGATATAAATCTGCTTTTTTATTGTCTAAATCATTGTTCTCGTTTCTCAATGCTTCAATAGATTCTTCAATAAGACCTTTTCTTCTATTGAATTCATTTTGCATATCAGTCTCATCTCCACCATTATTTCTTCTCATAAAACCAAGCATACCCTGCTCTGTTATATTGTATGAGCTGTCATAACTATCACCATTAGCTTGCTTCCCTTTAAAGTCTTTTACAAATCTCATCTCAGTATCATACGCAGTTCTAACAGCTTTTGTTTTGTTAACTTCTAAGTCAGACAATCCCATTGCTCTTTGTATTTTAGGGGCTGTTGTTGTACCAAACATTCTAACTAACTTAATAGGTACGCTATCAAAAGCTTCAGACCAGGCTTTACCAATTGTAGTACTGAAAACTAATTTAAGTGGTCTTGACCTAACTTTTGCCTTGTTTAAATCTTCAGCTTTTACATTAGCATCATATTTAGCTATAATAGCATCTAAACCAGAAGTCTTACCATTAGTGATAAAGTTATCAAACGCTTCTACAATTCTATATGCATCTCTCAAAGGCATTTTTTCAATACCTCTATCAAGTATTTCATTTATTCTTGCTTCTTGCCCAGGGTCAATATCTTCTGTTCTATTACCAAATCCATCAGTTCCTTTATCAATCATTGTTTTAATGATAGAAGATAAAGTTCCAAATCTTCTATTTATATATGCTCTAATATTTCTTTCTTTATCTTTAGGAGTAGGCTCTTTAGAATTCTCTTCTATCTTTGTAATAATTTGCTCCATTTCACTAAATGGCATATCAGCAGATATAACACCAGCATCTACTAAATCTTGATAATCAGACATCTTCTCTTGTTTCAATGACTCTTCAATGAAAGCTTTTTGAGATTCTGTATATTGATTAATATCCTTATCTGAGAATGATTGAGCAAAATCAACAGCAAGGTTTTTATTAGCCTTAGATACTTTTATACCTTTTAACACATTACCAGCTACACCTATATATTTACTTATATCATCAACTTCTGCTGGATTAATTTGAGCAAAAGATTTTGCTGTATTAGATAAGTTTACCTGTGCATTCTTTCTATTTGCATTTCTAGTAATAGCATCTCTTAATCCATTAGCTTCTTTTAATTTAGCTGCATAGTTAGCATCTTTGATGATGTTTGAAGCATAGTCAACAAACTTGCCAATAGACTTCTCACTTTCTAAGTTTACATCATTGTATTTACCAAGTATAGCATTAAGCTGATTAACCTTGATAATGCCTCTTTTGCCTAATTCTTTTAAGCCTGCATTAATAGATTCTCTTGTAGCCTTGCTGAATTCCATAGCACCTGTAGCAGATTCCTCACCAAACTTCATAAGTCTTTTGAGTGCTGTTTTTTCTTTTACAGTTATCTCTTTTTCTATTTGACCAAACAACCTGGCAACAGAAGGAGAAGATGGAACTTTCTCGCCGAAATACTTTACTGCATTTCTAACTGCAGCATCTTTTTGGATATCGGTAAGACTTTTATACCAAGAAGAGTTCTTTAGTATTTTAACAGCTTCAGAAGAAGATGCTCTAGTATTACCTGGTCTTTTCTTTAACTTGTTTTCAGCAGCTGTATTCATTTTAGCAAATACAGTTTTGCCTTCATCATTGTTAAATACTTTAGGTATTTCTTTTACAGGCTCTACTTCTAACTCTTGTTGCGTCTTGCCGCTGATAGGGCGATTGCGATTATCTGCTTCATTGGTCGTTTGTGCTTGCTCGCCTTCAACTCCCTGATATTCGCTGACACCGCTTGTTGTTGGGCCTTCTTGCCCTTTGCTGATTGTAGTGGCATTTTCTTCTGTTTTTACAATTGGTTCTTGAATAATGTCATCCTGTTCTGTAGCTAATGGCTCAGGATTACTCCTAGCCTCAGCAATCTTATTATTTATATCTTCAATCTTCTTTAAAATAGCAGGCTGAGATGACTCATCAGCTTTCTTAAGAGATTGTTCTAATTTTTGTTTTTGTGTGAAATATCCAATTAATGTTGGAGCTTTTTCTTCTGGGATATCTGGGTTATTAGTCTTTGTCTCTTTCCAATTGTCAATATCTTCCAATGCTTGTTTTACGCCTGCTTCATCAATTTGTCCATTGCTTTGTAATTCTTTTAAAGAGTTCTCTACATATGTTCTATCTAAATTGGAAGCCATATTGATACTCTGAGACTTAAACCATTTAGGAAGGTATTGCTTACCTTGTCCATATATAACACCCAGACCTGTTAATGCGCCACCAGCAGCTATTTCTACAATAGCGTTATCTAATGCTCTTTCTTTTATATCTACATCAGTACCAGTAGACTCTTCTAACTTATAATCTCTAATAACAGAAGCCACTGCCGCAACAGTAGCATCAAGACTTAATTCAGCAGACTTGCTTCCAGTAGCTTTTAAAAACTGTTTAGAGGCCTGTATAAAGCCTTTCCCTGCGGTTGAAGCATTTGCCCCAGCCTTAATTAATCTCCCAGAAACGAGGTTAGAAACATAGCTTTCTGCTATGCTAGTAGTCAAATATGTCAATCTTCCCTTTTGAGCTACACCAAACGCATCATCTACCCCTAGATTTTGCTGTCTAGCTATATTATAAGCCTCCTGTTCTGATTGTAAATCCTGAGAAGCAGCCATTGCTGCAATAGATGCCTTTTTTATTGCACCTCCTATAATAGGTATTCTAGATAATGCTTGAGTGGCTCCTAGGAAGAAAGCTTGACCTACAACTCCTCCAGTTGTTCTGTAAACGTTAGTTGCAGTTGATTCATCTTCTTGCAAAGAAGACATTTGGTCTTTATATGTATTCTCTAATCTAATTTTCTTATCTTCCTCGTTTTCAAATTGATACAAAGAGCCTTCTCTTAATCCAGCACCAACAGAAGCTTGACCTTCCCATAATGCTTCTAATGCACTTGGTGCTTTTCTTTTAATATCAATATTACCATTCTCGTCAACTACCGTATGTAAGTATCCTTCTTTTAAACCTGTATTTATTTCGCTTTTCCATACATCTTTAGCTTTATCTGGTCTAGCATTAGATTCGTATAAAGCGTCAGCCATTTGATTAATTCTGTCTCTAACCTTTCCCTCGTATTCAACAGCTATATCTTTAGCAGCCTCTATAGGCTCCATAACAGATTGAAATGGCTTCTCAGGAGTCTTAGGAGTTACAATGCCTTCTGGCTTTTTGCTAACTCTTTCTTCCATAGGAGCTATTGGCTCTAATACATCTTGTGTAAGTATAGGTTTAGCCTGAACTGGCTGAGGAGATGGAGTAGGCGTTTGTGGAGCTATCTTAGTGGGCTTAGGAGCTTGAGTCTTCTTATATGGAGAGAATTGCTCACTTTCCTTGCTTCTACTAAGAACTTGCTTTAATAAGCCAGCAGAAGGTCTAACATAATCTACTGGAGTCTTTATTCCTGCATATGATAAGTTACTTCCTTTCTGTGGTTCTTCCTGAGATAAATCTACTTTATTTAAGACGCCTTTAGCCATAATTTGCATTTAAAAGTAATATGCAAATCTAACCCTTTTTTTGGCTCATTCTTGCTTTCATTAAATCTGCAAGGCTTGTCTTTTTCTTATTACCAGCTTCAAATTTTTCTCTAGCTAATTGATTAGATTGCGCTCTTAAACCTAAGCCTTGTCTTTGTAATTCAAGCTTTTGGTCAAATTGACTCAATGCTTCTGTAAATCTTTTATCCTTATCTTTTAAACCTCTTAATCTTAATGCTCTCTCAAACTCACTTTTATCTGATGATGTCCCTTGAGGCATTCTATCAAATCCACCAAAATCATTAGCATATAAAGCAGCCTTTAAAGTTTGGTCATCAGTATTTAATGGGTCAAAATCATTTCCTAATTTATTCTTTAAATCTACTAATTGAGCTTCTGCTTGAGCTTTTATTGGTCTTAATGATTCATTTTCAATGATATCTGTTTCTGTAATAGATAAAGCTTGCTTAAGAGCGTTAGCTTCATCTTGATATTGATTATCCATATAATCCATACCAGCTAATCCCATACCAGCTTCACTTAATACAGTAGCAGGATTTCTATATTTAAATTTAGTAATAGTTTTAATATTTACATCTCCTATGCCTGGTACTGTTACTGGTATATTTTCTGTTACATCTTGGTCTATTCCCTTTTCTATACTATTAAATAATATTTGAGATGTTCTTATATCATTAGCATTTGGCCCAACTTTAATTGTTCTTGGGTCAATCATATCTTCATCCTTAATTAAACTTGAAGGAGTTTTTAATATATAATTCATTTTATCAGATACTTCTGATGGGACTCTATATTTGCTTTTAGATAATTGGTCAGAATAGTCAGCTAAATACTTAGCATATTGATTAACCTTAGCAGATTGGCTATATATAGAATTCATCTTGTTTAAGGCAAATTCTTTTGCTTTTGTAGCTTCTGCAAGTTTTTGAGAATTAGAACGGCCTTTATTCAATCTAGAAAGTTCTAATGCTTTTGTTTTATAATCTTCAAAAGCTGTTGTAAAGTCAGCTATATCTTTTGCTAAAATATTTTTAGTGTTATAGTTTTCTCTAAATTGCTCAACATCTTTTCTAGCTTGCTCTTCTCTCAATAGTTTATATTGAGCAGCTTGTTTCAAGCCTTCTGAGATGCCTTGTCCAAAAGCTGTAAAATCTAAACCCTGTGTAACGTAGTTTAAGTTAAATGACATATTTTTTATTTTTTACCAATAAACGAGCCAGCGATATTACCAACAGTTCCAATAATGCTATTTGTTAATTGCTGTCTTGCTTGTTTCTTAGCAGCTAAAGCATTGTATTGAGCTTCTGCTTTAGACTTCTCTAAGTCCATTTTAGTTTGTCCAAATTGCATACCAGTTTGTATTCCAGCTAACTTATTCTCTCTTCTCATCATAGCATCTTGAGCAGCTAATCTCATAGCAAAGTCACCTGAACTTGTAGCTAGACCTGGTATACCAGCCAATGCAGAGCGTCTACCTCCTAAAGAAGCCATAGCTGCATTCATACCTCTAGCTTGCTCTTGCATAGCTATTTGTTTAGAAGCAGCGTCCATCCCCTGGTTAGAAAGAGTTTGAGATTGTTGGTAAGCTTGTTGCATTTCAGGAGCTACATCAAGACCTTGAATTCTCCCCATAGCATCTTCCATTTGTCTTGTTAACTTACTTTTTTTGAAAAGTCCTGCAGCTAATAAGCCTAAACCTCCAGTAGCAAGACCAGTAATAATCTTACCTCCTGTTGATTTAAAAAATGGCTTTTTACCTGAAGAACTAGCTGATGGAGAACTACTTGGAGTCACACCAGATATTCCTGGGGTTCCCATAGTATTTGTTACACTTGATGAAGGTACTCCTAAATTGTATTGAGGCATTTTATCTATTATTTAAAGGTTCTAATATCCCTAATTCTACATAGTACAAATCTACAGGATTTCCTGCAGACAATTGAGCTACTGTAGGTTGCAAATTTAACTCAATCCAGTTACCTTTCAATACATTACCTCCATAAAGCCCACCCGTACTCAACATATCTCTTTTGAATGCTGCGTGGTATTTATCGTCTTTCTTTCTATAATCTCCAACTAACAACTTTGATTGCTGACTTAAATTGGTATTCACATCACCCTGATTAGGGCATATCCAAGTTGTATTACCTAAAGTTGTAACTGTATTATAATGTTTTTTAATGTTTTGGAAGTCGTTAAATGCAAGTTTAATTGACGGAAGCTTTTGCTCACCATAGAAATTTGCATAGTTTGTAGTATTATTATGCGTCCATAATTCACCATTCTTCCAGCTAATTACCAAGTTTCCTGCAGTACATATCCACTCTGGGTAGTACTCATAAAAAGAAGTATATGCGTTTCTTCTCTCCGAAAATCCAAATGTATAAGCTGTTCTACCTGTAGCCCCTTGCATAGCTGTAACATACTCTTCTTCAAATATATCATATGTAGATATAATCTTAGCATAAGCTCCATTGCCAAATGTATCCAAAGCATTATTTTGATACTTAGATATCTTATCTGTAAAGAAGAAATGAGCCTTGTATAATTCTGTTAAAGAAGTAATACCATCGTTAGAAACTCTAATTTGAGCACCTAATACAGGGTCTGTAAAATAGTCTGCTTGAGGAGAAGACGCTAAAGAACAGTATTGATTCCCTATTCCATATTCTCCTAAATAATATTGTATTTTATTGAATACATTGGAACTTTGAGAAACTATTGTACTTCCATCAGCTGTTTGTAGCATATTTTGAGACAATGGAACTACCCCGCACGCTCTACTTTGGAATACACGCATTTGGCTACCTCTAGTCTTAAGTCGTTGAATATCACCTTTTTGTCTATCGTATTCATCTAAATTTCCAGAGTAAAACTTATTGCTATTATTGATATTAGTATTTTGCTCGTACTTTAAAGAGTATCTAATTGTAGTAGGGTAGTATGTTTCTTTTGCATATGCATCAATCACAAATCCTCTACCATTACCATCTAATTTAGAGCCATACTTATCTGAAACAGATTTATCTATAATATAGTCTGCTCCTCTTTTTCTATTATAAACATCCCCTCTTATAAAATTAAAAATAGCTGGTCTAGCAGAAGTTGGCTGAGAACCCGTATTTACAATTTGAGATTGTGTTTGACCTCCGTGAGCTAAGTTCCCGTTAGCGTCTGTTATTATGCTGTAGTTTTCTCCAAACTCATAATACAATAAATCAGAATCTTTAGATGAATATGAAGGGCTGTAAGGCTCAATCATATACACGCCAGAGGCAGGGGTTTCCCATCCAGACATTAAATCAGAATTATACGGAACCTTAAGCCAGTACCCAACAGTTGTTGATGAAGGATTCCCTGGATTTGTTGTCTGAACGCCCACAATAGGTAAATCGTATCTACTATCTGTTGCCTGGTCTACGACTGCATATATTTTAACTCTATCACCTTGAGTAAAAGCATAAGGAGGATATCCAGATTTATTTGTATTATGGTCAATTATATTTATATATCCATAATCTAATAGCTTATAAACATCATTTGACCTAATCATTTGGAACTCTGAAGCTGTAAGGTTGGTTGTTCTTACAAATGAAAATGATTTGGCCCAACTAGGAGGTGCACTATTAATATTAAACTGAATGTTTGGAATGCCAAGTTGGTCTGTACCTATGTGAAGTGAAGTAAGTTTTGGAGTACTGATTGTCATTGCATCTGTTGTAACAACGCCATTAGTAACACCAAATTCATCAAAATATACAACACCAAATTTATATGTAGAAGCGTGTTTGTAACAAGATATATTAACATCTACAGGGACAGAACCACTAGTGTATTGTATTTGATATGTAGCAGTAACAGTTTTTATAAAACCATACTCAAATTGACCACTAATTATAAGACCTATATCAGTTGATGTATTAACACAAGTTAATGCAGAATCAGCATCTATATTTGTTCTAAACGCATCTCTAATAGTTGTAAGCGTATTACCTGCAGCGGTTGTATAATCAAATGAATAATACTCTGTTGTAATTTCTCCAGTATCTGTATTTTCTTTAGTAAGTGTTATTGTTATTGCTGTAACATCACCTGTAGTAGGAGTTCCAGAGAATTTAATCATCCAGTTTCTACCTGAAACCTGAGACTGTATAGTCATCAAGTTTGAAGCAGTAGCAATACTAACAGCACTTGTTATACCTAGCGAACCACTATATGTATTACCTTCTGTAACACCACCATATACCAATATATTATCATCTACTATTTCTTGAGAATTAGCCTTTTTAGGAACATAATCAAATAGTTGAGTACTTTCTTCTATATCTAAAAAAGGATAAATAGCATCGTTATAAAAGTTAAATGTATATGAAGAATTGCTTGAAATGCCTTTTTTAACCTTATCTAAAACAGTCACTAGCATTCTATCTGAGAATGTAGGGCTTACACTTTCTCTAACAGATATTTCAATATTAGAACAATCCAAATTACCAGTTTGAACAACAACACTAATAACATTATTCTTAGTTACATCTGATTCTACTGATAAAGTATCAACATTGTATGGAGCAAATAATTTACTCCAAGGGCTCCAGCAAGATTTTGTACCATCTTTATATGTCCATCTATAACTAAATTGGAATAATTTACTTTTTAAGTTATTGGAATTTACATTAGCATCGTCTCCGTAGTTGCAAACAGGAGCATAATTTGGCATTTTTCTAGCTACAGTCAAATATTCTTTTTTCCAAGCAGTGCCATATGTTTTACCAGGGATTGTAGCCTCTCTGATATTCAACTTCATTGGCCTGTTTAGTCTATCAGTCCAGTGGAGTATATCCCCATCATCTTCTGTTCTATAAAGTATATTAACAGAAGCAATAGGGTACTTAGGGTCAAATCCAAACAAATCTTCCGTACTATCTACATAAGATATTAGTATTGGAGTTATTGTATTTGCGTTTACATCATATACATATATGCCGTTATAACCAGCAGAGTTGTAGTTAAAGTAAAAAACCCTCTGTTTTAACTCATCGTAATAAGACCCTATACACTGATTAGTAGAAGCCATTTATAGTATTTTAAGTTGTTTGAATTTGCATAGCAACATAGTTAGTACAGTTCCCTGTAGAGGCAACTCTGATATAATTAGCAGCATCAGGCACATTGGTATATTGAACTGTATTTCCTACTGTTAAATTTTGCGCTGTAGCTATATCAGCTAAAAATGTATTACCATTATAAGCAGACACCGTAAAATTACCTGTATCGGCTCCTTTTGCTGTTAATGTTACGTTCACTGTTTTAGCCATAAATTCCTAATTTATAATGCTCAAAGATACAATTTTTATCTCTTAGGTTATTGTACTGTACATACAGTAGTAGGGCAATTCCCATCTACAAGTGCAATAGTAACTAGACCAGCTGGGTCTGTTGTTGTTGATAATTGATTCATTATTGTATAACACTCGTGAGGAGCTGATGCGCCAGCTATTTTATATGTAGAGCCAATAGATATTGTATTTCCAGCGTTTGATACTGTAAGAGTAGCAATAGTGCCATTTGAACATCTTGTAGTTCTAAATCTAGAATAAGATAATGTCTGACAAAATACATTTATATTAGTATACGCTGTGTTTACACTGCCTCTTGAATCATATACCCTTACAGTATATTCATTATTAGATAATCCTGTTTTAGTATCACCTATTGCAAAAGTACCAGAAATGCCGTCTATAGTCCAATAATATCCAGTTCCAGTTCCCCCTGTTGCACTAGTAACAGTAATAGTTCCTGTATCAGCACCTCCACTACAGCCATTTGAAACGCTTGCGGTAGGAGCAGGTATAGGGTAATCAGCACAGTTATACTCAGTACCTAATTGTCCATTAGCGTTCATATACCAAACCTTAGTCCCATTTGAGTAATATAAGCCAGCAGTAGGGTAAGCTGTAGGATTGTAAAATGCATCATAAGAAGTAAATGTAAACACCCCAGTTGCTAAAGAAGTAATTGTATTTTGCGTATATAATGTTATTCTATTAGTAGGTGGTATTGTGTAGTTATAACAAGCTAACTCTCTAGTGCTTCCATAAGCCACAGAGTACGCATTAGGCGTTCCTTTACAATAAGTAGTGTTATTACACCCATTAGCAACAGGCTGCCCAGGAGGGTCTCCTAATTGGTCTAGATTTAGCGTATAATTGGTATTTGATGTAGTGCCTGTAATATAAGCACAGTTAAATGCACCTCCTAAATACCAAACAAGACCAGTTGATATGCTTTGTCTTATAGAGCGACCTATATAAGTAGAACCATTAGTGCAATGTTGTAAAGTGTAATAATAGTAAACTTGGAAAGCTTGACCTGTAATATCTAAACAACATTGACATCCTATAGTTACAGAATACTCTGTATATACAGATACTCTACTATCGTATACCCTAATCTTATATGTTCCGTTACCTAATCCTTTAGTGATACCATTTACCTCTTGACCTATTGTAAGCATAGAACTTGTAGTTCCTGCAGGATTTGTTACAGTCCATCTATAATCTCTAGCTGTACCACCTGAAATCATAGATACATTTACATATCCAGTTCCATTATAATATTGATTATACTGAGGGTTAGAAGGGTCTGTATAACAAGCTGTAGCACACCCATATTGATATGTTCCAACTAAAGGAGGATACCCAACAGAAGCACAAGTTTGTTCATTATGTAAAATACTAACAATTGTATCAGCAGCACTTACATACCATACTTTAGCATTAGTATTTGTAACATCTCCTGGGTCAGACCAAGAATACCATCCTGCTGGCAATAAGCCAGTTGGATTGTTTAAAGGAGCACTTGCATATACAACAACATTATTACCCAAAGTCTTTTGTTCACATTGGGTATATATTGTCTTTTTACCAGCAGCAAACTCGGCATAAGTAGGATATGCAGATGGAGGAGCAACTCTATTATAACAGGCTAATTGAGCAGATGTAGCTGAATATCCAGTACCCCATCCATTAACTGTAGGGTCGCAGTATTGACAACTATCACAACCTCCTGGGTCTAAATAAACATAGCTTGCATTATCTAAATCTACATCATATGCAGGAGCCTGCACTGGCATACCTGGCAAATTATAATCATAATAAGGGCCTGTAGCTCCTGAATTAACATATCTACAAGCATAAGTTGCAAAAGTGCCTCCTGCATAAACTCCACCTAGTGGTATTGATTGTCTTTTTGAACGACCTACCAAAGTACCTGGGGTGCTATCGCATCGTACTAAATTGTAGTAATAGAACATTTGAAATGCCTGTCCTGTTAAAGGTTCACAAACAACCTGAACTGCATTGCCTGCTAATTGACAATATTTTTCTACAGCAGTACCAGCTAAATCACAATAGTAGGCTTCTGCGTGACCAGCTAATGTACATACATAATTTAACTTAGCTATACCATCCAATCTACAGTCTAAACTTGGTAACCCAATATTTACCTTTTGGTTACCCCTAATTGCTTGGAACTTAAACTCTTCCTTATTGCCCTTAAACACGCCATTCTTCGCATATTTATGGTGCGTCTTTCCAATGACATCATTGCCGTCATCTGGACTCATAATGCCGTCAAATGTCTTTATTTCCTTCATTAGGAGTATTATCTATTATTGGTCTTCAGATTGTCGTTCGTAATTTTTACATTACCTCTAATTGCCTGAAACTTTATCATAGATGAGTTTCCTCTAAAAACTCCATTCTTTGCCTCTTTATGGCTAGGAGCTGGCATCACTTCATTAGCATCGTCTAAATTCATAGTGCCATTAAATATCTTAGTTGTACTTCTCATATTATGCTCTTACTACCAATTTTTGACCAAGTCTAATTACATCGTTAGCCTCTGGTAAAGAGAATGTATTTTCACGAAGATTAGCCAATCTCTTTTGGTTGTAGTATTCTTTTCTGCGTAATTGCTTGTCTCCTAAACTAGCACGTCTACCTAAAGGCAAATGCTCAATATCTTTCCAAGCTATAAAAGCTAAAACAGCTTCTCTAATTTGAATAGGTATCTTATAGTCTACATCATCTGCTGGAGAAGATAAATATTCTAATACCACATAGTCGTGGCTATAGTTATTATCAAGATATAAAATACCTTGCTCTTCGTCAATATCAAAAGAGCCTGCGCCATTTAATACAGCACCTGCCCCGAATATATTTACATATCTAGCACCATCAAAATAGTTTACAAAAGCTAAGTCTTGTAATCTATAGGTATTGCCTGTAGTATTATCAGTATTGCTATCAGTTCTATCTGTTTGGTTTATTTTATAAGAAGATAAGTTTCTATTTCTTTTTAAAGTAGCAACTTCTCCGTCTGCGTTGAATACGCCTACTTTAGAAAATCCAACATAATCAGAAGGTAAATTAACAGTCTTATTTGCATTAACTACTAACTTAACTGTTTTAGGAGTTGAATATACATCCATCCCCATTTCTTCTACGCCACGAACTCCCACAGTCCATAATCTACGATACTCAGCATTGGTCTGTTTAGACTGGTCTAAGTATTGATAAATTACTTCTGATAAAGGAACCCATTTTGCTGTATCTTTTGCCATATTAATTATGCTTTATCTACACCATCGTTTACATTATCTTCTGGTGTGCCTTTTCTAATTTTAAGTTTATTGATAACTAAATCAATAATGTCTGAAACATATTCTTGTGGCACATTGATTTCTGCATCTAAATCAGTTGTCTCTGTGCTTACCATTCTAACTATTGCGAATTTGCCAACCAAGTTAGTCCAGCTTTTAAACCATAACTTCTTGCCTTCTGCCCAATAAAATATCTTGCTAGGAGGTTGCTTTAAGTTATCCATATAATCTAATTCTCTAACAGAAATAGGAATTGGTGATTTAGCCAATCCTGTGCTAGTAGGGAATGTAACTGTAGATATACCATATCCTCTAGCTAGTCCAAGTGGAACTTGAGGTAGGTCTAAAGAGTAATAACCTGTATCGTTATCTTTTGTAATAGCTAAGTTTTTGAATGTTGCATAAAAAGAATCTGCAACAGTTTCTATACCATCTAATTTAATAGCATCAGTATAGTTTACTTTAGCAATGTATGCAATAGCCTCGCTCAATAAGAAATTTACTTCTTTTTCTGATAAGCTAGCGTCATCATTAGGAACTCCTCCGTAGAAGATACGTCTAATTTGTTCTATTAATACTCTTCTAGTCATTATTGACCATCGTTTTTAACTGTTTGAGATACACGAATTAAATCGCCATCTTTTAAATTGATTCCTATAATACCTAAAGTTCTATATACAATATCCATATGGTCATTCTCTGGCCACTCTAACTGTACGCTATTAGTTGCGTCATATACCAAATCTCCTGTGTACGCCCAATTAGCATCAGCAGGTTTCTTAAAGTAAACAATTTTAGCTGTAGCTAAAGTGCTAGGCCAGAACTTAAAGTTACTTCCAATCTCTGTATAAATAGGGTCTGTTAATGTTGGTGTATCTATTGGATTATTTACATATGCATATATCTTATCAGCACCTACACGCTTGATAGCGTAATCATCGTCAGTTGTTCTCATTGCAGATATCTTATAGAAATCTGTAGGTTGTGCTGCTAATTGTGTTGTTATAGTAAGGGTGCCCTCTTTTAAGAAGTTTGATAAAGAACCACCAGTAGTTACATCGTTTGAAAAACCGCCTGAAGGTCTTCTACTACCTTGATTAAATTCTGCAGTCTCCCCTGTCAAAAAGTTAAGGTATTGTCTTTGAGCTGCATTAATGGCCATATTAAAGTCATCAGGAGCTAAATAAGCACCTTGATACTTATCTACCATATATGAAACTAGCTTGTATATTTCATTAATATTCATATTGCAAATATAAACAAAAAAGCCCCTATAGAAATAGGGGCGATTTAACCAATGAAACCATATAACACAAAGCGCATTTAGGCTTTCACCATACTCTTAATTTCAACGTAAAAATCTCTGCCCTTTTCTGTTAAACAGAATTCAGCTAAAAATTCCGCTGGTTTCTTTC
>JACCDL011128046.1_pt1 | contig 17227 bp, 15 predicted proteins | sample 7441931 | NCBI WGS metagenome assembly JACCDL01 (sample SAMN15323437, study PRJNA562643) | freshwater metagenome | isolation source: river surface water | place: USA:Blue River Watershed | collected 2017-08-16 | reverse complement strand
GCTCCGCTGCACAGCCGCACTTGCATTTGCACGACATGAAAAATCCCCTAACGGCGACGATTGCGGGGAATTTCCGCTTGACGGAAGCGGATGCGGAAAGCGACATACGCCATATCGTGCTGGACTTTGGCAATCAGGTGTTTCCGGTTCTCGAGGGTCAATCAATAGGCATCATTCCGCCGGGTGTGGATGATTCTGGTAAGCCGCATTACATGCGCCTGTATTCTGTTGCCAGTCCGCGTGATGGCGAGCGCCAGGGGCACAATAATCTGTCGCTCACGGTCAAGCGCGTGATTGCGGATCATGAGGGGAAGGCAATACGGGGTGTCGCGTCGAATTACCTTTGTGATCTGAACAAAGGCGACAAGGTGTTGGTTGCTGGCCCCTATGGCAGCAATTTCCTCATGCCCAATCACGCAGGTTCCAATCTGCTGATGATTTGCACTGGCACCGGTGCTGCACCCATGCGCGCGATGACGGAGTATCGTCGCCGTCTCGCTGATCAGGGGAATCCTGTGCCGGGCAAACTCATGCTGTTCTTCGGTGCCAGGGCGCCGCAAGAGTTGCCTTACTTCGGGCCATTGCGCAAACTGCCTGAGAGTTTCATCACCAGTCATCTGGCATTCTCGCGCGTTCCGGGTGAGCCGCGTACCTATGTACAGGACAAGCTGCGAGAGCAAAGTAAGGCCGTTGCTCAGTTGCTGCGCTCGGATACCTACATCTACATTTGCGGTTTGCGCGGCATGGAAGCTGGCGTGATGGCGGCCTTGCGCGAGATCTGCGATGGTGCAGGCTTCGACTGGACTTTTCTCCACCCCAATATGGTGGCCGAGGGCCGCTTTCACGTTGAAACCTACTGAGGCACGATGCAATTTCCTTCAATAGAAAAAACCGATGTTATTGGCGTTATTGGTGCGGGTACCATGGGTGCAGGTATCGCGCAGCTCGCGGCAGTCCATGGACATCCAGTGCGGCTGCTGGATACAACTGAGGGTGCCGCCGCTGCGGCGATTGCACGCATCGAGAAGGTGCTCGCCGCATTGGTCGACAAAGGTCGCATCAGCGAAGCGGATTGCAGTGCGGCGATCTCGCGACTGCAGCCGGTAGATAAGCTTGATGCGATGGCAGATGCTGCGCTGGTGATCGAAGCGATTGTTGAAAACCTCCAGATCAAGCAGCAATTGATACGCAGCCTTGAGCAGGTGGTGACGCCGGACACGATTCTGGCCACCAATACCTCATCAATTTCAGTGACAGCGATTGCGAACGGCATGCAGTATCCAGAGCGTCTGGCGGGTATGCATTTCTTTAATCCTGTGCCACTCATGAAACTGGTGGAAGTGATTGCTGGTGCCGAAACGCACGCTGACGTACTTGAAAGGATTACTGCGCTGGCTGAGCGTTGGGGCAAGACCGCGGTGCATGCGGCATCGACGCCGGGTTTTATTGTGAATCGAATCGCTCGGCCCTATTACGCAGAGGCTTTGCAGTTATTGCAGGAGCAGGCAGGTACGCCGGCGCAACTCGACCGCGCAATGCGCAGCATTGGTTTTCGCATGGGCCCTTGGGAGCTGATGGATCTGATTGGCCATGATGTCAATTATGCGGTGACCACATCGGTGTTCGAAGCCAATTATGGTGACCGGCGCTATCAGCCCTCACTGGTGCAGAAAGCCCTGCTGGATGGTGGTCGGCTAGGCCGCAAAGTAGGCAAAGGTTTCTACGATGGTTCAGCGGCTGCATCACCCGAGCCCGTCGCATTGCCTCCAGCTGCACCTGCGAAGCTAGTCATTGCAGGTAGCGATGCCATGTCAAAGCAGCTCGCCGATTTTTTTATGCAGCGTGGACTCAGCGCAGAGCATCAGCCGGAGGCATCGTGGCAGGGGCTGATGATCGATGAGGTGCAGCTACGGTTCAGCGACGGTCGATGCGCTGCGCAGCTCTCCCAGGAGTCTGGATTGGATGCATTGGGTGTGATGGATCTGCCGCTATGGAGCGAGTCTGGCAATGCCATTGCGGTGGCGTTCTCGCCGCGCATGTCTGAATCCTCACGCCATCGGGCATGTGCTGTGCTGAATCAGGCCGGCCTCGAGGCCATCGTCCTGCGGGATGTGCCTGGCTTGATTGTTACGAGGACCTTGGTCATGCTGATCAATGAAGCCTGCGATGCAGTCTGGCAAGGTGTGTGTACTGAATCAGCGGCTGATCTGGCGATGAAGCTGGGCGTGAGCTATCCCGCCGGGCCGTTTGAGTGGCTGCAGCAGTTGGGGCCGCAGCGTGCTATTGCCACACTCGATCATTTGTTTCACGCTTACCGCAACGAGCGCTATCGGGTCAGTCCCTTGTTGCGCCAGATGGCTTGGCGGATTTAAGGCATCTCTGGGTCAGCCAGCAGGGATGTTGCAGCGCAAGATGACGGCAACTGCGGGAGCCGGCACAATCATGGCGCTGTATAAAAAAATCTATCGCCGGAAGAGCGAGGGGAGACATAAGCCCGCCATGCAAGATGCCTGGCGGGCTTGTTTTTTTGCATCGCCAGAGCGAACACCTCTCTTTATATGTTTTTCGAGTTCTTATTTTTGTAAGTCATCACTCAAGCGTATATCTGGCATCACCAATCGAAAGCAGACCTGCAGGAAGACGGTTGATATAGTTCACCTCGTCTCCTCCAGCCTTCTCATAAGGATGGATTTAACCCGACAGGCCCTTGGTCTCGTCGGGTTTTTTTTCGCCGGTCATTGCCGGATATCCACCGATTGACCTGATCTCGATCAACTGAAAAATATCAATAGAAATCAATCATTTGGTTAACAACCAGCCTGTTTATCCACAAAGCTATCCACTGAAACTGTGTACAAATTACCTAGTCCCCATGGAATTGCCCGTGCCGGTTTCTTGGTGTAGCTTAGGAGGGCGTTGAATGGCGTCGGGTTTCAGGGCGAGGCAGCATACTTGCTCGACGCGGGAGGCAATAAATCAAGGGCTGGGCTGTTTAGTTGGCGAAGTCTTCGGGTCAATTGGATCAGCGCTCAGGCACAGGCGGCTGAACTGCCACTCAATGCGTGCCGATAATGCGGGGGACCCTCATGTATCAGAACATTCTGGTGGCTTATAACGGCAGTCCCGAGAGCCGGTTGGCTTTGGAGGAATGTCTACGCTTGTCTCCATCGCCCTCGGCTCAGATACATTTGCTGGTGGTTGTTAGTCCACCGCCTTACCTGCTGGTGGGAGAATTCGCCGCCGCCGCCGTGCTCAGTGTCGAAGAAGGTCTTGCAGCCGAGCGGGAAAAAATGGAAAAAGAGTTGGAGGCCGGCGCCAGCTTTCTTACTGCCGGTGGGCTGACGGTGACGCGTCATCTTGAGGTGGGTGAGCCGGTCACTGTGATCGAAGAACTGGCGCATCAGCTCCAGGTTGAGTTGGTCATCCTTGGTCATTCACGTCAAAAGCCGCTGGCACTCCGCTGGTGGCGCGGAAGTACCGATACCCTGTTGGTCGAAAAACTGCGCTGTAGTTTACTGGTTGCTTCCGGCCCTCACTGAGGCACTGAGCTACACAGCCGAACCCGATAATCGGCGAATGTGACTGCGGGTGGCGCGCAGTGCTTTTTGCAGAGACAAAACAGCGTGCGCGACCTTTCCGGGATGTGGTTGCGCATGCAGATCCTCCAGCCAGGTTTTCAGGCGATAGACAAGTGACGCTCTCGCGAGCTCGGCAAGATTAAGCAGGTCTCTCGCCATCGACAGTTGCGATCGATAGAGCCGAATTTCATAGAGCTTGTGTCGTCGTCCCAGCGCGTTGCGTTTGGTTGAAAATTGTCCGCCCAGCAGATGAAAACGCCGTGCCCCAGCCCGTATCGAGGCATTGATCAAAAGGTAGCGACTGAGATTGCCCATACCGTATCCGTCATATGCCGGATCATGCGCATTCACGATAGAGTAAACGGCATCGCCAAAGCGACACGCCAGTGTGCCAGCGCAAATACGATCACGAGTACTGATTACGCCTACCCAGCCCCGAGCCCGCAGTAATTGCGTCAGATGCGTACGCGCTTTGTCATCGATGGCAGAACGACGCTGCTTGTGTGCCATGCGCGCATGATTGAAACCGATGATCTCGTCCACCAGTGTTTCACTGATCGCCTCGCCAGCCACAACCCTGTGACGAAAGCCGGGAAGTTCATGCTGAGCGCGCAATAAATGCTGTTTGAGAGATTTTCGACTCGATTTTCCCAGTTGCGCGAGATAGCTTTGTTCATTGCCGGGCAGGTCGATCACGATATCCTCAGTAACCGGCATGCGAGCATAGGGACGCTGTGGCTTACTCTCGCTGATGGATTGTGCGTGTAAGTTGATCACCGAGGCCTCTGTGTAGTGCGCAAAAAGCGTGTTGGCAAAACGGTTGAGTTCTTCTGTTGGCAGGCGCATGCCTTCGTTGATGACCCGAATGCGTCGACCATCAACGCAATACAACAAAAGTGCAGACAGATGGCCATTGCGCCAAGCGGCATAGGTATGCACGTTCGTGAGATTGCCGCACTGTAGTTGAGGAAGTGATGCATACAAGCTACCGTAGAGGTTTTCCAGGCCTTGCTCGGCGAATTGCGGTATGCAATCCAAGTAAATAGATTCTGTGGAATTTTCCACACTCAGGGTTTTATTTGCCGTAAAGATTGTCATGCCCTTTAGATGCTGGAATCTTGCGGAGTTCAGGCATGCCACTTGATGGGTGGCGTCCGATCAAGCTTGTCTATTGCCAGACTGAGACTCGGGAACCAAAGGATAAATTTATTTTGCGGTTAAACTAGCATGTTAGCCGCTGTTAAATTCGTTCACTCCATGTCCAGCAATACCGAAAACCCGCTGCCCGAGCAAGATGTCGCCGTGTCATCATCGAGCCTGTCGCGTGACCATATTGCGCGCGAGGTCGCGCGGCGTCGCACCTTTGGCATCATTTCTCACCCCGATGCAGGTAAGACCACACTAACGGAAAAGCTCCTGCTGTTTTCCGGCGCGATCCAACTTGCCGGTACCGTCAAGGCGCGCAAGAGTGGGCGGCATGCGACATCGGACTGGATGGAAATCGAAAAGCAGCGTGGCATTTCCGTTGCCAGCTCCGTGATGCAGTTCGAGTATCGCGACCATGTGGTCAATCTTCTTGATACGCCCGGCCACCAGGATTTTTCAGAAGATACTTATCGTGTGCTGACTGCAGTGGATTCGGCATTGATGGTGATTGATGCTGCCAAGGGCGTGGAAGCGCAGACGATCAAGCTGCTCAATGTCTGCCGTATGCGCAACACGCCCATCATTACCTTCATGAACAAAATGGATCGTGAAACGCGCGATCCTCTTGAGCTGCTAGATGAGTTGGAGTCGGTGCTTGACATCCAGTGCGCCCCCGTGACCTGGCCCATAGGTATGGGCAAAACATTCCGTGGTGTCTATCACCTGATGCGCGACGAGATCATGTTGTTTGCTGCAGGTAGCGAGCGTGCCGATCAGGAATTTGAAATCATCAAGGGTATTGATAATCCTCGACTGGCTGAGATGTTTCCTCTGGAAATCGAGCAACTGAAAATGGAGGTTGAGCTGGTACACGGCGCCTCGCATCCTTTCGATCTGGAAGCATTTTTGGCAGGAAAGCAGACGCCGGTTTTCTTTGGTTCTGCGATCAATAATTTTGGCGTACGTGAAATCCTGAACGCCTTGCTGGATTGGGCGCAGCCACCACGTGAGCGCGATGCGACTGTTCGCAGCGTTGCGCCGGATGAGTCAGCTTTTTCTGGTTTTGTTTTCAAAATTCAAGCCAATATGGATCCTGCACATCGGGATCGCATCGCTTTTCTTCGCGTATGCTCGGGACGTTTTGAGCGTGGTATGAAGGTACGTCATCTGCGGCTGCAGCGCGATGTCAAACTATCTTCGGTCGTGACCTTCATGGCATCGAGCCGCGAGCAGGTTGAGGAAGCTTATGCGGGCGATATCATCGGTCTGCCCAACCACGGTAACATGCAGATCGGTGACAGCTTCTCCGAGGGAGAACTGCTGCAGTTCACTGGTATTCCTTATTTCGCACCGGATTTTTTTCGCTCTGTGCGCATTCGCAATCCGCTCAAGATCAAACAACTCCACAAAGGCCTGCAGCAGCTGGGTGAAGAGGGGGCTGTTCAAGTGTTCAAGCCCGTGACCGGTGGAGATCTGGTGCTGGGCGCTGTCGGTGTCTTGCAGTTCGAAGTGGTTGCCAGTCGTTTGATGAACGAATATGGTGTGGATGCCGTCTTCGAAGGTACCAGTATCAGCAGTGCGCGCTGGATTTCATGCGAGGACAAGCGCATGCTTGCCGACTTTGAAAAATCCTCCGCGGGCGCCAATCTCGCGCATGATGCTGCTGGCAATCTTGCTTACCTGGCGAGTTCGGGCGTCAATCTCAAGCTCACGCAGGAGCGCTGGCCGGGGGTGACCTTTCACTCGACCCGCGAGCATGCGGCGAAGCTCGACTGAGCTTCGTATTCTCCGGTCGCGTCGTTGCGCCCGATCCTCGAGCGCTACTTTGTTCTGATCCTAGTCCCTGATCAGCGTTTGAGCGGTATCAACGGCGCATACCATTGTTGTTTCTATACTAAGTCGGTCTTCGCGGTGTCCTCCGCGCTATTTACCTAATCCATTTCCGATGCGGGCATTCGTCGCGCAGGAGAAAACTATCGAGTTTGATTGGAACCGACTATGCTGACTTTTACCTATTCCATCGTTGCGCTCAAAGTCGAGCACAAAAAAGCCCGCTGGACTTTTTCATCCGTGCAGCGGTACATCATGAATGGCATACGCAATATCAAGGGTGCAAGCAAAATGGATGTCGAAAGTATGCTGCAGCGACTTTCTCAATTCGAACACTATTATCAGGAGCGAAAAATTCAAGTATTTCTGATTCCCGCGCTGCGCAAGCTGACGCACGAGGCGGATCCTCTTTTGGATGAAATCGAATCTCTGGGTGCGCACAGCAATTCTTTGCTGAGATCGATAGGTGAAAGAATTCAAGAGGGGTTGCGGCAGGGCAGATTACTGGTCGAGGAAGTCTGTTCGTCGTTTGAATTGTGTTGTTCAAATTTTTACAGACGGTTGGCCAGAGAGGAAGAACTCGTTCAAGTCGCCGAGCGCCTCATTCCCTCGGAGGCTTGGTTCGGCATTGCAGCGAATTTTCTGTCGCATGACGCGAGCAGACGTAAAGCCTCTGTAGCGCCAGACGAAGAAGAGTGAGTTTTTTGGGTTGTTTGACAGCTGGGGAATCAAGCACCCACCCAGGGCAGGCCGTGCATGCACCAGCCACCGGTGGATTTGCGGTGACCCTGTTCATTGCGATCGCCTTCAAACCCTTCGAGGATGTCAAAGCAGTGTTCAAACCCATGCTCGGTTGCGAGTTTCGCGGCATAGCGTGAACGTACCCCTGAGCGACACAGGAACAACAGCGTGTCGCCACGCTGTGCTTGTTGCTCCAACTGGGTCATGAATCCCGTATTTTGTGCGCCCCCCGGATACAGGGTCCACTGCACCGCCAGATGCTGTGCGTCCGGCAATATCACCTGTCCAATCCAATCGCGCTCGGCTTGTGTGCGCACGTCGATCAGTTTGGCATTCGGACTTCCTTGTAATAACGCGTAGGCTTCCTGGGGTGTGACTGCACCGGCATAGGGAAGTGATTCCCGTTCGCCGCGCAAGCGGGCTTCGGCGAGCAGTTTTTCTATGGAGGACATAAGGTTTTTTTGATGAGCGTGGCGTCAGAGCCCACAGCCTCCAACAAAAAGCAGCTCTCGGCAAGCCCCGGCTGGTCGATGCATGGCAAGACATGCACCAAAAAATGCACTGTAAAAGTGCATATAAAAATTATTGCACTATATTGGGGCATTGGTAAATTTTCGGTTTTTCTTGCTCGCCCCGTAAAAGCTTGATTCTGAATGGAAATTCAGATCCGTATCGCAAGCGAAACCACTCTCACCCCTGCATAGTTAATGGCATGGAATCTGCTATCATCGCCGGTCAAGTGTTAGTGGCATTGTCATGCATCGCGCCGCAGGTTCAGGCGGTTTGCGTCAAGTCGGCCCGCAGCTTATACCCCATTAATCATTTTGCAACCTTTAGGAGATCCGCATGTCAACGTCGGCCGCTGATGTATTGAAAATGGTCAAGGACAACGAAGTCAAATTCGTTGATTTCCGTTTCACGGATACGCGTGGCAAGGAGCAGCATGTCAGCGTACCTGTGTCCCATTTCGATATGGACAAATTCGAGTCAGGTCACGCATTCGATGGCTCTTCCATCGCTGGCTGGAAAGGCATCGAAGCCTCGGACATGTTGCTCATGCCCGACCCAGGCACCGCGCGCATTGATCCGTTCATGGAAGAAACCACCATGTTCATCCAGTGTGACGTCGTTGAGCCAGGTGATGGCAAAGGCTACGATCGCGATCCTCGTTCGATCGCCAAGCGCGCTGAGGCCTACCTGAAGTCCTCTGGCATTGGTGACACCGCCTACTTTGGCCCTGAGCCTGAGTTCTTCATTTTCGACAGCGTTCGCTGGAACGTCGATATGTCGGGCTCCTTCTCCAAGATTGATTCCGAGGAAGCTTCCTGGAGCACGGGTGAAAAAATCGAGGGTGGCAACAGTGGTCATCGTCCAACCGTCAAGGGCGGTTACTTCCCTGTGCCGCCGGTCGACAGCTTTCAGGACATGCGTTCGGAAATGTGTCTGATCCTTGAAAGTCTGGGCATTCCCGTCGAAGTGCACCACCATGAAGTGGCCGGCGCTGGTCAAAATGAAATTGGTACCAAGTTTTCCACGCTGGTTGAGCGCGCTGACTGGACCCAGACTCTGAAGTACGTGGTCTGGAACGTCGCACACAACTACGGCAAAACAGCCACTTTCATGCCCAAGCCTATCGTTGGCGATAACGGTTCCGGCATGCACGTGCACCAGTCGGTCTGGAAAGACGGCAAGAACCTGTTCGCGGGTGACGGCTACGCGGGCCTTTCTGAATTCGCGTTGTACTACATCGGCGGCATCATCAAGCATGCGCGTGCACTCAATGCGATCACCAACCCAGGCACGAACTCGTACAAGCGTCTGGTGCCTGGCTTCGAAGCTCCGGTGAAACTGGCTTACTCCTCACGTAATCGTTCTGCGTCTATTCGTATTCCTCACGTCGCCAATCCTAAGGGACGTCGTATCGAAACTCGATTCCCCGATCCTTTGGCCAATCCTTACCTGTGCTTCGCTGCGTTGCTGATGGCGGGTCTGGACGGCGTGCAAAACAAGATTCATCCGGGCGAGGCTGCATCCAAAGACTTGTATCACCTGCCGCCCGAGGAAGATGCACTGATCCCGACGGTTTGCTCGTCACTCGATCAGGCGCTCGAGTATCTGGACAAGGACCGCGAGTTCCTCACCCGTGGTGGTGTGTTCAGCGACACCATGATTGATGCCTACATCGAACTGAAGATGCAGGAAGTCACACGCTTCCGCATGACCACGCATCCGGTCGAGTTCGACATGTATTACTCGCTGTAATTTCCCTGCAGGATTCGCGAAACATGGGGGCGACGCAGGTCGCCCTCTTTTTAGTCAAAAATGTTGTTTTTATGACAAAAATGTCTGACGACTTTCTGGTATAAAAACACAGCCCTGTCGCTCAAGCTTGTTTTAACCATCCCATGGTTCTTTGCCCATGAAAAGCCGTTTACTTGTCTGCCTCATGCTTTGTTGCCTTGCGGCGCCTGTCTTTGCACAAGGTGTTTTTGTATGTGTACAGCCCAATGGAACGCGCGAATATCGCAACAATGGCGACATGCGGGGCTGCCGGAAGCTGGATTTGGAGACGATCTCGACTATTCCTGCACCTGCGGCCAATCAGCAGCCAAAGACCGCAGCGATCGATCCCTCGTTCCCGCGTATTGAAAGCCAGATCCAGAAGCGCCGCGATCAGGACCGTTTGCAGATTCTGACGGAGGAAGTTCGCACCGAGGAGTCCCGGCTTTCTGAACTCCGCCGTGAATACCAGAATGGCGAGCCCGAGCGTCTGGGCAGTGAGCGCAATTATGCGAAATATCAGGAACGTGTCGCTCAGATGAAAGATGACATCCAGCGAACCGAAAAAAATATCGAAGCCCTGAAACGAGAGATAGGTAATCTAAAATAGCCCTCTCGCAAGGCTGTGCCATCCAGGCCGCTGTGCGGCCTTTTTTTTTCGGGACCGAGTGAATATCCTATCGACATCCTTGGGCGGCCTAGACCTGCTGGCCTCCGCCGTGATCATCCTAGAAAAGCAGGGTCGTATCGCCTATGCAAATGCGGCCGCAGAGACCTTGCTGGAGAGCTCGTTCAAGGTGCTTCACCAGCAGCGACTGTCCGATCTTTTCCTCAATGGCGACAAAATCACGCTCATTTTCGAGCAGGCCAGAGCGCGTCAGTTCGATGAGAAGCGAGAAGATCTACTGCTGGAGCGGGTCGCGAGGGTGCCGCTCCATGTGAACATGATCGTGACCACGATCGACGATCCCGAGAATCCGGTACTGATCGAACTGCGCGCTAATGTGCAGCAGCTCAAGCTGGATCGCGAAGAGCGTCTGTTGGACCAGACCCAGGCCAACAAGGAGCTGATTCGCAATCTCGCCCATGAGATCAAGAACCCGCTGGGGGGCATTCGTGGCGCAGCCCAGCTTCTGGAGCTGGAGTTGCCGGCGCATGATCTCAAAGATTTGCGAGAGTACACGCAAGTCATCATCAAAGAGTCTGATCGTTTGCAGACGCTGGTTGACCGTCTGCTGGCACCACATCGGCGCCCTCAAATTGTCGGTGATGTGAATATTCACGAAGTATTCGAAAGGGTACGCAGTTTGATCATGGCGGAATTCCCGCAGGGTCTCTCAATACGGCGCGATTATGACCTCTCGCTGCCCGACTTTCGCGGCGACAAGGAGCAGCTCATTCAAGCGGTTCTCAATATCGCGCACAATGCCGCGCAGGCATTGGCACCTCGTATTGCACAAGGCGATGCGGAGCTGGTCTTCCGCAGTCGTGTCGCACGTTCGATCACCCTCGCAAAGGTGCGTTATCGGCTGGCACTAGATTTGCATATCATCGACAACGGCCCGGGTATACCGGCTGAGTTGAAGGACAGGATTTTCTATCCACTGGTCTCCGGCAGAGATGGCGGCAGCGGATTGGGGCTGACACTGGCACAAACCTTCATTCAGCAGCACCTGGGCGTGATTGAGTGCGAAAGCCGGCCCGGTCATACCGACTTCCGTATCCTGATTGCGCTGCCCTGATTTTGGGCAGTATCGGATACTGGCAAGCATACTGAAGCCGGCTTCGCCATAATGGCACCAATTTGGTGCTTATCGTCGACTGGGCATGCACCAGCGGCAGCGTGATGAGGCTCGGGCAAGGCACATGAAACCAATCTGGATAGTTGACGACGACGAATCAATTCGCTGGGTGCTGGAGAAAGCACTAGCGCGCGAGAATCTGGCGACGCGAAGTTTTTCGAATGTGCGTGATGCCGTGGCAGCGCTGGAATCGGGAACGCCTCAGGTGCTCGTATCGGATATCCGCATGCCGGGGGAGTCAGGGTTGGAGTTGTTGCAGATCGTCAAAGCGCGCCATCCCGGTTTGCCCGTGATCGTGATGACCGCCTTTTCCGATCTTGATTCAGCTGTCGCCGCATTTCAAGGCGGTGCGTTCGAATATCTTGCCAAGCCTTTCGATCTGGATAAAGCAGTTGAACTTATCCGCCGCGCACTCGAGGAAAGTTTGCGTGAATCTGGCGACGAGCAGACGGCAGCCGAGACGCCTGAGATACTGGGTCAGGCAGCCGCGATGCAGGATGTATTTCGCGCCATTGGCAGACTATCGCAGTCCAATGTCACGGTATTGATCACCGGTGAATCCGGCACGGGCAAAGAGCTTGTTGCCCGCGCACTGCACAAACATAGCCCCAGAGCGGCGCAGCCTTTTATTGCGCTCAACACGGCAGCCATACCGAAAGATTTGCTCGAATCCGAATTGTTTGGTCATGAGCGTGGCGCATTCACGGGTGCGCAGGCAACGCGGCGTGGACGTTTCGAACAAGCCGAAGGTGGCACGCTATTCCTTGATGAAATCGGCGACATGCCCTTTGATCTCCAGACACGCTTGTTGCGCGTGCTATCGGATGGACATTTCTATCGCGTCGGTGGCCATCAGTCCCTCAAAGCAAATGTGCGCGTGATTGCGGCCACTCACCAGAATCTCGAGCAGCGGGTGCGCGAGGGTTTGTTCCGCGAAGATTTGTATCACCGCCTGAACGTGATCCGTCTGCGCTTGCCTTCCCTGCGTGAGCGACGCGATGACATACCCCTGCTGGTGCGACACTTCCTCGCACAAAGCGCGCGACAGCTTGGCGTGGAGGCCAAGCGTTTGTCCGATCAGGCGATGCAATTTCTGGCATCGCTGGATCTGCCGGGGAATGTGCGTCAGCTGGAAAATCTCTGCAATTGGATTACCGTCATGGCACCCGGCCAGACCGTAGAAATCAAAGACCTGCCCGTCGAGCTTACCGCCGGCATGGTGGCTCCCTTGAATTCAACGAGTTCGTCGCATCAGCCGATTGCGAGTCTGGCAGAGCCCATCCTCACCGAAACAAACCATGTCGCAGCGCCGCCGCTGATGCTCACGCAAGATGATCGCAGTAACTGGATCATGTTGCTGGAAACCGAAGCGGCAAGAATGCTGTCAGCCGGCAAGCCGGAAGTCATGGATGCACTCGGTCGACAGTTCGAATCGGCGCTCATCAAAACAGCGCTCAGGCATACTCACGGACGCAAGAACGACGCTGCGATACGTCTGGGTATTGGTCGCAATACCATCACACGCAAGATTCAGGAATTGGGTATTGAGGGCGGCAAGGACGACTGATTCGTCTTTGCCTCAAGCCTATCAGCCACGCACAATGTGCAAAGGTGGTCGGGGTGAATCAACCGGTTTTTTGTTCGCGCGTCGCTTTTCGCTGGGAGGCGTCCAGCCGTGACGTTTCCACAATGACTGGACATCCGATCCTGGTGTCCATTGATGTTCGCCGGGGCGCTTGCCGGCAGCCGGTAGCACGAAGTTTTCCTCGGGCCGTTTTTGTTCCATGACGTTTTCTCCAGCCGGATCAGACACAATTTGACCCTCTGAAAATCGTCAGCTACGCGAAAAACTTGAGAGCATTTCTGCGGAAAATTGGGTCGCGCTTCACATTGGCTAGCTGGATTTGATGCGTCGCCAGAGGGTCGTGCGGCTGATGCCAAGAAAAGCCGCTGCTTCGGCGCGATTGCCATCAAAGCGTGCTAGCACAGCCTCAATATTCGGTGTGGGCAGCGCAGTATCGCGGGATGTTATCACCAGGGGGACCTGCTGCATTTCCGGCGCAAGCTTGGTCAGAAAAGCCGGCGTCAGCGCCTGTAAAGGCTCTACAGACAGAAACAATGCGACGCGCTGCATCAGATTGCGCAACTCGCGTACATTGCCCGGCCAGTGGTAAGACTGCAGCACAGACGCGCAGGCTTGCAACTCAGCGCGCAAATTCGCACCGGGGCGTACTCCCATCTCTGCCAGTGCATTTTTCAGGCACCAGGCGGCCAGCTCGATCACATCATCCTGACGCTCGCGCAGCGGGGGTATCGCTATTCGCAATACACCTAAGCGATAAAAAAGATCTGCTCGAAATTCGCCCTTGCTCACACGTTGTTCCAGATCGCAGTGGGTCGCGCTAATGATGCGGACATCAACAGGAATAGGGCGCGTACCACCCACTCGAACGACTTCTTTTTCTTCCAGTACCCGCAGCAGTCGCGTCTGCAGTGCCAGAGGCATTTCACCGATCTCGTCCAGAAATAATGTCCCACGATGCGCCGCTTCAAAGAGGCCTGCATGACCACCGCGACGTGAACCGGTGAAAGCGCCTTCCTCGTAGCCGAACAGTTCGGATTCCAGAAGCGACTCTGCAATGGCCCCACAGTTCACCGCAAGAAAAGGACGCGAGCTCGCTTGACCGCGTGGACTTTCACGGTGAATTGCCTGCGCCACGAGTTCCTTGCCTGTACCGGTTTCGCCTTCGATCAGCACCGTCGCTGGCGAGCGACTGTAGAGCGACACAGTCTGACGCAAGGCCTGCATGCTTTCCGAGCTACCGCGCAGATCCGACAGGCCATGTCTGGCATTGAGATTGTCGGCCACCGTATACTGTCTGCCGCGCGGTGCTTCGAGTTGGGTAGCGCGCGCAATATCGAATGCATCTTCAAACGCTTGCCGTATTGACGCAGCCGAGTACACAAACACGCCGGACAATCCCGCTTCTTCCGCCAGATCCGTGATCAGACCTGCACCAACAATGGCTTGTATACCTGCGGATTTCATTTCGCTGACTTGTGCACGTGCGTCTTCGACCGTTACGTAAGTGCGCTGCACGATAGGCAGTCCGAAAGTTTGCTGAAATTCTTCGAGTTCAGGTAGTGGCGCTTGATAATTGATCAGGCCAATGTGCGGTGTGATCTTGCGTGCTCTCGCGAGTGCCTGCATCACATCAAAACCCGTGGCCTTGGCAATCACCACAGGTAATGCCAGACGGCTTTTCAGATAGGCGGCGTTCGAACCAGCAGAAATCACTGCATCGCAGCGCTCGGTTTGCAGGCGCTCGCGGATGTGGGCGACGGCCTCCTCAAAACCCAGTTGTATGGGCTCGATGGTTGCGCGGTCGTCATATTCCAGGGTGATGTCGCGAAAGAGATCGAACAGCCGTGAGATGGATACGGTCCAAAAGACAGGCCGGGCGGCAGGATCGCGTGGACTCGGGGAAGGGCGGACCATGTTTCAGATGTTTCATATTAATGGGGCATTGAAACATAAAATGAAACATTGCGTCAAAGTTTTCATTGATGATTGGATTTCACCAAGTCTGCAGAACCCTGTTTTCAAAGGAGATTTTGACCAGGGACAGCGGCGGCTCGGACGGGCCTGCCCGTGGCACGCCGATTGCAATATCGCTCACGAAGCCTTTACCTGAAACACACCACCACAGGAACCATTCATGAGCATGCAATCACCCGGCGCGCGCTTCCGGCAGGCGATCCAAGAGGAGTCCCCCCTGCAAGTCATCGGTGCCATCAATGCCAATCACGCCTTATTAGCCAAGCGCGCGGGTTTTCGCGCGATTTATCTCTCGGGTGGTGGCGTTGCGGCCGGCTCACTTGGCTTGCCCGATCTGGGCATCTCCAATCTTGATGATGTGCTGACGGATGTACGTCGCATCACCGATGTTTGCGACTTGCCCTTGCTGGTTGACGTTGACACCGGGTTTGGTTCATCGGCGTTCAATGTCGCGCGTACGGTGAAGTCGATGATCAAATTCGGCGCAGCTGCCATGCATATCGAAGATCAGGTGGGTGCCAAGCGTTGCGGTCATCGTCCGAACAAGGAAATCGTCACCAAGCAGGAAATGGTTGATCGCGTCAAAGCGGCTGTTGATGCTCGTACCGATGAAAACTTTGTGATCATGGCGCGCACTGATGCGCTCGCCGTCGAAGGACTTGAGGCAGCGCTGGAGCGCGCCGTTGCCTGTGTCGAGGCGGGTGCTGACATGATTTTCCCTGAGGCTATTACCGAACTGGCGATGTACAAACAGTTTGCCGCTGCGGTGAAAGTCCCAGTTCTCGCCAATATCACCGAATTCGGCTCCACACCTTTGTACACCGTCGATGAATTACGCACGGCCGATGTGGGTATCGTGCTCTATCCGCTGTCGGCATTCCGCGCGATGAATAAGGCAGCCGAAAATGTTTACATGACGGTGCGCCGCGAGGGCACACAAAAGAACGTGGTCGATACCATGCAGACACGTATGGAACTCTACGACCGCATCGGTTATCACGATTTCGAGCAAAAACTCGACGCACTATTTGCACAACAAAAATCCAAGTAAATTCGGGAGAATCTTCATGAGCGAACAACAAGCAAGCGGCTTCAAGCCAAAAAAATCAGTTGCCCTCTCTGGCGTCACTGCAGGCAACACAGCACTGTGCACAGTCGGCAAGACCGGTAACGACTTGCACTATCGTGGCTACGACATTCTTGATGTCGCTGATGCCTGCGAGTTTGAAGAGATCGCGCACCTGCTGGTACACGGCAAACTGCCTACGGCCGCCGAACTGAGCGCATACAAGCAAAAACTCAAGGCGCTGCGTGGTCTGCCTGCGAACGTAAAAGCAGTGCTCGAATGGCTGCCTGCCTCCTCGCATCCCATGGATGTGATGCGCTCCGGCGTCTCTGCGCTGGGCTGCGTTTTGCCCGAAAAAGAAGATCACAATGCCCCTGGCGCGCGCGATATCGCTGACCGCCTGATGGCCTCGCTGGGTTCCATGCTGCTTTACTGGTATCACTACAGCCACAACGGAAGACGCATAGAAGTGGAAACCGATGATGATTCCATCGGCGGACATTTCCTGCATCTGTTGCATGGCAAGCCGCCATCAGCGTTGTGGGAGAAAGCAATGCATACCTCATTGATCTTGTATGCAGAGCATGAGTTCAATGCATCCACTTTCGCGGGCCGCGTCATTGCCGGCACGGGATCAGATATGTATTCAGCGATCACCGGTGCGATTGGTGCGTTGCGCGGTCCCAAGCATGGTGGTGCCAATGAAGTCGCCTTCGAAATTCAGAAGCGCTACGACAATCCGGATGAGGCAGAGGCAGATATCCGCAAGCGCGTGGAAAACAAGGAAGTCATCATCGGCTTCGGTCATCCTGTATATACGATTTCCGATCCTCGCAACAAGGTCATCAAGGAGGTCGCGCATCGTCTGTCCAAAGATGCCGGCTCGACCAAGATGTTTGATATCGCCGATCGTCTCGAGTCCGTCATGTGGGAAGCGAAAAAAATGTTCCCCAATCTTGACTGGTTCTCGGCTGTTTCGTATCACATGATGGGTGTACCCACTGCGATGTTAACGCCTTTGTTCGTCATCTCGCGTACGTCGGGATGGGCAGCACACATCGTCGAACAGCGCATTGATAACAAGATTATTCGTCCGAGTGCAAATTACGTCGGTCCTGAAAATCTGAAGTTTGTGCCGATTGCCAAGCGGAAGTAATGACTTTGCTAGCAGGCTCAAGACGCTGGACCCCGGCTTTCGCCGGGGTGACGATAGAAAAGCTGTTTG
>JACCDL011479551.1_pt1 | contig 17232 bp, 16 predicted proteins | sample 7441931 | NCBI WGS metagenome assembly JACCDL01 (sample SAMN15323437, study PRJNA562643) | freshwater metagenome | isolation source: river surface water | place: USA:Blue River Watershed | collected 2017-08-16 | reverse complement strand
GAGCGATCCCGCCAGGAGGATTCGCATAGCGGCCGAGTGCGCACGCTTGGAAAGCGTGTAAAGGGCAACCTTTCGAGGGTTCAAATCCCTCATCCTCCGCAGGGTGTATTTCAGCCATCGCCAATGGGTGGGGATAACCTGATTAAGGTCGTCAGAGCTTTTCTCTATTTTTCAGGAATGCCAATAACTATTCCTAAATCATTACTTCTCGTACCTAAAATCCCCAGCATCGCTGTTGTTGGTTTACTAGCAGCCCAATTTCTTATCCTTCAAAGTATTGGAGGTACTGAACCTATGTGTACTTAGAAAATGGCAAAAACTGGCTGTTAAGGGAGACTCAGGAAAATTTGTAGCGGCAGGATGCTTGATAGGTGCACAATAAAGGTGTGAGTTATTTTGAAGAGTGCTTAACATCTGGTGGTCTTCTTTTCCAAGAAGAAAGAAGAGCTCTTTATAAGTACCTGCTTGAAATAAACAAGGACTTTTATGTTAATCAAGCAAACATGCTTCTAGAGAAAGGTATTACAAGTAGAAGTATCGCTAATGGTGAAGCTACTTATTTCCTTAAGGGTAGAAAAGTGAATTACTCCGCAAGAGAGTTAAACTCTGATGAAATTCAATCTGAAGTTCGGGAAATCAAATTGACTAGGATTAGAAAATACAACATTAGAAAACTTGAGAAGTTTTTCGCGCAATGCGATGTAGACGTAATCTCGAACTTTCCTATCCCTGGACAAATTCCGAAGGCAGAATCAGGATACGGCTTTAATACATACCCTTTCTACACTCTCGCTTATTACGCCGACGGTAGGAACTACATAAAGGGAATAGTCAAAAAACTTAGGACAAATGACAACGAGATTCTTACAAAGCTTCGAACAGTGATTTAATCTATTTGATGAAATAAATTGGTTTAAATGTAAGTTAGATTTCGACGCCGATGTATTTCGTCTCGAGGAATTCGTGGATACCGTCGAAGCCACCTTCGCGACCAAGACCGCTCTGCTTTACGCCACCGAATGGCGCTGCTGGATCTGAAATCATTCCGCGGTTGATTGCAACCATTCCGGATTCAAGGGCTTCCGAAATCTGGATCGCGCGCTTTAGATCTTCAGAGTAAACGTAGCTAATTAGTCCGAAGTCAGTGCTATTTGCGAGTTCAATCGCTTCAGCATCGGTATCGAAGATAACCACTGGTGCAACTGGACCGAAGACTTCGTGGTTAAGAATTTCCGCTGTTTTTTCTACTTCTAGAACTGTTGCTGGGTAGAAAGCGCCTGGACCATCAGGGGTCTTGCCGCCTGTTAATACCTTGGCTCCAGACTTAACTGAGTTATCAACTAGCTCTGCAATCTTGTTACGTTCTTTAATTGAAACACTTGCGCCAAGTTGTACACCAGCATCGCGACCGCGTCCCATAACAAAAGTTCCCATTGCTTCAGCAAACTTTTGCATAAATTCTGCGGCTACCTTGCGTTGCACATAAACTCGGTTTGCTGCAGTACAAGCAGCTCCACCATTGCGCATCTTTGCCAACATCAAACCTTTAATTGCTTCATCAATATTGGCGTCATCCATAACAACAAACGGTGCATTTCCCCCGAGCTCCATAGAGCAACGAATTACATTATCGGCCGCTTCTTTAAGAATGATTCGACCAACTTCAGTAGAACCAGTAAATGAAAGATTCTTAACACGTGGATCATGCAACATCTTGGCGATCGCAGGACCAGTTGGTGTTGGAAGAATTAAATTAACTACGCCCTTTGGAACGCCTGCGCGATCAAGGATGTCCATGATGGCGAGCGCGGTCAGAGGTGTTTCACCGGCTGGCTTTAAAATCATGGTGCAGCCTGCAGCAATTGCTGGACCGATTTTGCGTGTTGCCATTCCTGCTGGGAAGTTCCAAGGAGTAATGAGAAGTGAGAGGCCAACAGGTTGGTGTGTAACTAAAATTCGCTTATCGCCACTAGGTGACATGCGGAAATCTCCTGCAATGCGTACTGCTTCTTCAGAGAACCAGCGGAAGAATTCTGCGGCGTAGGCAACTTCACCTTTTGCATCAGGTAGCGCCTTGCCATTTTCTTTGGAAATTAACTCTGCTAAGTAATCTGCTTCTTGAATCATTAACTCAAATGCTTTACGTAGCATCTCTGCGCGCACGCGGGGCGCGGTCTTGGCCCAGGCAGGTGCGGCGCGGTGGGCGGCAGCTAGGGCGGCCTCGATCTGCGCATCTCCGGCGGTGGCTACCTTGGCAATTACTGAGCCATCACTGGGATCTGTTACATCTAAAGTGCCATTTCCATCTACCCATTGACCATCTATATATAACTGAGTGCGCATAAGATGAGCATACTAAATAGTTAAATGGACGCGCTAGCCGCGGTAACTGAAGGAGTTTTTGTGCCCAAGTCGTGGACAGATGGTGCGCCTGAACCAGTTGCTCTCCAAGAAACTGCGCATGTAAAAGATCCGCTTAGCTACAAGGTAAAGCGCCGTCTTTTAGGTAATGCGCTTAACCGACATTCGCTCGGACATCAACGTTTATCAAAGCGCTACGCACTCGGAATTCTCTCTTCCGACTGTATTTCATCTTCGGCTTACGGTACTGAACAGATTCTTATTGCGCTCTTGCCAGCATTTGGATTAGCAGCTTTCGCAATATTGATGCCAATGACGGCGGTTGTTTTGGTAATTCTTACCATAATCACACTTTCATATCGCAACGTGATCGATGTTTATACAAAAACTGGTGGCGCATACATTGTCGCGCGAGATAATTTTGGACCCGTAACAGCGCAGATTGCAGCAGTTGCTTTGATTCTTGATTACGTCGTAACAGTTGCAATTCAATCTGCAGCAGGTGTTGCCGCAATCATTTCTACATTCCCATCACTCGATCCATGGAAAATTCCAATGATCCTGTTGGTAATCGTTCTACTTACTTACGGAAATCTTCGCGGTGTTAAAGAAGCCGGAAAAGCTTTTGCATTCCCAACTTACTTCTTCGTCGGTTGTATGTTGATTGTCTTCGGAATGGGTTTCTGGCGACTCTTCAACGGAACGCTTCCAGTTCTTGCAACTGATCTACCCGGTGCGGTTGAAGTTGGACAAGAGCAAGGACTTTTAACGGCAGCTGCAATCTTTATCTTGCTTCGTGCATTTGCAAATGGTGGATCTTCGCTAACTGGTTTGGAAGCAATTTCTGATGGCGTTGCGCTCTTTAAGACACCAGAACATGTAAACGCAAAACGCACACTCGTGATCATGAGCTGCATCCTTGGAACTCTCGTACTTGGAGTTTCTTACTTTGCTCATCACATTCAAGCAATGCCTTATGAATCAGGAACTCCTACAGTTATTTCGCAGATCGCCAAGGCTGCAATCGGTGGTGGTGCTTTCGGCAGCTTTATGTTCGTAATGGTTCAGCTTGCAACGATGCTTATTCTCTTTGCTGGCGCTAACACCACATACAGTGCTTTCCCACTGCTCTGTAACTTTGTTGCAACTGATGGCTACCTTCCACGCCAATTAACTAAGCGCGGCCACCGCCTGGCTTTCTCAAATGGCATCTTGCTACTTGCCGGTGGTGGAATTGTCTTGGTTTTGATTACCGCAGGTTCGGTTGAGCATCTAGTCGCTTTCTATGCACTCGGCGTATTTACTGGTTTTGCGTTGGCCGGTTTCGGTATGACCAAGCATTCAATTCGCGTAAAACCCGAAGGCTGGAGAGTACGAGTTGTAATTAATTTCCTTGCGGGATCTGTCTCACTCGTAATTGTGATCATCTTCTCTGTTGTGAAATTTACACAAGGCGCTTGGTTGGTTCTGGTGGTTGCTCCGATCATGGTTGTTTCATTCTTACGCTTACGTCGCCAATACACTCGCGAACAAGATGCTTTATTAGTCCGACGTGAACAAGAGCGTGCTACAACGATCGTTCGCCACAACGTTACAGTTCTGGTCGATAACGTGGATTTAGCAACAGTTGGAGCCATTCGGTATGCGCGTAGTTTGAAACCAAGAAATCTCAGCGCTGTTCACTTCGTAATCGATGATCGTCGAGCAGAAGCAATTAAAGAGGCCTGGGCCAAGTCAGATGCGCTAGATGATGTCACTCTAGAGTTAATCGACTGCCCTGATAGACGACTTGCAAATTCAGCGCTCGACTATGCAATCCGCATGACGGAAAAGAATGATGTCGAGTTGACGCTTCTGCTTCCTCGTCGTGCATATTCTGGTTTCCTTGGCCGCTTGTTGCATGATCAAACAGCGGAAGAAATTGCCGCACCTATTTCTCAATTGCAGCGCGTTGTTGCAACTATCGTTCCTTTCGACGTGGATCGCATTACATCTGCAACACAATTAACAGTTGCGCCTCAAGGTGAAGCAAAACCAGCGGCAACTCCAGTTGCAAAATTTAAGCCTGTTGAAGATGTAATAAAGAACGTCGAACCAATTAGCCATTACGCAGAAAATATGACGCCAATTGGTGAAATCCAGTGGCGCAAGCGGGCTCATGTTCAGGGTCGCGTAACTGCAATTAAAAGCGCGCCGCGAGGATCTGCGCCAATTCTTCAGGTAGAAGTTTGGGATCAGACCGGTGGGGTTACTCTGCAATTCTTGGGACGTCGCGAGATTGCTGGCTTAGAAGTCGGTTCGCAACTACGCGCCGAAGGAATGGTCGGAGAAGAAGAAGGCGCTTTGACTATCTTGAACCCTTCTTACGAACTTCTTGTTTAGCGCTGACCTTCAAAGAAATCTCGCAGTAAATCAGCGCATTCACTTTCGCAGATTCCTGCTGTTACATCTAGCTTGTAAAGCGAACGTGGATCACGAATAACATCCCAAACTGAGCCAACTGCGCCGCCTTTGGCATCCCATGCGCCAAATATCAGATGTGAAATTCTTGATTGGGCAATGGCTCCGGCACACATTGGACAAGGCTCCAAAGTTACAACAAGCGTGCAACCATCTAAACGTGAATTTTGTAATCGTGCGGCAGCGTTGCGAATTGCAACAATTTCAGCGTGTGCAGTCGGATCATTATTTGCTTCTCTTTCATTAGATCCCGTGCCAATAACTACGCCATCTTTATTGATTACTAAAGCACCGACAGGAACATCTCCAGTAGCGGTTGCTTGACGTGCAATTGCGATCGCTTCTTGCATCAGCGATTCAGGCGTGTGGGTAGAAATTCTTATAGCTCCAATAACTCCGCAAATTGATCTGCGAATCCTAAGCGACTAGCAATTGCTTCGAGTTGTTCATCAGGGAAAAGTTCTGCATCATCACAGAGAGCAGAGATCTCCATTGAGTTAACGCCAAGGTCTGCCAAAATTTCTAGATGTCCAACCGGAAGTGGTTCATCATCTTCTTCTGGTGAATCTAAATCACAAAGCTCTAAGAATTCTGCAGCGACTTCATAATCAAGTGCGCAAGTTACATCGCTTAAAAACATACTTATATGTGAACCTAAAACACGAATCAACATAAAAAATTCTTCATCAATTGCTAGAAGTGCTATCGCGCCGCCATTTGTTTGTTGTGATTTAAGTCGATCAATAATGTGCGGCAGATCATGTGCGTCAGGTAACAACGCTAGGTTCCAGCGCCCCTCCTCGTGCCAGGCAGCAACGGCGATATCAACCTCGTTAGCCGCGACAGCCCCGTCGGAACTTGCTTCGTAATTTGCATCACTCACATCAGACATATTGGCACTCATTGGGCTAGATGAAAACCCCTGTAAGGTAAGCGCTATGAAAGTTCACGTCGCCGACCACCCGCTTATCACTCATAAGTTGACCGTCCTGCGCGATGAAAGAACTGATTCACCAACTTTCCGTCACTTGGTAGAAGAACTTGTGACCTTGCTTGCCTACGAGGCTACGCGTGAAGTCAGAACTGAAAAAGTTTCTATAAAGACTCCAGTCACACAGACGACTGGCTTAAAACTCTCTGATCCCCGTCCGGTTGTTGTTCCAATCTTGCGCGCTGGCCTTGGAATGCTTGAAGGCATGACGCGTTTGATTCCAACTGCAGAAGTCGGATTCTTAGGCATGGTTCGCGATGAAAAAACTTTAAAGGCAAGCACCTATGCAAATCGTCTCCCTGAAAATTTAGCTGGGCGTCAATGCTTTGTTTTAGATCCGATGTTGGCAACTGGTGGAACTTTAGTTGCTGCAATTAACTTCCTAATCGAGCGCGGTGCAGATGACATAACTGCAATCTGTATTCTCTCGGCGCCTGAAGGAATTAAAGTTTTGGAAGATGCCTTTGCAAAATCTGGCGTTCCAATTACTTTAGTTACTGGCGCACTTGATGAAAAGCTAAACGAACACGGGTACATCGTTCCCGGTCTTGGCGATGCCGGCGATCGTCTTTATGGTGTTGTTTAAGTGGCCTCAACTTCCCCGGGATACGGAATCACAATCCGTGTTGAAGGTTCACCTGATTTACAACCTGTTGCGCTAATTACCGCAACGATTACAGGTGCCGGCGCAACAATTACTGCACTTGACGTTGTTGAGTCACTTCTTGAAAGAGTTGTCATCGACGTAACTTGCGACACCATTGATGCTGATCATGCACAAGAAATCAATCTGGCTTTAACCGCACATAAAGGGCTAACGGTTCGCAAGGTTAGCGATCGAACATTTCTACTCCACCTTGGTGGAAAGCTCGAGGTTCAATCAAAGGTCCCACTAAAGACTCGTGATGACCTTTCGCGCGCGTACACACCTGGTGTTGCACGAATCTGTCAGGCGATTGTTGATGATCCAGCAGATGTGCGTCGCCTAACCATGAAGCGAAATACCGTCGCTGTTGTCACCGATGGTTCTGCAGTTCTCGGGCTTGGAAACATTGGACCAGCAGCTGCCTTGCCAGTTATGGAAGGAAAGGCTGCGCTCTTTAAGCGCTTTGCAGATGTTGATGCTTGGCCAGTCTGCCTTGACACCCAGGATGTTGATGAGATTGTCCGTACGGTTCAATTGATTGCACCTGTATACGGTGGAATTAACTTGGAAGATATCTCCGCTCCACGTTGTTTTGAAATCGAAGAACGTTTGCGCGAATTGTTAGATATTCCAGTTTTTCATGATGATCAACATGGCACTGCGATTGTTGTTCTTGCGGCACTCACTAACTCACTCAAACTGGTCAATAAGAAGATGAATGAGATCACTATCGTCATGAGCGGCGCTGGCGCTGCCGGAACTGCAATTGCGCGGCTATTATCAAAGAGTGGCGCCTCAAAGATAATTGCTTTCGATAAAGATGGTTGCGTTACCGCTGGATTTTCGGGGAAAATTTCAGATGCCATGAAGGGCGCTGATGTCTTTATTGGCGTTAGCGCTCCAAATGTATTAACTGAAGAAGATGTCGCTGGAATGGCTAAGGGCTCTATTGTTTTTGCACTCGCTAACCCAGATCCAGAGATTGATCCCGTTATTGCTCGCAAGTATGCAACCGTTGTTGCAACCGGTCGCAGCGATCAACCAAATCAAATTAACAATGTTCTCGCCTTCCCCGGAATTTTCCGTGGTCTTTTAGATGCTCAGGCTCACAAGATCACAGATGAACTACTGATTGCAGCAGCTGAGGCGATCGCATCTTGTGTCTCCGAATCTCAGTTAAATGCTTCTTTTATCGTTCCTAGCGTCTTCGATTCTCAGGTCGTCGCAAAGGTGGCGGCTGCAGTTAAAAAGAGCGTTTAAATGGAGTTTGCAGCCTCTTTTGATGCACAACTCTCTACGCTCGCACCATTTATCTTCTATGTAGTAGTTGCCGGGATTGTCTTTATTGAAACGGGCCTGCTATTCGGGTTCTTCTTGCCGGGTGATTCGATTCTCTTTAGCGCCGGACTTGTGGCGGCTATCCATGGAAATATAAATATCGTAATTCTGGTAACTGCGATCTTTCTCGCCGCATTCTTCGGTGATCAAGTTGGATTCGTAATTGGTCGAGTTGTAGGTCGTCCTTATTTAGATAAGCGCGAATCTCTGCGCGTACAGAAAATGATTAAAAACGCCGAAGATTTCTATGAAAGAACTGGCTGGTGGGCTGTTGTCGCCGCTCGATTCTTCCCATGGATTCGCACTTTCGTTCCACCAATCGCCGGTGCAGCGAAGATGAATTACTACCGTTTCTTATCGGCAAACGTTCTTGGCGCACTTTTATGGGGCGTGGGAATAACTCTCGCCGGGTACTACGCGGCATCCATTCCTTGGGTTAAGAGTTTTTCCTACGCAATCGCCGCTTTCTTTATTGGCGCTTCAGCAATCTCCGCTTTTGTGAATTACCGACGCCACCGACAACCACGCCCAGATAAGTCATAAGAATTCCAGTTACTAAGTACGCGCTGATCTGTACACCTTGAGTCGGTGAGTAAAGGTCGATAAGTAAGGAACCAACGAGCTGCCCACCCACGCTAATTAAAGTAAATGTCAGAACACCTAAATGTTGAACAATTGTTGAAGTAAATGCGATGTAAATAACTCCGATAGTTCCGCCGGTATACATCCACCAAGGACCAGATGGAAGTGCGACTATTTCAACCTGAGTCACTAGCGCCGCAACGATTAGGAATACAAGTAGAAATGTTGTACCCATGATGAAGTTGAGCAAAGAAGTTGTGAAACTTTGTTGGGTGCTCTCGTTAATCTGACCATTTAACGCTCTTTGAACGCCAACAATCGCTCCTGCAAAAACACCGAAAAAGACCGCAAATAGCGAGAGATTTCGCGCATCAATTCGATCAATTACCGAAACCAAGACGGCAAATACAGTTACAAACGCTGCCAAAACTCGACGCTTGGTGATCGCTTTCTTGCCACCGCCGGTTAACCCGATTCGGTCAACAAATAGCGACGATGCAGTCTGTCCGGCAATAGATGCCACTGAATAGATGGCAACGCCAACTATTGGAACTACCTGCGTTTGAAAAGCGACAAAACTGCCGCCGAGCATTCCTGCAAAGAGAGTCCAGACTGGAATCTCTTTCTTTGTTACAGCGCTCTTTAGATTGCGGATTCCTTGCTTGATTGCAGGATTGAAGGCGGCGATTAACGAAATCACAATTAAGCCAGAACCAAATGAAACTAGCGCAGCTTCAATCGGGTTTCCCATGCGATGTGAAAGTTCGCCATTGGCGCGCGCTTGGAGCGCGATCATTACACCGGAGATGGCCGCTAAAAAATTTAGGCGGGGATTACTTTTATTCACTACTTATGAGTGCCAACAAATTCACGCTTATCTGCGATCCAATCCATCAAAGCGAAGAGAACGCCAGAAATAACAAATGTCAGGTGGATTGCGATTCGCCAGATGGTGCCTTCACCGACTTCAGCTTCACCAGCTAGTTCGATGAAATCTTTGAGAAGTTCGATTACCGAGATAGCAACTAGCGATCCAATTAACTTGATCTTAAGCCCACTAAAATCAATGGTTCCCATCCAATGTGGACGATCTTTCGATTCAGTTGCAATATCAATTCGAGAGACAAAGTTTTCATAACCGGCGAAGATAACCATCAAAATCAAGTTAGCTAGTAGCGTTAAATCGAGAAGTGCAAGAAGCGCCAAGGTGAATTCGCTGGCGTTCATTGAAGCTGTCTTCTCCGCCAAATGCCAAAATTCAATTACGAAGCGGTAGGCAAGTAGTCCGAGCGCCCCGACTAAACCTAAGTAAAGAGGCGCCAGTAAGAAACGGCTGCGAAAGAGAATGGCTTCAACGGCATGGGATATACGACTCATAACTTTATTTTAACTCAAAGGCCAAGTTGAAGGGTAATTTCTAACCATTCTTCTTCGCGAGAGTTGATTTCTGCGCGTTGTGTTTCTAGTTCTGCGCTGATCCGAATCAACTCTGTCGGGTCGAATGCGGCTTTCTCTTGCGCGCTTTCAAGCTCTACGATCTTTTCCTTAGCCTTCTGAATCTGTCTTTCGACGCGAACCAAATCTTTTTTCAATTGTCGCTGCTCCGCCGCAGAAGATTGAGATTTTCCTTTTACTGCTTCAGCTGGTTTTTGCAGAGACTGCGCTCGTTGTTCCAGGTATTGATCAACACCGCGTGGCAGATCGCGTAATTCTTTATCTCCTAGCAGCCCAACGAAACGATCACAGACGCGTTCCAAGAAATATCGATCGTGTGAGATGACTATTAGTGTTCCACCGTAGCTATCCAAAAGATCTTCAAGTTCAGTTAGCGTCTCAATATCAAAATCATTTGTTGGTTCATCAAGTAATAAAACATTTGGGGAATCCATTAACAAGCGCGTTAGTTGTAAGCGTCTTTTCTCTCCCCCAGATAGATCTCCTACAGGAGTCCATTGCGAGTCTTTATCAAAGCCAAGACGTTCGCAGAGTTGTGATGCAGAAAGTGACTTACCATTTCCAAGTTCGATATGTGAAGCAACCTTTTCAACCGCCTCTAAAACTCGCCAAGTTGGATTTAACTCATCAAGATGCTGCGTCAGGAATGCCGCTTTAACAGTGACACCGGTTACGAGTTTTCCAGCATATGGTGGAATTTCCCCCGCCAGCGTGCGCATTAAGGTGGTTTTTCCAGCTCCGTTTACGCCGACAATTCCGATGCGGTCGCCAGGACCAACGTTCCAGTAGAGATCGTCGATCAACTCTTTCTCACCGGCGCGAATTTGCGCATGGTGAGCTTCATAAACAGTGTTACCTAATCGGTTACGTGCAAATTTCAAGAGCTCACCTTGATCGCGCGGCGCAGGTTCTTCAGCAATCAATACATTTGCGGCATCTACTCTAAATTTCGGTTTTGTTGTTCGTGCAGGAGCACCGCGGCGCAGCCACGCCAATTCTTTGCGAATCAAGTTATTTCGGCGCGCATCCATCGCACTTGCTTGTCGGGAACGTTCAGCCTTAGCCAAGACGAATGCAGAATAACCACCGTCATACTCTTCTACTTTGCCGCCAACAACTTCCCACGTTCTATCAGTGACCGCATCAAGAAACCAACGATCGTGAGTAATAACTAGGACCGCTAAATTCTTTCGTTGGTTTAAATGCTCTGCCAACCAAGCAACGCCTTCCACATCTAAATGGTTTGTCGGCTCGTCCAACAGAATTAGATCAAGGTCATCGATCAGGAGTTTGGCTAATCCAACACGACGTTTTTCACCGCCAGAGAGTGTGGCAAATTTTCTTTCAAATAAGTGGTCATCAAAGCCACCGAATAACCCGGTAAACACCTCGCGGATTCCAGAATCACTAGCCCATTCATGTTTTGCTCTATCGCCAATTACAACATCGCCAACTGTTGAATTGGGATCTGCTTTATCAACTTGGGAAAGCAGCCCGATCTTCACGCTATTTGCTTTAGTTACGCGGCCTTGATCTGGTTGTTCAACAGCAGCAATAATCTTCATTAGGGTGCTTTTTCCAGAACCGTTACGGCCAACGATTCCGATGCGATCGCCTTCAGAAACGCCAAGTGAAACTCTTTCAAGCAGCGCTCTAATATCAAAGGCCTTTGAGACCTCTTCGATATTGACAAGATTGCGCGCCACGATGGGAGAGCGTACCTTTCAACTATGAAAGCCACTGACCGACAATTTGCCATCGATCTTGATGAACGCGATCCATTAGCGCGCTTCCGTTCGCAATTTGTGATCAGCGATCCAAATATCTGTTATCTGGATGGCAATTCGCTAGGTCGTTTGCCTCTTTCAACGATCGAGGCAGTCAACTCCTTTATGCGAGATGAATGGGGTCCCGAAGTAGTTACCGGTTGGGGACACTGGGTTGATGAGGCGCAACCAACTGGCGATCTAATTGGTCGTTCGACTCTTGGAGCTGCGGCCGGACAAGTCTTGGCTTGCGATACAACATCCGTAAATTTCTATCAGTTAGCACTGGCTGCAATTAACGCCCGCCCAGGACGCAAAACAATAATTACCGATGCTGCAAATTTTCCGACAGATCGCTACATACTTGAAGGAATTGCAAAACAGTTAGGGCTTAAATTAATAATTATTGATAACGAAACGCCAGGCAAAGCAGAGAATGAGCGAATAACTCCTGAAATCTTGGAACCTTACTTAAGTGACGATGTAGCACTAGTTACCCTCGAAGTTATTCAGTATCGCTCAGGTGCGCGCAATGACATCAAGCCCTTAACTGACTTAGTCCGCAAATACGGGGCGCTCATGCTCTGGGATGCCAGTCATGCAGTTGGTGCGATTGAGATGGACTTTGATAAGAATGGCGTTGATATCGCGGTCGGTTGTACATATAAATATGGAAATTCAGGACCCGGTTCCCCCGCTTGGTTATATGTAAATAAGAAGGTACAGGCCGAACTTCAGGTTCCAATTCAAGGTTGGTTCTCTCAAGGTGATCAATTTGCAATGGGTCCAGTATTTGAAAAGGCGGAAGGGATTCGTGGTTTCCAAATTGCTAGCCCTTCACTCATTGGGCTTCGCTGTATAAAGAGCGCGTTTACGATGATCGAAGAAGCAGGTATCGGCGCTATCTCTGAAAAAGCAGCGATCGGAACCGAGATGATGATTCAGCTTTACGATGCGTGGCTGGCAGAACTTGGATTCACTTTACTTACTTCACGAAATCCCCAAGAACGTGGTGGGCACATTTCACTTGGCCATCCAGATGCTGCGCGTATTTGTGTTGCGCTACGCGAGTTCGCAGATGTAATCCCTGACTACCGCACTCCAGATTCAATACGTCTAGCGATAGCGCCACTGCCAACTTCTTATGTTGAAGTTTGGGATGGTTTTGCGCGCATTAGAGATCTAGTTTCATCACGGCAATACGAAAAGATTGAAAAAACAGATTCGCGTGTGACATGAGCGATCAAGATTTCGATTCTGCACTTACTTACACCTCGTATCTGGCAGTCGATGAACTTTTAAAGTTACAAAAGCCGCTATCTAAAAGTACAGATTCAGAAGGTCCAGAGCACGATGAGATGTTATTCATCATCATCCATCAAAGTTACGAACTCTGGTTTAAACAGTTAATTCATGAATTTGAGGCGGCTGCAAAATCTCTTGAAGCCGGAGATACCCACCGCTCTCTCGCAATTCTGGGGCGTATTCGCACGATCTTAAAAGTCTGCGTAACGCAGGTAGATATTTTAGAAACTATGACTCCCCTGCAGTTCAACGCTTTCCGCGGTTATCTTTCATCATCAAGTGGTTTTCAATCTGCACAATTTAGAAAAGTTGAGGCGCTCTTAGGTCGCAGAGATTCCAAAATGGCTTCGCACCTTCCTATAGATGTTCAGGAAGAAATCCGCGAAATCACTTCACGAAATTCGATCTGGGATTCAACTCTCGCCTACCTTGCAAAGCGCGGACATAAGATTCCAAGCGATGTCTTGGAACGCGATAAAAGCTCTCATTACCAATCCGATCCACGAGTACTCGAGGCGCTCCTTGAAGTACACCGTAGCGATCCTGAATCTGCAATGGTTTGTGAGCGATTAGTAGATATCGATGAGGGCTTACAAGAATGGCGCTATCGCCACGTGAAAATGGTGGAGCGAACTATTGGCCATAAAGTGGGCACGGGTGGTTCAGATGGCGTTAAATACTTAGCAGGTACTTTATTTAATCCGGTCTTTAAAGATCTCTGGGAAATCCGATCTAAATTTTAATAAGTAGTTAAATTCTTCCCGTTGAGACAAGGAAGATAATCACAATTATAGAAAGAACAGCACCTACGGCGATCAGCGCTAATTGAGCCCACTTTGGTATGCCGGCTTTGTCTGCTGCCTTCTGCGCGTAAGTTCTCGTATGAACCATCACGCGCGCAGCCCATGCAAATTCTGTCGCCAAGATTCCTAGTCCAGCTAAAACGATCAGAATTCCAGGTCCTGGTCCAACTAAAGCGATCGCACCAAAGACTGTAATTAAGCCGCCGATCAAGCCGATTATTACTCGCCAAACTAGACGACCAATTGGTGTTTTCTTAAACCAAGTTCTGATTCTCATTTTTTTCTTATTCCTTCAGTTAGTTCTCCGTAAGCGGCATCTGCAATCTCTTTACGTCGCATTTTATAACTTTCAGAGGCGCCAGTTATCAAATGTTCAAAACGTCTACTTCCCTTAATTAGCGGGTGAAGACCTTTTGCGGTGTTCTCTTCTCCCCAAATTGGAGGTTCTTCACGAGTTGTTTCGACGTTAGCGTGTGGGCGCAGTTTGCGATAAACAAGTGCAAGTCTGCGCAAACCAAGATATGCAACATGGCGCAAGCCACGGTTTAGATGTTCTTGAATATTTAAACGGATAAAGGTGGCTCGAGATGGACGTACCGGTTCTTTCGCAGTTGCTAACTCATAAAGAATCCTTGCAATCTCTGCGCCCCCAGATGTTTCAGGAAGTTCTGCACATTTAGCGCTTAACGCAGCCCTTACTTGTGGGTTCTGAAGTTCGCGCACCTTTGCAGAAATATCTTCTAGATCTGCTTGGTCTGCACGAAGTGCAAAGCCAAAGTCATGGCACCACTTGGCGCGGGCATCTTGATCATCGGTCCCGCGAATATTTGAGACAAAGACAGTTGGCACCAACGCTGGCAACAATTCGTGGACACCGTTGTATCCAGTGGCGCAAACACTGGCATCGAATGCGTGTAGAACTTTGGCTAGTGGGAAGTAGCGAACCACTCGGATATCTAGCCCTTCTGGAGCCAGAGATTTTCCATCTTTATCTAAAGGTTGCTTGGTAAGGATTACTTGCAGATCTTTCCAACCTAAAAGCCCTGAAAGCGCTGCGGTCATCTTCTCGTTGACATCGCTATCGCCAGTTCCGAGCTGAACCAATACAGCAGGGCGGTTTAAATCTAGCCCCAGAATCTGGCGGGCCTCATCGCGGCTAAATGCAGTGCTCTTATCAAAGAGTGAAACCGGCGAAGTTAGCGTTGCATCTTTGCGAGTTGCAGTTGGCCCAAAATCATATGCGCGCGCAATATCTCCTGGTTCAACGATGTGATCCATCATCTTTGATTGCAAACCTAAGACAAATCTCTGCGGTTTCTTCTGCCAGAGACCGCGACGTACCCATACTAAAGAAAGTTTTGGATGGCTAAATTTTGCAGCAATAACACCTGGGTACGGAACTACTCCATCAAAAGATAGAACTCGTGCACCAGTTTCATCAACTAACGCTAGTAAACGATCGCGCAAATAGATATCCCAGTTATCGCGCGTCATCCACATTCGATCTTTACCTGGAATATATTCGCAACGTATTCCCATAAAGTCTGGAACTTCTGCTATTCCGCCAGCCATAGAAACAATAATTGGATTTGCAATCTCTTTTAGAGAATATGCAATTGCAGATGCACGAGCTAAATGGCCCATTCCTACGCCATTGCTTGTTGCAAGAATTATTGTTGGTTTTTCCATAACGCCCTAAAGTTTATGAGAAACGCCCGAACTTCTCGCATAAAATGGCCTAGGGGTTGCAACTTTTTTTGACTTCAGAGATACTTAACCCACATTCGAAAGAATGAAAGGATCGGGAGAGTACTTCTCAAACGAGTTTCTAAATCAGAAACCTTTGCCGTACAGCTTTAAAATGATTACACAATCGCATCATGCGGAAAGTTTTAGATTAGTACCAGCAACATCAACGCCTGTCTCGCCTGAAAAAGTAGCCTCTTTACTTGCCTCAGAGTGGGAGTTATTTACTAAGAACACTAAAGGGTCGCTCGCTGAGAGCGCACGCTCCATGAAATCCCTTCCTTTGGGCGTTACCTCAAGTTTCCAACACTGGGATCCATATCCAATTTCAATTGTCTCTGCGCAAGGCGCATGGATGACCGATGTTGATGGCCGTCAGCTCCTTGATCTCTCAATGGGCTTCGGAGCAATGCTCGCTGGCCACTTAAACCCAGTCGTCGTTGAAGAAGTTAAGGCATCACTCGATACCGGAATGCTCTTCGTCACCCCTTCACCTATCTCAACCGATGCTGCTGAACGTATCTGCCGTCGCTTCGGTATTGATCAGGTTCGCTTTACTAACTCTGGCACTGAATCAACTATGTATGCCGTTCGCGTGGCACGGTCTGCAACTGGTAAACGCGATATAGTAAAAGTTGAGGGCGGTTATCACGGAAGTTACGACCCATTTGTAGTTTCAGCAAAACCAAAACTTGATGCTGCTGGCGATGCTGATTTCCCAACCGCTGTGGTTGATGAGAATTTAGTTGCTGGAAATGTTCACGTTGTTCCTTATAACAACGCAGAATCGCTAGAACAGATTTTCGCTAAGCACGCATCTACCATCGCTTGCTTCATCGTTGAACCAGTTCTCGAAAATATCGGAATTGTTCTTCCAGATGCCGGTTACCTAGAACGTGTTCGCGAACTCTGCGATCAATACGGAATTGTCTTAATCTTTGATGAGGTAAAGACTGGATTAACTGCTGGCCATCAAGGTGCAGCACAACGTCTTGGCGTTAAGCCAGATTTGATTACTCTTGCAAAATCAATTGGTGGCGGATTAACTCTCGCTGCATTTGGTGGCAAGCAGAAATATATGGATTTCGTTGTAAACGGAAAGATGGCTCACTTCGGAACATTTAATGGCAATCCGCTTGCCATGGCAGGTATTCGCGCTGTCGATAAAATTTGTACCGCCGAAACTTTGGCTGCTGCTGAAGCACTTAATCAACAAGCACTTGAGCGAATCTCAGAAATTATTGGGGAGTATCAACTGCCTGCACACACTGTTGGATTCGGTGTTAAGGGCTGTATTACTTGGTCGACAACTCCAGTGCGCAACTACCGCGATTACAAAGCAACCGACTTTGGCGTAGCCGAACTCTCTTGGCTCTGGTCTCTTAACCGCGGAATCATTACGCCTCCGGGACTTGATGAGCAATGGTTGATCAGTGTGGCTCACGGACAGAAAGAGATCGACATCTTGGTCGAAGATTTCCGTTCACTTTCTGCCGCGCTTCGTAGCTAATTTCTAATCGATCTGAACTACGAAATCTGCGCGGGCACGTCCGCGTTCGATTAATTGTGCATTTGCTTCATCAGTTCCCTTTGCCCAGGCTTTGGCAGCTTCGGGTTCTTTTCCGTAAGCGATATGGCGCGAGATTAGGCGAGCAATTCTCTTGTCGTCATCTACATCAACCATCCAGCTTTCATCCAATAAATCTTTTACCAATTCCCAGCCACCAGCATCGTGCAGCAAGTAATTACCTTCAATAATTACGACCTTGGTTGCTGAAG
>JACCDL010481008.1_pt1 | contig 17240 bp, 16 predicted proteins | sample 7441931 | NCBI WGS metagenome assembly JACCDL01 (sample SAMN15323437, study PRJNA562643) | freshwater metagenome | isolation source: river surface water | place: USA:Blue River Watershed | collected 2017-08-16 | reverse complement strand
TTGCCCAGGGAAGACACCACACCGCCAGTGACGAAGACAAATTTGGTCATGCCTGTTCGGGAGGGCCAGCTCCCGGGAGGTGGTAAAGTGAAATTATAGGGGCTCCGTTACAGGGTTTTATGAACGATTTGCAGAACAAGCGGATCCTGCTCGGACTGAGCGGGGGCATCGCGTGCTACAAGGCGGCGGAACTGTGCCGCGCCCTGGTCAAGGCCGGGGCCCAGGTGCAGGTGGTCATGACCGAGGCCGCGACCCATTTCATCACCCCGGTGACCCTGCAGGCCCTGTCCAACCGCGAGGTGTTCACCTCGCAGTGGGACGATCGCCCGGCCAACAACATGGCCCATATCGAGTTGGGACGAGATGTGGACGCCATCCTGGTGGCCCCCGCCAGCGCCGATTTCATGGCCAAACTGCTGCACGGACGCGCCGACGACCTGCTCAGCCTGACCTGCCTGGCGCGGCCGCTGCAACAGGTGCCGCTGCTGCTGGCGCCAGCCATGAACCGAGAGATGTGGGCCCACCCCGCCACCCAGCGCAATGTGCAGCAGCTCAAGGCCGATGGCACGGTGGTGCTGGATGTGGGCCAGGGCGACCAGGCCTGCGGCGAAGTGGGCGATGGCCGCATGCTCGAACCCGAGGAGATTGTGGAAGACCTGATTGCACACTTTCAGCCTCAGCGTTTGCAAGGACGCACCGTGCTGGTGACGGCTGGCCCCACTTATGAGGCCCTCGATCCGGTGCGGGGCATCACCAATCTCTCCAGCGGCAAGATGGGGTTTGCCATTGCCCGTGCGGCCCGCGAAGCGGGGGCGCAGGTGGTGCTGGTGGCGGGACCGGTATCGCTGCCCACCCCTCGGGGGGTGCGCCGTGTGGACGTGCGCTCGGCTTTGCAAATGCAGGCAGCCGTGCAAGCCCAGGTGTCGCAGGCCGATGTATTCGTGGCAACCGCTGCCGTGGCGGACTGGCGCCCCGCGCAGGCCAGCGACGAGAAGATCAAGAAAGACGGCAGTGGCCAGACCCCCGTGCTCCATTTCACCGAAAACCCCGACATTCTGGCGGGTGTGGCAAGCAGTGAACGTGCCCAAAGCGGTCAGCTGTTTTGTGTGGGTTTTGCCGCCGAGAGCCACGACCTGCTGCGCAATGCCCAGGCCAAGCGTGAGCGCAAGGGTGTGCCACTGCTGGCTGGCAACATCGGCCCGGCCACCTTTGGTCAGGACGACAACGCGCTGTTGCTGATTGACGCCCAGGGCACGCTGGAGTTGCCGCATGCGCCCAAACTCGCGCTGGCGCGGCAATTGATTGAGCAAATCGCGCAGCGCTTGCCTCGCGCAGGCGCCCCGGTGCCGCTGTGAATGACCTGGCTGGATGCACCTGGTGAGGGGTGCCCAGCCCTTGCCCGTTTTCCCTTGAAAGCCCCGAGATGAAGATCGACGTCAAAGTCCTCGACCCCCGCTTGCAGTCGCAACTGCCCACCTATGCCACGCCGGGCAGTGCCGGACTGGATTTGCGCGCTTGCCTGGATGCCCCGCTGACCCTGCAGCCCAACGCCTGGCAACTGGTGCCCACCGGCATGGCCATTCACCTGGCCGATCCCGGCTATGCGGCGCTCATCCTGCCCCGCTCGGGGCTGGGGCACAAGCATGGCATTGTGCTGGGCAACCTGGTGGGCCTGATCGACAGCGACTACCAGGGACAGTTGATGGTGAGCGCCTGGAACCGTAGCAGCACAGCCTTCACCATCGAACCGATGGAGCGCATCGCGCAGTTGATGATCGTGCCGGTGGTGCAAGCGCAATTCAACCTGGTCAACGAATTCGCCCAGGCGAGCGAGCTCGGCGAGGGCGGCTACGGGTCCACCGGCAAGGCGTGATGCTGTTGCCCCTTCAATCGGTCTGAATCTGGAAAAAACCCGACCCGGTCGAGCCGCGGGCGGTTTCTTCCTCAGACGCCTCGCGCACCGATTCCACCTTCAGTGAGAGCCGCAACCCAATGCCTGCCAGCGGGTGATTGCCGTCCAGCACCACATGCTCGGGGTAGATCTCGGTGACGGTGTACAAGCCCTGCAGCGGAATGTCGGGCGAGCAACCGGCAGGCATGGCATTGCCTTCGAACGTCATGCCTTCTTCCAGTTCTCGGGGAAAGCGCTCACGGCTTTCCAGGAACACCAGTTGCTCGTCGTAGTCGCCAAAGCCGTCTTCGGGTTCAATGTTCAAATCGACCCGTGCGCCAGGGGCGTGCCCTTGCAGCGCCTGTTCGATCACAGCCAGCAGGTCCTGGCCGCCGACCATGAATTCCACTGGTTCGTCCAGGATGTCCAGGCTGTCGCCCAGGCTGTCTTTGAGGGTCCAGGTCAGACCGACCACGCAATGAGAAGTGATGTTCATGGGGGAGAATTGTCTCAGTTTGGAGAAACCACATGATTCAACGCGCCCGATCTGCCGTCCCAGCCCGCGCTGGCAAGACGGCGGGCAAGACTGCCAGCCCGCCTGTTGACCAGGCCCCGGTCCATTTGCTGGGGGGACTGTCTCCCCGGCAGTTCATGGCCGAGTACTGGCAGCGCAAGCCCTTGCTGGTGCGGCAGGCCATTCCCGGGTTTGTGCCCTCGGTGAGCCGCGACGAACTGTTCGCCTTGGCTGCTCGCGAGGACATGGAATCCCGTTGTGTGATGTCCGAGCGCCCGGATGGGCAGTCCTGGAGCTTGCGCCGCGGCCCCTTTGGCAGGCGTTCACTGCCCTCGGTGCGTCAGCCCGGCTGGAGCTTGCTGGTGCAGGGTGTCGATGGCCAACACGAGAGCGTGGCGGACCTCAAGCAGGCGCTCAACTTCATCCCGGCGGCGCGGCTGGATGACGTGATGATCAGCTACGCCACCGATGGCGGAGGCGTGGGGCCGCATTTCGACAGCTACGACGTGTTTTTGCTGCAGGCGCAGGGGCAGCGGCGCTGGCGCATCGGGCCGCAACGCGATCTGCGTTTGCGCGAAGACCTGCCGTTGAAAATCCTCTCGCACTTCACGCCCGAAGCCGAGTGGGTGCTGGAGCCGGGCGATTTGCTCTATCTGCCCCCGCGCTACGCCCACGACGGCATCGCCATCGGAGAGTGCATGACCTGGTCTATCGGATTTCGCGCGCCGCGCCAGGACGAACTCGCGCAGGAGTTGCTGGCCCGACTGGCCGACCGTGCGGCGGATGAACTCAGCCCCACCCTGTACCAGGACGCTGGTCAGAGGCCCACGGCCCAACCCGCGAAGATGCCTGCCAACCTGCAAACCTTTGCACACGCGGCTGTCGAGGCCCTGCTGCGCCAGCCCCGGTTGCTGGACCAGTGCTTGGGCGAGTACCTCACCGAGCCCAAGCCCCAGGTCTGGTTCGATGCACCGGTCCGCGTTCCGCGTCTGGGCCGACACCAGGGGGTGAAGCTCGACCGGCGCAGCCAGATGCTGTACGACCGGACACACATCTACCTCAATGGCGAAAGCTGGCGGGCCGCTGGAGACGATGCCCGCTGGATGCGACGGCTGGCGGACGCGCGTGAACTGTCTGCCTCTGAGCTGGGTCAGACGTCGGCGGCGGTCCGGGATTTGCTGTCGGACTGGTTGGGGGCAGGCTGGCTGCATCCGTTCGTTGCACCCAAGGGATGACACGGCGCTGACAATCGCCATCAACCGAACCAGGTAATAACCCTATAATGACAGGCTGGGTTGAAGATGTTCGAGAATTCCTCAGCTCGGTCACAGCGTCCTGTTGTGACAACCTCCTGAAATCGTTCAATTCACAAGGAAATCAACATGAAAAAATCGCTCCTGCTGGCTACTCTCCTGGCTGCTGCCCTGGTTGCTTGCGGCAAAAAAGAAGCCCCGGCTCCTGCCCCCGCACCGGCTCCTGCTGCTGCCCCGGCGCCGGCTGCTGACGCCTCTGCTGCACCCGCTGCACCTGCTGCAGACGCCTCTGCTGCACCTGCCGCTGCACCCGCTGCCGCTCCTGCCGCTGCCAAGTAATTTGGCGCAGCTTGCGATGAAAGCCACCTTCGGGTGGCTTTTTTCATGGCCAGCGCAGGATCAGACCTCGAACCAGTCAGACCCGTCGGTCTGATGGGCAACCGGTACCTCATGGGGGGGGCAACCCAGCACGCGGCTCAAGGCGGCTTGCGCATGTTCGGGCGCGTTGTTGCGCTCACTCAAGTGTGCAGCAATGACGGTGCGCAAGTTGTCATGTAGCACCTGGGCCAACAACTCTGCTGCTTGCGCGTTGGAGAGGTGACCCTGATCACCCAGGATGCGACGCTTCAAGAATTCGGGGTAGCTGGAGCGCGTGACCCAGTCCGGTTCGTGGTTGGCTTCCAGAAACAGGGCATGACAGGCCTGCAGTGATTCCACGACGTGGCGGCTGGCATGTCCCAGATCCGTCACCACGCCCAGCACCCGGTCGCCATCGGTGCACCGCAGTTGCAAGGGCTCGCGTGCATCATGCGGCACGGTGAAGGGATGCAGGCACAGGTCCCGAATGACAACCGGTTCGCCATCGCGTGCCAACTGAAGTTGCGCGGGTTGCAAGGTCCAGGTGTGCACGTCGCAGGCGCGACGCGTGCCTTCGCTCATCCACAGGGGAACGGGATAGCGTTCCACCACGGTGCGGGCGTGGCCCACGTGGTCGCTGTGTTCGTGGGTGATGAACACAGCATCCAGATCGGCTGTCGTCAGATCGCAGCGTTGCAGTCGCCGCTCGAGCTCAGCCGGGCGTACGCCGCAATCGATCAGCAACCGCGTGGTGTGTAGTGAGCCCCGCGCCTCCACCAGGGTGGCGTTGCCTGCGCTGCCGCTGGCCAGGTTGCGGATGCGCAAGGTCATCGGGCGGACCCGATCACTTCAGCTCGTCGATCAGCAGTTTCAGGATGCGCTGGGAGGCCGGGCTGGTGTCCACGTCACCATTGCCGTTGAGCACGCCGATGCGGCTGCCCGTGCCCTCACGGGTCAGCAGAATGCGGTATCGCACCGGCCCGCCCGACTCAGCGGTGCGGCTGAACAGTCGGTTCATGAAGCCCTGCTTGTCCGGGTCCGGCTTTTCAACATAGCGCACGAAATACAACCCCTGGTTGCGATCGCGGTCTTCCACGGTGAAGCCGGTGCGGTCCAGTGCAACGCCCAGTCGCCGCCAGGCAACGTCAAACGACTCCACATAGAGGATGGCTTGCTGCTTGTCGTTGACCGATACCAGCGTGGCGGGCGGGGCTTGCGGTGCATCGACCAGTTGGGTAGCCTGCTCGGCGCTGCTGCCCAACTTGATCATCAAACGGCGCAGAAATTCGGCCTCCAGGCTCGGGTCGCTGGGACGCGGTTGCCAAGCGGTGGAGGTTTTGCTCGAGTCTCTGAATTCCTCGACCATGCCTCGGTGAGAGATGCTGATTTCGGTGCTGTCTGCCGTGAGGGATTCAACCCGGGTGCGGTATTTGTCACGCTCACCCGTGGAGTACAGACCGTCCATGAGTTTGCCCAGCGTGCGGCGAACGAAATCCTGGGGCAACTTGGCGCGGTTTTCAGCCCATTCGGTTTCCAGGAGACCAATGTTGGCTTGCTCGATGGTGTACGTGAAGCCGTTTTCCATCCAGAACTCTCGCACCAGTGGCCATACTTTGTCTGCCGGGCGTTGTACCACCAACCAGCGCTGGGTGCCGCTGCGCTCAACCCGCACGTCGGCTATTTTGGCCGGCGCGGTGAGGCCGGTGGCCGCGCGGCTTTGCTGATTCAGGGTGGCCGCACTCACCGTGCCACCGGGCATGGCGTAGCGTGAATCGCGCGACAGTTGGCTGAGGTCGGGAGGCACGTCCAGGGCCACCGGTTTGACATTGGCTTCGGTTTTGTAATTGACCTTTTCGTTGCCAAGACCCACCGATGAGCAGGCGGTGAGGGCTGCCATGAGGAGAACCAGGGCACCGGTCGTCAGGGCACGCGGCAGACGAGCAAAAAAAACGGTCACAAGAGGTCCTTGCATCAGATCAACTGGCTGGCTTTGAGCGCTGCTTCAACCGTGGGCTGGTGTTGGGCTGACAGCGGGGTGAGGGGCAGACGCATGTCCGGGCCGCACAGCCCCATGCGTGCCATGGCCCATTTGAGCGGGATCGGGTTGGCTTCCACGAAGAGATGCTTGTGCACCGGCATGAGCTGAAACTGGATTTGCATGGCGCGCTGGATGTTGCCCGACAAAGCAGCCACGCACAATTCGTGCATCAGGCGCGGCGCGATGTTGGCGGTCACGCTGACATTGCCTTTGCCGCCGCACAGCATCAGCGCCACGGCCGTGGGGTCATCCCCCGAGTACACAGAGAAATGAGCCGGGACATCGCGGATCAACCACTGCGCGCGTTCGATGTTGCCGGTGGCTTCCTTGATGCCGATGATGCCGGGCACTTGCGCCAGGCGCAGCACCGTGTCGTGCTGCATGTCCGCCACGGTCCGACCAGGCACGTTGTAGAGCACCACGGGGAGGTCCACCGCCTCGGCGATGGTCTTGAAGTGCTGATACAGCCCTTCCTGGGTGGGACGGTTGTAGTAGGGCACCACCTGCAATTGACACTGTGCGCCCACACCTTTGGCAAAACGGGCCAGTTCAATGGCCTACGATGTGGAGTTGGCCCCGCAACCCGCCATGATGGGCACGCGACCTTTGGCCTGCTCAACGCTGACCCGGATGATCTCGCAATGCTCTTCTACATTCACCGTGGGGGATTCGCCGGTGGTGCCCACCACGCAAATGCAGTCGGTGCCTTCCTGGATGTGCCAGTCGATCAGCTTGCGCAGGCGAGGGTAGTCCACGCTGCCGTCGGGTTGCATGGGGGTGGCCAGGGCCACGATGCTGCCAGTGATGGGTGTCATGTGCTGCAGGATGAAGGCGAAATGCTCATTCTAACGAGAGCGGGTAGCGCGTCGTTGACGGCCGTGGGGAAATTTCCCGTACCGCCACGATGCGTTGAACAAAGCGGTCCGGGTGCTGCAAAAACCCGTCTTCGTAGGCCACCACGCGCAGGCTGCTGCAGCGCTCCAGCAACTCGCCCGGCTGCAGCAAAAAATCATCGCGGGAAGGCTTGCCAATCTGGGCGTGCTGTCGAGAAAAGGTTTCGTAGATCAGCACCCCACCAGGGGCCAGGCAGTCCAGGAGCATGGGCCAGGTCGGACGCCACAGGTAATGCGTGACCACCACACCGGCAAAGCTGCGACCGGTGAGCGGCCAGGGCCCTTGCTCCAGATCGGCCTGCAGGGTGCTGCCCCAAGCGGCAGCCGAGGCCAACGAGGTTGCATCCCGGTCGACGCCCAGGACCGACAAACCGCACGAGGACAACCAACGCAGGTGACGGCCCTGTCCACAGGCCAGGTCCAGCACCTGGCCCTCACGGGGGATCAGGGGCGTCCAGCGGCGCACCCAATCGCTGGGGGTCATGCTGTCGTGCGCCATCAGAAGCAACTCCAGACCTGCTGGGCCAGGGTGAACAGAAAGGCCGGTTGCAGGTACAGGGCAAACACGCCCACCAACGCCGCCAGGGCGGCGGCCCAGACCAGTGCACGGTGGGTCAAGCGCATGGGCTCATGCGGCCGCTGGTTGGCGCTGGATCGGTGCTTCACGCACCGGCAGGTTGGCCAGCCCTGCGAACACACCCAGCGCAATGCAACACCACCAGACCACGTCATAACTGCCCGTGCGGTCATAGAGCAGGCCCCCGAGCCACACCCCCATGAAACTGCCAACCTGGTGACTGAAAAAGGCAAAGCCGGCCAGCATCGAGAGGTGTGCCACGCCAAATATCTGGGCGATCACGGCGCTGGTGGGCGGGACGGTGGAGAGCCACAAGAGGCCCATGACCGCCGAGAAGACATACACGCTGGCCGGGCTCAAGGGGACCAGGAGAAACACCGTGATGCACACGGCCCGCAGGAAGTAGATGGCCGACAGAATGCGGGGTTTGGACATGCGCTGCCCCAGGGCGCCGGCGGCATACGTTCCCACCACGTTGAACAGTCCGATCAAGGCCAGCGCATAACTGGCCACCTGGGGTGACAGGCCCTGGTCTTTCAGGTAGCTGGGCATGTGCACACCGATGAACACCACCTGAAAGCCGCAGACAAAATACCCGGCCATGAGCCACTGAAAGCTGCGGTAGGCAAAGGCTTCACGCACGGCTTGGGCAATGGTTTGCTGTCGCATCATACCGCTGGCGTGCCCCATCTGCGGCTCGCGCAAGCCCAGGGCCAGGGGAAGAATCAGCAGACAACTCATGCCCAGCAGCACCAGCGCTTGCTGCCAAACTTGTCACAGAATCAGCCAGCCCTCCACGGGCACCATCAGGAACTGGCCAAACGAGCCGGCCGCCGCGGCCACCCCCATGGCCCAGGAGCGGCGCTCGACGCCCACGTTGCGGCCGATCACGCCATACACCACAGGGTAGGTGGTGCCTGCCTGCGCCATGCCGATCAGCACGCCGCAGGTCAGGGCAAAGCTGAGCGGGGTGTCTGCGAAGGCCATGCCGACCAGCCCGAGGGCATACAGAAGGGCGCAGCCGATCAGCACCCGAAAGGCCCCGAACCGATCGGCCAGCATGCCCGAGAAGATGCCGACCAGGCCCCAGGTCAGGTTCTGGATGGCCATGGCCATGGCAAAGGTTTCCCGGCTCCAGTCCTGGGCCTGGGTGATGGGTTGCAGCCACAGACCAAAGCCGTGACGGACCCCCATCGAAATGGTGACGATCAGGGCGCTGCACAGCAGCAAGCGAAACAGGGGGATGGGCGTAGCGCCCAGGGGTGACACGGACATAACGGTCTTTGAAATGCGAACAGCCCCGATTGTCCCAGGTGTGGGCCATCTGGGTGTCCTGCAGGTGCGATGCCCATCAGAAACCCCCCCGCCCCCCCCGCGAAACTGTGATTTCATCCCGTATGCGGCGCAAACCTGACTACAATCGCCCCCCATCGCCCCCAAGCAACCCCCTGCGTATTCCGAAGGATCCATCCGGGTCCTCAAGGGCCTGGAGCCGGTCAAGCAGAGACCGGGCATGTACACCCGCACCGACAATCCCCTGCACATTCTGCAAGAGGTGATCGACAACGCTGCCGACGAGGCCCTGGCCGGTCACGGCAAGAAAATCCGCGTCAGCCTGCACGCCGACGGGTCGGTCAGCGTGGAGGACGACGGCCGAGGCATTCCGTTTGGCATGCACCCCGAGGAAAAGGCACCGGTCATCGAACTGGTGTTCACCCGTTTGCACGCCGGTGGCAAATTCGACAAAGGGCAGGGTGGGGCCTACAGCTTCTCCGGTGGTTTGCACGGCGTGGGGGTGAGCGTCACCAACGCCTTGTCGCGCCGCATGGAGGTGGTCTCCCACCGCGAAGGGCAGGTGGCCCGGCTGGTGTTTGAGGGCGGCGACGTCACTGAGACATTGCAGGTCCGAGCGGTTGGCGCTGACGACCGCCGCCAGGGCACCACGGTGCGGGTGTGGCCGGATGCCCGTTATTTCGAATCCGCGGCTTTGCCCATGAGCGAGTTGACGCACTTGCTGCGCAGCAAGGCGGTGCTGATGCCGGGGGTGAGCGTCACCCTGTTCCAAGAAAAGACCCGTGACACCCAGACCTGGCAATTCAAGGCGGGACTGCGGGACTACCTGCAGCAAACCCTGACGGGCGACCCGGTCATCCCGCTCTTCGAGGGCGAGGGCTACGCGGACAGTGGGCACGAAAGTTTTGCAGAGGGCGAGGGCGCAGCCTGGTGTGTGGCTTTCACCGAGGATGGCCAGCCGGTTCGCGAAAGCTACGTCAACCTCATCCCCACCAGTGCCGGCGGCACCCACGAGAGTGGTCTGCGCGATGGCCTGTTTCAGGCCGTCAAGAGTTTCATCGAGTTGCACGCCCTCTTGCCCAAAGGGGTCAAGCTGTTGCCCGAAGACGTGTTTGCCCGGGCCAGCTACGTGCTCAGCGCCAAGGTGCTCGACCCGCAGTTCCAGGGGCAAATCAAGGAGCGACTCAACTCGCGCGACGCGGTGCGTCTGGTCTCGAGCTATGTGCGACCCGCGCTGGAGTTGTGGCTGAACCAGCATGTGGACTACGGCAAGAAACTCGCCGAACTGGCCATCCGCACCGCCCAGACACGTCAGCGAGCCGGTCAGAAGGTGGAGAAACGCAAAGGCTCCGGCGTGGCCGTGCTGCCGGGCAAGCTCACCGATTGCGAAAGCCGCGACACCGCCCACAACGAGGTGTTTCTGGTGGAGGGCGACAGCGCGGGGGGGAGTGCCAAGATGGGCCGCGACAAGGAGTCGCAAGCCATTCTGCCGCTGCGCGGCAAGGTGCTCAACACCTGGGAGGTGGAGCGTGACCGCCTGTTCGCCAACAACGAGATTCACGACATTTCGGTCGCCATCGGCGTCGACCCGCATGGCGCTGCGGACGCGCCGGATTTGAGCGGCCTGCGCTATGGCAAGGTCTGCATCCTGAGCGATGCGGACGTCGACGGCTCGCACATCCAGGTGCTCTTGTTGACCCTGTTTTTCCGCCATTTTCCCAAGCTCATCGAGGCCGGTCATGTGTATGTGGCGCGCCCGCCGCTGTTTCGGGTCGATGCCCCGGCGCGAGGCAAGAAGCCCGCGACCAAGATGTATGCGCTGGACGAGGGCGAGCTCACGGCCATCCTCGACAAGCTGCGCAAGGATGGCGTGCGCGAGGGCGCCTGGAGCATCAGCCGCTTCAAGGGCCTGGGCGAGATGAGCCCCGAGCAGTTGTGGGAAACCACGCTCAACCCTGACACACGTCGCTTGCTGCCGGTGCAGCTGGGCGATCTCGACTTTGCCGGTACCGAGGCCCTGATGACCCAGCTGATGGGCAAGGGCGAGGCGGCCGCGCGCCGTGAGCTCATGGAGCTGCACGGAGACTCCATTGAAATTGATGTGTGACCATGTCTGATCAGAATGTGCTGGAACTGGCGTCCGAATCGGGCGACAACCCGGGCCTGGGGGCCTATGCCCGCCAGGCGTATCTCGAATACGCGCTGAGCGTTGTCAAAGGGCGTGCGCTGCCCGATGTGTGTGATGGCCAAAAGCCGGTGCAGCGGCGCATCCTGTACTCCATGGCGCGCATGGGCCTGGGCTATGGCGGTGCCAATGCCACGGTGGCGGCCAAGCCGGTCAAGAGCGCGCGGGTGGTGGGCGATGTGCTGGGTCGATTTCACCCGCACGGTGACCAGGCCGCCTACGATGCCCTGGTGCGCATGGCGCAAAACTTTGCCCAACGCTACCCGCTGATCGACGGTCAGGGCAACTTCGGCAGCCGCGATGGTGACGGTGCTGCTGCCATGCGGTACACCGAAGCGCGCCTGGCCCGCATCACCAGTCTGCTGCTCGATGAGATCGACGAAGGCACGGTCGATTTTCAGCCCAACTACGACGGCTCCACCGAGGAGCCGCGCCAGTTGCCGGCGCGACTGCCGTTTGCCTTGCTCAACGGCGCGAGTGGCATTGCCGTGGGCCTGGCCACCGAAATTCCCAGCCACAACCTGCGCGAGGTGGCCGACGCCTGCGTGGCCCTCATCAAGAACCCCAAGCTCAGCGACCAGGACCTCTTTGCCCTGATTCCCGGCCCGGATTACCCGGGCGGTGGGCACATCATCAGCTCGACCACCGACATCGCCGAGGCCTACCGCAGTGGCCGCGGCTCACTCAAGGTGCGCGCCCGCTGGACCATCGAGGACCTGGCCCGCGGTCAGTGGCAGCTTGTGGTGCATGAATTGCCCCCGGGGGTGAGCTCGCAAAAAGTGCTCGAAGAGATCGAGGAGCTCACCAACCCCAAGGTCAAGGCCGGCAAGAAAAGCCTGACCCAGGACCAGACCCAGCTCAAGGCCACGGTGCTCGGTGTGCTCGACGTGGTGCGTGACGAGTCGTCCAAGGACGCACCGGTGCGCCTGGTGTTCGAGCCCAAGACCCGCACCATTGAGCAAGCCGAGCTGATCCAGACCTTGCTGGCCCACACCAGCCTGGAATCCTCTGCGCCCATCAACCTCACCGCCGTGGGGCTGGATGGCAAACCGGTGCAAAAGTCGTTGCGCGACCTGTTCGAGGAGTGGATCAGCTTTCGACAGACCACGGTGCAGCGTCGCTCGCAGCACCGCCTGGACAAGGTGCTGGATCGCATCCACATCTTGGAGGGGCGGCAGCTGGTCCTGCTCAACATCGACGAGGTGATTGCCCTGATCCGCCAAAGCGATGAGCCCAGGCAGGACCTGATGGCGCGCTTCAAGCTCACCGAGCGGCAGGCCGAAGACATTTTGGAAATCCGGCTGCGCCAGCTGGCGCGGCTGGAAGCCATCAAGATCGAGCAGGAGCTCTCGCAACTGCGTGAAGAGCAGTCCAAACTGGAAGAGATCCTGGGCAGCCCCAGCGCCTTGCGCCGCCTCATGGTCAAGGAGATTGAAGCCGATGCCAAGCTGTTTGCCGATGCACGTCGCACCCTGATTCAGGAAGAGCGCCGCGCCGTGGCCGAGGTGCGCATTGTGGACGAGCCGGTCACCGTGGTGGTGTCGCAAAAAGGCTGGGTGCGCGCACGCAGTGGCCACGGTCACGATGCCGCGAGTTTTGGCTTCAAGGCTGGCGATACCTTGTACGGCACCTTTGAATGCCGCACCGTGGATGTCTTGATTGTTCTTGGCAGCAACGGCCGCGTGTACTCCACCGGGGTGTCCTCTTTGCCGGGTGCCCGGGGCGATGGACAGCCGGTCACCACCCTGATTGACCTGGAGTCAGGCACCCAACCCATGCATTACATGGCTGGGCCCACCAGCGCCACGCTGTTGTTGTCTGGCAGTGGGGGCTATGGGTTCCTGGCGCAGCTCGAGCATCTGGTCTCGCGCAACCGCAGCGGCAAAGCCTTTTTGTCGCTGGGGGCGGGCGAAACCGTGTGCCGACCTTCCCTGGTGTCGCTGGGGGCAGGGGCTGCCTTGCCCACGGCCACGCATGTGGCCTGCGCCTCGCAGGCGGGTCGCATCCTGACCTTTGCCCTGGATGAACTCAAGGCCATGGAAAAAGGTGGCCGAGGCCTGATGCTGCTCGACCTGGAAGACAAGGACCAACTGGCCGGCGCCGCGGCCTACACCCGCAGCGTTCGCATCCGTGGCGTGGGCCGTGGTGGCAAGGAGCGCGAGGAGACGCTGGAGATCCGCAGCCTCAACAACGCCCGCGCTGCCCGAGGGCGCAAGGGCAAGGCGGCCGATCTGGGCTTCAAGCCCAACGATATCGTGCGGGTGGAGTGAGCGCTGGGCACCGGCTCAACCGAGCTCGGCCACCAGCTCAATCTCCACACAGGCCCCCATGGGCAGCTGCGCCACGCCGAACGCGCTGCGTGCATGCGCGCCGCGCTCGCCAAAGATCTCGCCCAGCAGTTCGCTGCAACCGTTCGTCACCAGGTGGTGCTCGGTGAAATCCGGGGCCGAATTCACCAGGCTCACCACCTTGACGATGCGCTTGACGTGCTCGAGACTTCCCCCTTGGGCCTGGCAGGCGGCACTGAGCGTACCCATCAGGTCGATGGCAATGGCGCGGGCGGCTTGCTGGCCTTCGGTGGTCGTCATGGTGCGCCCAAGTTGGCCCACCCAGGGCTTGCCCTCGCGACGGGCGATGTGCCCGCTGATAAAGACGAGCGAGCCGGTTTGTACAAAAGGCACATAGGCGGCAGCGGGTTTGGCCACGGGTGGCAGCGTGATGTTGAGGGCTTGCAGGCGTTGTTCGATGCTCATGGCGTGCTCGGGTGTGGAAGGGAAGGTGGACGATGGGGCCTGATGCGGCGGCAATGTCGGCAGCACAAGGGACAATTGTGGCGAATTCTACGGCGCGTAGAAACGCATGAGGACTCAAGAAAACGGCGGGTCGTGTCGATACTCAGGGAGTCATGAAAAAATTCTCTGTTGCCTGTTTTTCACGTGATGCCGGTCCACGCCTGTCGCTGGGTCGTCTGGTGTTATGCCTGTGCCTGTTCGGGTCACCGGTGGCGCACGCGCAATGGGCTGAAATCGAGAAGGACGATGACATCGTGCACTCATGGGACAAGGACTCGGTGCGGCGTGTTCACGTGTCCCGCTATGTCTGGACCCTGACCGACCTCCCCAAGGCGGTCAAAGGGCCCACCGGTGAAAATTACCAGTCCACCATGACACGCTGGCGTGTGCACTGCAAGACCGACATGTTTGTGCGCCTGTCCGTCAGCTATTTTGAGAAGCCCCAGGGCAAGGGGCGAGAAGTGAACGCCGAGGACGTGCAGGAATGGCGCAGCCGCGAGGCCCCGATTCGACCGGGCTCGTACCTGGCACTGCTCAAAAAAGAACTCTGCGATTCCAACACCTGACGCGCCAGCGTCTAGAGTCCCCACCTCGGTGAATGGATCCACCCGTTGGCCCTAAGGCCGGGGAGGATCTTGGGGGACTGTGGTGGAACGTCGTGAATCTGCATGGCCGCTGACCGCGCTTGGCGCAGGCTGGATCCTGGGGACAGCCTGGCATCTGGAGTGGGTGACGCTGCAGGCGCCCGCGGTGTATGCCGCCTGGGGGGTCGGTACAGGGCTGGTCGTGTGGGCATGGCCGCGTGTGCTGTCCTTGGCCTGGTGGAGCGCGTGTCCACACACGGTTCATGCCCTTGCGCGACAGCTGGGCTGGATGGTCCTGGCCGCATCGCTGGCGATGGCCGTGGCTGGCTGGCGGGCCGCGCTCCAAGACAGCCAGCGCCTGGCTCCGGCCCTGGAAGGGGTTGAACTGATGCTCGAGGGGGTGGTGGCCCGTCTGCCCGAGTTGCACGCCGAAGGGGTTCGTTTTGTGTTGGCGGTGGAGCGCGCCCATCGCGCCGATGCGTCCGCTGTCGCGGTGCAGGTGCCCCCCCTGCTGGTGTTGGGCTGGTCGGTGTCATCGGACGCGGGCAACACCGCAGTGCTCCCACCGGTTCGTGCCGGTGACCGCTGGCGGCTGCCGGTGCGGCTGAAAGCCCCGCATGGGGCACTCAACCCGCATGGACCGGATCACGAGGTCTGGCTGTGGTCCCACGGGGTGATGGCGCTGGGGCAGGTGAGGCCCACGGCAGCGGCAGGCTCGCAGGCACAGCGGCTGGCGATGGGCGTCGGCTACCCGCTGGAGCGCTGGCGACAGGCGTGTCGTGATCGGGTGTGGCAACAGGGGCTCGATCCTCGTTTGAGCGGCATCATCTCGGCCTTGCTGCTAGGCGACCAGGCCGCGTTAGACCCACAAGATTGGGACATGTTTCGGCGCACCGGGGTGGCCCACCTGATGAGTATTTCGGGCTTGCACATCACCATGCTGGCCGCGGCCATGGGTGCTCTCATCACCCTCGGGTGGCGACACGCGGGGTGGCGGCGTCGACCCTGGAGTCTGCTGTGGCCGGCCACCGTGGCGGGTCGCTGGGGCGGGCTGCTGGTGGCCGCTTTGTACGCGCTGTTCAGTGGCTGGGGCTTGCCGGCACAGCGCACCGTGCTGATGCTGGCAGTGTCGCTGCTGCTGCGGTCCCGAGGGCTGCGCTGGCCCTGGTGGACCCTTTGGCTTGTGGCCTGTGCGGTGGTGCTGGCCTGGGACCCCTGGGCCTGGTTGCAAGCCGGGTTCTGGTTGAGCTTTGTGGCGGTGGGCTTGTTAATGCTGTGGGAGGACCGTCGCCCCGACTTGAACGAGGATGAGCGAGGGTGCACGCACAGGGGCAACCGATGGCTGCGTTGGGCCTTGCGGGTTGTGCAGGCCTGCGCGAGCCTGTGGCGGGAGCAGTGGCGCATCACCCTGGGCCTGGCGCCCTTGACCCTGCTGTTGTTTCGCGAGGTGTCGCTCGTCGGCGGGCTGGCCAATTTGCTGGCCATCCCCTGGGTCACCTTGTGTGTCACGCCTGTGGCCCTGTTGGGCGTGATAGCGCCGCAGGCCTGGCACCTGGCAGCGCTGTGCCTGGATCTCTTGCGTCAGGTGCTGGCGTGCATGCTGGCATGGGGGGTCCCGACGTGGTCCGTGGCCGCCTTTCCCGTCTGGGTGGCGGTGGCCGGCGTGCTGGGGGCCGGCCTGTGTTGCCTGCCAGCACCGGTGTGGTTGCGCAGCTGGGGTTTGCCCCTGCTGGTACCGGCCCTGGCATGGCAAGCCACCCCACCACCCGCGGGTGAAGTGGAGGTGGTGGCAGCCGATGTGGGTCAGGGCCAGGCGGTGGTGCTGCGAACCGCCCGCCATGTCTTGTTGTACGACGCCGGGCCCCGGTACTCGCACGACATGGATGCTGGACAACGTGTGGTGGTGCCGTTGTTGCAATCCCTGAATGCGCGGCTGGATCGCTTGGTGCTGAGCCATCGGGATGCCGATCACACCGGCGGTGCGCTGTCGGTGCTGGCCCTGCACCCTGGTGCAGACGTCCTGGGTTCGATGCCGGCTCGGTCGGTGCTGGCGCAGCGTGAGGGCTACCTCGACTGCGAGGCAGGACAGTCATGGGACTGGGATGGCGTGCAATTTGAAGTGCTGCATCCATCGCCAATAGGCCCTTCACGAACGGCTTCGAACGCCTGGAGTTGTGTGCTGCACGTGCGCACGCGCAGCAGCAGTTTATTGCTCACGGGGGACATCGAGGCCCAGGAAGAGGCTGATCTGGTTCAGCGTCTGGGTGCTTCGCTCAAGAGCGAGGTCATGCTGGTGCCGCACCACGGCAGTCGCACCTCGTCAACGGCAGCCTGGCTGGATGCAGTGCAGCCGCGCATGGCGTGGGTGCAAGCAGGCTATCGCAACCGCTTTGGTCATCCTGCGGCAGATGTGATGGCCAGGTACCAGGCGCGACACATCCAGGTGTTGGAGACCGCGCGTTGCGGCGCCATCCAGTGGTCCAGCGCCCAGCCAGAGAAGACCGTGTGTGAACGAATGAAACGGCGTCGTTACTGGCATCACATGCCCGCGTGAGGCCGAGCGTGGCGAGAGGCTCGCCACGGAGGCAAAAGGCTCAACTGGCCTGCTTGACCCGTTGCGTGATGTGCGCCAGTGCCTCTTCCAGCTGATCAATCAGGATCAGGCACTGGTCGCCTTCTTGCAGGCGATCCATGGCCGTGTCGATGGCCTTGAACTCGCCATAGATTTCATCGATGTGCTGAGTGCGGGAGGCATTGGCCAGACCTTCGCGCAACAGTTTGAGTACCTCGCCATCCACGCGGCCGCGTTGGCAGGCGTCCTGGAACAGCACCACTTGATCAAAGGCTTCGCCAATGATGCGGG
>JACCDL010844373.1_pt1 | contig 17245 bp, 29 predicted proteins | sample 7441931 | NCBI WGS metagenome assembly JACCDL01 (sample SAMN15323437, study PRJNA562643) | freshwater metagenome | isolation source: river surface water | place: USA:Blue River Watershed | collected 2017-08-16 | reverse complement strand
CTATGCCACCGGCTAGCAATCATCAGAGGAGAACGCTAATGACCGACCTATTCGACCAAATCAAACAGGAACTAAAAGACAACACACCAATCTTCGACAGCGTCTCAAACACACTACGACCACTAATGCAAAGCTCCGAAATAGTAGGTGGACTCAAAGCACTAATCTCACTCAGCGAAAAAATCACAGAACGCGTCAACACAGGCAACAAAATCACAGGCGAAGACATCATGCGATTCATTGACCAAGTACGCGAGGAAGTCGTAAGGAACAGACGTGGCTGAATGGCACCAATCCACAGAATGGGTAAACGCTAGGGCTTATGCAAAGACAATCTTGGAACCAATCTGCGCAATCTGCAACAAACACCTAGACGGCAAAGACTGGACAATCGACCACATCATTCCAAGCGACCCACCAAACCATGACATCAGTAACCTGCAGTCCATGTGCCGCGAATGCAATGGACGTAAACAAGACCGCGTACTAAAGCGCGCCCCCTGGTTCAACCCCAAATGGAAATAGGGTGCCCCCAATAAAAGCGGGGGGGGGGTGCCAAATACCAGACATCACATCACACACAGAAAGGACAAGACACAGCAATGGCAAAGCACAGAGCAACACGACGTAGGAAGCCCCTGCGCTGGCGTAGGAGACGTTTGATTGACCAATGGTACAACTACCGCAAACCAAGCCTAAAAAAGCGTCTACGAGCCTTACAAAGGCTAATAACAGCATTCTTGAGAAAATATAAATAAATAAAAATCAAAAACCGTTTTTTCTGAAATGCGATTTTCAGCCCGCGCAAGCACTCAAATTTTTACGAACGGTTCAAATTATCCAGGGTAAGGTAACAACATGATACAGTCACACATCGAAGCATGGCTAAAGACTCTCGAACTCAACCTAGAGCAAAAGGTACTTGCCGGTCTTTGCTTAAAACTTGCCGAGTCATTCGACCAACAGGCAAACACGTCAACCGCAGCCGAACTTCGCAAAACAATCCTCGAGCTGCAGCATCAACTCAAAGGCGCGAACGTAGAGTTCGACCCGTTAGAGAAGTTGCTTGTCCGCTAATGCTCCAATTGCCCGCTAGGTTTACTCCTCCGCTATCTGAGGAGTTCATTACCGACGGCGGGAGACTGGCAGAGTTGGCTGGCTTATGCTGGACGACACCGGAGTCGGACACGCCTATCGAGTTAGACGAGTGGCAGCGGTGGCTACTAGACCATGTGCTGGAGCGTTACCCGGCAGACCATGAGCGTTACCCGGGCGAGTTACGTTACCGCCAGGTGCTGGTTTCGCTTGGTCGCCAAAACGGTAAATCGGTCATTGGTGGTCTCATGGCTTTGGACTCTTTGTTATTCCAAAAGGGAGACGTTGCGAGTATCGCGTCGAGCTATGACCAGGCAACGATTATTTACAACCGCGTAAAGCACGTCATTGACGCGCATGGTTGGTTACAGAAACGGTTCAAGCGCACTACCGAGACCCGAGGAATTACAAAATCCGACGGCTCTGGCTCTTACAAAGTTAGCCCGGCTAAAGAGGGCGCGCTCCAGGGTAAACCGTTTGTCCGCGTAATCCTGGACGAGGGACATCTAGCCAAACGTGGTATTTGGACTGCCGCCACTAAAGGCACGTCTGCAATGGACGATGCCATGGTGCTAATGATTACGACCGCCGGAGACCAGACAAGCGAGACGCTTCTGGATTTATACAAGTCAGCCGATAAGGCTATCGCTGGCGACCCACAATTGGAACGTTTTGGCGCATTCATCTGGGAGGCACCGGCTAACGCACCGATAGACGACCCCGATGCTATACGCGCGGCTAACCCAGCCGTAGCTTGTGACCGAGTGCCCATTGAGCGAGTCCTATCAGACATTGCAACCCAGCCCGAGCATGAAGTCCGCCGATACACGCTTAACCAGTTCATCTCTGGAGTTTCGGCTCAATGGCTGCCGAATAACTTATTCCGCATGGCTGCATCTAATGGAATTTCAAATCTCACCGGCGCAGTCCTAGCCGTCGACATCTCCCACAACTGGGAACATGGCGTGATTGCAGCTGCAAATACTAACGGCGAATTACAAGAAACCGAACTTGTCGCCGCCTTCGTCCAGCCGTCCGAGCAAAGACTTTTTGACGAAATTGTCGCGCTCTATAAACGATTTGCACTTCGCGCAGTAACACTCGACAGCATCAATCTCAGCAACTTGGCTAAACGGCTCAAAGCCGCCGGCATTCCAGTCTGGTCACTCTGGGGTCGAGAAGTCAGCGCAGCTTGCTCGTCAACTTACGCTCTTTTTAGTGCCGGTCAAGTGCGCCATGCTAATGACCCATTGCTAGTTGCCCAAATGGGTAATGCAGTAACCAAATACTCGGGCGAGACCTGGCTTATCAGTCGCAAGGAATCGCGCGGCGACGTCGATGCAGTCCTGGCGACTATCATGGCACTCTACGTTTCGACACGCTCACAGCACGCACCTATCGGCGTATTTTAGTCTGCGTTATGCTATAGAGTTTTAGTTATGGCTACATTGTGGCAAAAACTAACAGGTCAGGTTGACGAAGCTCGCGCCGTCCAACCCACCGTCCCGTCCAGAGCAGCAACATCGTCAACGGTGAACGCTGAAACTGCGCTAACTCTCACAAGTGTTTACCGCGCCGTCCAAATCATTGCTACCCCAATCAGCAAAATGAATTTGCGCACGTTTAGGTACGCAACCGGTATCGAGCAGCTAATCGACAATCCAATACTTGTAAATAAACCAAGTCTCATCGAAAGCAGACGCGACTTTTTGTTTCAGACAGTCGTCAGTCTTGCACTAGAGGGAAACGCATTCTGGCTCAAGTCCTTTGGCTCTAACGGCGCGGTAAACAACCTCACACTGCTACCCGCGAGCGCGGTCACACTCGACTATGTCGACCCGCAGGACATCGGCAAGGGAGTCCGCTATTTTTACGGCGGCAAGACTTACAGCCAAGACCAGTTCGAGCACCTAAAGATTTTTAGCCGCGCCGGACTATTGCGCGGAATTTCACCTATTGAGCAATGCCGCAACGACATCGCATCGGCTATCGACGTTCGCAACTACGCGACCAACTGGTTCCAGTCTGGTGGAGTGCCAACCGGCATTCTAAAAACGAACGCCATGATTACCGAAGCCGACGCTGCGACCATCACTAACAATTGGCACAACAAGCAACAAAACCGCCAAATCGCAGTCCTGGGTAACGGGTTCGACTATGCAAGCGTAGCTCTTAGCCCACGTGACGCACTATTTACCGAAATTCAAGACCAGGCAGTCCAAGGCATTGCTCGTCTATTTGGTATTCCGGCTCGTCTACTTTTGACCACAGTCCCAGGCTCGACCGACACGTACACGAACCTGCAGGACGAGAACCAAGTTTTCTACCGCCACACGCTCATGGCTTACACCGACGCAATTACGGACGCTTTGAGCAACTGTCTGCCACGTGGCACCCGAGTCGAATTTGACTTCGAGCACCTATTCAAGGCAGACGTAGCTGCGCGCTACAACTACTACAAGGTTGGCATCGAAGCCGGTTTCCTAACAGCCGAACAGGTGCAACAGAAAGAGGGCTTGAATGTCTGAAATTGAGACTAGAGAGTTCACAGTCCGCGCCGATTTAGAGGAACGAACCATTACCGGGCTAGCCGTTCCATACGGTCAGTCAGCGGACATCGGCGGCGTCTACCAGGAACGATTCGTTCCAGGCGCAATTGAGAATGTGGACGACGTCAAATTGTTTTACGGTCATGAGGAACCAATCGGCAAAGTCCTAACCGGACGAGACACCGAGCAGGGTTACGAAGTGACTGCAAGGGTCAGCGAGACCGCACGCGGAAATGAGATATTGACTCTCATGCGTGATGGCGTACTAAATAAGTTTTCGGTTGGATTTATCCCGCTCGAGTCAGAGCGAGACGGTTCAACCGTTACACGTACCAAAGTTTCCCTTAGGGAGATTTCGGTCGTGCCGTTTCCGGCGTTTGCCGGGGCAACCATAACCGAGGTTCGAGAGGACGGCGGAATCCCTGCCGAGACCAGCGAACCGCAACCAGAAGAACAGGACAACTCAATGGAAAACATTGAACTAGACGTTCGCGCCGTTCAGGACGAAGTTGCGGAACTCCGCCGCGTCGTCGAGTCGGTAAACACCGTCGCAACCCCGTCTGTTGTTGGTGCAGAGTTCCGCTCACAGGGCGAGTTCGCTAAGGCACTAGCAACAGGAGACGAAAACGCAAAGGTACTAGCACGTACCGCATCAACATCAGCGGACGCAGCAATCGTTGCTCCATTTGTTGGTTACGTGCAGACTCTTATCGCTAACAACCGTCCAACCGTTTCAGCGTTCAGCCGCCAGGCTCTACCAGCAACCGGTCTAACCGTTGAATACGCAAAGATTGACAGCAACACTCTTGCAGTTGACGAGCAGAACCCAGAGGGCGAAGCTCTTGCATTTGGTAACTTGACATTCGAGACCGTATCAGCGACCGTAAAGACTTACGGTGGTTACACCTCATTCACCAAGCAGTACGTAGAGCGTTCACAGGTAAGCACTCTTGACCAGGTATTTCAGGGTCTATCACTTGCTTACGCTGGCGCAACCAACGCTGCTCTAGTAGCTGCTATCGGCGCACTTGACTTTACTGGCAAGGTATTCGACGCAGACGGTGGAACCGCTTCATCACTCGCAGAGGGTATCGCTAACGGTGCCGCTTACATCTTCACCAACACCGGTCTACGCCCAGAGTTTATTCTTACTGGCACCGACGGTTACGTGAAGTTGGCTAAGGTTGCAGCTGGCGACGGACGCCCAGTATTGCTAACCGACGGCGCAGGCGTAAACAACATTGGTACTGCCGACATTCCTGGACTACGCGGTTCAGTATTCGGTCTCCCAATCATCGTTGACCCAGCAATCGGAACCGGCGTTGTTTACTTGGCTAACTCAGCTGCAGTAATGACCATGGAATCAGCTGGTGCCCCAGTACGTCTAACCGACGGCGACATCACCACCTTGACCGATTCAGTATCTGTCTACGGCTACATGGCAATTGCAACCCCACGCGTGGGCGCAATCGTCAAGCTAGACGTAACCGCTTAGTAGGTAAAAATGGCATCTGTGACGTTAGCAGAGTTCCAGGCTTACATCGGAACCGATGAGACAGGCGACTTCATTGAGTCATGCCTGGACGCAGCCAACGCACACGTAGGTCGTTACATTGGAGACGTGGACACCGTTCCAAACGAGGTTCACCGTCAGGCAATTATGATTTGCGGGTCGGAACTTTTCCACCGTCGCAGTGCTCCTAATGGGGTCGCCCAGTTTGCATCTATGGACGGAAGTCCGGTACGAATTGCGCGCGACCCCATGGGAGCCGTTTACCCACTACTCCAGCCCTACGTAGGTTATGCAATCTAATGAGTAACGAAATTACAAGTGCAAAAGTCGAGTTCAAACTTGACCTAGACGCGGCTGGCATCAACGTACTGGACTACGTTCCGGAACGAGTGGTGCCGCCAATTGTAATTATCAACAGCCGTTCGCCGTACCTACTAGCAGCCGACTTGGGAACAGAGTTCACTCTGGGACTGGAATTAGTCCTGGTCGCAGCTACTGCAACCAATAAGCAAGCAACCGAAAAATTGGACGAACTAATCTGCGACACTATCAACGCGTTGCCAGGTTACGCTCGTTTCTTGTCAGTCGGGCAGCCGTTCAACATGCAGACTAACAATGCAGAATACCTCGCGGTCTCTGTGCTAGTCGACCTCAATATCACAATCTAGGAGAAGCCAAATGGCAGCATCTACTCGTATTACAGCGAGAAACATCATCTTCAAAATCGGCACAACCGATTACGCGTGCGACGCCACTATGGTCTCGCTTGAACTAGGAGACGCACCAGGCGACGTGCAGACATTCTGCGAGCAGCGCGTGGGTGGGCAATGGACTCTGAACCTAGAGGGAATCACCTCTGGCGACACCGCTAGCCTTTACCGCGTCTTGTGGGACAACTTCGGCACAACCGCATCGTTTACAATCGCGCCTAACGGAAACGCTACCGAATCAAGCACCCAGCCACACTACAAGGGCACAGTTCGATTTGACCAGCTACCACCGCTAAGCCTTACCTCTAACGAAACCGTAAAGTTCACCGTTGCGCTAACAGTTGACAACTCGACTCACAACCCGTCATCGGACATCTACTACGGCGTTACAGTAGACGCCTCAGCATAACTATGTCTGACCCGGCTGGCATTAAGGTCAAAGGCTATAAGTCAGCGATTAAGGCACTACAAGAAATCGGCGTTCCGGCTGCAGAAATCAAGCAAGCCGGAGCCGAAGCAGGTGAACTTGTCGCTAATGAAGCTCGTACTTTGGTGCCAGTCCGGTCAGGTGCTCTACGCAACACAATCCGAGTTAGTAAAGCACTAAACAAAGTCTCGGTTTCCGCTGGTAACAATGGACGCGTACCATACGCCAACCCGATACATTGGGGTTGGTTCAAGCGCAACATTCTGCCGCAACCATTCTTTGTTAAAGCTCTCGGCTTAACCCGAAACCAGGTTTATCAGAACTATTACCAGTCATTGGATAAACTAATCGCAAACAACGCTACGAAAGGCACAGATGAGTAACGACGTAACAATCCTCGACGTACTGACAATGGACGAAATCGAGACATTGGAACAAGCAACTGGCAAAGAGATTAACGAACTATTTGGTTCGGGTGCTCTAAGCGCAAAAGCAACCAAGCTAATGGTTTGGCTGCTAATGAAACGAAGTAATTCAAACGTAAACATCGCAGAAGCTGGCAAAATGACTTTTGCTGAATCGGCAGACTTTATCAAGAATTACATGAACGACCCAAAAGCGCGACAGTAGGAGTTCGGGCGACGAGGTTAGCCAGTTTCTGTTTAGCGACTGGACTCTCCCCAAATGATTACCGAAGTCTTACAGGCGCAGAATACTTAGCATTCATTAGACTACTAGAGGAGAGGAACAAATGAGTTTAGTTTTAAACGTTGAAATCCTCGGTGAGTTTCGCAAACTAACAGAAGCCACTAGCGGAGCACAGAGTCAGCTCAAAACTCTCCAGGGTACTGCGCAGAAAATCTCTAACAAGATAAACAGCGCATTCGCGGCAATCGGTATCGGTTTATCTTTAACTGCAATTGTCAATGGTTTAGAAAACGCATCTAAAGCTGCTATTGCCGACAACAAAAGCCAGGCACTCCTAGCCAACACCATGAAAAAGTCGGCTGGCGTAACAGACGACGCAATCGACTCCGCAGAAGCCTACATCAAACAAATGATGTTTAGCAGCGGCATTGCCGACGACCAACTCCGCCCGGCTTACCAGAAACTATTTTTGGCAACTGGTGACGTCACCCAAGCAAACAAGTTGCTCGGCATTGCGCTAGACACTTCGGCTGGTTCGGGTAAAGACCTGGACACCGTAGCCTTGGCGATGGCTAAATCTCTTGCCGGCTCTAACGGCGCATTAGGCAAGTTGTTGCCGAGCGTCAAAGACTCTAAGACACCTATAGACGACTTGGCTAAAGCGTTCGACGGCGCGTCGACTACAGCGGCAAATCTAGACCCATACAACAAGCTAAAAATAATTTTTGGCGAAATGGAGGAGACAATTGGTCTTGCTCTATTGCCGACTTTGGACAAGTTATCCACTTGGCTAGCAACTCCAGAGGGTCAAGAAAAAATGCAGGACTTAGTCGATTTTGTTGTTGACTTGCTTGGTAAATTTACCGACTTTGTGAACTTTGTCCTCGATAACAAGGAAGTTATCTTGGGCTGGGCTGGTGCAATTGGTACCCTTGCTGGTGCAGTAATGCTTGTCAGCAAAGGCATGGCATTGGTTTCTGGACTTGAAGCAATCTTTATCGGGACGCTAAAACTTATGGGCGACAAGTCAGACATCGCCGCAACCAAAGTTGGTAATCTCGGTAAGGCATTCGGCTGGATAACCGCAGTTGTAGCAGGTTTGTCACTAATTGTCGCGCTAAACGAAAAACTTGGACTTGGTACAAACGAGGGAGCAGCAAAAACTTGGGGAACTACTCCAACCGGCGGAGCGACCAACTTTAGCGGACAGTCGTCAATCCCACTAACTGGCAGCGCACAATCGTTTACTAACATGGCACCAATTGGCACCGGCAAAGTGACAACCAATAACACTACAATCAACGTTAAGAGCACGCAGACCGCACAGGAAATCGGTGCAGTTTTGTCACGTGCGCAAAAGACAAATGGAAATGTCACAGTCTTTAGAGGTCTCTAAATGACAACAATCGCCAACTTCGATATAGCAACCGACCTAAAAGTCGAATTTTTCGTACCCAACGCAGCTGGCGACACATTTATACTCGGAGTCTCCGAACTAGGCGGAACAGACCTACTTAGCGGCTCCGGCGAGTTTATCCTCGGCTATTCCCTACTAGGCGGCACAGACGTACTTGCAACCGGTGACGGTGCCTACTCATTCATTTGGGAACCAGCCGAAGCCGACGTGACACAATTACAAACCACAGTCGGCGGCGCAATCGACAATAACTACTATTTCAGCCCCGAAGCCGCTAGCGCCAGCATCTCCATGCAGTCCACAACTTACGACCCCACCAACAACTCGGCTATTCGCTCCGGCACGCCGGTACGCGTTCGCCTAGACGACGGCACAGTCAATCAGGTAATTTACTCCGGCTACATCGACACCGTAAACGTAACCTACAGCCCAGAGGGTCTAAACCAAATCCGCATCAGCGCCTACGACATCTACAAGCGCCTAGTGAACACACGTATTCCAATCTGGGACACCACCGATTACGGCGCAAGCATTACACCACTAGAGCAAATTGAAGAAGTCGCGCTCGCGGCTGGCATGACTGTCTCCGGTGATTCAGACGACCCAGCCGGGCTAATTCCAACCGAAACTAAAACCAATGCGACTGCGAACACGTTCATCAACGATGCAATCCAGGTTGGACTAGCCCTAATTTGGATAAACCCAGAGACACAAGAAATCGAGTTCCGCAACCGACCAAAGGCAGTGACCGGTGGCGAAACAACCTATAGCATTGGTAACAACCACAGCACCGACCCGTATCATCTTTGCATGAGCGATATTGCCGTCCTAAGCGACCAAGGGCTAAACGTTAACAGCTTGCTAGTATCGCTCACTAGCGACGACACCATCAGCGTGCTAGTCGAAAATCAAGACTCAATCGACTTGTACGGAACTAACTCTGACGACATCAGCGTTAACACTACAGACGCCGGAGAATTACAAGCCTGGGCAGAAGCAGTCTTTGTTGGTCTTCCAGCGCACCAGGTAAAAACAGTCGAAACACCGGCAATCAACCGCTTAGGCACATTGACCCAAGCCGCATTCTTCGCTCCAGGTACGCTTATTGGAGTGAATTACACAACCAGCAATTTCAACATCGTGGAGTATTACACAATCACCAAAGTGAGCCATTCCGTCGACGTAAACAATTGGTTCACTACACTAGAACTCTGGAAGGAGTTTTAAGCCATGGCTTACAAAACTTTTGCAAACGGTTACGCACTAAACGCGTCCGAAGTAAACACTTACCTGATGAATCAGTCGGTTATGGTATTCGCGGACGCTACTGCGCGCGATGCTGCACTCACTTCACCGACCGAGGGAATGCTGGTATGGCTGCAGGATTCTAACAAGTTTGTTTACCGCGGACAGAGTGCTTGGGCAGACCTTATCGCAGCACCGGCGCAGACCATTAGCGACAAGAGCGCAAACTATTCAACCGTTGCAACCGACGCAGACAAGCTTATTCGCTCGACTGGCAGCGCAATCACAATCACCATTGACAACAACCTAACCGCCGGTCAGCGTATCGACTTCGCGCAGTACGGTGCAGGGCAGATTACTTTTGCGGCCGGTTCGGGCGTGACTCTAAACAGTTACGACAGCAAGACTAAGACCGCGGGACAATACGCAGCTGCAACTGTCGAATGCGTCGCATCAGGTGTTTACTGGCTAGTTGGTAACCTAGGCTAATCATGTCGCTAATCCCTTTAGGAATACTTGCCAGCAGTTTACCTGCTGGTGGTAATGCGCTCACTTTGATTAGCACACAGGTGTTAAGTTCAGGTGCGTCATCGGTGACGTTTTCGTCTATTCCTAGCACTTATAAACATCTACAAATTCGAGCAGCAATCACCGATTCGAGCGGTGCTGGAATCGTGCAAATGCAATACAACTCGGATACAGGTTCAAATTATTCTTGGCATTATTTAGCCGCGAACGGTTCATCAGTAACTTCATATAACGGGACAACAACAACAGCCATGAGGAACACTCTTTATTACTGGGGTATCCAAAACGCCATTCCAACTGGTTTGATATTGGACATTCTTGATTACTCGTCCACTACAAAATACAAAACCAGCCGCGCTTTTTCAGGCGCAGCAGGTACTTCGGCTAATGAAATGGGTATCTTTTCCGGACTTTGGCAAAACACGGCAGCAGTCAGTTCAATAAGGTTGTTTACTGGTGGAACATACAATGCTGGTTCACGTTTTAGTCTTTATGGGGTGGCGTAAATGGCATCGGCATTAGTACCTTTAGCAAACCTTACTCTAAGCAGTTCGGCCTCAACCCTGACGTTCTCATCTATCAGCGGCGTCTACCGCGACCTAATGATTGTGGCTAATGTCGGTGTTTCCACTGCAGCAGGCGCATACATGAGATTTAACGGCGATACGGCATCAAATTATTACGCTGTTTGGGCTTGGGGTAACGGCTCTTCAACCGGGTCATCAAGTTTTAACTTCTCTGCAATACCAATCGCAGCTTACGGCATTAGCCCAAGTACGCCGGCTGCTATGTTCCAAGTTTCGATTCTTGATTACCAAGCGACCGACAAACACAAGTCCACACTTATCCGTAACAGCGATTCGGCTTATGCTGTGGAAATGATTGCTGGTCGCTGGGCATCAACCTCTGCGATTACTTCAATTTTGTTGTATCCGGCTGGTGGCGCGACGTGGGCTGCTGGTTCAACTTTTGCACTTTACGGGGTGAGCGCATAATGTACGGAACTCTTATTAGCAGTGTAACGGTTGGAGCTGGTGGTGCTTCGACTATTAACTTCACTTCAATACCGACCGATGGAACTTATACCGATTTGTGTGTTTTAGTTAGTGGTCGTAGCACTGATGCAAATATGTATTTAGGTATAAAGTTTAATAACTCTGCCACATCTGATTACAGCAGATTATTTCTATTCGCAGATGGTTCGAGTCCTCAATCTGGGTCTGTGACCGGTGCGACAAGTATGACAGCGAGCGGACTTAATAACAGAAGTGACCAAACTGCTAATACTTTTGGAAGTACACAATATTATATTCCAAATTATGCCCTGACCAGAGCCAAATCTGTAAGTGCCGATGCGGTTACCGAAAATAATAGTGCAACCAGTTATCTAGTTATTTCAGCAGGATTACGCACTACTACTGATGCAATTACTTCAATCACTTTGACACCTGGGTATGGCAACTTTGCTCAATATTCAACCGCTTACCTTTATGGTCTAACCAAGGGTTCCGGCGGAGCAACCGCATCATAAGAAAGGCAATCATGACAGACACACCTAAGAAAATCGTGGTCAACTGCGAGACCGGCGTCACCGAGGAAATCGAACTGACCGCCGATGAAATCGCACAGCTAGAATCTGACCGCGCACAAGCCGAAGCAGAACGCCTAGCCCGCGAGACCGAACAGGCTGCTAAAGCAGCTGCACGTGAATCAGCCCTGGCAAAGTTGGCTGCACTCGGACTAACAGACGACGAGATTGCCGCACTCTAATGGCTGCGCCAACCGGACAGGATAAACAACTCCTAATCCAAATAGTTCAAGACCTAGCCGAAATCAAAGCAACGGTTAAAAACTACGCAGATTTAGAGTTGCGCGTCCGCGATTTAGAAAAAGCCCGCTGGTCATCAGCCTGGGTAACTGGCATTTTATCCGCAGCTATCTCGTCCGGAGTTGTTTTTCTAATCGTCCGAGCACTAGGAGTTACAAGTGGCAACTAAAAAACAAACCGTTCAAACATTCCACCCAGCCAAAGCGTCACGCATCACCGACACATTTGGCACACACTCTGAGCTGCGCAAAAAACTTGGGCTAGGCGCACATCGCGGAGTCGATTACAGCGTCCAGGAGGGAACTCCACTTGTAGCAGTTGGCACCGGTCGAATCAAAAACATTGGTTCAACAAAAATTTTGGGTAACTTTATCGAAATCAGCGCACCGGTCGTCATCAAGGGCAAAGTCGTCGTAAAGATTTTTGGCTACTACCACCTACGCGACGACCAAAGCAGTCGCTGGACTGTGGGCGACCCAGTTAAAGGCGGCGAACTACTCTGCCACGCCGGAAACACCGGCAGCGCGAGTTCCGGAAGTCATCTTCATTTCATGGCTGGCGATAAAATTAACCTGGCGACTAACGCAGTAGAAGACCCATTGCCGCTAATCCAATCCGCGCTCACTCCTGTTACTGTAGAAGTTGAAATAAAGGAAACTAGTGAAGAACCAGCCAAAAAGCCAGCGGCTAAAAAGCCTGCTAAAAAGTAGAACCGCCAAGCGTATCTACCGCATTGGCGCGCTTGCGCTCGGTACTGGAATCGCCTTTATGGGAGCCGGAAACCTCCAAAACTATTCGGCAATTGAATCAGCTCGATTTGGCGCTACCGGAATTTTATTAGCTGTAATTATGGCATTAGCCTTTATCTATGCTAAAAAAGAAGAAGTACCCGATGAAGATTTCGACAAAGTCATAAATGATGCAGTCGAAACCGTAAACGCCAAAACCGGCGATAAGGGCACGAAAACAACTAAATAGGGGATTATCCCCAAAACACAGCAAAACCCGCCTACGAGCCACACAAGGCTCTACACACAGATAGGAACAAAACCATGGCATTCTTGCCGGCAGATTACGAACCAGTAGACTCTCGCATTCACAAATTCTGGGAATCATTTCCCAATGGACGAATCCATACCGAAATCGTGCTAATTAACGAGAACGAAATTGTCATAAAGGCATCAGTCTTTACCGACCGAGACGACCCACGCCCAGCCGCAATTGACTTCGCCCAGGAGACTCGCAACTCGTCACCGGTCAACAAGCATTCTTTTGTCGAAAACTGCAGCACATCAGCAATCGGACGAGCACTAGCAACACTCGGCTACTCCACTAAAGGCAAACGACCAAGCCGCGAAGAAATGGCTAAAGTCGACAGAATGCCAGCACTCCACGTTGTCAGAGACTGGGATTTGGAACTCACCGCGCTCGCGGAACTAAAAGACTTGGACGGTCTGCGCGAACTCCGTAAAGACGCCGTTAGGTCGCTACAGCCAAAAGAATTTATTGCAAAGTTAGACGCAGCTGGTAAAGCCTTGTCAGACACGCCGGAAACGAAAGAGCCGGCTGGCACACAGAAACCAACCGGCTCGGGTGTAGAGTAACAACTCCCACCAGCCCGCTCTCGTTCGGGCAATAACAGACTAACAGAAAGACACAGAAATGAGCGCAGAAGCACTCTCAGCAGTATTACATCATTCACGTTCAATCGGCTCGACCAAAGTCGTACTAATGGGCATCGCCTGGCACACGTCAGACAGTCCAGAACTTGGTTGTTTTCCAAGCCAGCAAACCCTAGCGAATTACGCGAACATCTCGACTCGTCAAGTCATGCGGGCAATTACTCAGCTCGAAGAATTGGGCGAGATTGAGGTCGAGCGTCATGGTGGAATCATCGGTTCGGGCAATCAGACCACGAACCGGTATTACATTCGCCTGGATTGTGACGAGAACTGTGACGGTACGTTATGGCATCGTTACATTCCAGAGTTATCCACAGGCAGGGTCAAAAGTGGCAGAGCGTGGTGACATAGGTGTCACGTGCGTGGTGACATCTAAGGCATTCCGAGGTGACATTCATGTCACTTAAAGAAAACTTAAAAAAACAATAACTAAATATATTAAATATCTATAGATAGGGAGTATCCTGTGGATAACTCTCGACGAAAGGAAACACAGAGTGCCAATCATTCAAGTCTCAGGACAAGTCGCATCATCTATCGCAACACAGACCGGTAAAGGTCTAGTTAAAGTTTGGGAAAAAACAAACTTCAAAGGCTTAGACAAGTACATTCTTTGGACTTGCTGGTTCGATGTACCACAACTCCACTTAGGCGAGCATGACACCGTTCAAATCGACGGACGCCTATCAACCAAAATCGGCTCATACGAAAAGAATGGCGAAACAAAACAGGTTGTAGAGCATCATCTAAACGACGCCGGTATCCGGGAACACACACCAAATACAAGTTACAGCCCAGAAGTGCGCGACGCAGCCGAATTCCATTTAGACGATTTGCCATTCTAATGTTTACTGTTTGGGTACCAGGCAAGCCACAACCACAAGGCTCTAAAAAGGGTTTCATCATCAACAACAAAGTTGTTTTGGTGGAATCATCAAAGGGACTAAAGCCATGGCGTGAGAAGATTCGAACAATTGCGCAACACTCCACCGAATTACAAGAATTTCCCGGAGCCGTACACGTAAGCCTAAGTTTCTACTTCAAGAAACCAGCCAGCAATAAGAAAATCGCACACACCCAAAAACCGGACGTGGACAAGCTAATACGCGGAGTCATGGACGCACTAACCGGCGTCACATTCAAAGACGACTCACAAGTAACCAGCATCACCGCTTACAAGTTTTGGGCTAAAACCGAAATGGAGGGCGTGAACATCAGCGTCTGGGCAGTAGACGAGGACGGTCTAAGTGCTTGAGGGATTATCGCCAAAGGAACGCGCTCTTACTTGCAGAGTGAGGTCAGTCCTGGCAGAGTTAGACCAGGAAGACAGAACGATACTAGAGAACGCGCTCGCGGATTCTAAAACTTGGGGAGCAAAGACATTGGAAAAGGCACTCAAGACACGCGGCATTACACTCTCCGACAATTCCATAACAAAACACAGGACAGGAATTTGCTCATGCTTGAGGGACTAGAACCACCACAGGAGGAACCGGCAGACGTCAAACTTTTACGAGCTGCGCTGAGACGAGTCCAATCACAACTACTCCAAGCCAAAGACCGCACCGAACATCTGACTGAAATTACAAAACAGGCAGCATTCGACGCCATGGTCGCATTAGGCGGAGTGAAACCAGTAATACCACCAACCAAAGATAAGCGCAAGGGACAAAGCGAAGTTGCGCTCTGGGTTATGGGCGACTGGCAAGGCGGCAAACGTACACCGAGTTACGACTCCGAAGTCATGCGCCAACGAGTCCTGCAATTCGTTGACAAGGCAATCTCTATCACCAACATTCAACGCTCACACCACCCAGTCAAAGACTGCACAATCGCATTCACAGGCGACATGGTCGAGGGTTTATTCAATTTTCCAAGCCAACCACACGAACTCGACTCGACAATCTTCGAGCAATACGTAAACGTGGCTCGTCTATGCGTCGACGTAGTACGACAAGCATTAGCAACATACGAGAACGTAACCGTCATCGCCGAGTGGGGAAACCATGGACGCATCGGTTCAAAACGTGACGGCGTGCCAAGGCATGACAACATTGACCGAATGGTCTTCGAACTAGCCAGGCAAATGCTCAAAGACGAAAAACGCCTAACCTGGAACGACTCACCAGAAGACATTCAACGCATCGAAATTGGAAACTATCGTGCGCTAGTAATCCATGGCGACGAGGTAGGACGCAACGGATTCGCATCGCCAGGAGCAATCGTCACACACGTAGCGAAATGGCAGTCAGGCTCATACCCCTGGCAATTTAGAGACTGCTACATCGGGCACTACCACACACACGCAGAATGGGCACTACCTAACGGACTTGGCAGCGTCTATCAGACAGGCTCGACCGAATCAGAAAACCGGTACGCCGGAATTTTGCTAGCATCATCAGCGACACCCAGCCAACGCCTACATTTTGTCGACCCAATCAAAGGCAGAGTAACCGCAGCTTACAAAATTTGGCTCGATGAATAAATGGCTATAAGCGAGACTTGCGGGAACTGCGGCTCAAGCATCGAACTAGACCGAGCCGACGAAGTTCAACTCTGGCGCTCATGGCAAAAACACCACATCTGCAAAACCAAAGATGATACTGGATTCATGAGCGTAGCGCAGACCATTACAGAACAATCTGAATCAAAATTGGGGTTCACAAGGGCAACCCAATTTGACGAAGAATAAGGCGACACGCCGGCGGCTTGACAAAACCAGCCAAAAGAGTAACTTAGACATCGAGAGGGGCACGTACCTGAAAAAGCCCCCTAGCTGATAAAGAATCCCAGCGTGCTCCTCTCACCAGAACTCTCACACACAGAAAGGCACCAAATGTTACAAACTCTCGTTGCACTAGGACTGCTACTCATCGGATTCATGGCAGCCGACTGGATTCAACTAAACGGCTACGGTTGGGTATTCGGCGCAATCTACATCGCCGTATTCACACCGGTACTCATCATCGAACTTGTCAGAATGTCACGCCGATGAACCCAATGTTTGACATCTTTGCCGCAGACCGAATCGAACGCGAATTCAACGATTTCCACGCAGAACACCCAGAGGTCTACATGCAGCTGGTTGGACTAGCACGCACCTGGAAGAGAAATGGCACCGCGAAACTAGGCATCGCAACACTATTCGAAGTCCTACGTTGGAACAGTCACATCAACCCAGAACGCACAAGTGGCTACAAACTAAACAACAACTACCGCGCACTATACGCCCGCAAAATCATGGAACGCGAACCAGACCTGAAAGGCATCTTCGAGCTACGGGAACGAACAACAAAATTGGACTGTGTCGCATGAGCGAAATCCGGGGACTACCAGAACGTTACCAATGGATTGAATACGGGCGCAAAGTCGAGCGTGAAGAAATCCTCAAACGATTCGAGCGACTAGAAAAACACTTTTACGAGTACACAGTCGTAAACGACGAAGTAATAAAAACACACAGCCCAATCTGCCACCTATGCCACCGGCTAGCAATCATCAGAGGAGAACGCTAATGACCGACCTATTCGACCAAATCAAACAGGAACTAAAAGACAACACACCAATCTTCGACAGCGTCTCAAACACACTACGACCACTAAT
>JACCDL010382052.1_pt1 | contig 17246 bp, 18 predicted proteins | sample 7441931 | NCBI WGS metagenome assembly JACCDL01 (sample SAMN15323437, study PRJNA562643) | freshwater metagenome | isolation source: river surface water | place: USA:Blue River Watershed | collected 2017-08-16 | reverse complement strand
TGCGTGTGCTCAGCGGCTCCGACACACTGTTCGCGCGCGTGCGGCGGGTCGAGCCGACGGCGCGCACAATCCGATCCGCGCTCGGCGTCGACGAACAACGGGTCCAGGTGATCGGAGAAGTCCTCCGGGCGCCGAGGACGCTCGGGCACGACTTCGCCGTGGAGGCGCGCATCGTCCTCGCCCGTCTCCCACAGGCCCTGGTCGTCCCGACGGGGGCGCTCGTGCGTGATGGCGACCGCTGGGCGGTCTATGTGGTCGACGACCGACGGCGGGTGCGTCTCACGTCGATCCACCTCCTCGCGCGTGGGGAGACGCAGGCGGCGGTGGAGGGTCTGCGTGAGGGGCAGCGGGTCGTCGTCTATCCGCCGGAGGCGCTCAGCGCTGGGAGACGGGTGCGCGAGTAGCGCCGTCGTGGGCCCGGCCGACGCTTACGCGAATCGCGCCTGCGTCTCGCGTACGGCCTGCGCCAGCCGCGCCACGTCCTCGGACGCGCTGTACACCCAGAAGCTCGCCCGCACCGTCGCCGGCACGCCGAGCGCACGCATCAGTGGCTGGGCGCAGTGGTGACCCGCGCGCACGCAGACGCCGGCCACATCGAGCGTCGTCGCCACGTCGTGCGGATGCACACCGTCGATCGCGAAGCTCACGACCCCGCTGCGTCCGGCAGCGTCCGCGGTCCCGAAGAGGGTGACCCCGGGGATCGCCGAGAGCGCGGCCATCGCCTCGCCGGTGAGCGCGACCTCATGCGCCCGCACCGCGTCCACGCCGAGACCCTCGACGTACGCGCACGCGGCGGCGAGCCCGACCGCACCCTCCACGTTCGGCGTGCCGGCTTCGAACTTGTGCGGCAGCACGTTCCAGGTGGAGGAGCGATCCTCCACCCACTCGATCATGTCGCCACCGAACTGGTAGGGCGGCATCGCCTCGAGGAGCGCGCGGCGCATCACAAGACCGCCGATGCCCATCGGGCCGCCGAGCTTGTGTCCGCTGAAGGCGTAGGCGTCCACCCCGAGCGCGTCGACCGTGCATCGGAGATGCGGCACCGCCTGCGCGCCGTCGCAGACGACGAGCGCGCCAGCGGGGAGCCCGGGGCCGAGCGGCGCCCCACCCGCGCTGCGCTCACGTGCGATCCGAACGATTGCTTCCACGGGGTGGATCGTCCCGAGCGCGTTCGAGACGTGCCCGAAGGCGACGACTTTCGTTCGTGCGTCGATCAGCGAGGCGAGGTGGTCGAGGTCGATCGTCCCGGCGGGGCCGAGCTCGGCGATGCGGAACTCCGCCCCCGTCGCCAGCGCGAGCTGCTGCCACGGGACGAAGTTCGCGTGATGCTCCATCCGCGTGACGACGAGGTTGTCCCCAGGCCCGACCTGCGCGCGACCCCACGCCGTGGCGATCAGGTTCATCGCCTCGGTGCTGCCGCGGGTGAAGACGAGGGTGTCTGCATCCGCGACGCCGAGGAAGCGGGCAATCCGCGCCCGCGCGTCGTGATAGGCCTCGGTGGCCGCGGCCGCGAGCGCGTAGGCCCCGCGGTGCGGGTTCGCGTTCGCCTCGCGGTAGTAGCGCTGAATGGCGTCGAGGACCGCCACCGGCTTCTGTGTCGTCGCCGCCGAGTCGAGGTAGACGAGCGCGGGAGACGCCGCGAGGAGCGGAAAATCGGATCGCGGGGCGAGGGGACAGGTGCTCATCGGCGGATCGGTCGGGGGGCGGGGCTCAGGACGCCGGCGCCGGGGCGACCGACTCGGTGCTCACCGTGCCGGCGCCGTCGAGTGCCGCCTTGAAGGCGTGCCAGGCGAGCGAGGCGCACTTCACCCGCATCGGGAACTTGGACACGCCGGAGAGGGCCCGCAGTGGACCGAGCCCCTTCAGGACCGCGGCGTCCGTCTCGGTCCCGGTGAGGACCCGGTGCATCGTGTCATAGAGCGTGAGCGCCTCAGCGCGGGTCTTCCCCTTCACCGCCTCGGTGAGGAGGGAGGCCGAGGCCTTGGAGATCGCGCAGCCGACGCCCTGGAAGGAGAGCTCCGCGACGCGGTCCCCGTCGACGCGCACCCAGATGGTCAGCTGGTCGCCGCAGTTCGGGTTCTTCCCGTCGGCAGAGCAGCTGGCCGCCGGCATCGGATGGAAGTTCCGGGGCCGGCGGTTGTGGTCCAGGATGACCTCCTGGTACAGCGCGTCGAGGGTCGCGTCGCTCACCCGGGGAATCTACTCCAGCGTAGTGTGCGTGAACCGCTCGAAGACCGCCCGCTCCAGCGTCATGCGGAGCGCGTCGATCTCGATCGTCTCCAGCACCTCCGCCGCGAAGGCGTAGGTCAGGAGCGCCTTCGCGTTCTCGGCGGAGATTCCGCGGCTCTTCAGGTAGAAGAGCGGGAGCTCGTCGAGCCGGCCCACCGTCGCGCCGTGCGTGCACTTCACGTCGTCCGCGAAGATCTCGAGCTGCGGCTTGGTGTCGACCCGCGCCTGCTCGGAGAGGAGGAGCGCCTTGTTGGTCTGCTTGCCGTCCGTCTTCTGCGCCTCGGGGTCGACGTAGACCTTGCCGTTGAAGACGCCGTGCGACGCCCCGTCGAGGATCCCCTTGTATAGCTCGCGGCTGGCGCAGGCCTCGGCGATGTGCTCGACGAAGGTCTGGTGGTCCGCGTGCTGCGTGCCGTCGAGGACGTAGAGGCCGTTCAGTCGCGCCTCCCCGTTCACGCCGGTCAGTTTCGTGTAGATGTTCGTGCGCGAGAGGGCTGCGCCCTCCGCGAACGAGAAGGAATGGAAGGCCGCGTCACGACCCTGCGTGGCCTGCACCGTCCCCACGTGGTACGCCGACGAGCCCTCGCGCTGCAGCGTGAAGTGCGCGACGCGCGCGCCGTCCGCCACCACGACCTCGGCGACCGCGTTGATCAGGTATTCGTTCGTCCCGATCTCGACGAACTGCTCGACGACGGTGACCGCGCTGGCGCGGTCGGCGACGATGAGGAGACGCGGGTGGATCGCGGCCCCCTGCGCCTGTGCGTCGGTCACGTGCAGGATGTGCAGCGGCAGCTCCACCGTCTCCTCGACGGGGACGTGTACCACGACGCCGTCCTGCACGAAGGCCGTGTTGAGGGCCGTGAAGGCCGCCTCGTCGAACGCGGCGAGCGACCCGAGATGCGCCTGCACCCACTCCGGCCGCTCGCGGAGCGCGTCGGAGAGCGTGCTGACGTGCACGTCCGCCGGGAGGCCGGCGAACTGCGACAGCCCCGGCTCGAACCGCCCGTTCACGAACACCAGCCGGTGCCACGACGGGTCGATGAGCCACGGCGTCAGGTCGGCTGCGCTGACGGTGGTCGGGCCCGGCTTGATCGCCTTGAAGCGGCGCTCGGCGATCGGCGTGACCGAGGTGAAGTGCCAGTCCTCGTTCCGCGTCGTCGGGAACCCGAGGGCGTGGAAGCGGTCGAAGGCCCGTTGACGCAGGGCGGGGAGCCAGGCCGGCCCCTCGGTGCCCCCGTTCGCCGCGGCCGCGGCGAACTGCTCGGCGTAGTTCGAGACCGAGCTCACGCGCCGACGGGCTCCAGCAGCCAGTCGTATCCCTTGGCCTCGAGCTCGAGCGCGAGCTCCTTGCCGCCCGACTTGATGATGCGCCCGCCCGCGAGGACGTGCACATGGTCGGGGACGATGTAGTTGAGGAGACGCTGGTAGTGCGTCACCACGATCGTCGCGTTGTCGGGGCGCTTGAGCTTGTTCACGCCCTCGGCGACGATGCGCAGGGCATCGATGTCGAGTCCCGAGTCGGTCTCATCGAGCACCGCGAGCGTCGGCGCGAGCACCGCCATCTGCAGGATCTCATTGCGCTTCTTCTCGCCGCCGGAGAAGCCGGCGTTCACCGAGCGCTGCATCATCGAGGCGTCCATCTCCACGACCTTGAGCTTCTCCTCCATCACGTCGAGGAACTCGATCGGGTCGAGCTCCGGCTCGCCGTGCGCCTTGCGGATCTCGTTGTACGCGGCGCGGAGAAAGTAGGCGTTGGTCACGCCGGGGATCTCGATCGGATACTGGAACGCGAGGAAGACGCCCGCCTGCGCGCGCTCCTCGGCCTCGAGCTCGAGGAGGTCCTGGCCCCGGTACTCGATCGAGCCGGCCGTCACCTCATAGCCGGGATGCCCCGCGATCACCTGCGCGAGCGTGGACTTGCCGGAGCCGTTGGGCCCCATGATGGCGTGCACCTCGCCGGCGTTGATGGTGAGGGAGATCCCCTTCAGGATCTCCTTGTCACCGGCGGAGGCGTGGAGGTTCGTGATCTTCAGCATATGCGGGAATGTTGGGAAGTGACGGAAGAGTGGCCGGTCAGCCGACGGAGCCTTCGAGCGAGATGCCGAGGAGCTGCTGCGCCTCGAGGGCGAACTCCATCGGGAGCTCCTTGAAGACCTCCTTGCAGAAGCCGGCCACGATCAGGCTGATGGCGTGCTCCGCGTTGAGGCCGCGCGCCTTGCAGTAGAAGATCTGGTCCTCGCCGATCTTCGACGTGCTGGCCTCGTGCTCGAGCGTCGCCGAGTTGTTGGCGACCTCGATGTAGGGGAAGGTGTGCGCACCACAGCGGTTCCCGATCAGCATCGAGTCGCACTGCGTGTAGTTGCGGGCGCCCGACGCCTTCGGCAGGACCTTCACCTGCCCGCGGTACGAGTTCTGCCCGCGGCCCGCGCTGATCCCCTTCGAGATGATCGTCGAGCGCGTGTTCCGCCCGATGTGGATCATCTTGGTGCCGGTGTCGGCCTGCTGTGCACCGTTCACGACCGCCACCGAGTAGAACTCGCCGACGGAGTCATCGCCCTGCAGGATCACCGAGGGATACTTCCAGGTGATCGCGGAGCCCGTCTCCACCTGCGTCCAGGAGATCTTGGCGCCGGTGAACGCCTTGCCGCGCTTCGTGACGAAGTTGTAGATGCCGCCCTTCCCCTCGCTGTCGCCGGCGTACCAGTTCTGGACGGTGGAGTACTTCACGGTCGCGCGGTCGAGCGCGACGATCTCCACCACGGCCGCGTGCAGCTGGTGCTCGTCGCGCTTCGGTGCCGTGCACCCCTCGAGGTAGCTCACCGACGCCCCCTCGTCCGCCACGATCAGCGTCCGCTCGAACTGCCCGGTGTTGGCCGCGTTGATGCGGAAATAGGTCGAGAGGTCGAGCGGGCAGGCCACCCCCTTCGGCACGTAGACGAACGAGCCATCGGAGAAGACCGCGGAGTTGAGCGCGGCGAAGAAGTTGTCGGAGTAGGGGACCACCGAGCCGAGGTACTTCTGCACGAGCTCGGGGTGCTCACGCACCGCCTCGCCGAACGAGCAGAAGATCACGCCGGCCTTGGCGAGCTCCGCCTTCATCGTCGTGCCGACCGAGACGGAGTCGAAGATCGCGTCGACCGCGACGCCGGCGAGCCGCTTCTGCTCGGTGAGGGAGATGCCGAGCTTCTCGTAGGTCTTGAGGAGCTCCGGGTCGACCTCGTCGAGCGACTGCAGCGGCTTCACGCTCTTCGGCGCGGAGTAGTACGTATGCGCCTGATAGTCGATCGGCTCGTAGGTGACGTTCGGCCACCGCGGCTCCGTCATCGTCTGCCAGCGGCGGAACGCCTTCAGGCGCCACTCGAGGAGCCACTCTGGCTCTTCCTTCTTGGCCGAGATGAGCCGGATGGTGGCCTCGCTCAGGCCAGGCGGGATCGTGTCGGACTCGATCTCCGTCACGAACCCGTAGGCGTACTCCTTGTTGACCAACGTCTCGATCGATGCGCTCATGGACCCACGTCGTTGCGGTACTTGGACTTGCGTTCCGAAATAGACTAGAAATCTAGTCGGGTATCGGTGCGGCAACCAAGGGAGCGCTTACATCGCCACGCGGACCCTCGAGACCTCCGCCCGGCCGATCGCCCCCTGGTCCGTCCCGAACCAGAGCAGCCCGGTCCTGCGGTCGAAGTACATGTGGCGTATGGTGTTATTCGTTTCCCGGCCCACCTTCGCCTCCCCGAAGAACCGGCGGGTCCTGGGGTCGTAGCCGACCAGGGTCGTCCCTTTGTTCGGGACGTTCTGGGCTACCCAGATCCGGTCCTTGTCGTCCGAGGCCATTCCATATGGGAGCGACCCCGGACCGGCCGGGAGGGGAATCTCCTCGATCCGGCCCGTCGTCGGGTCGAGCCGCCCGAGGATGCCCCGCGTGTAGTCGCCGTACCAGATGATGTCGTCGCTCGTGACCGCGATCCGGCGCCCGCGCGCCCGCTCGTTCGGGAGCGTGAAGGTTCGCACTGCCATCGTCGCCGGGTCGATCGTCGCGATCTGGTCGGTCCCGAAGAGGTTGAACCAGGGCGTCCCCTTCGAGTTCAGCACGATACCGTACGGCCGCGACCCCGCCGCGGTGAACGCCAGGCGGATACGACCGGTGCGGGTCTCGAGGTGGCCCACCGCGTTCGAGTTCTGCGCGGTGAACCAGATGTCGCCGCGGGCGTCGAAGATGAGCGTGTGCGGGTCGCGCACGCGCGCGTCGGGCATCGGGTAGCGCGTGATCTCGCGCGTCGCCGGGTTGAGCCGACCGATCATCCCGTTGCGATTGCCCGCGTACCAGACCATCCCCTGGCCGTCGACGATCAGGTTGTGGGGATTGGTCCCCGGATCGATCTCGAACTTGGTGAACTGCCCCGACCGTGGATCGAGCTTCGCGATGTAGTTCCCGTTCTGTCCGACGAAGAAGACCGAGCCATCCGGCGCCACATACGGATCCCGCGGCCGCCCCTCGGCGCCCCACGGTACCTGCCATTCGTTGGCCGGGACGAGCGCGAGCTGGGCCCGCGCACCGAACGGCAGTGTGAGCAGCGTCAGCGCAGCGAGCGCGTGGGTGACGGGGAACAGGCGAGCGGAGCGTGACATCGACGTGGTCCTCCGAAAGGAATCGAGACTCAGGGGGCGATGGCCCGGATCGCACGACGGAGCACACCCTCGGCGATCCGGACTTTATACGCCGTGCCGGGCAGCGGCGTGACGTCGTAGAGCGCACGGGCCGCGAGCGCATCGATGCTCTCGTCGTCGAGTCCGCCCGAGGCGACATCCTCCTCGATGGAATGCGGCACCCGCCACGGGGCCGCCCCCACGCCGCCGAGGACGAGACGCACGCTGCCGTCCGCTCGACGCAGCGCGGCGCACGACACGAGCGCGAAGTCGAACGCCCCACGTTGCATGACCTTCTCCCACGCCGTGACCCCATCGAGCGCGTCGGAGGGGATGAGGATCCGGGTGATCAGGTCGTTCGGCCCCAGCGCGAGCTCCGCGGTGGGCGACGTGGCCGCGTCACGATACGCGTCGGCCAGGGCCATGGACCGCGAGCCGCTCGCCGTCGCGATCTCCAGCATCGCATCGAGCGCCAGCAGCGCCACCGCGGGGTCAGACGGGTGCGCGGCGCGGCAGGGCCCCGCGTCGATGATGCCGTGGTACGGGTGTTCGCCCGCGGCGGCGGGGCATCCGGTGCCGCCCGTCTTGAGGCAGGAGACGCCACGTCGGTAGTACCAGCACCGTGGCCGCTGCGCGAGGTTGCCGGCCAACGTTCCCATCGCGCGCAGGGCAGGGCTCCCCACCGCCGCAGCGGCCTCGGCGAGCATCGGCACGCGCGTCCGGATGGTGGCGTCGTCCGCGAGGTCTGCGATGCGCACGGCGGCGCCGAGCGCCAACGCGCCGTCGGCGGTGATGTGGATGTCGCGCGCCGTCGGGAGGTGTCGCACATCGACGACCGCCGTGGGTGCCGCGAGTCCCTCCTCGATCCGCGGGACGAGGTCGGTGCCGCCGCCGATCAGGGCGGCGCCTGGCGATGCCACCGCGGCGAGCGCCTCGTCGAGAGAGGCGGGACGGAGGTACTGGAATCCGGAGATGGTCACACCCGAATCTGCACGCGGAAGCCCCGCGCCGCGTAGTAGGACTGCGCCCCGTTGTGGTACGTGAAGACCTGGTCGTAGCGCCGATCGCAGAAAAGCGCGCCGCCGAGGGCGCGGATGGCGGGGGGCGTGGCGATCCAGCTCGAGGTCTTGAGGTCGAAGGCCCCCAACGCCTGGAGGGCGCGATACTGCGTCTCATTCAACAGTTCGGCGCCCATCGCCTGCGCGGCGTCGATCACATTCCCCGCCGGCTTCGCCTCCTTGCGCGCGTCGAGAGCGGCCCGGTCAAAGCAGAGACTGCGACGCCCGGTCGGGCTCTCCGCCGCGCAGTCGGTGAAGGTGATGATCCCGGTCGCGGCATCGATGGCGGTGACGTCGGGTTCGCCGCCGGTCGCCTCCATCGCCGCGAGCGTCGTCACCGCATCGGGTCGCGTGGCGAGGCGCGCGGCCACAGCCTCCCAGATGACGCCGGGGTGGCGGTGCGGATGCGCCGCGAAGCGCTCAGCCAAACTTCTGAGGAGCTCTGTCTGGGTGTCGGTACGTCGGCGGGTGGGCATGGTGTGCTCGAAGGACTGGCCGTTCGGACGGGTCTCGCCTGCCTTGAAGGTGTCACCGCGTCGGGGGCGCGGGTACCCTCGGGCTGGCGACGATCGGCGACGGATATATCTTAGCAATGAGATGCCAACGCCTCCTGTCGGGCCTCCCGAAGACCCCCCCACCGCGACCGCCCTCAAGCTCTTCGTGGTGCTGTCGCGTGCCCGGGCGGCCATCGCGGCGCACGCCGAGGCGAGCGTGGTGTCACACGGGCTCACCATCACCGAGTTCGCGATCCTCGAGGCCCTCTATCACAAGGGCCCGATGCTGCTCGGGGAGGTGCAGCGGAAGCTCCTCGTCTCGAGCGGTGGCATCACCTTTCTCGTCGACAAGCTCGAGAGGCGCGGCCTCGTCCGGCGCACCCTCTGTGAACGGGACCGCCGTGCGCGCTACGCGGAGCTTACCTCTGAGGGGCACGCGCTGATCGCGCGGATCTTCCCCGCCCACGCCGAGGCGATCCGGCGGGCGATGAGCGGGCTGGGGCTCGCCGACCAGCGGGAGGCGATCACCCTCCTCAAGACGCTCGGGACGGAGGCGGCTGCGCTCGCGCCCCTCCTATCGTCCGCCGAGGATTGACGGCTCCCTTCGCGGGACATATATTTCAGTAGTGAGATACTTTTCGGTAAGAAATCAGTGACACCGCTCACCACCCTCGGCTTCCATCACATCACCCTCGTCGCATCGGACGCGCGCCGCACGGCCGCGTTCTACCGGCAGGTGCTGGGGCTGACCCTGGTGAAGGAGACGGTCAACTTCGACGAGCCCGACACCGCGCATCTCTACTTCGGCGATGCCACGGGGGCCCCGGGCACACTCGTCACGTTCTTCGAGTGGCCGCAGGCCCCGCGGGGACGGTACGGCGTCGGCGGGGTGCACCACCTCGCCTTCAGCACGCCGACCTACGAGACGCTCCTGCAGTGGAAGCGCCGGCTGCAGGACCTCCGCATCCCCGTGAGCGGCCCGATGCCGCGCGGCTACTTCACCTCGCTCTACTTCCGTGACCCGGACGGCCAAGTGCTCGAGATCGCGACCGCTGGCCCGGGCTACGCGATCGACGAAGCGATCGACGCGCTCGGCCGCGACGTGATGGGGCAGCAGGCGCATCAGCTCCCGGGCACGCGCGACGAGGCCGCCATCGCCGCGGCGACGCATCCCGAGCCGGTCCCCGTCATCACGCCGGCGATGGCCCTGACCGGCCTGCACCACATCACCGGGATGACGGACGACATCGCTCGCACGAGCGACTTCTACGAGGCGGCGCTCGGCCTACGCCTGATCAAGAAGACCATCAACCAGGACGATCCTGATACGCCCCACTGGTTCTGGGCTAATTACGACGGCACGCGCGTGCTACCGGGCAGCTCGTGGACCCTCTTCGGCTGGTCGCCGCGACATCCACGCGCCCGCGGCGGCATCGGGCAGACGCACCACGTCGCCTTCCGCGCACAGGATGCCGACGAGCAGCTCGCCTGGCGCGAGCATCTCCTCGGCCTTGGGCTCGACGTCTCGCCGGTGATGGACCGCCGGTACTTCACCTCCATCTACTTCCAGGCGCCCGACGGGCAGCTCCTGGAGATCGCCACCGACGGCCCCGGCTTCGCCGTCGCGTAACCTCGTTCCCCCGTCACCTCACTCCTCACCACCGGATACCCAATGCAGTGGACCATCGATCCCACCCACGCACAGGTCGAGTTCGCCGTGAAGCACATGGCGATTTCCACCGTGCGCGGCCAGTTCAAGGCCTTCACCGCCACCGGCGCCACGAACGACGCCGGGATGCCGACCGCGCTCCAGATGGAGATCGACGCGGCGAGCATCTCCACGAACAACGAGCAGCGGGATGGCCACTTGGTCTCCCCTGACTTTTTCGACGCGGCGAACTTCCCGAAGATCACCTTCGCGGCGACGACGATCACCGGCACCCCCGACGCGCTCACCATCGTCGGGGAGCTGACCATCAAGGGGGTGACCAAGTCGGTTACGCTCACCGGTGAGGTCGCCTCGCCCATCAAGGATCCCTGGGGCAACCAGCGCACCTCGCTCTCGGCGTCGGGGAAGATCTCGCGCGGCGACTTCGGCCTCACCTGGAACATGGCCCTCGAGGCCGGTGGCTTCCTCGTCTCCGACGAGGTGAAGCTCTCCATCGACGCGCAGGCGGTGGCCGCATGAACGCGCTCGGCAAACTCGGCCGTCCGCTCTTCGCGGTGGTCTTCGCGATCTTCGGCCTGCTCCATCTCGCGATGGGCGGCAACATGACGGCCGCGGTCCCCGCGTGGGTCCCCGGTCCGGCGATCATCTGGGTCTACTTCACTGGGGTCGCGATGGTCGCGGCCGCCATCAGCCTCTTCACCGGGCGGCAGGAGAAGCTCGCGGCCGCCCTCCTCGGTGTGCTGCTGCTGATCTTCGCCGTCACCATTCAGCTCCCGCAGGTGATCGGCGGGAACCAGATGGCGGTGCCCTCGCTGCTGAACGACACCGCCCTCGCTGGTGCGGCACTCTTCCTCCCGGCGCAGGCCAAGAGCTGACCCGCGTCGTCGGGTCGACCGGGGCCGTCCGCGCGAGACGCGGGCGGCCCCGGTCGCATGTGCCCCGCGCCCGGGCTAACGTTCTCGCCATGCCGGCCGCCGCCCCACTCGACGCCATCCGCGACTTCATCGCCGGGAAGGCGATTCCCCTCGAGCCGGCGTTCCTGCAACGCCCCATCCGGGAGCTGCTGCCGACCCTCGACGCGCTCCGCGCCGAGGTCCGGCGACTCGGCCTCTGGGCCCCGCACCTGCCGCGCGAGCAGGGCGGGCTCGGGCTCTCCCTCCCCGCCTTCGCCGAGGTGAGTGCGGTGCTCGGCGAGTCTCCGCTCGGGCACTACCTGTTCAACTGCCAGGCGCCGGACGTCGGGAACCAGGAACTCCTGCTCGCGCACGGCACACCGGACCAGCAGGCGCGGTGGCTCGGGCCGCTGGTGCGCGGAGAGATCCGCAGCTGCTTCGCGATGACCGAGCCCGAGTTCGCGGGCTCGAACCCGGTCTGGATGGCCACGCGTGCGGTGCGCGAGGGCGACACGTACCGCCTCTCGGGTCACAAGTGGTTCACCTCGTCGGCCGACGGCGCCGCCTTCACTATCGTGATGGCGGTGACCGATCCCGAGGCCGCACCGCACCGTCGGGCGAGCCAGATCATCGTGCCGATGGAGACGCCGGGCGTGACGCTCGTCCGGAACATCCCGGTGATGGGCGAGGCCGGCGCGGACTACTTCAGCCATTCGGAAGTGCGATTCGATGACGTGCAGATCCCCGTCACCAACCGGATCGGCGCAGAGGGCGAGGGCTTCACGCTCGCGCAGGAGCGGCTCGGTCCTGGGCGGATCCATCACTGCATGCGTTGGATCGGCATCGCGGAGCGCGCGTTCCGGTTGATGGTCACGCGCGCGGCCACCCGTGAGCTCGCCCCGGGCGAGCCACTCGGGCGACAGCAGGTCGTCCAGCACTGGATCGCGGAGTCGCGGGCGGACATCGACGCAGCGCGCCTGCTGGTGCTCGACGTGGCACATCGCATCGAGCGGGACGGGGCGCACGCGGCGCGTGACGGCATCTCGCTCATCAAGTTCCATGTCGCGGGCGTGCTGCAGCGGGTGCTGGATCGCGCCATTCAGGTGCACGGGGCGCTCGGGATGACCGACGACACGCCGCTCGCGTACTGGTACCGCCACGAGCGGGGCGCGCGCATCTACGATGGTCCCGACGAGGTGCACAAGACGTCGGTCGCGAAGCGGATCCTCGCGAAGGCAGGGATGCCGGGGCGCGAGCCCCGGAACGGCTGAGCCGATGACGGGGCATCGTCACGACGGCGAGGCCGTCACGCGCCCGGATTCGCAGGCGGAGCCGGATGCCGCCGTCCCGCTCGCTCCACTCGGTGCCTGGCTCGCCGCGACCCTGCCGGAGCTCGGGCCGGTCGTGGCGCTCACGCGCTTTCCGGGTGGCTTCTCGAATCTCACGTACCACCTGCGGACCGAACGCGGCGAGGCGGTGCTGCGGCGTCCGCCCCTCGGGGCGCTCCCCGGTGGTGCCGCGCACGATATGCCGCGCGAGGCGCGCATCCTCGGTGCGCTCGCGCTCCGCGGCGTGCCCGCCCCGGAGCCACTCGCCATCTGTGAGGATGCGGCGGTCATCGGCGCGCCGTTCTATGTGATGACGCACGTCGCCGGCCGCGTGCTCCGCGGGGGCACGCCGCCAGCCGACCTCACCCCCGCGCACTTCACCGCGCTCTCACACGCCTTCGTCGAGACGCTCATCGCGATCCACGGGGCGACGCCCGCCGACCCCGTCATCGCGTGCCTCGGCAAGCCGATGGGGTATGTGACGCGGCAGGTGGAGGGGTGGACGGAGCGGTGGCAGCGCGCCCGCACCGACCACATGCCGGCGATGGACGCCCTCGCAACCTGGCTCGCCGCGCATCAGCCGTCGGAGTCGGGCGCCTGCCTCGTGCACAACGATTACAAGTACGACAACCTCGTGCTCGACCCCGCGGACCCGACTCGTATCGTCGCGGTGCTCGACTGGGAGATGGCGACGGTCGGCGATCCGCTCCTCGACGTCGGCACGGCGCTCGGCTACTGGGTCGAGGCCGGCGACCATCCCGCGTTCCGCGCGCTCGGGCTCGGGATGACGGCGCTCCCGGGCAACCTCACGCGCGCGGAGCTCTGGGCGCGCTATCTCGCGCGGTCAGGCCGGTCGATGCGCCCGATGGCGTTCTATCACGCGTTCGGGCTCTTCAAGATCGCGGTGATCGCACAGCAGATCTTCGCGCGGTATCGGAACGGGCAATCGACCGATGCGCGGTTCGCGCGGCTCGGCGAGGCGGTGCCGTTACTCGCGGCGATGGGCGAGCGCGCGGCGGCAGGGTAGCGCCGAGCATCGGCGCGACCGACTGCGCTCGACCCAGCCGGTCTGAACTCAGCGCGCCAGCGTCGCGAGGAACTCCCGCACCGGTGCGAGCGTCTGCGCCGCATCCTCCTCGTGCGGCACGTGCCCGAGCGTGGGGAACCGCACCACGCGGCTGCCGGGGATGTCGCGGGCGAAGCGCGCGGCGTTGGACGGTGGGATCAACCGGTCGAGGTCGCCCCAGAGGATGAGCGTCGGCGTGCGGATCGTCGCGATCTGCAATGTGTCGAGACCGCCGCCTCGGTTCGCTGCGCCGCCGCTCGGCGTACGCGGCCGCTGCGTGAAGGCGCGACGGTTCCCCTCGCGGAGGGTGAGTTCGTAGTACCGGTCGACGAGCTCCGGCGTCACCTTCGACGGGTCGCCGTACACGTTCTTCACGCTGCTCTCGATGACGCTGCGCGGAAGCACCTGGGACGCCACGTAGCGCATCCCGGGGAGCGCCGCGACCTTGAATCCGACCGGCACCGAGGTCGCCTGCGACGGATACCCCGCGGGATCGACCAGGACGAGCCCCGCGACGCGCGCGGGATGCCGCGCGGCCAACTGCCACGCATAGAGTCCACCGAGGGAGTTGCCGGCCACCACCACGCGCGCGACGTGGAGGGTGTCGAGCAGCTGCGTGAGCACGCCGAGGGTGCGGGTGAGCGACGCCGCGCCATCCGCGAATGGGCCCGTGAGCCCGAACCCCGGCAGGTCGAGTCGGATCACGCGCCGCTCCCCACGGAGCGCGGCCGTCCATCCCTCCCACGTATGCAGGCTCGCGGCGGAGCCGTGCAGCAGGAGCAGCGGCTGCGGGTCGTCGCGCGGCCCCTCGTCGCGATAGTGGACCGCGGCCCCATCGAGTGTGATGAACTGCGAGGGGGCGGGGGCCCAGCGGGGGATGAGCGACTCCACCGGCCGGTCCGGGGCCCAGACCGACGCCACCGCGACACCGGCGAGCGCGACCACTACGGCGAGGATCGTGAGTCCAGTCTTCATTCCTGCAGTCTACCGAGCCATCTCCGTAGGCGATATGGGAGGGTATCCCCGGCGTGTGTGTCCGTGAGGTGTCGGTGCAGGGCGAGCCGTGGCGCGCTGCTCCGGCACGTCGTACGGCTGATGGCTCCCGTGGCGGACTCCGGGGTCTCACCTCGCAGACTTCAACGATCGAGGTGCCGCCGATGTCCATCGTTCGCTCGCCCCTACGTACCCTGCTCCTGCTCTTCGGCCTGTCGGCCTCGTACCTCCACGCACAGGCGGCACCCTCCGGCGCGGCGGTGTTCGTGCGCTGTACGCCGTGTCACCAAGCCAATGGCGCCGGCATACCCGGCGCGTTTCCACCACTCGCGGGATCGTCGTGGGTGACCGGGCCGGTCGATCGCCCCATCGCGATCCTGCTCCACGGGTTGCAGGGGCCGCTCACAGTGAGTGGCGCGTCGTACAACGGCGTGATGTTGCCGTACGGCACGGGGGTCGCGATGACCGACGCCGAGCTCGCTGCGGTGCTGACCTACATCCGCACGACCTGGGGGAATCGCGCCACGCCGGTGACGGTGGCGGACATCGCCCGCGTCCGCGCGAAGACGAAGGGGCGCACGAAGCCGTTCAGTGAGGCGGAGCTGCTGGCGCTGCGCTGACGGGCACGGCGCGCGTCACGCACGCCGACGACGGACCGGGGCGGCGCCGGCGTCGGCGCCGTCACCCCACTCACCCCTCGTACAGATCCCGCACGAGCAACAGCTGCAGGTGCTCGCTGCTCTCGCTCTCGATCGCCTGCACCGAGAGGGGCAGTGAGCCGTCGGGGCGCACCATCCCCTTCACCTCGTCATAGAGCGCGGCGGTGAAGTCGAGGACGTCGTCCCGCTTCCCGCTGATCCGCATCTGCGTCTGGTAGACCGTGCGGATCGGTGGGTTCGACAGCGACACGTGCAGGCGCGCGGACGCGCGAGGGGTACGCGCGCGGATCTCCTGCTCAATCTCCTCGAGCTTCGCCGCGCGGAGCATGGCGGTGTTGCGGTCGATGTTCATGCCGGACGAACGCCGGCCCGGGGCGCCGAGGTTCCTCCCGACGGCCCGCCGGGCTCCGCCGTCTCCTGATCGCCGAGGCCTAACACCTTATTCGTCAACCGCTTAGGCCCCGTAGACCTCGAAGATCCCCGCCGCGCCCATCCCCCCGCCGATGCACATCGTCACCATCCCGAGGCCGCCCCCGTTTCGGCGGAGGTCGTGGATGAGCTGCACGGTGAGCTTCGCCCCGCTCGCTCCGAGCGGATGCCCCAGGGCGATCGCCCCGCCGTTCACATTGAGCTTCTGCTCGTCGAGCTCAAGGTCGTGAATCACAGCGAGGGCCTGTGCGGCGAAGGCCTCGTTCAACTCGATCCGATCGAGATCGCGGAGCTGGATTCCGGCGCGGACGAGCGCCTTCGGGACCGCGGCCACGGGGCCGATGCCCATGATGTCGGGCGCGACGCCGGCGGTCGCGAACGAGACGAAGCGCGCGAGCGGGGTGAGGCCGAGCTCCGTCGCGGTGGTGCGCGACATCAGCAGGACGCCGGCCGCGCCATCGGAGAGCGGGGACGCGTTGCCTGCGGTGACGGTCCCGCCCGGCTTGAACGCGGGCGGGAGCTTCGCGAGCCCCTCAAGCGTCGTGCCGGCGCGCACCAGCTCGTCCTGCGCGAACATCGTCGTCTCGGCGATTCGCTTCGCGCCGTCATAGCGCACACGCTCCACCTCGATCGGCACGATCTCCGCCTTGAAGCGCCCAGCGGCCTGCGCCGCGGCCGCCCGCTGTTGCGATCTGAGCGCGAACCGATCCTGCGCCTCGCGCGGGATCCCCCAGCGCGCGGCGACCCGTTCCGCCGTGAACCCCATCCCGATGTTCTCCTCGACGAGTTCGGGATGTAGCCGCGTGTGGTATCCGGACATCGGGACGGCACTCATCATCTCGACGCCGCCCGCGAGTACGACGTCGTTCATCCCGCTCTTGATCGCCTGCGCGCCGAGCGCGATGGTCTGCAGCCCGCTCGAGCAGAAGCGGTTCACGGTCATCCCGCTCACCTCCACCGGGAGCCCCGCGCGCAACAACGCGAGCCGGGCGTGATTCAGCCCCTGGCCCGCCTCGGGCATCGCGCAGCCCCAGATCACGTCATCGATTCGCTCGGCGGGGACGCGCGCGCGCCCGACCACCTCGCGGATCACCGCGGCGGAGAGATCCACCGGGTGAAGCGAGGCGAGTGCCCCATCGGCCTTCCCGCGTGCGACGGCGCTCCGCGCCGCCGACACGATCACCACATCGTCGTGCATCGTCGTCTGCTCCTGCCGCGGTCAGTTCCGCAGCGGCGTGCCGGTGGTCAGCATATGCGCGATGCGCGCCTGCGTCTCGGCGGTGCCGAGGAGCCGCAGGAAGGCGTCGCGTTCGAGGTCGAGGAGGTCCTGCTCGGTCACGCGTCGCGCTGGCCCATCGCCGCCGCAGAGCACCACGGCGATCTCGTGCCCGATACGCACGTCGTGCGCGGAGGCGTGGCCCGCCTCGCGGAACGACCAGAGCGCGTAGTCGAGGTTCGCGACCCCGGCGTTCCCCAACGCCGTCATCGTGCGCGGGAGGGGGGCGACGTAGTCGGAGGCGAGGTCGAGCACCCGCGCCTTGGCGTCGGCGACCAACGTGTCGCGGTTCATCGAGATGCGGTCCGCGTGCGGCCGCAGGAAGCCGAGGGTGCGCGCTTCGTGTGCGGAGGTGCTCGTCTTGCCGAGCACGATCAACTGGAAGGCGCGCTTCACGCCCTCGAAGGGATCGGCCCCCTCGTACGCTTCGAGCGCCTTCGTGAAGCGGAAGGCGAGCTCCTTCGTGCCACATCCGCCGGGGATCAGCCCGACCCCGATCTCGACG
>JACCDL010950405.1_pt1 | contig 17250 bp, 20 predicted proteins | sample 7441931 | NCBI WGS metagenome assembly JACCDL01 (sample SAMN15323437, study PRJNA562643) | freshwater metagenome | isolation source: river surface water | place: USA:Blue River Watershed | collected 2017-08-16 | reverse complement strand
GTTGCAAAAACGGAGACGTGACCGAGTGGCCGAAGGTGCTCCCCTGCTAAGGGAGTATGTGCCAAAAGCGCATCGAGGGTTCGAATCCCTCCGTCTCCGCCAGTCAAGTCCTCTTTACTAGCTTTCAGCCCGAAATCCCCAGCAGTTACCAAAAAAGTTACCAATAACGGCAACTCGCTGGGACGGCCGGTGTTTGCTTGTACGGAAGCAGGGGTGCCTGGGGGGCCTTTAATTCGACCCATAGCCCCCTTTTTGGGTCCCGTCAGAGGCGGGGCGGTGGGCCCCGATGAGATCAGCGATCCGGATACGGAATTTCTCCCGCGCTTGTTCCGGTCTTTCGCGCAATCAAAGCCGGCGGGGATCTTGAAAGAGATTTTGCTGGTGAAAAACTCTCTGATCTGACCTAGGCGCTACAGGTGCAAGGGTCAACGATGCTCGATCCTCAGAAGTTCCTTTTTTCTTCGACTACTCTAAGTACGGTTTGAATTTTTGGGTCTGCGGTATAGCTTACCTTTGGCGGTGGCGCATGCTTTGCACGCACCATACATGAATCATTGCAATGAGGATCTGCGTAGAGCGTCTGAGCAGTCGATGTCGTGGGGAAAAATAAAGCAACAAAGACCCCCATACCTCATTTTGCGGGCATCCTTCCCCCCGCCTTCAAACACTCATCCAAGGTGTTGTAGGCAGTAAATTTCTTGGTTTGTGCGTAATAAGAACTTTTTCCCTTTTGATGGCAAATCCCACTAGAGGACATCTTTACAGGTGGGTCTGACTGAGCAAAGGTAGGAGCAGTCAGCAGCAGGGATAAGGCGATTAGGCACGATTTCATTGCGGACAACTCCAATACAAGTTAGAGTGAATCTTGCTTGATTTCTAGGAGGATTTCAACCGTGCTGACAGACGACCTGTTTCTCGACCTTCATTATTTGTCTATCATCCTTGCCATCGTCATACCTCTCTACTACTGGTATGTGCGTAAGGATCGTCAATCGGTGGTTCTGAGGGTGGCACGGGGGGTAAGAGTCACAAATGGACTTTTTTACCTTGCAGCATTTTTCTATGCCGCAGAATTGTTCTGGGGTGAAAATTTGGTACCAGCGATTCCATTTCTATTGGCATTACTTACTGTCACTTACCTGTTGGTTAAGCGGTGGGCACCCAAGCAAGTAAGAGTGAACGCAAGAAGTGGTTGAAGTGGAACGGATTGGGGTTGATGACATGAATGAGACTCATGAAATAAGTAAACAAATAATTGCAGAGTTGAGAGAGCATGTTTTAACCAGTGACGCAAACCAACAAACTAGCAAGTCTTCGCTCGAAATTCATCTCACTACCGAACTGAGTGCTGAGCGAAAATTAAATCCTTTTCCTGAACTACACAGAAAGATACTCGCATCTAGTCGATACAGATTACTTTCGTCTGCTCTACAGATTTTGCGAATTACTTCCGATGCGGAAACCTTCTTTGAGAGATTAGACAACTTTTCTGAACCTCACCAATTAACCTGGAACATGTTGATAATGAAATTTTCACTTGAAAAAATGGATCAGATCGCAATTGAATACATCGAAACTCTGCAGAAATTTCATGACATTACGAGAGAACCATTAATACCGTTTGGCGGAGCGAATCAGGACTGGATACGATGTAGGAATCTATATAGAGAAGGTGATTCATTCTTTTTCTGGGATGCGTCAGCAGATGAATGGGTGAAGACATATAGAACTAACGGTTATTGTCTTGTAAGAAGAAACAAGATTCTAGATTTTTTTGAAATTGGTGGGACGGTACTACGCTAAATATCACTTTAGAGACAAACCAAATTCAAAAAGGTAATCGTTTCTGAACACTTACTGAACATTGTTTTTGAACATTACAGAGTCATATCCGATCTAACTCGGCACCAGATACTTTTCTAAACAGACTCGATTGACGAGGCAAAGACTCTAAAACGACTACCGAGAACACGAAGCAGGCAATTCGGTTAATGCGGGATCAGGGGGTCGGGATACGGAAGATTGCTAGAACACTCGGGATCGGGGTATCTACTTGTTATGCGGCGATGACTTAATTATCTCCTGAGATCCATATAGACGAACCACAAGAGCAAACAACCAAACGGCACATTAATGATAATGCCATCTATGCCACGATCCGAGTAGGAAGCATAGTTCCACAAGAAAACAAGCGATAAGATTGCCCACGTACGGACTGCTTTACTCCTGAAAACTTCGAAGATCACAGGCAAGAATGCATAGATTAGAAAGGCGAAAAAAGCGATAGTCAGCATTTTTCGCTGCTATTCCTCAAGCACTCCGAGAATCTCGACTATGCGAAATCCTACTCCCAAGTCAAAACCTCTTAAGTCGAGAAAATAGTTGTGTCGGGAAGAAAAGGGTCGGACATGAAGATTGTCGATATCACTAATTCCGGAAAAAGGATGATTCATAATCTCTAAAGTTTTCCCTTGACCGCTTTGGAGAAATTCAAGTTTTATTGAAGTTAGGCGGAACTTCGTATTGTTTACGACAAAGACTTCATGCCAATCTTTTGCGCCGACTGGATATCCAGTCGTACCGTCTGCTAACTTCAATGTGACTTGTACACCAGACTTAGTAACTTCACCCGGTATTCTTACTGGACGATAATGAAGGTTGAAGCACGATTTTTTTACTGCAGCGAGTGTGTACCGATCTTTAACTGTCCCAGCATGGTTAAGAATACATTTATCGTAATTCTCTGAGGATTTCGCAAAGGTAATCTTCGGGCAAATGAAACCTACCAGCATTACGCAGACGAGAAGGTTTAGAGAACAAAAACCCAAGTTAATCATTTTTTGCAATCAACCAAGATTGTCATCTGTCTCTGAAAATCCGCGCGCCATCCATTCATCACGGAGTTTGTGAGATTTGAAAGGTCAACGCGAGAACATCCCAAGCAATCTACTAAGGCGCCCATCTCCCGCTGATAGTCAGCGCGCCATTTATTCATAACGGAATTCGTCAGATTTCTAACATTTACAGATGATGAACAACTAGAGCTTCCGATGAGTTTACCCATTTCCTCTTGAAAGTCTGCTCTCCATCCATTCATAACTGAATTTGTGAGTCGAGTAAGATCTACTGCCTTCGCATCAGACAACCCGCAGACACCAATGAACAACGCCATAAAAAAAACTTTGATGCAGTAATCAATGCGTGTAAGCATAGATGCCTTTCCTAAAAAACTATCAAATGCTCGCAAATTTGAAATGTGGCAACGTGAAGTTCATTTCTTCGGCATCCTTCCTCCCGCCTTCAAACACTCATCAACGGTCTTATAGGCAGTGAACTTCTTGGTTTGGTTGTAGTAAGTGCTGCCCTGGGCATGGCAGATACCCGTAGAGGACATCTTCACAGGTGGGTCTGACTGGGCGAAAGCGAGAGAAGAAAACGCCAGCAAAATCAATGAGATAACTTTTTTCATTGTTCTTCCAAAGAACATTCGTTAGAGTTAACTGTACTCCCTATAGATACCCTGGAGCAAGACTCCCATGATCAATATCCTGTTTGCCCCCCGAGCACCCCATCCTACGGAAATTATGATGGGTCATTACATCTTCTTTCGACCTATACAAGAGGCTGACACGATTTCGGTAAGTGCAAATATGGGCGGATTTACACCGATGCATCAGGTGATTTCAGCGATTGGTCTGGATCGGAACGAAATGACTCAATTTGCAGAGAGTGTTAACGAAAAATGGGAGGTAGGAGTCGTAAAACACGGACAGCGGCGATTGATGGTAGTACCGAAGACGAGGGGCGACTCTTATGTTTACCCTCAGCGCTGCCTAACGACCGACCTACTGCTTGCCTGCAAGGCAGAAGATGTTCATACCCTTCACTTCTGTCACTACGGATTCATACAAAACAAACTTATCGAGACGGAAGTCAATCGCCTCTTTAGCATTATCCTAAACCCGCTAGTTGACTCACAGTTTCATATGGATTTCATAATCGAGGCAGATGTACGGATCATTAATAAGATGAAAGCAATTCACAATATGTATGTGGACCGTTTTTATGTTCTTGACCGATCAAAGCGTAAGGATCTGAAAAGTTATGTCTAAGTCCTCCGCATTAATTCTGTTAACAATTATTTTTGCTCCGTCAACAGTACTCGCAAAAGCCTATGAACTGAATTTATCCCTCTGTGACGCCAAGACTTCCTGCTCCGTGTGCATGGAAGATATAAGGGTAAAACTTACCGTAAACGGTGAAAATAAGACTGTAACTATATCGGGGAAAACAACCTCCGGAGAACAATTGAAAGAGGTGCTCACGAATTGTTCGGTCCAGTCAGCAGATGACTGGCAATGTGAGGAACTAAGAGGCTTGATAAAGGTCGTAAGCGGCGAATTATCCTATACATCAGAGAAAAGCCGATTGGGGAAAGACATTGAAGCTTGCCTAAGATGACTTTGCCACACTCCGTAACCGGTGAAGGAGAGTGAAACGGCTATTGCCTGCGAGAACTACGGAAAGCGAATACCCACAGTATACCTCATTTGCCTCTTATGTCGACACAAAATCGGGACGTTGCCAGCTTCGAAAAAGCCCGTCGTACCTACTTCACACAGGCGTGCAATCCCGTCGGTTTGTCACCTGTCATCCCGGAAAAAAAACTGTTGAAGTATTTGCTATCCACTGTAGACCATTCAGTACGAGAGTAATATTGTTGTGTGTTCGAAATTCGCAACTCCAACTCCTCAACACACTCCCAGTTCGTTTTTGAAACCACGGTACAACCCTTAAACCTTTTTGTAATGGTACCTCTGCCCTTAGCGGTTGTCGTAACAGATACCGTTTGCTGTGTTGTATTGACTTCGAATCTAACGTCAATATCGGAGTTTTTAGAACAGCCGCTGCAACTACGAGCAGTTGCCTCATTTGGGCAGTTGTAAAAACTCGTGCCGAAAACTGATGCTGTCGTAGAATTACTCAACATCAAAAGCAGCGCAAGGGAGATAGTTCTCATTCTAATTACCTAATAAACAAATGGTCCCGTTAATCATCACCCCACTCCATTTTGTATAAAGTTGGGTAACGCCGCTTCATTTCATCTTTCATTCTCTGTCTTTTTCCTGGATCACCGGTTGTGTCCTCATCAAATCCATATTCGTCTACGGGGAAGAATTCATTCAAGACTTCACTATATGCTTGCCTCAGATCTCCCATGTCAACACGCTTGAAATTGCAGTAAGAAATCGGAAGTCGATTAAAAGTTTCGGTTATCGCCCGAACTAACAAACTCTGCACGTCTCCATCAATTGTTTCAGCAACTTTCTTGTCAAGCATGACAACGTAAAGATATTTCTTCAATTCCTCTCTTTGAATTTTCTCATCACCTAACTGCACAAAGTTCGAAAGACAACCTACCAACTCTGCAATCTGCTCAAAGTTCAGGGCGCCATGTTCATTGGCGGCGAGAATTAAACGGCGAAACCTTCTTAGCGATTTATGAACATCATATGACCTTGGTTTGGGTACAAAACTACCCTTTCTCTTCGCTTCGGCGTACGAATCAATCGGCAATTTCTCCTGCTTCGTAAACAAATGCGCCCAGTTTTCGTCATCGCAGAGAAAAAGGTTATCTAAATCCGTTCGGTCCTCGATGGGTGGTTCGTGGATAATATCGGTGTCTTGCTTTTCTGGCATGAAAATTGCTCCTAGAGGTGTCTTATTGTTACTCTGACTTAACACTCGCAATAGGTCTTGTCAACGCCCAACTGGTAACTTTTGAGATTTTTCCCGCAATGAGGAGACATCAAAAAATTCTGTATCAGAATGTAGAGTCAAAAGTAGTAACGCAGCCCAAGAAAATCATCCATGACCGATCATGTTCGCAAATATCCTCCGCCGAATTAAGAGATCTCGAGAACCCCTCGCTAAGTTATCGGTACGGGAAGTTAGAGACCACCTCCTAGAGACATTTCCAGCAATAGTTCGACATGGTCACTACGACCCGCCAGAGCATCGTTGTAGTCGCTGGATTCTAGTAAATGGTCCGGCTTATCGAGATGAGGGGTATGTTGGGTCTGTGATCATTGAGTCATCTAAATTAGTTAACTGGATGACCCACCACGCAGAAAATGTGTTCACTACGGTTGTTGCGGAGCAGCAAGCAATGGAATATCTTCCCCAGTGGCTGCGAAATGCGGACACCTCGGACGAGACAATTAGTCTCTTAGACATTCAACAGCGAAAGGTACTGGATGGTCATTGCTTGAAGTTCTTGTGGAGCGACTGGGGAAAAATATGGTGTACCAGTTGTCAAGCGACCCATGTAAGGGTTATGGAACACGATGAAGGTTGGGCATCGACCGGAAAAATGACCATCAGGTTTGGTGATTGGCATTGCCCTGATGGTCACTTGATTTACAAACATACTCAGCGAGATATAAGGCTAATCTTTTGAGAACTCACACCAAGATTAGGGCGTAAAAGAGTTTTCCCTAAGAAATTATTTGTCTCTCCGCCGAGCAACAGTGGCCATAGCCTTTGCTGGGTCAAAAGGAAGGTTCATGAGGTTCAAGGGTCGATTCCTGATGGCAAACTCTGTCTGGTGGTCTAGCCTCGTTTTCTGATTTGACCAAGGGCTTTCCGACCCCGAGTACGCCTCCCCGGCGACTAGTATCCGGGTGGGCAGTTTCCAGTTAAGTTTTACGGCGTAGGTGACCAGCCTCTGGATATTTCGATCTCCAAGGGTTAGCGCCCACTGGGGGACTTGGTGCCTGAACTTGCGCTCATAGGCCCTGACGGCCCTCTGGTAAAAGTACTCCGGAGGTGGTCTAAACACAGACATGGTCTTCCTCCCTTTCAGCCTGCCAGAGAGGCGCTATGGGCTTTAAAAAGGCATCTGGAGCCAGTCCTCGGGTCTCGTACTCCCGGGTGCCGTCGTCGTATTCATAGACCAGTCGGCCGCCCTCGACCACCTCCACTTCCCAAAGGTGAATTGGCGCATCAAACCCCCACCACTTATCCACCCCGTGACAGCCGACAATACGAACAATGTTTCCAACGTTCTCGGGGATTTCCGCCCGAACGGTTACTGCTAGGTCGCCTAAGCGACAGTTCAAGATACTCATCTTTACTCTCCTATTTAGCCAGTTCTGCGATATGCACGGGCTGGCAAGTTGGATCTAAATCCCCCGGCGGGAAGGGTTGCCCCTTCCCGGTACTGCTACTGCGCAATCGACGCCAAAAAGCCGTCGATCTTCTGAGCCAGTTTGTCCTCCAGATCCTGCTTGGATAGCAGCCCAGCGTTTACTGCCACTAAATCGGCCGCAAGTGCTTGGGCATCCTCTCCAGAAAAGGTGATGGATAACCCACCCCTTCGGTTACAGAAGACCTCGTACTCAGGCTCACTGCGGTCAAACCGCCAGATGTTGAATTGACTGCCGGCGTGCTCAACCACGACGGACGTGATCCGCCCGTTTTCGATGACTCTCGCCATAAAACTCTCCTTGTTAAAGAACGAACCCCTCGGGGGTGAATCAATCAGTGGTCTATTTAGGCTTCATGTCCTTAGCTCTAAAAAAAGTTCCTATGGTGGCAACAGCACGGAGTCGGTAATCCTCCTCAGTCGCTGTTCTTCTGATCATCCCTTTACGTTGGGTCACCTCGGGGTTAGCCGCAGAGACCTCCTCTTTAACCACCAACTTAGGTTTGGACTTTCGCTGCACCGTCATATCAGACTCCTTTCGTGTGAGGATTAAGAGTCCAGAAATGACAAAGCCCTCCGGGTGGAGGGCTGACGCTTCGCTTGGTTACCGTTCCCGGTCACATCGCCTTTCGGCTAACCACCTTGCCCGAGCGGGGCAGGTTGGCGTGGGCGTCAAACCCAGACTCATAATGTGAGAGAAAGGATAAAGCTCAGAGACGGAATTTGCTAGTCCTGGTAGCATAATCCGAAAGCTGGGTTGTTTTGTTACAACAGCTTTGAACGGTTACAACCTTTTCGGATTGGGGCGGTAAATGGGGCTTTTCGACGGATTAATTAAAAAATCTTGGGAATCCGATTTAATTGAGAAAGCTAAAAAAGAAGGAGCGGCGGAGGGTTCCCGTGGGAGACCGACTCCCGACTCAACTGCTCCTGATGAAAAAGAGCTCGCGTACTCTGCGGATGCTTATAAGCTAATCATAGCTGCAAACGAGAGGGTAGCCCAAAAAATTAAAGATCTTGCGCCAAAATTGGCAACTGCAAGACAAGAACTTAACTCAATTGAACCAAAATTTGACAGCCGACCGTCTTTAGAGGTGGTACGTAACGACGCTTTAGCCGTATTTCATCAGGGTCATCACGAACTAGTGAAAAACTATTATGACTCTCTTAACACTGAGGGTAGTTATAAAGAGTTTCAGGTTAAGCACGGTATCTCCATACCTCCAAACCACCCTGCGAACCCGATAGATAGATTAGCTGATATTCTCGTGCTGCTCGTTATCGAGGGGGCTCTGAACTCATTCTTTTGGCACGACAACGAGAATGTTGGGACTTTGATTTCGGGTGTGATCTACGGCGTCTTATCATCGATCATCACAATTGGGGTTGGTCTCGTCAGTGGGCTCGGTTTTAGATGGATAAACAGGTCTGAAAATTGGGCAAAGCCACTGGCAGTCACCTCGCTTGTAGCGGGTATCTTTGTTCTTTTTTGGATATCAGCTTGGATGAGCACGCAACGGTCCCTGTCAAAGTTCGGGGACGCTTTTGTTGATCTTTCCAGTATCTTCTCGACCCTTGACAATATGGCCCTTTTCTTCTGCGGCTTATTTTTCGGTCTCTACGCAATCAAAAAGGGCTACTCAGATATCTACGGAACCATCCCAGGATACAAAGAAATGTCAGAGCACTATAAGGCCGCGGAAAAATCGGTGCAAGATTCCCTTGGAAACATTAGAACATCAATGCAGGCAGTGTTCGACAAAGCTATCGGAACATGCGGTTCAATCGTTTACTCGTTTAGAAATCTCTCCGAACGACTTGCGAATATCCTCGCAGAGTTGAACGCAGTAAAACAAGAGTTTAGAGCTACAAGCGATAATATCCTAACTTCATTGCGAATGATTGTTGGGGTTTACCGTTCTACAAACGCAGCGGTAAGACCAACCGGGATCGGAACTCCACAATATTTCTCTGACGAAGTTACGATCCATGCAGAGGTGAATAGTCAGGTTGATGTTTTAGAAAATGATGCGATTGCATTAGAGTCGCAGCGCAAGAAGCTTAGCGATTCGATGCTTCAGTTGGCTGCTACAGAAAATAACTTGTTACTTGAGGAGAAGGGGCGGATCCTCAACGAGACATTAACGCAGCTATTAGCCGAGTGTAAGGAAACGGCAAGACAGCAATTTCTCGATCATATCGCTAACTCGAGACCCTTTGAGCGATTTGATAATGTCTAGATCTACGACGCTGAAATTTCTATTCGTGGGCTTACTGGCGTTTGGATTAATCGCATATCAAATATTTAAGCCAGAGGACCCCTGTAACAAGCCAAGTTCAAAATATTTATTTCTGATTGATCGAACAGATTTCTTAGGCCCGAAAACGCAAGACGGAATCAAGAATGCACTGAATAAACTGATTGAAGAAGCCGAGCCTGGTACGCTTATTAAGCTCACATACGTTACTGGAGACGAAAGATCTGACGAAACGGTCTCAGCATGCCGTCCAAGAATGTTAACGCGTACCACCACGATACATACAAAAAAAGGCGAAGTACAGGGCCGATGGGATGAATTTCAGAAAAAAATTGACACTAAGCTTAATGAGAAACAGTCGCCATCGCCATCCTCGCCGATATACGAAACAGTGCTAAACGAGGCTAGAACTGAGTTTCAGGCCTTTTCTGGAAAAAAGCTAATCGCCGTATTTTCGGATTACCGTCAACACACCTCAAAGGTGAGCCTGCATCATCGCTGCGGAGATATTGATATGGAATTTAATCGATTAGTTGACTCGCTCCCTCTCGAGCGAACAAAATTACAGGGTAAAGCCCAACCATTGGCACCTCTGTCAGCGGCAGAGATTCACCCTTATTTTATTCCCAGAGACGATATGAATAGAGAATTTATGTCCTGTGTGACCGCTATCGCTGAGAGATTTTTCAATAAGACAGCCGATGGCAAGAGCACGCTGAACGAAATGAAATGGCTCGCACAGTCTGGAGCCGTTTCCAAATGAACTCAGGCAGAGTACTTCTTTTTTGCGCCGCTGTTTCCATACCGACGATACTTGCGGGAGGCTTCCTGAGGCTACCGTGGTACATCATTGGGCCAATTTCCATAGTTCCGCTTTTAATTTACTGGTACAACTTGCATCGCTGCTCAAGTCTGAATCAACAGCAAATTGATAGTGTTTACTATTTTGGATTTCTTCTGACATTAGCGTATTTATTGGCGTCGGTAATCGAATTTTCCACGGAGAGCTTTGGCTCGACTGCACAGGAGCAAGTTGTAGAAATCGCATCAAAGTTTGCGCTGGGACTTATTGCGACGGGCATTGGACTTGTTGGGCGACTTCTCTTGCTTCCCAAGAGATTTTCCCTCGAGTCCACTGATGATGCTATTCAGAAACAGATTCAACAGGTAGATAATCTTGTATTCCAATTTCAAAAAACCATTGATCTCTTCCAGCAACTACGAGAGGAAGCAATTAATCAAGCCTCTAAGGGGGTCGAGCAGGCAACTCTCGCGGTTGTCGAGACAATCAAAGGGGGTCTAGAAGAGTCCGTCTCTTCACTTTCCGCCACAGTAAATCGACTACAAACAGAGATATCGAGTCTTGACGTTAGAGCTCTTGAGTCGCTCGCAAAAAGCGGCTTACAACTATCTAAGAGTTTTGATCAGCTTGCAAGTAAGACGCCAGACACATCAGTTGCCTTGCAAGGTCTCAGCTCAAATTTACAAAGTCTAAATACTCAAACGGAGACGGCTGGTATTGCATTAGCACATAGCTCCGAGTCGGCAGACAAAGCATCTTCAGCGTTAGAGCGGCTTAGCTCACTAGATCTTAGAGCGTTGGAGGGCGTAAATCAATCGCTAATAAGGCTATCGGAGTCACTATCGAAGGTTGACGCATCCCCGCTAGCTGACCTCGGATCAACCGCTTCTACGACATCTTCATCGTTGGAGCAGTTAAGAGCAGTGGTTCCTGACTTAAGTACTAAAGTTCAGGGGCTTGGAGGAAACGTTGATAGCTTAGCCAGGTCGGCAGCGGATGCATCACAGTCACTAGAGGCGGTTAAACAATCGTTTGCCTCAATCGGTGGGTCTATTGAGAGTTTTCGTCAGCTGGAGTCGGTAATGCAAGAGGCCTCGTTAGCGATGCAGAAATTCTCGCAAAGTGTCGGATCTCTAGACGACTCTTCGATTAGCCAGCTTGGGTCAACGGTCGAGTCAATTATTGCGAAGTTCACGGAGTTTTCAGCACTCATACAGGGTATCCGGACAACTGCTGATCAAAGCGTGAAGGACGTTGCGGAAGACATTAAAAAATCAAGCTCAAATATCAACCAACAGATTACTCAGTTGGATCAAGCGGCTTCTGCGTTGGTATCCACCTTATCGAAGTATTCGCAAGCGCTGCGCGCTGCGACTGTGAGGAATTTTGGTAGTTAGGTATGGAAGATAGATCTGATTCAATTGTATTCCTTACGTTAATAGATTTTCTATTGCAATTAATTTTCTTTGGTTTGGTGATAGCTGTTTGGTACTCCTCATATCAAGCGCAGCAAGAGAGAGGGGAAAACGCGCTTTCAAAATTTAGTAAAAATGTCGATGTTATCGTCCCAACTCTCGAAGGTATGGGCCCGTTCCTCAAAGCAAGCAATGTTGAGGTTATTGTTAATTTGTTTAAAACACTTAAGTCGGATATTGAGTTGAAGCGGTTGGTCGAGGCGTTGCAGCTCTGGACTCCGAAAGAATTAGCCGAGTTCGTCGATACAGCAAAAGAGCGTGGTGTCGATGTAAATGACCCTGAAACGAAGAGGCGGCTATTAAGTGCCTTAGGCGGGTTCGGACGCCCGCCATGTCTAGCGAACCAGGGAACAAAACCAGTTATCGAGCTCACGGCATATGACGATCGTGTAGAGGTGACACGAATTTTCGACGTTGGCGCCAGCCCTGTTCAAGCCCTCGTATCCGAATTGAGACAAGGGCAAGTCGTTGAGCGATCGCGGATTGAGGCGGCTTTCTCGGGTTTCAAGCAGAAAGACTGTGCTTATTATGTTTACTATGTGCGCAAGACTGATTCTGAGTCGATACGACGTTTGGTTGAGCGTAACTTTCGTCTCTCGAACCCGCTATGAAAGAAATTTTCACATCCGACATCAGAGATAACCTGATCGAAGCAAGCGTAGTGCTCGACCGTTTTCTGGCGCGCCACATGCCGGCTAATTCGACTGATGTTCTCGGCGACGTTCAGATGACACTAGCCGGTGACATTAATCCCGCTAGGGATTCTTCTGGTGAGTTTATAGTCGGAAAGAATGAGCCGTTTCCAGCACGAAGAGAGAGCGCAGAAACGCGAGGTTCCACCGGCCCAGCTAGAACCCCCACACCGAACACGTCGACACGGCAGTCGAACTCCGAAGCTGCGCCTCAAAGAATTGTCGGTCTCACTAGGTTTGTGACAAAAATAAAGCAAAAAATTTCGGGGGTACTCACGCTCTTTCGCAGGTAAAGTTTCCGTGAGCGTTGTCACAATATGAGAAGTCTACGAGAAACAATTGAGGCAGTTCGCGGTAGGCTGATTGACTTAAGCCTCCGAAACAGGCTTCTCAACACCAATCTTGAAGCAAAGACCGGCTCTGGTGTTCGCCTTGCGAGCCCCGACTATACTTCTTTTTTCGAGCGGTGTTGGCTGCAGAAGCTTCCAGTGGAGATCCGTGCGCGTATTGCTGATGATGCAGCTGAGCTCCTTGAAGAATTGGATGGAGGCAGCAAAGCTGCCCGCGATGATCATTCGGAGTCCAAAGCGGCGGCTTTCCTGATATCGGAATTCGAAGTAAAAGCGTTAAGAAGCCGAATGCAGTCGCTGCATCGTGATACAAGGGAGCGCGAGCAAGAGCAAGGCATTAATACATTATTTGTCGCTCTTGGATTTTTAGAGTGGTGCGAGGCAGAGTCCTCTGAGCAAAAAAGATATGCCCCTGTCGTTCTCCTGCCAGTCGAGATCAGAATTGAGCCCAATTCTGATAAGTTCGTAATTCTTGCTAGGGATGAAGAGCTGCATACAAATCCTAGTCTGCGGCTTTTCATTGAGAAACAATTCGGACTAGTGTTGCCAGAGTCTGCAGACTCTGAAGATTTCCATCTAACGAAGTATTTTGATGAGATCGAGATTGCAATAAAAAGTAGAGCCAACTGGAGGCTCTCTCGTACAGACCTACTTCTGGGGACTTTTTCTTTTGATAAGTTCATCCTCTGGAAAGATCTTGCGATCGACAGTGTCGAGAAGGAGCAATTACTTCAGTCGAACTCAATTTTAAGAGACCTGCTAAGCAGCTCAGATGACGCGGTTTCCCGGGAAGCGCCACTCGAGTTTGAGGGTAAGTTCTTGGATTCGTTTTTCAAACCTAGCGATCTTAATTATGTATTAGATGCTGATGGATCTCAGACTGAGGCTATACAAACCGCTTTGTCCGGGAGGAATATGGTAATTCAAGGTCCTCCGGGAACTGGCAAATCTCAGACGATTACGAACCTGATCGTTTCTGCTGCGCTCGCAGGAAAAAAAGTGCTTTTCGTTTCAGAAAAGATAGAAGCGCTTAATGTTGTCAAGGATCGTCTTTCGAACGCAGATTGCTCGGCCTTGTGTCTCGAACTACATAGTCGGAAGATATCAAAGTCAGCAGTTCTGTCCCAACTAAACGAATCATTGGAGTTTAGCGATGACCATCGAGGTGAGTCATCTGATCTTGAACATCTAGAGCATTCACAATTACTTTTAAACACGTATCATGATGATATAAGTCGCACAGTAGCTCCTTTCGGATATTCACATTACGAGTTATCCGGCTTGCTTTTGCTGAAAGAGAAAAGAATTAAGGGTAGTCGTCATTATAAGATTCCCGATGCGAGAGAGTTCACGAAAAAGACTCTCGAAAGTAAGCTCTCTGAGTTAAGAGAATTGCAGAGTCATCTGGTGAGCGAAGGGTCTCCAGCGTGCCATCCATGTAGATTTTTCAAACTGAGAAGATTAACGAGGGGACAGTTATCTGATCTCTCGGACAAATTGAAGAATAGTCTTTCTTTTCTGCAAAATACTATCTTGCTCAGGGATCAGGTTGCAGAGGCATTCCGTCAGCGAGGGTTCGATAGCTACATTGAAGCGGCCCAGATTGAAGATGTCCTCAGGATGGTTCGCGCATGGCCCGAGGATTATTATGAGTTTGCCGCCCACCTAGATCAAGGCGATGATGTCAAAACGCCAGTTGGCGAACTCCAGGCGCTTTTGGTGCAACTGAATTCCGTTTGGCAGCGGAGAAAGCGCTATGAGGAGACCCTTAGCAGGGGCTGGGAGGAGTTCCCTGTATTGAGAGTTCTTGAGGTAATTTCTGCGTCGAAGGGGCGCTTAGCGGACGTTTTTTCAGGGCCGCATCAGAGAGCTAAAGAGGCGCTTCGACGACTAACGCGTGATAAGGCTCCGAAGACAAATGCGGGTCTTTTAAGTTTCCTTCAGGAATTAGAGAGTTATTTTAGTGATGTACAGCGCCTTCAAGCTTTCACTATCGAGTGCGGTTGGGTGATTGCAGGCCTTTGGAGGGGAATTGACACAAATGAATTGAAGGTCAGGGAGAGAATTATTGCGCTTGAGGCGTTCGGATCCCTCCCGGATGATGGAAAAGCTCTTTGTCAGAAGCTATCACAGGACAAAGAATTGAGGGCTTTTCTGTCGCGTATCTCTACCGAGCTGTTTCAGGATTCTAGTTCTCCAGCATATGTAGGTGACCTTGCTGACGCTTTAGAGCCTGGATTTTTTGAGTTAAGCGTTGAAGAGCGTCTAGCCGCCCTCCGTGGTCTTATAGATAACATTGAGCTCTACAATGATTGGTTTGTTTTAAAGGATCTACTCAATCAGCAGCAGGCGACCCTAGGTGAGGATTTATATAGAGATATTGTTAACGGCGATATTGAATATGGTTTACTCGTAGCCACGTTTGAATTTTCAGTATTAACTGAGATAAAAGAGTCCATGTCCGAGATGAATCCGGCGATAGATCGATATGACTCCATTCTGATGACTGAGGCTAGAAAACAGTTTAAAAAGCTTGATACCGAGCGTTTGTCGTACTCAAGAGGGGTGATTAGTGATTGGTATTTAAAGAAAATCCAGCTGGTTCCGGAGAAGGACTTGAGGATTGTTCGTGGTGAAATTGTAAAGAAGAGAAATCGACTTCCCGTTCGTAAGCTCGTCGCGAGCCTTGGTGATTCATTACAGTTATTAAAGCCGATAGCACTGATGAGTCCTATATCTCTAGTGCAGTTTATACCTTTGGGAACGATTTCTTTCGATTTATTGATAGTCGATGAAGCGAGCCAGGTAAAGCCAGAGGATCTCATCGGAGCAATGCTGCGGGTAAAGCAGGTAGTTGTTGTCGGGGACTCGCAACAGCTTCCCCCAACAGATTTTTTTAATCGGGTAATTACCGAATCTGACTCGGAACTTAAATTAGACGATGACGGATCCTTCGTATTGGGGAATGTTGAAAGTATCTTGGATCTCTGCAGAGCATCATTTTCTACAGAGGTGATGTTGCGCTGGCACTACAGGAGTCGGCATCCCTCGTTAATTGCAGTTTCAAATAAACACTTTTATGGTGAGCGATTATTTTACCCGCCGAGTGCGTTTGAAACTAATGACGGTGAGTCTTTCGGTGTATCAATGCGAAAAACGCCATCTAATTGCTACACGCGAGGTGGCTCAAACGGCGGGCAGAATATCGTCGAGGGTGAAATTATCGTAGATGAAGTTATTTCTTTCGCCCAACGTTTTCCCGAAAAGACACTCGGAGTCGTGACATTTTCGGTGACTCAGCGGGACGTGATACGTGATTTGCTTGATAAAAAGTTGCGCGCTCACTCTGGAATCGATTCCTTTTTTAGCGAGGATCGTAGAGAGAGTTTTTTCGTGAGAAATTTGGAGACTATACAAGGAGACGAGCGTGATGTTATTTTTATCTCGCTCGGGTATGGTAGAACGGCGGACGGGTCTTTACATCAGAATTTTGGCCCCCTGACAACAGAGGGTGGTGATCGACGGCTGAATGTCATGATCACGAGAGCCAGAGAGAGAATGGTTGTTTTCGCTTCGCTCACCTCTGAGGATATCTCCTTAGATACAGGTAAGCGAGGGGTGCGAGCGCTAAAAGAATTTTTGCAGCTCGCTGAAAAAGGGTACATGGATGTTCCATCTGCAACGAGTAGGCCATTTGGCAGTCCGTTTGAGGAATATGTTAGTGAATTTTTGATCTCTCAGGGCTATGAGGTGGAGTCGCAAGTCGGGATGTCTGGGTTTTTTATAGACTTAGCTATTCGGGATCCGCTAGATCGTAATCGATATTTATGCGGGATTGAGTGCGATGGCGCCCCCTATCATTCTTCTCGCACCGCGAGGGAAAGAGATCGGCTTAGACAAGAAATCTTAGAGAGTCGTGGATGGACAATTTATAGAATTTGGAGCACCGATTGGTTTCGACGCAGGAAATCGCAAGAGGCTAAACTCTTGAGTTATTTAGAAGCTCTTCGAGCCGAGCAACGTGTCACAGCTTAATACATTACTTCTGATGTCACTTTTCTCGATATGACCGCACAAGTAGCAGAGATCCTTCATTACAGAGATTGTGAATTCGAGCTTTGTGCCGAACCGCTTGAGCTTTACCTGATCAATAATGGGATTCAGTTTGACTCGGAGTGCGTCTCCACTGCCTGTTGGCGGGGCTATATTGGGGAGTGGCTCATTGAGGACTGCCGACTTTATCTGATTGGGATATCCGATCTAGATAACCGGCAGGTGGCGTTTTCAGAAGTTTTCCCTAATAACTCAGGGCGGGTCTTTGCCCACTGGGTGACAGGTGAGCTGCGATGCCCACAGGGAAAAGTTCTAAGTTATGTTCACATGGGTTACTCCAGTATTCATGAACGAGATCTCTTTTTGGAGTTTCGCCAAGGCGAGTTAGTCGCCGAGAGGCTTGTTTCTAACGG
>JACCDL010550082.1_pt1 | contig 17252 bp, 14 predicted proteins | sample 7441931 | NCBI WGS metagenome assembly JACCDL01 (sample SAMN15323437, study PRJNA562643) | freshwater metagenome | isolation source: river surface water | place: USA:Blue River Watershed | collected 2017-08-16 | reverse complement strand
CATCAAAGCGGGTGAAGCCCCGCTTGTCGAAGCACTCCTGAATGGCGCGGAAAATCTCGGAACGAACACGCAGAGCGGCCCACTGCTTTTGACTCCGCACCCACAGGTGGCGGTGCTCCATCAAGAAAGCAACACCGTGATCTTTCGGAGTGATGGGATATTCTTCAGCGATGTGCAGGATTTTCAGCGACTGAACGCCGACCTCGTAGCCGCCCGGCTGGCGGGGAGCCGCGCGAAGAATCCCGGTCACTTCCACCGAGGATTCCTGCGTCAGCTTGTCGAAATCCTCAAACGCCGAATCCGGGCACTCGCCTTTGAAGAGAACCGTCTGCATGATCCCAGTGCCATCGCGGACGATCAGGAACTTGATCTTGCCCGAGCTCCGGCGCTGGTAAACCCAGCCACGCAAAGTAACCGTTTTACCTTCGAATTCTTTTGCTTGCTCAATGTAGAAACGATTTGGTGTCATACGATTCTCCACTTACTGACCCATTTCTGAACTTCTGGATGGCTCGGGCACCTAACCAGGCCACCCCGATCCAAAGTAAAAACTCGGCCAAGGCTCGGGCTCCCGGTCCGCGCCCACCCGGGCCTCCGGAACGACGAACCGTACCACAGCCGTAAAGGCCGTTCCCGACAAGTTCCGTTCTCGGATAAAGGTAAGCAATCCCGTCCATATCGTCCTGAGACAAGGACAACTTGGCCCTTTCCGAGGCATCAAAATACATCAGGTTCGCACTGTCTTGCGTATGACCTAGCCCCAGAACGTGGCCGATTTCATGAGCGATCACCACTCGAAGCACCGTGCCGTCGAGGTTGGAAATGCGGGCCGACTTTCCGCTCTCGGAGTTCAGCACCAGCACGGCGTAGTCCATCGTCAGTTCGGTCGGAAGCGGCAAGGTGACGCCAGGAATGTTGTTCGACGTGAAGCTTGGATCGGGGTCCAAGTTGGGACTCACGCCAGCCTGGAAGGTGGCCTGCATGTTGGGATCGCAAAGGATCAAAGGAGTCGGAAGGCCGGAGGCCGCATTTCCCGCAAGCGCTTGAGCCACGGTCGTCGTCACTTCGGCTCCACGGCTGAGACGAATGCGGCTATTCGGCACTCGGTTCCAGAGCGCGATCGCGTCGTCGATTGCCGAATAAAGAGCCGCCTGGCTGATTCCGCACTGGGAACTATTCACCGCAAAAGAAAGCGTCGTTCCCCGCCACCCTTGAAGCGCCGAGGAATAACTCAGAGTGAAAGCATGAGCGATCGGCGAAAGAAAAAGTCCAATCCCCATCATGAGTGCGAAGGCACTCGGCCCCATTCGCATGACCCGGTTTTCAAAAACTCCGCTCATCGACTCCCCCCGACATTCCAACTCAGAGCTGCAAGCAGGTCCCACGCTCTGCGATCCGATGAAAAAGCGCCCGTGACCCAAGTATCCAGATCCAAGCGGAACTTCCCGTCTAAAAATCCAGGCAGAGCGCCCCCAAAGCCCGCGTTCAAGCCAAAGGTCAGAGTCGACGAACTGTAGGAGGGACGCGCAAAGGTCGAGGTTGAGTTCCCGTTATCCAAGCGAACCAAGCCTCCGTTGCCCGACAGCGATTGGAGCTTCACTCCCGTTCCCGCACGAAAGTCCCAATCGCTTTCGCCCAAAGGTAACCCCAGATCGAAAGCAAAGAACCAATCCCGCTGCTCGATCGAATCATCCGAATCACTTCGATGAAACGGCGTAAACGCCATCCAGGGATTCAAAAACCAACCTGAGCTCCCGATTTCCCCTCGCGCGTTCCAGTTCAAGGTCAGGGACGAGGCACCAAAAGTCCCTGCATCACCTGAAGGCTGAGCTGCGGTGAATCCAAAATTTTGCCCCAAAAAACCGAGCCCCAGATCATACGACCAGGCTCGTGCCGTAGCCGGATAAGAGGCAAGAGCGAGAAGACCGAGGACCCATATTTTTTGAAGGTGTTTCATCCCCATCCCCTCAGTACTCGGAAGCAAACCGGGCCAAGGTGCGAACGAGAAGTCCCGTTCCTCCGCGCTTCGGAACATAGGGTAAGTAACCCATATTCTTCGCCACGTTCGACATATCGATGTGGGCCCAAGCTTGGCCTTTTCGAATGAACTGCTGCAAGAAGACTGCAGCGCGGATCGAACCTGCGAAGCTGTCATTCACGCTGTTCTTCAAATCCGCATGATCGGACTTGATGTCGTCCAAGGTGTCCTCTGGAAGCGGCATGGGCCAGAGTTTTTCGCCTTCGGCATTCGCAGCGTTTTCGAGCTGCTGTTGAACCGTGCGATCCGGAGTAAACAAGCCCGCGTAGTGTTGCCCCAAAGCAATGCTGATCGCGAAAGTCAGCGTTGCTGCGTCGACGCAAACATCCGGCTTGGAGTCTTGAGCCAAGTCCAGAAGGTCGGCCAAAATGAGCCGTCCTTCGGCATCGGTGTTGATGATTTCAACTGTCTTGCCGTTTCTGGACCGAATGATGTTGCCCGGCTGAATGGCCGCGCCATCCGGCATGTTTTCGGTGAAGCCGACCACACAAACCACGCGGTTCGGACACTTCTGGCGCGCAGCTAGAAACGTCGCCGCGACCACGGCCGCAGCACCGCCCATGTCGTGCTTCATGGCTTCCATGTTGGCGGCCGGCTTGATCGAAATACCGCCCGAATCAAAAGTGATTCCTTTTCCAACGAGGGCAACCGTCTTGCGAGGCTTCTTCGGCGAGTACTCGAGCACGACCACTTTACCTTCGCGCTCGGAACCGGCGCCTACTCCCAAGAAAAGCGCCATTTTTTCGCTCGCGGCTTGCCGCTCATTCAGAACCCGGCACTTGAGCCCATACTTCTTGGCTAGCTTCTGAATTTCGGAAGCCATGAATTCGGGGGTGCCGATATTGGAAGGCTCATTCGAGAGATCGCGAGAAAGGCCCACGCACTCGGCAACGACCTTCACTCGCTGCAACTCGGCTGACAGTTCAGCCGCAAAAGGCTTTCCCCGGTCCGAGCGAGCCGGGACAATCCACGAAAGGCTCATGGGTTTGGCTTCTGGGGCCGACGACTTGTGCCGATCGAAACGATAGGACGCGAGAAGGAACCCTTCTGCAAAAGCTCCCATCGCACTCACCGGATCAGCAGCCTGAAACTCCTCGATGTGGATTCGGGCTGACGAAACTTTCTCAGTTGAAAGCTTGGTAAAGGCCTGCGCCCCCGCGCGGCGATAGGACTCGGCTTCCACCGAAGAAACGGGCCCAACGCCCACAAAAAGGACACTCTCGGCTTGTCGCTTGCCGCCGTTTCGAACAAAAGCCGTCTGACCTAACTTGCCGGTCATCACTTTTTGCTGAGACAAGTGCGCTTGAAGCGCTCCGTACAGACTCTCTTCGCCCGACTTGGATCGGGCGGCTTCCTGAGCGACCAGGACTAAATCGGCTTCTGCAGCCATCGGCTTCGGTTGGGTACGCAAAGTCGGGATTTTCCACATGCTTTTTGTCTGGTAACACGGGGCCCAAGCCATGTTGAAGAAATATCACCAGACTGTCGGCGGCCTGTTCCGGATCCTGGACGCTTCACTCCTTGCGGGGACCTGGCTCCTTTCCTACTGGATCCGATTCCACCTTCGACCCATCGCCGTCACGAAAGGGCAGCCTTCCTTTGAAGAATACGCAGCTCTGACTCCTTTGATCGTGATCCTTTGGATTGGCGTGCTGACTGCCCTGCGAGTCTATTCTCCGCGCGGGCTTCTCAGACGAACCCACGAGGTGCGCCTGCTCGTACAAGGTCACTTCACTGCGCTCGCCGTTTTCGTGGCCCTTTCGGCATTTATCAGCGAGTACCGCTACTCGCGGGGCGTGCTTCTGACTTTTGCGGGTCTCGGCGCCGTCGCACTGGTGGGGAGCCGCCTGACCTTGCGAAACTTGATTCGCTCCCTCCGAGCCAAAGGCGTGGCCCGCAGCCGCGCAGTCTTTGTCGGGATCAGCCCCGCCACCGAAACTTTAACCGGTCGTTTCCGAAAATTTCCTGAACTCGGCGTCGAAACCGCGGGCGTGGTCCTCGCGCCCGGCCAAACCCTTCCCCCGGGTAGTTCTCTGCCTCATCTGGGGGACTGGAACCAATTGATCGAGATCCTGAAGAAAGTGGGCGCAACCCGAGTGATCTTGACCCTGCCCCGCTCGGCCGCCCCCGAAACCGACGCCATCTTGGCCCGAATCAAAGACGAGATGGTAGCCGTGCAGGTCGTCCCCGACGTCTACGACTTCATCACTTTGGGCTGCCATGTGGATGACTTCGACGGAGTCCCGGTCGTTAGCTTGAACGAAAGTCCGCTGGGTGGTTGGGGATCGGTGGCCAAGCGGGCGACGGACTTCACGCTCTCGCTCGTCGCTCTTCTGATGCTTTCTCCCATTTTGGCGCTGATTGCCCTCGCAGTGAAGCTGACTTCGCGTGGGCCCGTGCTTTACCGCCAGGAACGGATGGGCTTGGACGGGCGCACTTTCGGAATGCTGAAGTTCCGCTCGATGAAAGTCGACGCAGAAACCTCGACCGGCGCCGTTTGGGCAAAACCGGGAGACGATCGCCGAACTCCAATTGGGGCTTTTTTGAGAGGCACGAGCCTGGATGAGCTGCCGCAGTTCTGGAACGTCCTGGTGGGCGATATGTCGTTAGTGGGACCCCGCCCTGAACGGCCCGTCTTCGTTCATCAGTTCAAAAGCGAAATTCCTCACTACATGCTTCGCCACAAGGTGAAGGCCGGCATCACCGGCTGGGCTCAAGTCAACGGTTGGCGTGGAAACACTTCTCTGGAAAGCCGAATCCAGTGCGACCTCTATTACATCCGCCATTGGTCCTATCTTTGGGACTGGAAGATCCTTTTCCTGACGCTCTGGAAGGGCTTTATCCACAAAAACGCTTACTGAAGCGTCCGGGTTTCCGCTCCCTGTCAGCCCGTTTTGATTTTGACGATCCCGGGAGCGTCAATTTTCCGCAGTTTTCTAGGCGTTTTGGGGATAACTTTCCCGTTAAACAGGAAAACTAGCATTTCTAAGCCGCTATAAGCTGTAATTTCAATAAGTTACCAAATGTGGATAACTTTGAATTCCGTGTGGATAACTTCCGATTTTCGGTGGAGTTATTCGGAAGCGGATGGTGGGTTCGGTTTATTCGAAGGGGGAAACGCCGGCAAAGTCCGTTCCCCAGGGAACGGATCCCCAATCTTTTCAGCACTTTCGGCCGGAAAGATCAACGTGGCGTTTCCTTGACGTTTCACCAAGCCGCGGGCTTGCCCCACCGGTTTTTCACCGGCTCCATTCAGATTGATCGTGACCTGATCGGCTTGACCGGTCTGGAATCGAATTTCCCGTTCCGCCCGAAGAACCAGAATGCGTCCCTTCCGCAGGGGGAACTTCATCATCCCTTTACCGTCGACCTGATACCGAACCCAAACATCGTCGACTGCGCGGAAAATGGCTTTGTACTTGGTCTGGGCCGACTTCAAGTTCACGCCCGAATTCAGCGGATCTGCCGCATCCGCTACTGGAGCAACTGGCGGGGGCGGAGTCGGAAGCGCCGGCTGAGCAAGCGGGGTCGGCTTCGGCGAAGGTTTAGCCGAGGGCTTTGCTGACGGTGAAGGCTTTGGAGTGGGCTTCGCGGAGGGGGAAGCTTTGGGCGAGGGCTGCGGCGTGGGCTTCGGAGTCGGCTTCGCCGTAGGCAGAGCCACAGGCGTAGGCTTCGGGGAGGGTGCAGCCGAAGGCTTCGGAGTCGGAACGGGTACCACCTTCGGAAGGACCGGCATCTGAAGGACGGGCCCCAGCATTCCCGGAGGAACCACGGTCGGAACGAGAAGCTTGACCGTCGCCACGGGAGCTGGAGCTCCCGAAGCTGCCGGACTCGGCAAAGCAGAAGCGGATACGATCGGGGTCACAGACACCCCGGCGCTCGGTGAGGCCTTGGCGTGCGCAGCCCGCAACTCTTCCATTTTTGCAGAACGGCGGTGTTTCAGGGTCGGCTTCAGAACCAGGAAAAGGACGGCCCCGAGAACACCAAAGACCCCCATGACCACCCAAAGGAGTGTCCGATTCTGTTCATTTCCTTCGCGCTTTTCAAAAGCGTAGCCACTGAGGCCTGCTTCGCGCGAAGGACGCTCGGCCGACTTGCGGTCGATGAAGGACTCGAATCGGGTGAGGACCTCTTTGGAATACAGCCCAATGAATCGACAGTAGGAATTCACAAACCCGCGAATAAAGGGTTTGGCGGGCATCTCGGCGTAGTGATCGGCTTCCAGGGCGTGTAGCAACCGAACGCTGATTTTGCTGGCAGAGGCCACCTGCTCCAAGGTGATCGAGCGCTTCTCGCGCTCGTGCCGCAAAAACTCGCCTAAGGTTTGGCCGTTTTCGTTCACGGAATCTCCCTCAGACGTTCCATAGCCCGGTCAGCCACTTCAGAATCGCTGGACTGAAAGATTTGCTGGATCTCGAGGTACTTCTTTCGAGCCATTTCATTCTGCCCGCTGCGCTCGTAAGCCGTGGCAAGGGCCAAGTGAGCTTCCGCAAACCGCCCACACAGCCGTCGAGCGGCCGACGAGTAATCTCGAATCGCTTCCTTGAAGCGGCCTTCCCGAAGGCGCAGGTGCCCCCGGTAGTAACTCGCCATGCAGTACCGCCCTCCCGAGAGATCGATGGCGCGGTCGAGCTCGTGCTGCGCATCTTTCCAGCGATTTTCGCGATAAGCGATGACACCTAGGTGAGTGAACGCTTTGAAAGACTCCGGATTCATCGGATCTTCCGCGGCAGTTCTGAGCGGCGGAATGGCCTCTTTAAAACGCCCGAGATCCAAAAGAATTTTTCCCAAAGTGGTCAGGCCTGGATTGAACTTGGGATCTTTCTGAACACTCATCCGCGCTTGTTCAAGAGCTTTTGGAAGCTCTTTTCGAGCATAAAAAACAGCCGCTCTGACATTGAAAAGCGCAGGACTATTCGGCTGAAGTTTCTCGGCCTGCTCCAAATTTCGAAGCGCGCCCACGAGATCTTGATCTTCAATGGCCGCTGAAGCCGCGCGAATCAACAACTCCGCGTGTTCTTCACGACTCAGCTGACGCACCGCTGGCTTGCTGCTGGCGCAGCCAACGAACGTGCTCGTTCCGATCAAAAAAAGAAAAGCGACTAAGGGGGCGATTTTCCGGTTCATGGGCAAACGATCTTCCCTGCCTTATCCCACGGTAAGGGGGGGCGCGAAGCGTGTCAACGCTTCAAAACTGCTAGGCTTTCAACATGAGCGGTTTGAGGGAACAGATCCAAAACGCCGACCCGGGAAACCTTCCAACCGTGACGACCCAGTCGAGCCAAATCCCGCACCCACGAGTCCACGTCACACCCCACTAAGACCAAGGTCGCGACGTGCCAAGCGTCTGCCGCTTCAACGATCCCGAGGAAATCCCGTTCCAGCCCCTCACGCGGAGGATCGAGAACCATGCAGCTCACTTTCGCCTCTCGCGAAGCAGCTCCTTTTCGCTGCTTTCTCTCCGCCTGAAGCCAAGCCCGAACCGGCTTCCGGTGAAAGCGGAAGTTTGCGGGCGCCTCGGGCATGGGTCCGCCGACATCCACACAGTCCACCCCGGCCTGGCGAGAGGCGAGCCCGAGCGACAAGTTGCCGCTGCCTCCGTAAAGGTCGTAAAGCCAAGCGCCTTCGGGAACAGCGCTCGCCACCCAGGCCTTCAGCTTTTCATTCTGAGCGTCATGGACCTGGCGGAACCCGCCCGCCGCATGGGGCGCATTGAAGATCCTGCGAATCGAGCCGTCCGGCAGAACTTCGAGCTCGACCTTGGTTCGGCCATCGCGGGAGCTTCCGTTCTTTTGAACTGCGAGCGCCCGAGTTTCTTCCCACGCCGCATTTAACTCGGCCCGCGCTACCGGACAGCCCTTCAAATCGATGGTTTCGTGCGAACGGCGGGCGAAAAATCCAAGCGCCTGGCCCTCTGAGCGGAGCTGAATCCGATTTCGGTAACCCAAGACCTGCTCGGCTGGGAGTTCCTCGAAAACCTCGGGAACCGTGACCGCGCTTCTTTCCAAAGCATGACGAACTCCAGCCACCTTGGTTTTCCATTGATAATCGTAAGGCAAGTGCTGCCACTGGCAGCCACCGCAGCGACCAAAGGCTTCGCAGGCCGGCTCTACCCGAAGAGAGCTTCTTTCGAGCCACTCCACCACTTCGCCCTCAGCGTAGCGCTTTTGAAGGCCCACGATTCGAGCCACCACCCGGTCGCCCGGAGCCGTCAGAGGCAGAAAGATCACCCGACCCTGATCATCCCGCGCCACCCCGGGTCCCCCACGCGATAGGTCGGTTACCGTGACGGTAACCGTCTCGCTCGGACTCAGGCTCACTGCAGGGGGTTTGGGCATCCGACGGCATTAGAAAAACCAGCCCCGGAAGTCAATGCGAGCGCCCCTTTCCAGGGTGGCGCTACCGGCCCCGGTCTGGTAGCTGTGCAACACCACATGGCCAAGAATATCCGCAATTTCTGCATCATCGCCCATATCGACCATGGCAAGAGCACTCTGGCAGACCGCCTGCTGGAGAAGACAGGCACGGTCACCAAGCGCGAGATGGAAGCTCAGTTCCTCGACAACATGGACATCGAGCGCGAGCGCGGTATCACGATCAAAGCGCAAAGCGTGCGCTTGAACTACACCGCCAAAGACGGTCAGACTTACGTTCTGAACCTGATCGACACTCCTGGACACGTCGACTTCACTTACGAAGTCTCGCGCTCTTTGGCCGCTTGCGAAGGCGCCATCCTGGTCGTCGACGCTTCTCAAGGCGTAGAAGCTCAGACGCTCGCCAACGTGTTCATGGCGCTCGATAACAATCTCGAAGTCTTCCCGGCCGTGAACAAGATCGACCTTCCTTCTGCAGATCCCCAGCGGGTGCTGAAGGAAGTCGACGACATCATCGGTCTCGTCGATACCTCGCGCGCAGTGCTTTGCTCGGCCAAAGCGGGCATCGGAATCGAAGAAATTTTGGAAGCGGCCGTGAAGTATTTCCCGGCTCCAAAAGACGCTGACGACGAACCGCTTCGCGCGCTGATTTTCGACAGCTGGTACGACCCCTACCAAGGCGTCGTAGCCCTTTGTCGCGTTTTCGAAGGCTCGATCAAAAAGGGAACAAAGATTCGGCTGTTCCACGTCGGCAAAGATTTCGAAGTGCAGCGCGTGGGAACTTTCTCTCCGAAGTTCAAAGACGTCGATTCGATCACTTCCGGAGAAGTGGGCGCGATCGTCACCGGCATCAAAGACGTGCGCGACATGAAGGTGGGCGACACCATCATGGACGCGAACAACTTGGCCAAGGAGTCGCTCGGCGGCTTCAAAGAAGCCAAGCCCATGGTTTTCTGCGGCGTGTATCCGATCGAAAGCGATCAATACAACGACTTGAAAGAAGCCCTCGAAAAACTGAAGCTGAACGATGCCGCCATTACCTGGGAGCCCGAAACTTCCAGTGCGCTGGGTTTTGGCTTCCGCTGCGGGTTCTTGGGCCTTCTGCACATGGACGTGGTTCAGGAGCGCTTGGAGCGCGAGTACAACCTGGACCTGATCACAACAGCTCCATCGGTGGTGTACCGCGTGACTAGCACCGACGGGGCGGAGACGTGGATCGACAATCCGTCCAAGCTCCCCGACCAGACCAAGATCGCCAAGCTCGAAGAGCCGTTCGTCAAGCTCAGCGTCCACATGCCATCCGAGTACGTGGGCCCGGTCATGGCGCTCCTCAACGATCGCCGCGGCATTCAAGTGAAGCTCGACTACATCACTTCCGACCGCGTCACCTTGGTTTACGACCTGCCGCTGAACGAAATGGTGTTCGATTTCTTCGATCGCCTGAAATCCACCACCAAAGGCTACGCTTCGATGGACTACGAGCTTTCCGAGTACCGGGAAGCCGATCTCGTCAAACTCGACATCCTGATCAATGGCGAAGCAGTCGACGCGCTTTCGATCATCATTCACCGCTCAAAAGCGGCCTACCGCGGCCGCGAGCTGGCGAAGAAGATGAAAGAACTGATCGATCGCCAAATGTTCGAAATCGCCATTCAAGCGGCGATCGGATCGAAAATCGTCGCGCGCGAGAGCATTTCGGCACTTCGGAAGAACGTGACGGCCAAGTGTTACGGCGGCGACATCAGCCGGAAGCGAAAGCTCCTCGAGAAGCAAAAAGAGGGCAAAAAGCGCATGAAGGCCGTGGGCTCGGTCGAGATCCCGCAAGAAGCTTTCCTCGCCGTCCTCAAGGTGGATTAACGCAGTGGCAAAGAAGTCGGCTTTCTCACTCGACTGGACCCTGGTGCGCGACTACGGCCTGACCGTTGTGATCGCTGTTGCTGCGGCTTTGCTCGTGCGGGGTTACCTTCTGGAAGCTTATCGAATTCCCACTTCGACCATGCGCCCCACGCTTGAGCCGGGCGACACGCTCTTTGTCTCGAAGTTTCCTTACGCTTGGAATCGGAAAGCCGCTCCGCACTTAGGCGAAGTCGTCGTGTACTCGCCAGCATCTGACCAAGCCCGGCGCGACTCGATCAAGCGTGTCGTCGCGCTGAGCGGAGACACGGTTCAGTGGAAAGGCGGCAAGCTGCGGGTCAACGGCGAAGAACTCGATCCGCCGGGTTACGCCGCTGGAACTTGCGGCGAAGAAAAAGCGCCCGGCACGAAACCGTGGAACATCTGCTGGTCGCACCCTCCGCTCGAGGACACCGAAGCGTTTCAGATTCCCGCCGACTCCGTGCTTTTGGCCGGCGATCTCCGCGGTCGCCCCATCGAGAACCGCCTTCAGCCGCCCTGGGAAGTGGTCCCCAAGGACCGCATCAAGGGCCGGGCGTGGGCTGTGTGGATTTCCATCAAACCTGGCTCGCAGGAAGCCCCTGAGCCACTTTCCCGAAGAATTCGCTGGGAAAGGTTGCTGAAGAGGATCTGATCGTCATGACCCCGCTTCGCCATTTTCTAGGAACCCAAGGCCTTTCTCGTGAGGAGGCTGAAGCACTCCTAAATCAGGCAGAAGCGTTTCGCCCCACCGTGGTCGAAAACAAGAATCTCTCGATTCTGAGTGGCAAGACGATCGTGAATCTTTTCTTCGAGAACTCCACGCGAACGCGAATGTCGTTTGAAGTAGCGACCCGCCGTTTGGGCGGATCGAATCTAAATTTCGCAGCGAGTGGTTCGAGCGTCAGTAAGGGCGAAACCCTGATCGACACGGCTAGGAACATTCAAGCCCTGAAGCCCCACTGCATTGTCGTGAGGCACGCTTCCGCAGGAAGTCCGTCCATTCTGGCGCGCTCGCTCGACATTCCCGTTGTAAACGCAGGCGATGGCTTTCACGAACACCCCACCCAAGCGCTTCTCGACGCTTTCACCATCCGCGAAAAGCTCGGCAAGATCGAAGGAAAGCGCGTGGTCATCGTGGGCGACATCGCCCACTCCCGCGTGGCGCGCTCGAACATCCACCTGCTTCGCACACTCGGAGCGTCGGTGGCGGTTTGCGGCCCCCCCACGTTGCTTCCGCCCAATCCAGAAATTCTCGGCGTGGATCATGCGTATCGCTTGGAGCCCCTCCTTCCCGAAGCTGACGTGGTCATGTGCTTACGCATTCAGCTGGAACGCCAAAACCGAATGCAGATTCCTTCCCTGGCTGAATACTCGCGTATTTGGGGGCTCAGTTCCGAACGTGCGGCATTGATGAAAAAAGAAGCCATTGTTTTACATCCTGGCCCCATCAACCGAGGCGTCGAAATGGATCCCGAAGTCGCCGATGGTCCGCGCTCGGTGATCCTCGATCAAGTCACGAACGGCGTATTGGTTCGGATGGCCGTACTGGCAAAGGTGATGTCATGAGTGCATGGGGAAGTGGAAAAGGCGAGACCCTGATCATTCGCGGCGGGCGCGTTTTAGATGCCTCGCAAAACTTCGATCAAGTGGCCGACGTTTGGGTCGAAGACGGTTTGATCCGCGCCATCGAAGCACCTGGAACGATCCCCCGGGATAAAGCGCCCAGGGAGCTCGAAGCCAAGGGGCTTTGGGTCACTCCAGGTCTCATCGATGTGCACGTGCACCTGCGCGAGCCCGGCCTTGAATACAAAGAAACCATCCAGACGGGAACGCGTGCTGCCGTCGCTGGCGGTTTTACGGCCGTGGCCTGCATGGCCAATACTCAGCCCGTCAACGACACGCCTTACGTCACCGCTTTCATTCGCGAGAAAGCCAAAGCCACGGCGGCTTGCCGGGTTTTCCCCATCGGTGCAGTCACACAAGGACTCAAAGGCGAAGCTTTGGCTGAAATTGGCGGAATGGTGGCCGAAGGAGCCGTCGCCATTTCGGATGATGGCATGCCCGTCATGAACAGTTACCTGATGCGAAAGGCCATGGACTACGCAAAAGCCTTTGGCATCCCGGTAATTTCACATGCCGAAGATCTGAATCTCGTCGGCCAGGGCGTGATGAATGAAGGCGCACTGTCGAATGAGCTCGGGCTTCGCGGCAATCCCGCTGCCGCCGAGGAAATCTTAGTAGCACGGGAAATCGCGCTCTGCCGCCTGACCCGTTGTCCGGTACATATCGCCCATTTATCGACGGCCTTGGCGGTCGAGCATGTGAGGCGCGCCAAAGAAGCGGGGCTTCCCGTGACGGCAGAAGTGACGCCGCACCACCTGTCGCTCGATGAATCCTGCATCCGCACTTACGACACCTGCTGCAAGATGGCGCCTCCCCTTCGCAGCGAAGCAGACGTTCGCGCTGTTCGCCAAGCTCTGGCCGACGGGGTCATCGACCTCATTGCTACTGACCACGCTCCGCATGGAATCGTCGATAAGGCGGTCGAGTTCGATCAAGCCTCTTTCGGAATTTTAGGGCTCCAAACGGCGGTCCCGGTCACTTTGGATCTCGTTCATCAGGGGCTCATGTCCCCTTTGCGTTGGGTACAAAGCCTGACTCAGGCACCTGCCCGCCTAATCGGCCAGCCCTTGGGCACCCTCCAAAAAGGCCGTTCTGCCGACATCACCCTGATCGACCCCAGTCATTCCTGGCGGCTTCAGGCCAGCGCACTTCATTCCAAGAGCCATAACACCCCGTGGATGGGCTCGGAGATGAAGGGCAAGGTCCGGGAAACGATCCTTCAGGGAAAAATCATCACGCTCTGAGGCAGGTTTCGGGCGCCTTTCTTGGTGACTCGGCGCAGCTTTTCTGGTTACATCACCTCTCGATGAGCCAATTCCAGCGCGGATTCCTGGTTCTCGAAGACGGTGAAAACCCCGAGGGGTTAGCTTTTCCCGGTGAATTGTTCGGAGCAGAATTCCTGAACCACGAGAACTTCGTGGGACACGGGGAAGCGGTCTTCAACACTTCACTCACCGGCTATCAAGAAATTCTGACTGATCCCTCGTACGCAGGCCAGCTCGTGGTCTTCACGCAGCCGCACATCGGCAATACCGGCGTGAATGAAGAGGACTGGGAAAGTTCCCGGCCCCTTTGCTCAGGCCTCGTTGTCGAAGAGCTTTGTCTAAAGCCCTCGAATTGGCGGAAGACTCGCTCACTCACAGACTGGCTGACGCATCATCGCTTGCCTGCCATCACGGGAGTGAATACTCGCGCACTGACGCGGCACCTTCGTTCACAGGGTGTCACTCGCGCGATGCTCCTTCTGGAAAGTGATCGCCATCGGTTTCGAGAGCTGATCGCCCGTTTGCCTTCGCCTGCGGCCCAAGACTGGCTCTCGCGCGTGGCGCCTCCCGATACCGAGCGCTTTGTACCGGCGAAAAATTCAAGCCAAACTCCATTCCGCGTGGTGGCACTCGACTTTGGAATCAAAGAAAATCTGCTCAGGCTCCTTTCGTCAGCCGGCTGCGACGTCACAGTCCTTCCTGCGACGACGAGCTTAGATAAAATCCAGTCCATTCGACCGGACGGAGTTTTCCTATCGAATGGACCTGGCGATCCTTCGATGGCCGAAGGACCGGTCAAAACCGTTCGCGAGCTCCTTGGACAAGTCCCGATCTTCGGCGTCTGCATGGGACACCAGGTTCTGGGACTCGCTCTCGGCGGCCGCACTTACAAGCTCAAGTTCGGACACCGCGGTGGCAATCAACCCGTTTTGGAAAAGGACACGGGTCGAGTGCTGATCACTTCTCAAAACCACGGCTACGCGGTGGATCTGGCTTCTTTGGGAAGTGCCGCGCGCATCACCTACCTTCACTTGAACGACCGTACCGTATCAGGTTTGGAATCCACCTGGAGTGGAGCTCCCGCTTTTTCGGTGCAATTCCACCCGGAAGCCAGCCCCGGTCCGCACGATGCGGCGGGATTGATTCAGAGTTTTGTTGCAGCGATGGCAACGAAACGCGAAACTACTCCTCAGGGGCTGAATCGCGATTGGGGCTCGTCCGCGCTTTCTTTGGCGCAGCCTCAAACTCACTAGGAGATTTTCCATTTGATCCGCCAGCTGCGAGCCAGGAAGGCCGCCGCCGCATTTTGGGCCGTTCTCGCAGTCGCAGTTCCTGCGATTCTGACGCCGCCCAGGGCGATGGCTTCTTGCGACCCCAAGCAAGAGTGCTGCGCAGGTCGGCACACTGTGGCGCCGCGCTTAGTGCAGTTGACAGTGACTGCCGTGAACCGCCGCTTTCAGGAGGAAAGTTTCATCGCGCGCTCGATGCGAGCGTCTCGAATTTTGCCACTGATCCTCGCTGAATCCGGCGGAGACCCCACTTGTGTCACTGACACGGATAGCAACTCAGCAAAGAGGCCCTATGGGTGGGGAAGCCCTGGCGCCAATACCTACAAGTGGGAAACGACGGAAGTTGCCCGAGGACTCAATCGACCGAAGCCTCTGAAGTATAACCTCACCTCCAACTTCGGACTGATGCAGCAATCGGCCGACGTTCTGACGAGTGATTCTTCCGGTGGTACGCGGCGCATTTTCAATGAATACCGGGACTTGATCAAAAAAGACCCAGCCGCAGCGCTCGAGAAATGCGCTTCGCGAGATTTTTATTCAGTTCGAGTGAAACCCGAAGATTTCTTCGGGAGCGCTGCCACCTGCAAACTCGAAAGCACCGGAAAATGCTTCGGCAAGGTCGTGATGCTCTGTCCGGCTCTGAATGTAGAACTCGGCCTGCAAAAGCTGAAAACGCGCCCCGGTTACTTTCAAAACTATCGAAAGAAGCCCCTCTGCCAAGACTACCTGAAGAAGCTCTTCAAGAAAGTGGAAGCGGACCTGAGCGAGAATTCCTCGTCCAAAGGGTCCGTACCCCAACATTCCATTCAAAAACCCAAAGGCGCCCCGGGCGGGGCTAGCCAAGGCGATTGAGAGGGACGAGTTCTCGAACTCGAAAACCCGTCGGCGTGATCTCCCAGCGAACGTCCCAGCCCTTCAACTCAAAGCCGTGACGTGAGCCGATTGCCGCTTCACTCTCGGGTGGCTCGCGGCGCCTGAGCGAAGCAGGACGAGGATCGAGCTCGACCACCCCAACGATGAGGCGCTCCAATTCGGCACCGCCCCCAGGCATCGCGTCGAGCAAAGCGCGCACTTCTTCCGAGAATTCTACCGGCATGCGCGGAATCTCACCCGCAGCCCACCCCGAAGTCGCTTCGGGAAAACAATCGGCGTAAGGAACGTAAGGCTTCAGATCGATGACGGGTGTTCCGTCGATCACGTCGAGCCCCTCGACTTCGATTCGTGGTCCGCCTTTGGCTTTGGGATCGATCGAGAGAATCTTCAAAGCCGACATTCCGATCGGGTTCGGCCGATGCGGCGAGCGCGAAGCCAAAACTCCCACCCGCTTAGCGCCTCCCAAGCGAGGCGGTCGAATCGAAGGCTTCCAGTCGCGAGCGTCGTGCTCGTGGAAAATCCAAAGGGCCCAAAGGTGGCTGAAACTCTCCAGCCCCTTTAAGGCCTGAGCCAAGAAATCGTGGTCACGCAAGCGAATAAATCCGCGCGCGCCTTGAACCATTCCGGATTGCCGAGGAATTCCGAACTTCTCGTGGAAAGGCGATTCGAACCAACCAATGGGTTCAAGCGTCCAAGCCCCGGATAGGTCTCCCTCCACAGCAGGCCTTCCCGTAGGAACGCCCCGTGCGTGAACCTTTCCGGGCTTGGTTTGACGTCCTGCCACCTCAAGCCCCCTTTAACTACGGGGAAGCGCAGTGACACCAATGCTCAAGGACTCTCCGTCCAAGTCGATGGTCTCCACGTGCTTCCCTTGCGGGTTCGCTACAAGTGCGAATTTCCGAGTCAAGGTCTCTCGGCAGATCATCTCTTGATGGGCTTCAGCGGCCTCATGAAGAGCGCCCGCACAAGCCAGTTCCAGAGCAATCGTGTCGTCGAGTTGGAAGTCAGCCGCTTTCCGGGCCGCTTGAACCTTCCGCACGATTTCGCGCGCTAGGCCCTCTTTGACCTGTTCGTCAGTGACGGTCGGATCCATTTCGATCGACACAACTGAACCCACAGCCAGATCGGGGCGATTGCCTTTGGGGGCACGTACCACTTGCAAGTCTGAGAGCGTGATTTCTTCGCCTTCCACCTGAACCGATCCGCCTTGTTCCAGCTTCAAGAGGTCCGCTAGCCCAAGCTTCTGAATTCCAGCAGCCACGGCTTTCATCTTCGGACCCACGCGCTTACCCAGCACCGGGAAGTTGGGTTTTGCCGTGATCTGAACGAAATCGTCTTCATTGTGAGCGTAGATAATTTCGCGAACGTTCAATTCGTCCCGGAAATAAGGCTCAAACCGTTTTAGGTTCTCAAGCACCCGCTTTTCACGCTGAATGACGGTGAGCTTCTGGAGCGGAATCTTGGCGCGAACTTTGATTTTCTCGCGTTGATTCCGTCCCATCTGCACCAATGCGTCCATGGCGCGAACGGCTTCTTCTAGCTCCGGACGAATCAAAGCGGCATCGGAAACCGGGAACGTCTCCAAGTGCACCGATTCGCGGGCATCGGGAAGAACGCGGGCCAGGTTCTGATAAGTCGATTCGGCCAAGAAAGGAGCAAAGGGTGCCATGAGCTTCGATAGGCTCAAGAGCACTTCATAAAGCGTTTCATAAGCGTAACGCTTGTCTTCAGGCATTCCGTCGGCCCAGAAGTGCGAGCGATTGAAACGAATGTAAGTGTTCGTCAAATCGTCCACAAACTGCAGGAGCTGCGGAACCACGTTGTACAAGCGGTAAGCCGCCATTTCGGCTTCCGTATTGGCAATCAACGTATTCAGGCGCGACAAAATCCACTGATCGAGGAGGTTCGGCGACTG
>JACCDL011207557.1_pt1 | contig 17265 bp, 14 predicted proteins | sample 7441931 | NCBI WGS metagenome assembly JACCDL01 (sample SAMN15323437, study PRJNA562643) | freshwater metagenome | isolation source: river surface water | place: USA:Blue River Watershed | collected 2017-08-16 | reverse complement strand
TGATTTTTTCGGCATCCGAGTGTGCGACTTTCGCGTTGAGCGCAGCCCAGCGCTCACCTTCTCCGCCGACCACCCCATCGAGCGGCGGGAACAGATTGGCTCGCACTGCTTTCGGGATCGAATTGGGGATCTCGAAACCACCATGCGACAACGCAGCGACGCGACAGGCCGCAAGATCAGCTTCGATTGCCGCTAGGTTACGGGCCGCGCAAGTGACATGCAGTGAATACGCCTGCTCGGACAGAAAGCGCCGCCCGGCTTTGACAAGCGTTAAGCCCTCTTTGAGACCGCGCCACCAAGATGTCTCGCTGCGCACGACATTCAAAAGCACGTTCGCGTCTGACAGCAACCCTTCGGAGCGCAGGTTCTTGCGGGTGGTTTCTGGATCGAAGACGTACGCTTCCTCGGCTGCACCGCTACGCCCGATGGCTGACAGGGCTCTCGCTGCGGCCTCGATGTTATCGAAGACGAAGGAGGCATGCCCGGTTTCTTTGGGAGCTTCGATCAGGCGCAAAGTCGCACGTAACTTGACACCCAAGGAGCCCGAGTCGTGTAAAAAAAGTCCCGACAGATCAGGCCCACAGGTTCGGTAGAACGGCTTGCTGGCTGCGGCAAAGCCGGTTTGTCCGGTGCGCACGATCGACCCATCGGCCAAGGCCACATCGAGTCCCAGCACGGCATCGGCGCCCGTACCATAGCGCGCCGTTCCCAAGAACAACGCGCCGTTAGAGAGACCGCCACCGACTGTCGCTTGTGCACCCGAGAACGTCCCAAAGAATGGGAGACGCAGACCCCTCGGTTGCAACGCCTCATAAATACGCTTCCAAGTGACCCCCGCCTCAACGGTGATATACATATCACCCGCATTGATCTCGACGATGGCATCGAGTGCCGACGTATCGAGCATCACCGTACGTTCACGCACAGGCAGATAGCCACCCGTATAAGACATGCCGCCACCGCGGGCGACGATGTGATACCCCGCCAAGCTCAGTTCTGCGAGTGCGGCTGCACAACGCTCTGCCGTGCGCGGTCGAAGCAACGCACAGGCGGTGACGCCTCGTGAGTAAACGTCAGCTGAGCAGGCCTCGAGATTGGCCGGATCCTGAAAAATTTCAGTCGAATCCAAACTGTTTAGCGTTAGAGTCATATACGCAATCCTACTGATGTGGAACCTGCCCGCAGTCGGAACACTGGAACGAACCATCTGGAGGTCGACCCATGCCCTCGTATAAAACGATACTCGTTGCGATCAAGGATCTCGATGCCCGCACGATGCCGGCAGTGCGTAAAGCCGCGCAACTCGCCAAAGCGCAGGGGGCGACTCTCGAGTTATTCCACGCACTATCGGACACCATCCTGGTCGATGCGCTCGAAGCCAAGCGAATCAGCCTCAAAGACTTCGAGAACGAGCGACTCGCCGCAACGCTGAAGCGACTTGAAACGCTGGCCAAACGTCTGCGTAAACATGACATCGAAGTCACCTGCGCGGCCGAATGGGACCATCCGCCGGCTGAGGCAGTCGTTCGCCGCGCAATGCGCATCAAGGCTGACCTGATCGTTGCGGAGCGTCACGCGACGCGTCACATCGCCGGTTGGATGCTGGCGTATACCGACTGGGAGTTGTTACGAAACGCGCCCTGCGCGGTCTTACTCGTCAAAGTGCCCAAGCCCTACCATCGCCCCGTCATCCTGACTGCGATCGATCCCTTCCACACCCACGAAAAGCCGGCGCGTCTCGACGCGGCGCTGCTCGGTGCCAGTGGCACTGTTGCGGAGTCGCTCAAAGGTAAGTTGCACATCGTGCACTGTGTTCCGCCCTCGACGATGGTCGCGACAGGCTGGGCATCAGGCCCCATCGTCGTCGATGCGGGGCGCGGCACGAAAGCATTGACTCGCGCCCGACACGCGCTGGCAGCCGAAGTCGCCAAGCACCCGCTGCCCTCACACAAGCTCGCCATCCTAGAGGGTGCCGCTCGCGAAGCGATTCCGCACGCCGCGCGTCAAGCCAAGGCGTCCTTGGTGGTGATGGGTGCGGTGTCGCGCTCGGGCCTTAAGCGCCTGCTGATCGGCAACACCGCCGAGGCCATTCTCGATGCGCTGAGCTGCGACGTGCTCGTTATCAAGCCCGGTCGTTTTCAGAGTAAAGTCTCGCGCCGCAGCCGAGGCGCGCAATTGATCTCTTTGCCGAACGCAATGACCGGCTAATCGCCGGCAACTAGAACGCATTGAAACCCGTCAGCTCTCGGCCGACCGAGAGTTGATGGATCGTTTCCGTCCCCTCGTAGGTGATCACGCTCTCGAGGTTCAGCGCGTGTCGAATCGCTGCATGCTCCGTCGTGATACCCGCGCCGCCCAGTAGGTCGCGCGCCTCACGTGCCACATCGATCGCAGCACGGCAATTGTTCCACTTGGCGAGCGACACCTGAACGGGACTCAGAATGCCGCGATCCTTTCGGCGCGCGAGCTGCAGCGCCAGCGATTGTCCGGTGGCGATCTTTCGCGCCATCTCGGCGAGTCGAATTTGCACGGCCTGGGTTGCCGCGAGCGGTCGACCAAACAACACACGCTCGCGCGTGTAGTGCAAGGCTTCCGATAAGCAGGCCTGCGCGGCTCCGAGCACGCCCCACGCAATGCCAAAGCGCGCCTGCGTGAGACACGACAGCGGTGCCTTCAAGCCGACACTGCTACCTGGCAAGAGATTCGCCTCGGGCAGCACGACATCATCAAAGAACAGCGCGCCCGTCGCCGAAGCCCGTAGGGACATCTTGCGCTCGATTTCCTGTGTGCTGAAACCCTTCATGCCGCGCTCAACGAGAAAGCCTCGCACGCCTTCCTCGGTCAAAGCCCACACCACCGCCACATCGGCCAGTGGCGCGTTGGTGATCCACATCTTTGAACCGTTGAGTACCCAATCGCTGCCACGCTTTCGCGCGGTCGTGTTCATGTTGAGTGGATCGGATCCGCCGTGTGCCTCAGTCAACCCAAAGCAACCAATGGCCTCCCCTCGCGCCATCGCCGGTAACCAGCGCTCACGCTGCGCGTCGCTGCCGTAGGTGTAAATCGGATACATGCACAGGGAGGACTGCACCGAGACGAAACTTCGTAATGCGGAATCGCCCCGCTCCAGCTGCTGACAAATCAGCCCGTAACAAACGGCGTTGAGGCCGGCGCAGCCGTAACCCTCGATCGACGATCCCAAGAGCCCCAATCGCGCTAACGGCAAGACGAGATCGCGCGGGAAGTGGTGATCGGCAAAATGACGACCGATATCCGGCAACACTTCGGTATCGACGAAGCGCGCCACGGCGTCACGGACGAGACGTTCGTCCTCCTGCAGTTCATCTTCGATACCGGTCAGGTCGAGCGGATCGTGCGCCATCGTCTCCCCCGTCTGTAACGATTACTCACCCACGACTTTGCGCGACTGCAAATCCGCGATGCTCGCGGCGTCGAAGCCGAGACTGCTCAAAACCTCGGCAGCATGCTCGCCGGGCTTCGCAAGATCACCCCCTTGCGAGGGGCGCCGCCCGTTCATCTCGAGTGGCAGTATCGGCAGTCGCGTGGCGCGCCCATCGGGTAGCGTCGTCTCGCCGAGCCCACCGCTGGCAGCCAGATGGGGATCGTCAAACATTTCCTCGGGCTTGCCAATCGGCGCGAAGGGCAACCCGGTCTTTTCCAGAATAGGCACCAACTCGGCCTTCGTGTAACGCTTGAACAACTCGCGCACCTTGGGCAGCAACGCTTCTCGCTGCAGCACACGCTGGGAGTTCGTCTTCAAAGACTCATCTGCACCGAGTTCGGTCAGTGAAAATGCCTGACAGAATTTCTGCCACAAGCCGTCGCTGACAACACCCACGAAGACCTGTTCCTGGTCACGCGTTTCGAAAACATCGTAGATCGCCCACGCCGAGATACGAACCGGCATCGGCTTGGCAGGCTGTCCCGTGACAGCCATTTGTGCCATATGCTGGCCGACCAAATAGACCGTCGTTTCGAACAACGAACTACTGACTTTTTGACCTTGACCGGTCTTGTGACGCTGCTCGATCGCGGCAAGGACACCGATGACGCCGAACATACCGCCCGTGACGTCGATCACCGACGTACCGGCGCGCAGCGGTCGTCCCGGCGGACCCGTCATGTAAGCGAGCCCCCCCATCATCTGTGTGACCTCATCGAGCGCCGTACGATTCTCGTACGGTCCCGAGAGAAATCCCTTTTCCGAGCAGTAGATCAAGCGCGGATTTCGCGCGGCAAGCACCTCGTAAACCAGACCGAGTTTATACATCGCACCCGTGCGGCAGTTTTCGACGACAACATCGGCCGCGTCGCAAAGGCGACGCGCGATTTCCAATCCTTCCTGAGACTTGAGGTCAAGGCAGATGCTCTTCTTGTTACGGTTGTACATCGGGAAATAGCCCGCACCCGAGCCCAACAAATGACGCGTCGAGTCACCACCGATCGGCTCTACACGAACGACCTCGGCGCCGAGCTCCACCAAGATCGCCCCGACAGCGGGACCCATCACCATGTGGGTGAATTCGACGACTTTGATGCCGTGCAACGGCAAAGTGACAGGATCGGGCAGACTCATCAGCGAACTCCCGCGGCGCGCGGCGCCGCCTGAAACCCGAGCGGCAATCCCGCATCCGGAGTGAATCCATAAAGCTCATCGCTCGGCAGAGCTTCTTTGAGGATCCGTCTAACGTCGAGCAATTTGGGCAAGTCGATACCGGTTGACAGACCCATCGCCTCCAGCATGAAGACGAGATCTTCCGTGACGATGTTACCGGAGGCGCCTGGCGCGAACGGACAACCACCGAGACCACCTAAAGAACTATCGAAAGTGGTGATACCGACATCAAGACCCGCCAGTACATTCGCAAGACCAAGACCGCGTGTGTTGTGCAGATGTAAACCCGACAAGGCATGCTCACCGACGGCACTGCGCACGCGTTTGACCAAATCTTTGACTTGCGTCGGATTTGCGTAGCCTGTCGTATCCGACAAACCCACCTCATCACAACCCGCTTTCATCAGCGCTTCGGCTAAGGCCACCACCCGCTCGGGCGGGACGACACCTTCGATCGTGCAACCGAACGCGGTGGAGAGACCACCTTCAAACTTAGGCCTTCGATCGACGGGCAGCGATTTGATGAGATCGGCGATCTGTCGCGACTCTTCGATCATTTGCGCATGGGTGCGACGGACGTTTTTGAGACTATGCGTCTCCGAGGTCGATAACGGTATCGTGATCTTGTGGGCACCTGCCGCGATCGCCGCCTCAGCGCCCTTCAAGTTCGGCACGAGCACCGCAACGGTCAACCCTGGAATGGTTCGAGCAAAGGCCACGACCTCAGCCGTATCCGCAAGCTGCGGCAATAATTTCGCGGGCACGAAGCTTCCGACTTCGATTTCCGTCACACCGGCTGCCGCCTCGGCAGCAATCCAGGCTTTCTTGGCCTCAAGCGGCATGATATTGGAAATACTTTGTAGACCATCGCGCGGGCCTACCTCGCTGATCAGGATCATGCTCTCGCCTTCTCCACCGTCGAATAAATCCAAGGACGTTGCACTCGATCACGCGCCACGAAGGTGTCGATATCGGCACGATGCTTCAAGGTGAGATCGATTCCATCCAAGCCCTCGAGTAGCATCTCGCGCGCTTCGCTCTCAAGCTCGAAACGATACATTGATGAATCGGCACGCACCTCCTGTGCGACGAGATCCACCTCGAGCAGTCGCCCTGCGGGATCGACCGAGACGAACTCCGCCAGCGCGGCGATCTGCGCTGCGCTCAGCGTCACCGGCACAATGCCGTTACGAATGCAATTTCCGCGGAAGATAGGCGAGAAGGACGGCGCGATCACCACTCGTATACCGTACTCGTGCAATGCCCATACCGCATGCTCTCGACTCGAACCGCAGCCGAAATTCTCACCACCGAGTAAAATCTTTGTTCCTGCATAGCCGGCCTGATTGAGCACGAAGTCGGGGTTCGGATCACGCCCGCCGATCGTGGTGTAGCGCCAGCCAGCAAAGAGACCCTCGGCAAGACCGGTTTTCGACACGGATTTCATTTCGCGCGAGGGAATGATGGCGTCGGTGTCGACATTGGCTCGCAAGATCGGCGCCGCTACCGCGCGCAAGGAACGGAACGGCTCCATTCAACTCACCTCACTCATCAAGCGACGAAAGTCGATCAGGTGCCCAGCGATCGCACTCGCCGCGACCGTCTCGGGGCTCGCAATATGCGTACGCGTTTCGGGACCCTGTCGGCTTTCAAAATTACGATTGGTCGAAGACACCACGCGCTCCTGCTTACCAAAGCTCTCGCCACCGGCAAAAAAGCACATCGAGCAGCCCGACTCGCGCCACTCGAATCCCGCGTCCAGAAACACTTGGTGCAAGCCTTCGGCCTCAGCTGCACGCTTGACCGACATGGATCCGGGCACACAGATGGCGCGGACACCGGCTGCCACTTTGTGGCCGCGTAAAATCGCCGCGGCCCGACGCAAATCGCTCAAACGACTGTTGGTACAAGAGCCAATGAAGGCAGCATCGATCTTGAGCGACTCAAGCGGCGTGCCCGGCGTCAGACCCATATAGTGCAACGCTCGATCGTACGCCTCAGCGGTCGTACCACTCGTGACGAAATCGGGCACGCTAGCGCGAATCGGTACCGCGTGCTGCGGACTCGTACCCCAAGTGACCATCGGCGAGAGCGTCGACACGTCGATGACGATTTCTTTGTCGAACACGGCGCCCTCATCGGTACGTAGCGCTCGCCAAGCGGCGAGAGCCTGATCCCACGCGGCGCCAGACGGTGCATGGGGGCGTCCGCGCAGATACTCGAAGGTCTTCTCGTCCGGTGCGATAAAACCCGTCACCGCAGAGAACTCGGTCGCCATGTTGCAGAGCGTGAGGCGAGCTTCGATTTCGAGCGCTTCGACGGCCGATCCCGCGTATTCGACGGCGTAGCCGTTGCCGCCGACCGAGCCATGCGCCGCAATGAGCGCGAGCGTCATGTCTTTGGCCGTAACACCCGTTGGAAGCTCACCCTCAAAACGCACCCGCATCGTCTTCGGACGCTTTACGCGTAGCGTGCCGGTCGCCAAGGCATGCTCGGCCTCGGTGGAACCAATGCCCCAGGCAAATGCGCCCATAGCCCCCTGCGTACAGGTGTGACTGTCGGGACAGACCACGGTCGCGCCGGGCAGCACGATCCCAAGCTCGGGGGAAATCACATGCACGATGCCCTGTAGCGGATCACGCACGTCGAAGAGGTGAATCCCCGCTGCCTTCGCCGCCTCACGCGTCTCGACGATGAAGGCAGTGCCACCCGGCATCCGGGTTTGATCGCCACGGCCCGCGGTGGTGTCGACGATGTGATCCATCGTGCAGAACACGCGTGAGGGGTCGAGCACGGCCCGCCCGCTGTCGCGCAAGCTCTTGAGCGCCACGGAGCCCGTACGCTCGTGGAGGAAAATACGATCGATGGCCAGCAGCGCCACACCCTCGCCAAGCTCGCGGACGAGGTGGGAGGACCATAGTTTGTCGAACAGCGTTCGTGGGTGAGTGGAGTCGGTCATGTCAACCGGGAATTATGCCCCGATGTGGCGCCGTTAGGACCTCGACAAGCGCCGCACTCACCCTCTAGCGGCCACTTCAGGACTGCACTACAGTTGGGTCATCCTTCGTTGCACTCATCGAGGCGCTTGCACCATGCGACTGCTGCGTTCTGCCCCCTGGTTGGCCACCCTCTTCTGCTTGCTCGCTGCCACGGCGACCCGCGCCGCGTTACCACCAGTTGAGTCGTTTGGTACCACGCCGATTATCGATAACGTGACCTTGTCGCTTGATGGCCGCTTTATCGCTTCGTCGTATGCGGGCGACAAGGTGTCGATCGTGATCCTCGATCGCAATACCAAGAAATTGACCCAGCGCGTCGATTTCGATCAGAACCTGAAGCTGCGCGGCATGAACTTCGTGAACGACCACGTGCTCATCGCCCAGTTTTCGATCACCTATACCCAACGTGGCAGCACCGAAGACAAAGCCGAGATCGGGGCCGTCTTCGCCATTGACGTTCGCGACGGTTCGTCTCGCCAACTGCTCGAGGCCAAGACCAACAGCCGCATTTACCCCTCGAGCGGCGGGTTCCTCTCGCGCAAGGGCGCTGCACCCGACGAAATTTTGATGAGCGCGCTGCTCCTCGAGAACGCCTCGGCGGGCTCTTCGCCCGATGAAGCCTCCAACAGCGTGCTGAGTGTGAACCCGCTCACGGGCAAGTGGCGCGTGATCGAGAAAGGCAGTCGCACCACCAACGGTTGGCTGATTGATACCGAGGGCCGGATCGTCGGCCGAACGGAGTTCAATCGAAAGGAACAGCGCCGCACCATTCGTATCAAGGATGGCGATGACTATCGCATCATCTACGAACATACCGACCCTGACTTCGGCACCATTGGCCTCTCGGCAGATGGCCAGTCGGTCCTCGCCCTGGGCGCGCGTGGCGGCGATCGCATTCGGCTCTGGAGCATCCCTTTCTCAGGCGGGGGTCCGCAGCCGCTCTATCAAGACCCGGAATACGATGTTGAAGGGGTCGTCCGAGACATCTACGACCGTCGTCTGCTCGGTGTCAGCGTCGGTGGCTTGGAGCAGCGCGTGCACTGGCTGGATTCGGCCGCGGAAGCGCGCGTCAAAGCGCTCGAAGCCTCGCTACCGGGTCGTCGCATTCAGATTGCAGGCTACACGCGCGACCAAAAGCTGGTGCTCGCCTATGCGGTCAGCCGCAATAACCCTGGGGTTTATTACCTCATCGACTTCAGCACCAATCGCGCCGAGGTGGTGGGTCAGGAATATCCGCAGCTCGCCAAAGTCGCACTTGGCAAGGTAAGCAACATCACCTACCCGGCTCGTGATGGCTACAAGGTTCCGGCTTATCTGACGCTACCGGCAGGGAAAGATCAGTCGGCCAAAGATTTACCCTTGGTCGTACTGCCTCACGGTGGACCGCGCGCGCGTGACTCGGGCGTCGGTTTCGACTGGTGGTCGCAGTTCGTCGCCTCGCGCGGCTACGCCGTCCTTCAACCGCAGTTCCGCGGATCGACGGGTTTTGGTCAGAAGCACGAGCTGGCCGGTTATCGTCAATGGGGCCAGCTGATGCAACACGACGTCACCGACGGCGTTAAGTACTTGATCGAATCGGGGATGGTTAACCCGGATCGCGTCTGCATCGTTGGCGCAAGCTATGGCGGTTACGCGGCTCTTGCGGGGGCGGCGTTTACACCCGACCTCTATCGCTGCTCTGTGAGCGTCGCTGGCGTATCCGATCTCGTCGAGATGCTGCGTTGGGTGGAGGATCGCGGTGGTATCGAAGATCCTGCGGTCCGCTTCTGGCGTCGACACATCGGCAAGACGAGCGATCCGGATGTCGCCGCATTCTCACCCGCCCGTGCCGCTGACAAAGTCACCGCCACCGTCATGATGATGCATGGCGTCGACGATACCGTCGTACCCTACGTTCAGACCGAGTACATGGAAACGGCCATGCGTCGCGCGAAGACGCCGCATGAAGTCGTCAAGCTGAAATCGGAAGATCACTGGCTGTCACGCAGCCCGAGTCGCATCGAGATGCTCTCGCAGCTCGATCGCTTCCTCGATCAACACATCGGCAGCCAGTACAAGGTGTCGGTGGAAGAACAGGTCGCGCAGAACTAAGGGGTACGGTTCGAATTGGTCGGGACGCCGAGATTTGAACTCGGGACCCCTTGCACCCCATGCAAGTGCGCTACCAGGCTGCGCCACGTCCCGACCGAACCGAAAGTGATGATACCCCGCCGCTAACGGCGCGGCGAGTGAATCAGCGCCGCAACAGGCGCAGGATGTCCTCAAGCTCCATCCGCATCTGACGGACGATCTGCTGACTCTGTGTGACGTCGCTGCGGGCCTCTTCACCCTGCAACTTGTTGCGTGCACCGCCGATCGTGAAGCCCTCTTCGTACAGCAGGCCGCGAATCTGGCGAATCACGATGACGTCTTGTCGCTGATAGTAGCGACGATTGCCGCGTCGCTTAACGGGTTTCAGCTGCGGGAACTCTTGCTCCCAATAGCGCAACACGTGCGGCTTCACCCCGCACAGTTCCGCCACCTCACCGATGGCGAAATATCGTTTGCCAGGGATCGCTGGCAGTTCGTCGTTATTCTTGGCTTCCAACATACGCTTCGACTCGCGCCTTCAACTTCTGCCCGGGACGGAAGGTCACCACGCGACGCGCGCTGATGGGGATTTCTTCACCCGTCTTGGGGTTGCGCCCGGGGCGCTGGTTTTTATCACGCAGGTCGAAGTTACCGAAACCGGAGAGCTTGACCTGTGCACCCGTGGAGAGGGCTGTACGCAGCTCTTCGAAGAACAGATCAACGAGTTCGCGTGCTTCGCGCTTGTTGAGACCGAGCTGATCGAACAGCGCTTCGGCCATTTCTGCTTTGGTCAATGCCATGTTGTTGTTCTGTTCTGCCCGATCGAAACTTCGTGCCGACGACTCACTCACGGAAAGTCGCCTGCAACCCCGCCACTAGAGACTCCTTGACCGACTCGATCAATCGGTCCGTGTCTTCGTCCGTGAGGGTGCGACCTTTGTCCTGCAAAATCAAGCCTAAAGCGATGCTTTTTCGTCCTTCTTCGATTCCAGGGCCGCGATAAATGTCGAACAGGACAACTTCGCGCAAAGCACTTGACGCGGCGCTCAATACGCGTCCTCGGATTTCCGAATAGCCTACGGACTCATCGACGATGAAGGCCAAATCGCGCCGCACCTGCGGATAGCGTGACGGCTCTTCGAATGTCTGACGCGTCGGCGCCAAGGCGAACGCGACATCGAGTTCGAACAAGATCGGCGCCGAGACGAACTCCAAGCGACGTACCTGTTCGGGGTGCAGCTCACCGAGCCAACCGATACAGCGGTCGCCACGCAGGATTCGCGCACTGCGGCCCGGATGCAGGCACGGCAAGGACGCCCGCTCGAAGCGAATCGCATCCGCGGGAGCAGCCAGAGACAGCAAGGCCTCAACGTCCGCGCGAACGTCGAAATAGTCGACGAGGTCGCGACCCCCACCCCACTGTTCGGGCCAACGTGAGCCCATCGCCAGTCCTGCGATGCGATCACACTCCGCGGCCCCAACCGGAAACACCACGCCATGCTCCATGAGCCGCAGACGCGACTGCTGCCGGCGCTGATTTTCGAGCGCGGCCTTGATGAGACCGGGCCAAAGCGAGACGCGCATGACCGCGAGGTCGCTCGAGATGGGGTTGGACAAGGCGTGACTCGGCACATCCGGAAATAGCGCCGCCTGAAAGCCGGGCTCGACAAAGGCAAAGTGAATGCCCTCGTGATAACCACGGGCAGCGAGGGTATCGAGTAGTCGTTGTTCCGTGGCCGCCTCGGCCGCGAGAGGCTTGATGAACTGATCGACCCGCGCGGGTGTCGTTGGAATCTGCTCGAAGCCCACGAGCCTTGCGATCTCCTCGATGAGATCGCGCTCGATCGCCACATCAAAGCGATGTGATGGCACCGCAAAAGTCAGGGTTTCGCCACTCGCCTCTTGATGCTCGATTCCAAGACGCTGCAGTAGTGCCGTCGTTTCATCGGCTGTAACGGCGAGCCCGAGCAGACGTTCGATCTGGGGTACTCGCAACGCCACCGGCGAGTTGCGCCTCAAATGCGCCACATCTTCCACCGTCACGACGGGACCGGCGTGACCACCGGCGACCGATTGCAGCAAGCGTGTCGCACGTTCGATGGCTAGCGCGCCCACCTCGGGATCGACACCGCGCTCGAAACGCTGACTCGCATCGGTTGTGAGTCCGAAACGGCGCCCACGACCCGCGATCGCCGACGGTGCGAACCACGCCACCTCAAAGAGCACGCGACGGGTCTCGGCGGAGACGGCCGTTCTCGCGCCGCCCATCACACCCGCAAGTGCAACCGGGCCGGCATCATCGGCAATGACCAACATGTCGGGCTGTAGCTCGACGGTGCGTCCGTCAAGCAACTCACAGGTTTCGCCCGCCATCGCCAGACGCGCCGCGAGACCACCCTGAACTTTGTCGAGATCGTAGGCATGCATCGGCTGACCGAGCTCTTGCACGATGTAGTTCGTGATGTCGACGACGGGGCTGATGCTGCGTACGCCGGCGCGGCGCAAGCGCTCGCGCAACCACACGGGCGACGCACGACGGTTATCGACTTCAACCATGATGCGCGCGTGAAAGCGCGGACACGCAGCCGGTGCCCCGAGCGCAATGCGCGGTCGCTCGGCGATCGAGGGTGAAACGGATGACGTATCCGGCAGTGTCAGGGGCTTGCGGGTGAGCGCAGCGACTTCGCGCGCGATGCCGCGCAGCGACATGGCATCACCTCGATTCGGCGTGACGGCAAGCTCCAGCACCGTGTCGTCAAGTCCGAGATAGTCCCGCAACGTCGTTCCGAGCGGCGCATCAGCCGGTAGTTCGATGATGCCCTCCGACGCGTCGCTCAAGCCCAATTCTTTGGCCGAGCACAACATGCCGGCCGACTCGACGCCACGCAACTTCGCGGCCTTGATTTTGAGATCGCCGGGGAGCTGCGCGCCCACCATCGCAAGGGCCGTCTTCAAACCAGCCCGCGCATTCGCTGCACCACAAACGATCTGCAGCGGCGCCGATGCGGCGCCGACGCTCACTTCACAGACATGCAGCTTGTCAGCCTGCGGGTGGGGAGTCGCTCTGAGGATTTCGGCAACGAGCACGCCCTCGAAAGCCGGCGCTGCCGCGTGTATACCTTCGAGCTCGAATCCCGCCATGGTGAGCGCGTGCCCGAGCGCCTTTGGCTCGAGACCGTGATTCACCCACTCGTGCAACCACTGCAGTGAAATCTTCATGCGGCACCGAACTGGCGCAAGAAGCGCAAATCACTTTCGAAAAACAAACGCAGGTCATTGACGCCGTCGCGCAACATCGCCAGACGTTCGATACCCATGCCGAAGGCATAACCCGTCCAACGCTCGGCATCGACACCCGCAGCCTTGAACACATTCGGATGCACCATGCCGCAACCACCCACCTCCAGCCAGCCGGTGTGCTTGCAGACGCGACAACCTTCGCCGTTACAGAAGACACACGACATGTCGACTTCGGCAGAGGGTTCGGTGAACGGGAAATAGGAGGGACGCAAGCGAGTACGCAGATCGCGCTCGAAGTACGCCTGCAGAAATCCTTGTAGCGTCGCCTTTAAATTCGCGAAGCTGACATTTTCATTGACGACGAGACCCTCGACCTGATGAAACATCGGCGAGTGCGTCATGTCGTAGTCGCATCGATAGACTCGCCCCGGCATGATCATCGCCAAAGGCAAACGACCTTTGCGTAACTCGCGAATCTGTACCGGTGAGGTGTGAGTTCGCAGCAGACGACCGTCCGGAAAATAGAACGTGTCGTGCATCGCACGAGCCGGATGATCGGCTGGGATGTTCAAAGCTTCGAAGTTGTGAAAGTCGTCCTCGATTTCGGGACCGGTGGCGATCTCAAAGCCGGACTGACGGAAAATCGTTTCGATGCGCAGGCGCGCGCGAGTGACCGGATGGAGACCGCCCCGCTCTTCGCCACGGCCCGTAGCCGTCACATCGATCCGTCCCGCAGCGAGCTGCGCCTCTACGGCGGCCGCGCTCAACTGAGCTTCGGCGGCCTCAATGGCGGCCTGAACGACCTGCTTGGCCTCATTGATCTTGGCGCCCGCCGCGGGCCGATCTGCCGCTGGCAAGGCACCCAAAGATTTCAGCTGCTCCGTCAGGAGGCCTTTTTTGCCCAACCAACGCACGCGCACCTCGTCGAGCGCGGCGAGCGTCGAGCTCGCCGCGACTTCGTCGAGGGCTTGTTGCGTGAGGGTCGCGAGATCGCTCACGACCGATCCTTACGGAGTGCCGAGCGCTGCCTTGACCTTGGTCACCAAGGCGCCGAAAGCCTCCGCATCGTGCACCGCGATATCCGCGAGCATCTTGCGATCGATTTCGATGTTGGCGAGCTTGAGGCCGTTGATCATGCGGCTGTAGGACAACCCGAACTGACGGGCCGCCGCATTGATACGCTGGATCCAAAGAGCACGGAAATCACGCTTCTTCAGACGACGACCTTCATAGGCGTATTGACCCGCTTTGATGACCGCCTGCTTGGCAGCGCGAAAAACCTTGCGACGGGCGTTGTAGTAGCCCTTCGCTTTACCCAACACTTTCTTGTGGCGGCGACCCGCGGTCACGCCACGTTTGACTCTTGCCATGTTCGATTACCTCGGTAGCGAATTCTTAGAGATGCGGGAGCAACTGGTCGAGACGACCGACATCACTCTCGTGCACCAGACTCGAGCCGCCCGAGCGCAGTTGGCGCTTGGTCTTACGCGGCTTGTGGCCGAGGTTATGGCGACGGCCGGCGGAGTAGGACTTGTATCCCTTCGCCGTTTTGCGAAAACGCTTCGCAGCCGCCCGGTTGGTTTTCAACTTGGGCATTTCAGACTCCTTTCAGTTTTTAGCTACGCTCACAGAACCCTGACGGGCCCGCTCGCGGGCGGATGAACCGGCCTTGCGGCTAGTGCATCACTTCTTTTTCGGCGCAAGCACCATGACCATTTGTCGCCCTTCCATCAGCGGATTCTGCTCGACCGACGCCGTTGCAGCGAGGTCGGTAGAAAGCCGATCGAGAAGACGACGCCCGATCTCTTGATGCGCCATTTCTCGGCCACGGAAACGCAAGGTCACCTTGGCCTTATCTCCCTCGGTCAGGAATCGGATCAAATTACGCAGTTTGACCTGGTAATCCGCCTCTTCCGTACCGGGGCGAAACTTCACTTCCTTAACTTGCTGTTGCTTCTGCTTCTTCTGCGCGGACTGGGTTTTCTTCTTCTGCTCGAAGAGGAACTTGCCGAAGTCCATGATGCGCACCACCGGCGGCTCGGCCATCGGCGACACTTCGACGAGGTCTAGCTCACTAGTTTGAGCCAGTTGCAAAGCCTCGAAGCGGGTCATGATTCCAGCCTGCGACCCATCGGCCGCGATCACGCGCACTTGCGGCGCCGTGATGTCCTCATTGCGCCGGATGCGCTTATTTGCAGTCGAGATACGTCAATCCTCCAAAACTCGGCGCCCGCGGCTCTCAAGCTCAGAGCGCAGGCGCTCGACGAAAGTCTGCGCTGACATCTGACCCAGATCCTTGCCGCTGCGGGTACGCACGGACAGAAGCTCCGCTGCTACTTCCTTGTCGCCTGCCACCAATAGGTACGGCACGCGCTGCAGCGTGTGTTCGCGAATCTTAAAGCCGATCTTTTCGTTGCGCAAGTCGGTTTCAACCCGAAGCCCCTGATTTTTAAGGAAATCGGCAACCTTGCGTACGTAATCGTCCTGGCGATCCGTGATATTCATCACGACCACCTGCACGGGCGAGAGCCAAGTCGGCAGCTTGCCGGCGTGATGTTCGATCAAAATGCCGAGGAAACGCTCGAGCGACCCGAAGATCGCGCGGTGCAGCATGACCGGCGTTTGTTTCTGGCTGTGTTCGTCGATGTAGTGGGCACCCAGCCGTCCCGGCAGGTTGAGATCGACCTGCAGCGTGCCGCACTGCCAATCGCGGCCGATCGCATCACGCAGCACGAACTCGAGCTTCGGGCCGTAGAAAGCGCCCTCACCCGGGTTCAGGGTGTATTCAATACCCGCCACACGAGCCGCCTCTTTCAGGGCTGCCTCGGCCTTGTCCCAGATGTCATCCGAACCGACGCGCTTCTCGGGACGATCCGAGAACTTGATGCGCACGTCGTCGAAACCGAAGTCGCGATAGATATCGAGGATCAGCTGCGTCACGGCAACCGACTCGGCCGTGATCTGATCAGGGCTCACGAAGATATGGGCGTCGTCTTGCGTAAAGGCACGCACCCGCATCAGGCCGTGCAAGGCGCCCGACGGCTCGTAGCGATGTACCTTGCCAAACTCGGCAAAGCGGATCGGCAAATCGCGATAGCTGCGCAAGCCTTGCCGGAAAATCTGCACGTGCCCCGGGCAGTTCATCGGCTTGATGGCGTAGACGCGCTCATCGGGCGTCTGCGTCGTGAACATGTTCTCGCCGAACTTCTCCCAGTGACCGGAAGCCTCCCAAAGGCTTCGGTCCATCAGTTCCGGACCGTTAACCTCTTGAAAGCCCGCCTCGCGCTGCTTATCGCGCATGTAGGAAATGAGGTTCTGAAACACCGTCCAGCCCTTCGGATGCCAAAACACGGCACCGGGCGCCTCTTCCTGCATGTGGAAGAAATCCAGCTCACGGCCGATACGACGATGGTCGCGCTTCTCCGCTTCTTCCAGTCGATGTAGATAATCTTTGAGGTCTTTTTCCTGCGTCCACGCAGTTCCGTAGATGCGCTGCAGCATCTCGTTGCGCGAATCACCGCGCCAATACGCGCCAGCCACCTTCATCAACTTGAATACTTTGAGTTTGCCCGTCGTCGGGACGTGCGGGCCGCGACAGAGGTCAACCCACTCGCCCTGCCCGTAGAGACTGATGGGCTCGTTCGACGGGATGCTCGCGATGATCTCGGCCTTGTAGTGCTCGCCCAGATTCTTAAAGAACGACACCGCATCATCGCGCGGCATTTCGCGGCGACTGACCGGCAGATTGGCGTTCGAGAGCTCCAGCATCTTCGCTTCGATCGCCGCGAGATCCTCCGGCGTGAAGGGACGCTTGTACGAGAAGTCGTAATAGAACCCGTCTTCGATGACCGGCCCGATCGTCACCTGTGCATCGGGGAAGAGCGACTGAACCGCCTGCGCGAGCAAGTGCGCCGTCGAGTGACGGATGATCTCGAGCGCATCGGGGTGTTTGTCGGTGACGATCTCGAGCTTGCTATCCGCAACGATCGAGAACGACGTATCGACGAGCTTGCCGCCCACCTTCCCGGCCAGCGCGGCCTTGGCGAGCCCACTGCCGATGCTGGCAGCGACCTCCGCTACCGTCACCGGATTGTCGAAGGTTCTCTGGCTCCCATCGGGCAGCGTGATCACGGGCATCTTCGCCGGGCTCCGTTACGAAAAGGGCGCTTCCGCATAGCGAAAACGCCCAATCATGAATTGGTAGGCGCGAGTGGGATCGAACCACCGACCACCACCATGTCAAGGTGGTGCTCTACCACTGAGCTACGCGCCTGCGGAAAGGTCGCGAAAGATACCCTAGGCACCGATCAGCGGCAACCG
>JACCDL010108929.1_pt1 | contig 17270 bp, 15 predicted proteins | sample 7441931 | NCBI WGS metagenome assembly JACCDL01 (sample SAMN15323437, study PRJNA562643) | freshwater metagenome | isolation source: river surface water | place: USA:Blue River Watershed | collected 2017-08-16 | reverse complement strand
TGGCGGAGCCATCTAGGAAATCGAAGCAATAGACTTCACTCGTGACCGTACAAACCGTGATCCTCCTCGCCGCTGGTGAAGGCACACGTATGAAGTCGGCAACTCCCAAGGTTCTTCACAGCGTCGCAGGTCGTTCGCTTCTCGGACATGTTGTTCACGCGGTATCTCAACTCAATCCCAGCGAACTCCGCATCGTCGTGGGTTCAGGTCGCGAAGCGGTTGAAGCACACATCGCGCAGATCGCTCCACACGCAACTACAGTCTTTCAGGAACAACGCAACGGTACTGGCCATGCAGCCCAGTTAGCGCTCGCGGGAAGCGCGCCACAAGGAACGGTTTTAATTCTTGCTGGCGATACACCAATGCTTACAGGTGATTCATTGGCACAGTTTGTAGCCGCCCATGCTGCTGGAAAATTTGCAGCTTCGGTATTAACGGCAGAGCACCCAGAGCCAACAGGATATGGCCGAATAATTCGTGATGGCAGCGATGAACTACTTCGCATCGTCGAAGAAAAAGATGCAAGCGATGATGAAAAGTTTATTTTCGAAATTAATAGCGGCGTATATGCATTTGATGGCGAAAAACTGGCTGCTTCAATCGGCAAGTTAACTAACGCTAATGCCCAAGGCGAGCTGTATTTAACAGATGTTATTGGAATCCTGAAATCTGCTGGCGAATCTGTTGCAGCGATAATGATTGATGATTTCACCGAGACACTTGGTGTCAACGACCGTGTTCAGCTAGCTGAAAGTGCAGCGATGCTTCGCGATCGAATTAATGAGAATTGGATGCGTGCGGGTGTAACGATTATCGATCCGACAACCACATGGATAGATTCAACAGTAGAGATTTCTCATGATGTAACCATTCATCCAGGCACTGCGCTATTTGGCTCAACAAAAATAGCAACGGGTGCTGTTATTGGCCCCCGCACAACTCTGTCAGATTGTGTTGTTAAAGCCGGTGCATCTGTCTTGGAATCGATTGCTACACAGACGGTTATTGGTGAAGGTGCAACAGTTGGTCCATTCACATACCTGCGAGCTGGAACCCAATTGGGTGATGCATCAAAGGCTGGCGCATTTGTAGAAATGAAGAATGCAACAGTTGGAACTGGTTCAAAAGTTCCGCATCTTTCATATGTTGGCGATGCGACAATCGGAGAAGGCAGCAATATTGGCGCAGCAACAATCTTTGTAAATTACGATGGCGTAGAAAAGCACCACACAACAGTGGGTGATCATGTTCGTATCGGTAGCGACACGATGCTTGTAGCCCCTGTAACTATCGGAGATGGCGCATATACAGCTGCAGGTTCGGTAATTACTGAGGATGTTCCGGCTGGCGCGATTGGTATTGGCCGAGCATTGCAGAAAAATGTAATAGGTTGGGTCCTGCGTAAGCGCCCCGGCAGTAAATCAGCACAAGCAGCAGAGAGGCCGAACACATGAGCGAGATCCGTTTATCTTCTGAAAAGAGATTGCGCCTATTTGCAGGCCGCGGATTTCCTGAGCTAGCCGAAGAGGTTGCAACAGAGCTTGGCATTCCTCTTACTCCAACATCTGCGTATGACTTTGCTAATGGCGAAATCTTTGTCCGCTTTGAAGAGTCAGTTCGCGGTTGCGATGCATTCGTAATTCAGAGTCACACAAACCCAGTCAATAAGCAGATCATGGAACAACTGATCATGGTCGACGCATTGAAGCGCGCATCTGCAAAGCGCATTACGGTTGTTACGCCTTTCTATGGTTACGCGCGTCAAGATAAGAAGAGTCGAGGTCGCGAGCCAATTACTGCACGCTTAATGGCAGATCTTTTCAAGACCGCTGGTGCAGACCGCTTGATGGCCGTTGATCTTCACACCTCACAAATTCAAGGTTTCTTTGATGGTCCGGTTGATCATCTCTTCGCACTTCCAATGCTGGCCAATTACGTCGGCAGCAAGGTTGATCGCACTCGTTTAACAATCGTCTCACCAGACTCAGGTCGCGTGCGTGTTGCAGAGCGTTGGTCTGATCTCTTGGGTGGTTGCCCAATTGCATTTATCCATAAGACCCGTGATCCACGTATTCCAAATGAATCTGTAACAGGTCGCGTTGTCGGAGATGTTGTCGGTCAAACTTGTGTAGTTATCGATGACATGATTGATACAGCTGGCACAATTACAAAGGCGGTAGATGCTTTATTTGAAGCCGGCGCTGCTGATGTGATCATCGCTGCAACTCATGCAGTATTTAGCGGTCCGGCAGTTGATCGTCTGAAAAACTGCCGCGCATCTGAGGTTGTCATTACAAATACCCTTCCTATCTCTGAGGATCAAAAGTTCGACAATTTAACCGTCCTCTCAATCGCTCCTCTTCTAGGTCGCGCAATTCGCGAGGTCTTTGAGGATGGATCGGTCACAAGTCTCTTCGACGGTCACTCCTAAGCGGGGATTTGGAGCTTTCGCCCCTACCCACATAAACTTCAACCATTCTGGCGAGGGTTTCAATCGGAACCGTTATCGACGGCAAGGTGTCTAACTCCTGTCAGATCTAATCGACAGGAGTTTTTTCATGGCAGAAGTAAAGATCGTCGGTACGACTCGTACTGAATTTGGTAAGGGCGCATCACGTCGTGCACGTCGCGATGGTTTAGTTCCTGCAGTTATCTATGGTCACGGTGAGAAGCCTCTTCACATCACCCTTAACGCAAAAGAGATCGGCGTTGCGCTTAAGCAGTCAAACGTTCTTCTCGACATCACAATTGATGGCAAGAGCGAGCTAACACTTCCAAAGGTGATCGTTCGCGATCCTCTCAAGCAGATCCTTGAGCACATCGACCTAGTTCTAGTCCGTCGCGGCGAGAAGGTTGTTGTTTCAGTTCCTGTTCACACTGTTGGTGAGCACGATCGTGACGGAATCCTTGAGCATGTTAACAACACAATCGAAGTTCGCGTAGATGCATCATCTATCCCTAACTTCCTTGAGCTCGACATTCAGGGCCTTGCATCAGGTACCTCAAAGTAAGCAGCCGATGTAAAGCTTCCAGCAGGTGTTGAACTTGATTCAGATCCAAAGATGATCGTTGTTCACTTGTCAGAGAAGTCACCAGCTTCAGCTGAAGAAACAGCAGCACCAGCAGCAGATGCAACAGCAACTGCTCCAGCAGCTGAATAAGCAATAGAAAGTAAGGCTTAGCCCTTAGGGTTTGTTGTTATGACGTGGTTGGTAGTGGGACTGGGAAATCCAGGAGATCAATACGCTGCCACCCGTCATAACATCGGCCAGATGGTGATCGATGAACTCGCTCGACGCCATTCAGTAAAGTTTTCTTCACACAAATCCCGTACAGATATCGCAGCCTTCAAGCTAGGTGTAGGTATTGATGCGCACTCTGTCATTATCGGTAAATCAAAAAGCTACATGAATGAAACCGGTGGACCGGTAAAAGCTCTAGCTAATTTCTATTCTGTAGAACCCGAAAAGATTATTGCCTTACATGATGAATTAGATATTCCATTTGCAGCGATCAGAACAAAGCTTGCAGGCGGAGACAACGGACATAACGGCTTGAAATCAATGACTTCAAGCTTTGGAACTGCTAATTACTATCGAATTCGATTAGGTATCGGTCGTCCCATGGGTCAACAAGATCCTGCAGATTTTGTCTTGAAAGCTTTTTCAAAGGTTGAACAAAAGGATTTAGCAGAGTTTGTTGATCGTGGAGCCGATGTAGTCGAGTCGCTAATTTCCAAGGGTCTTGAAGCCACTCAATCAGCATTCAACAGTTGATCAACCAGTATTGCGAAGTCCCGCTGCAACGCCATTGATTGTCAACAATAATGCTCGGCGCAAAACTGGATCTGCAGATTCGCCGGCATCACGAACACGCTTCAACAAATTGACTTGCAATAGGTGAATTGGTGAAAGGTATGCATCGCGTACCTGCAATGTTCGAGCCAAAATCTCTTGATCACCCAACAAGCTTGTCTTTTGAGTTAGTGTCAGAATTTCAGAGACAGTTAAATCAAACTCAGCTTGAATCTCATCAAGGAAGTGATGCAGCTCTTTTGGCACTAAAGTTTCGACATAACGCTTTGCAAGAGCCAAATCAGTCTTTGCTAAAGTCATTTCAACATTGCTAATGAAGGTTGTGAAGAAGTGCCAATCCTTGAGCATCTGCGCCAGCAAAGCCGAATGTCCAGCTTCGCGTGCTGCCTTCAAACCAGAGCCAACGCCAAACCACCCAGGCACGATCTGTCGTGATTGGGTCCAGCCAAATACCCACGGAATCGCACGCAAAGAATCAAGGCCACCTGCAGCGTCAGGACGACGTGATGGACGTGAACCCAAGAAGAGGTCGCCTAGCTGTTCAACTGGTGTTGATGAATAAAAGTACGCTGGCAGATCTGGCTGTTGAATTAACGCTCGGTAGCGCTTGAATGAAGAGTCGCTGACTAACTGCATGCAATCGCCCCAAGCAGCTAGCTCTGCTGTGCTTTGACGAGGACCACGATTAAGAATTGTCGCTTCCAAAGATGCAGCAAGGGTTAGCTCAACATTTTCGCGAGCAAGGGAAGCCAGCGCGTACTTATCGCTAATTACCTCACCTTGTTCCGTCATTTTGATCTGCCCATCAACAGAACCCCACGGCAAAGCAATCAATGCATCGTATGTTGGACCGCCACCGCGACCAACAGAGCCACCGCGACCATGGAATAAGCACAGCTTTACGCCATGTTTCATCGCAACGTCGCGTAGAGATCTTTGCGCTCTATGAATTTCCCACTGACTTGTAGCAATTCCTGCATCTTTATTTGAATCTGAATAACCAAGCATTACCTCTTGGACATCACCGCGAAGTGCAACTACTGCACGGTATGAAGGATTGCTTAAGAGCTTTTCCAAAATCTCACCTGCGGCACGAAGTTCAGCAACAGTTTCAAGCAAAGGTGCGAAACCTATGCGCGCCTTCTTTTCTTTCAATGAAACTAAACCTGCTTGTTGGGCAATGACTACCGCAGCAACTAAATCATCTGCACCCTTGGTCATCGAAACAATATAAGTTTCAATAGCTTCAGATCCAAAGCGATCAATCAATTCATTAATTGCTATAAATGTATCAACTGTTTTCTTTCCTAAGGCCTCTAATTGTGAAGTATCGAAACGAACATCATCTGCCACTATGCGTGTCAGGATTTCAAACTTCTCATCATGGGACTTTTCAATGTAGTCATTAATGCCAGTGATCTGCTTTAAAACATTATGGTGGGCATCTGAATGCTCTCGAACATCCATAGTTGCATGATTGATTCCAAATGCAGCGATAGTGCGAATTGTGCGCTCAAGTAAGCCTGTAGCAATCAATTCGCCGCGGTGAGCCAATAGCGAATCGCGCATAAGTACTAGATCTGCAAGAAGTTCTGCTGTATTTGCATAATCACGATTAGGTACGTGTGGCGCACCTTTAGCATGACGATCGCGCGTAAATGCCAGGCGGTGCACGATGGCGGTTGCTTTTAAGCGATATGGCTCTTCTGCGTTGAGGCGCAAGAAACGCGGTTCAAACTCTGGAATATGCTTCAAATCATTCTCCACCGAAGCGCTCAACTCTGGTGTAGCTCCAACAATTTTGCTTGAAACTGACAACATTTGGCGCAAAGCGTTCATCGCTGCGATCGTTACACGAATCGCATGAGAAACCTGTAGCTCCATGGCATCTGTGGTGACCTCGGCGGTGATGTTTGGATTTCCATCACGATCTCCACCAATCCAGTTTCCAAATGACAGTGGGCGAGCGGTGATCGGAACTTCGACATCGATTCGCTTCATCTCTTTGGCAAAGTCGTTCAGAACTTCAGGAACAGTTTCTGTGAACAAATCATCTAAGTAGTACAGAGCGTTGAGCGCCTCATCGAGCGGCTCTGGTCGTCCCAATCGAAGCTCATCGGTTTGCCACAGAAGATCAACTGTTTCAGCAAGACGCTCTTGCTGTGATGGGTTGCGTGGATCATCAAGCAAATCCGCGATGCTTCCCAACTTGTTAAGAACTGATCTACGTGCAGCTTCTGTTGGATGCGCGGTAAAGACGGGACGAACTGACATCGCACTGACCCACTGAGTGATCTCTTCTTTGGTTAACTCGTGACCTGGCGTCTGCGCCTTCATCGCCGCATCGATGCGATCTACCGCACGAGCTAACCATGAACCACCGGTCGCACGAGCCTCTGCAAGAACTCGAGCTCGGTGAACTTGTTCTGCGACATTTGCTAAATGAAAATATGTACTAAATGCTCGAACTAATTGAACAGAATCTTCAACTGAAAGCTGTGCAAGAATTTCTGCACCGCTGCCTTCGCGAACTGCTTTGCGAACCTCTTCTACTAGGGCAAGAAGCTCTGGACCCTCCTGACGAACAAGGGTCTGACCCAAGAGATCGCCAAGTCGGCGCACATCGCTACGAAGCGATGCATCATCTGCAGCGATCGGGCTCTGGCTCATGGGGCAATCCTCTCAGGTAACGCCTCAGTGCAAAACTAAATTAGACTTACCGTATTCAAGCCCCCCTCCCTTTGGAGTCGGGGCCTAACGGCATTGGAGAGTAATTATGCGCGGGTTAATTCCAGCCTTGCCACTTAATTCCGATGCATCTCATATCGTGGCACCTCAACCGCTCTACCCCTTTATTCTGGCGGCGCGTGCACAGTCGCAGCCTTTATTGGTTGTCACCAGCTCTAGCCGCAGCTCTGAAGATCTAGTCAATGAGCTGCGCGAACTACATGACAATGTTCTTGAATTTCCAGCATGGGAAACCCTGCCCCACGAACGTTTAAGCCCACGCAGCGATACCGTCGCACGCAGAATTCAAACCTTGTATTCGCTCAACAATAAACATGCCATATATCCAATTGTTGTAACACCAGTTCGTGGAGCGATTCACAGAATCATTTCTCAGTTAGGAAAGTCAGCTTTACTGCAACTAGAAATTGGCAAAGAACAATCACTCGATGAGCTTGTTCGCCACCTTGCCTCACTTGCATATACACGAACCGACTTAGTCGAACGCCGTGGCGAGTTTGCAGTTCGTGGTGGAATTGTTGATTTGTTCTTGCCGTTAAGCCATCACCCGATTCGTATCGATTTCTTTGGAGATGAGATTGAAGACTTAAGCTATTTTGAAGTTTCAGATCAGCGCACCTTTAAACCTGTAATCGGTGCTATCGAGATTTATCCGTGTCGCGAACTATTGCTAACGACAGAAGTTAAACATCGTGCAATTGAAATTGCAGATGAGTATCCAGCAGCAGCTGAAATGCTGAGCAAGATCGCAGAGGGAATGAGTTTTGAAGGGATGGAATCCCTGATTCCACTTCTGATTGATGAGACAGAGAGTTTGCTGTCACGTATGCCAGCTAACACCCAACTGGTCTTTATTGATGAGCAAAGAATTAGATCTCGAGCAGGGGACTTGCTTGCGACTAATGAAGAGTTTCTCAATGCTTCGTGGTCTAACGCTGCCCTAGGTGGATCTGCACCGCTGCACGATGGTGCAGGAACCTATATGGCTTGGGATGAATTGCTCCACGAGATTTCCATTTCTGGTGTGACTGCTAAAGAACTCAGTCCATTTGGAACTGATCTTGATCCTGACACAACATTCTTGGATTACTCGGCGGTTGATCCGATGCGCGGAGATATCGATCGCGCAATTGCGACCTTGCGCCAATCGTTAGAGGAGCATCGAACCGTCGTATTTGCCACGCACGGGCATGGAATGTTGGAGCGCTATGCAGGAATTCTTCGCGGAGCTGATCTACCTGTGCAGATTGCCGAAAAGCTCTCAGCTACCCCGACCAAGGGCAGCATCCACTTAACAACCTCTGTTTTGGCTCACGGATTTGAAAGTGCTACAGATCAAATCTTCTTCATGACCGAGCGAGATTTAACTGGTAGCAAGGGAAGCGTTAAAGATGGTGAACGTTTACCATCAAAGCGAAAGCAGGCAATTGATCCATTAGAACTTACCGCTGGTGACTATGTAGTCCATGAACAACATGGAATCGGTCGATATGTAGAGCTATTGCAGCGCACCGTTGCAGGTGTAACACGCGAGTACCTGATCATTGAATATGCCCCTGCAAAACGTGGACAACCCGGCGATCGTATTTTTGTTCCGACGGATGCACTTGAACAAGTTTCTAAATATGTTGGCGGAGAAACACCTACTGTGCACCGAATTGGCAGCGGAGAATGGCAAAAAGCAAAGGGGCGTGCTCGCAAGGCGGTGCGACAAATTGCTGGCGAATTAATTCGTTTATACGCGGCTCGTACAAGTTCTCCTGGCTTTGCTTTTTCACCTGATACTCCTTGGCAACGCGAGCTTGAAGACTCTTTTTCCTACATAGAAACTCCGGATCAGCTGTCCACTATCAATGATGTAAAGCAAGATATGGAACGTCCCTATCCAATGGATCGAATCATTTGTGGCGATGTCGGTTATGGAAAAACAGAGATTGCAATTCGAGCAGCGTTTAAAGCGGTGCAAGATGGAAAACAGGTTGCGGTACTTGTACCAACAACCTTGCTCGTTCAACAACACTCAAAAACTTTTGCAGAACGGTATGCAGGCTTTCCATTAAAGGTTGCGGGATTATCTCGCTTTAATTCAGCTAAAGAGAGCAAAGAGATATTGGAACAACTATCGGCGGGCACGGTAGATGTTGTTGTTGGTACCCATCGAATCTTGTCTAACGATGTTCAATTCAAGGATCTTGGTTTAGTTATCGTGGATGAAGAACAGCGATTTGGCGTTGAACAAAAAGAGTCACTGAAGAAATTGCGCACCACGGTGGATGTTTTGGCGATGTCTGCGACCCCGATTCCCCGCACATTAGAGATGGCTGTAACGGGTATCCGTGAGATGTCGACCATTACGACCCCGCCAGAGGAGCGTCACCCGATCCTTACTTATGTCGGCCCTGCTGAAGAAGCGCAGATAACCGCTGCAATTCACCGCGAGCTATTGCGCGATGGTCAGATCTTTTATTTACACAATCGTGTCGACACGATTGATAAGACTGCATTGCGCCTGAAAGAGCTAGTCCCCGAAGCCAGAATTCGTATCGCGCACGGACAGATGTCTGAAGGCGAACTAGAAGATGTCATTCTTGCTTTCTGGAACCGCGACTTCGATGTCTTAGTGTGCACAACAATTGTTGAAAGCGGTTTAGATATTCAAAATGCAAACACTTTGATTGTCGAACGTGCAGATCGATTTGGTTTATCACAGCTTCACCAGTTGCGTGGCCGCGTGGGTCGCGGTCGCGAACGTGCTTATGCATACTTTCTGTATCCCAATGATGAACCTTTGTCGGAGCTAGCACACGAGCGTCTAAAGACAATTGCAACAAACACGGATCTTGGATCTGGAATGCGAGTCGCACTCAAGGATCTAGAAATTCGTGGTGCCGGAAACCTATTGGGCGGGGAACAATCAGGGCACATCGCTGATGTTGGTTTTGATTTGTACATGCGAATGGTCGGCGAAGCGGTGCAGGAATACAAATCTGGAATTATCGAAACTGAAGAAAAGATTTCAGAATGCAAGGTCGAACTGCCCATAAATGCGCACTTATCATCGGAGTATGTTCCGGGTGAACGTTTACGACTTGATCTCTATCGGCGACTTGCAGATGTGAAAGCGCCTAGCGATGTCACATCAATTGAAGCAGAGCTTGTTGATCGTTTCGGAGAACTTCCTGAGGAAGCAAAAGCATTGCTAGGTGTTGCCGCATTACGTGCACAAGCTAAAGCTGCAAAGCTGACAGAGGTCGTTGTGCAAGGAAAATTCCTTCGCCTTGCACCATTAGTGCTTCCAGAATCACGTCAGTTACGTTTGACACGTTTGTACCCTGGTTCGCTCTATAAAGGCGCAGCAAGCACGGTTTTAGTGGCGCTTCCGAAGGCTGCCTCTTGGAATCCGTCACAGAATGCGCCTGAAATAGTGGATACTTCTCTTCTGGCCTGGGTCGTCGAGGCCGTTCACCAATTGAGCGATGCACCGAAAGTGAGTACAGAATGAAGAAGATCCTGGCAATTGCAGCAGTAGCAGCAACACTTCTATTGGCGGGATGCTCGCAGGTTGGTGCAGCAGCAACAGTTGGTGACACCAAAATCACTCAGGCAACGGTTCAAGGAAGCATTGATGCGATTCTTGCAGAGCGCTCAAAGGTTGATACCAGCCAGATGCAGCTTGAGACAGGCTCTTCACTCAATGTTTCACAACTACGTTTTCACCTATTGAGCACATTGCTACGCGAAGTAGGAAATGAACTCAAGATAACTGTTACAAAGGCTGAGATCGATACTCGCCGTGCAAGCATTCTCGATCAAGTTGGTGGAGAAGCATCTTTACCAACCGCTTTAGTGAGTGCAGGAATTGCACCAAATGATTTAGATGAATACATCGAAGCTATTTCTTATTCCGACAAAATTAGCCAGAAGCTAGTTGCTGCAGGAGTCACAGAAGATCAGGTTGGCGTAGAGCTTCAGAAACTTGTTGTTGCGAAGGCTAAGGAAGTTGGCGTAACTGTTAATCCTCGCTACGGTAAGTGGGATCCAACAACTGCTGATGTGGTTCCTGCAGATTCAGCTGAGTCCGCTGTTACTCCATCAGGTAACTAACCCTTACTCATATGCAAGGTTCTCAACTTCAACGTCTGGTTGAAGTCATGGATACCTTGCGTTCTCCGGGTGGGTGCCCGTGGGATGCAGAACAAACACATGAATCTCTACTGAAGTATTTGCTAGAAGAGTCATACGAATTTGTTGATGCAGTTCAATCTGATAATCGCATCGATATGCGCGAAGAGCTCGGTGATGTTCTTCTGCAGGTTTACTTCCACGCTCGAATGGCTCAAGAACATCCAACCGATCCATTCACCATTGAAGATGTCGCTCAAGGGATTGCAGACAAATTAATCCGCAGACATCCACACGTCTTTGATGGTGTAGAGGTTCGCGATGCTCAAGAAGTCCTTGAAAATTGGGAAGAGATCAAGAAAAAGGAAAAGGGGCGCACCTCTCCTTTAGATGGTGTTGCGATGTCGCAGCCAGCATTGCCTTTGATTGAAAAGCTCTTGTATCGCGCGGAAAAATACAATGTTGAAGTCAAAACACCGGACTCTGTATCGATAGATGGGGCAGCAGATGAAGGCGCTGTAGGACAGGCTCTTGTGGCTGTAATTGCATGGGCCCATGCCAATGGAATTGATGCAGAGGCTGCTCTACGCAAGGAGGCTATGCGTATTAGCCGAGAGATCGGCCCCGCATAGTCATAGGTAGGTTCACGGTAGACTTCGATTATTGAAGTACATGCCATTTCAGCGTTGAGGTCGGCAACAGATGTAGAAACCAGACCTGTAATTTATTGAAGGAGAAATGCAATGGCAATTATCGAAGCTCTCGGAGCCCGTGAAATTCTTGACTCCCGTGGAAATCCAACGGTTGAAGTCGAAATTCAATTAGAAGATGGCACACAAGCTCGCGCGGCTGTTCCAAGTGGTGCATCTACTGGTGCATTCGAAGCTGCAGAGCTTCGTGATGGCGGCAAGCGTTATTTAGGTAAGGGCGTCGAAAAGGCGATTGCATTTGTTAATGATGAGATTGCGCCAGAGATCATCGGTTTTGATTCTCAGGATCAGCGTCTTATCGATGCAGCGATGATTGAACTTGATGGAACAAAGAACAAGTCACGTCTTGGTGCAAATGCGATTCTTGGTGCATCTCTTGCAGTTGCAAAGGCATCTGCAGAATCATCTGATCTTTCATTGTTCCGCTACCTTGGTGGACCAAATGCACATGTTCTACCGGTTCCAATGATGAACATTCTCAATGGTGGCGCACATGCTGATACAAATGTTGATATTCAAGAGTTCATGATCGCGCCAATTGGTGCACCAACATTCCGCGAATCAGTTCGCTGGGGTGCTGAGATCTATCATGCGCTCAAGTCAGTTTTAAAGAAGCGTGGCCTTGCAACATCGGTAGGCGACGAGGGTGGATTTGCTCCAAACCTTGATAGCAACCGCGCAGCACTTGATTTAATCCTTGAGGCGATTGAGGCGGCAGGATTTAAGCCAGGCTCTGAAATCGCACTTGCGATGGATGTTGCGGCAACTGAGTTCCACGAGAACGGTAAGTACAACTTTGAGGGTGCTGTGAAGACATCTGATGAAATGATCGCGTATTACACCTCATTGGTGGATGCTTACCCAATCGTTTCAATTGAAGATCCTCTCAATGAAGAGGACTGGGCTGGCTGGACAGAGATGACCAAGGTTCTTGGTTCACGTATTCAAATCGTTGGAGATGACCTATTTGTCACAAACCCAGAGCGTTTGGCTAAGGGAATTGCAGGAAACACTGCGAACGCACTTCTTGTAAAGGTAAATCAGATCGGAACTCTTACAGAGACAATCGATGCCGTAGAAATGGCACACCGCGCTAACTACCGCAGCATGATGAGCCACCGTTCAGGTGAAACTGAGGACACAACAATTGCCGATCTTGCTGTCGCACTTAACTGCGGACAGATCAAAACCGGCGCACCTGCACGTACTGAGCGCGTTGCTAAGTACAACCAGTTGCTACGTATTGAAGAAGAGCTATCAGAGGGTGGTCGTTACGCGGGTCGTGACGCATTCCCACGTTTCAAGGCGTAAGAATTAGCTATGGCACGTCGACAACTCCGCTTTGGTCGTCGCCGTACCTCTAATCGCGTTTTAGCATTATCAGCGATCTTCTTTATTCTTGCGTTAACTATCGCACCACCTGTGAAGCATTACTTCACACAACGTGCTCAAATAAGTGCATTGAAGTCACAGCTTTCTGCAGACAATTCTGCTCTACAGAAAGCTCGTGAAGAGTTAACCTTGTGGCAAGACCCTGAATACATTAAGTCCCAGGCGCGCGAACGTTTGCACTTTGTTTTACCCGGCGAACGACAATACATTGTGACTGACGGAGAAACAGAAGCTGCACAAAACAGCTCTACAAAGGTTGCGAGCTCACTAGCTGATGGTCAACCGTGGTACTCACGTCTGATCGCATCAATTAGTGAAACTGGAAACTAATGCGCGAAGTAACTCAAGCTGATCTTGATTGCATTCAAACCCAACTAGGTCGCACACCCCGAGATGTCCATGCAATTGCACACCGTTGCCCATGTGGAAAGCCCGCTGTGGTTGAAACCCCACCACGTCTTGAAGATGGAACGCCGTTTCCAACTTTCTATTACGCCACCTGCCCTCGACTGACCGCGGTTATTTCAACTCTTGAGACTACGGGTCTTATGGGTGAAATGAATGAGCGATTAGAGACAGATGCAGAATTAGCGGGTGCATATCACGCAGCACATGATGATTACATTGCAGCACGATCTGCCTTGGGTGTAGATGTTCCCGAGGTAGACAATGTTTCTGCTGGCGGAATGCCTACACGTGTTAAGTGTCTTCATTCACTTGTTGCACACTCACTTTCAGCTGGTCCTGGTGTGAATCCCTTGGGCGATGAAGCGCTAGCCAAGCTCCCTGAATGGTGGAAAAACAACCCATGCGAGTAGCAGCTATAGATTGCGGCACTAACTCGATTCGTTTGTTAATCGCAGATATTGATGGCAGTAATTTTCGCGAAGTCGTGCGCGAAATGGAGATTGTTCGCTTAGGTCAGGGTGTTGATGAAACAGGACAATTTCACCCAGATGCCATAGCGCGGACGCTTGCGGCAGTCGATAAATTCGCTGCAGAAATTGCTAAGCGCGGTGTTGAAAAGATTCGCTTTTGTGCGACAAGTGCAACACGCGATGCAACCAATCGCCATTTGTTTGTAGATGGAGTTCGCGAACGTTTGGGCATCGAACCAGAGGTTATTTCTGGTGATGAAGAAGCAGCTCTCTCATTTACCGGAGCAATTAAAGATTTAGATCCAACCAACGGTCCCTTCTTAGTAGTTGATATTGGGGGAGGTTCAACCGAGTTTGTTTTCGGTACATCCTCAGTTGAGGCAGCTCGAAGCGTGAATGTCGGCTGTGTTCGAATGACTGAAAGACACTTTGCCTCAGACCCTGCTACGGCGGAGCAAATTGAATTAGCACGCACAGATATTCAAGTAGCGATTGCACATGCTGCAGAGGTCGTGCCTATTACAAAGGCGAAGACTCTGGTTGCTGTTGCAGGCACAGCAACAACGGTTGCAGCCGCTGCACTTAATCTTCCTGCTTATGATCGATATGCGATTCATTTAGCTCGAGTATCGGCACAGCAGGTACACGATGCAGCATCGATGTTTGCAACTAAAGACCGAGAACAACGTTTGCTACTGGGATATATGCATCCAGGACGAGTCGATGTGATTGCAGCGGGCTCCCTAGTTTTATCAGAGATCATGAAAGCAACCGGAGCTGCTGAATTTGTGGCATCTGAGTCAGATATTTTGGATGGAATGGCATATTCCCTTGCCCGCAGTTAAATCCATAAAGCTTCTTGATCAAAAGATAGTTTCCTGCACAAAGTGCCCACGTTTAGTTCAATGGCGTGAAGAGGTTGCGGTCGTAAAGAGAAAATCCTACGAAAATGAGAAGTACTGGGGTAAACCTGTTCCAGGCTTTGGTCCAGATAATGCTCGAATTGTGATTGTTGGCTTAGCTCCTGGCGCACATGGCGCTAACCGAACCGGTCGAATCTTTACGGGGGATTCTTCAGGCGATTGGCTCTATAAAGCGCTACACAAGAATGGTTTAGCAAGTATTCCAACAAGTACATCGGCAAAAGATGGACAAGAGCTCTTTGATACCCGCAGCACCTGCGCCGTTCGATGCGCTCCACCCGATAACAAGCCTTCGACTGAGGAGAAAATCGAGTGCTCCGACTACTTGATTAATGAGATTGAACTTCTTATGCCGACGGCCCGAACATTTGTTGCACTAGGAAGTTTTGCTTGGAGTGCAATCATTAAAAGTCTTCGCGCATTAGATCATCACATACCAACGCCAACGCCAAAGTTTGGACATGGTGAAAGCTTTACCTATGTGGGCCCAGATGGTTTCAAGAGATTGGTGCTTGGCAGTTATCACCCAAGTCAACAAAACACTTTTACTGGAAAGTTAACAGAGCCTATGCTGAACTCAATTTTCAAGAAGGCAAAGAGTTTTAAATAGCGGCATTCTTTAGTTGAGCGATATGACCTTCAATGTGGTTTGCAGAAAGTGTTACCAGCTGCAAAAGAGTCACTGCACCTCGCTCGGGATGTGTCGAGATACGACTCCAATCATCTTCTGATGCATTCTTCAAGATCTCATAGTTCATGGCATGAGATGCAGCTAACGATTGAAGCGAAACCTTTACCGAACGCTTGCCGTACTGCAACCCAATAGGAAACTTGTCTTCATCAAAGGGAACAATTGTCGGATTGTCTTCACATAAAGCATTTGCATATCTGACACCAAATTGAATTTCAGCATCAGCAATATGGTGAATTACAAAAGCTGCAGACCATTCGCCATCTTTAGATTGAGCAAGGTTGTCGGGAGAAATCTTTGTACCCTCTTCGACAAAGGTAAGCGCGGATGAATGATACTTTTCTAGCAATTGAAGATGATCCATGGCTTTATGGTAACCCTCGTATCTTCCTAAAAATAGGCTCGGTTTCTGCAAAAGCCCCTCATCAAGTAAACTTCCGCAGAACTTGCTTGTGGCCCCCGTAGTCCAATGGCAGAGACAGAGGACTTAAAATCCTTCCAGTGTCGGTTCGAGTCCGACCGGGGGCACCAGTTGGAAGCTCAAATTTCCTGAAAATCACTCTAGGAACAGCCCTTGAAAAAGGTTAGGCTCTTGGGATGAAGCGAATCCTGGCCATTCTTGTAACAACTCTTCTACTTATTCAAGCACCAGCTCATGCAGCGCCCAAAGTTGCAGCTGGTGCATCCTGCTCTAAGGCAGGTACGACGCAAGTTGTGAGCGGAAAGAAGTTCACCTGCGTTAAGTCTGGAAAGAAGTTGGTGTGGGACAAGGGAGTTGCTCTTAAGAAGAGTCAGACGATAACCGCTGACCGAGTTCCTGATGTTGAGGTTTCTGAAGCGTTCTTTTCAGTAAATGTAAAAGCTTCAAGTGGGTTACTCATTCAAGCAAAATCTAACTCTCCAACAGTGTGCGATGTGAACCTATTGCTCATTGTTGTCATTAAGAAAACTGGAAGTTGTTCTCTTACCTTCTCCCAACCTGGAAATGGAAGCTTTGAAGCGGCGGCTCCAGTGACCTTAACTTTCAATGTGACAAAGATGAAGCAGGAAATCTCAACCAGCGATGATGCTGAACTTGAGATCATTGAAAAAACACAGACTATCTCTTGGGATGCAAGCAGTGGATTAGATGTGACTCTAACAAGTCTGACTCCACGAATTTGTACAGTCTTGGGAGACACCTTGACCCTTCTTGGTCTTGGAACCTGTGAGATTCAAGGAACTCAAGCAGGAAATGATGAGTATTTACCAGCTCCACCATTCACATTCAAGTATCAGCTAGTAAAGGCTGCTCAGGAGATTGAATTTGATCGGATTGATGACATCCGTGTTGATGAATTGTATGTAGAGCTAGAGGCTTACTCCAGCGCTGATGATGAAAACATCAAACCTATTTACACGACATCAACTCCACAGGTTTGTGTGATTGAAGATGGCAGAGTTCAACTAGTCGCTCCTGGCGATTGCACAGTCCTTGCAACTCACCCAGGTACTGATTTATATGCTGCGGCACCAATTGTTTCTCAGACCTTTAAGGTCCTGCCAGCTCGAGTGGGTTCATTAGAAAACCCTGCACAACCAGGTGTCAGCTTTAAGGGCGAGGAAGCAGAAATCACCTTTATTGGATACTCCGAGAAGGTCGATATGAAGGCATTCTGTAAGGAAGATTCCTTCTACGAGGGCTGCACCGAGGATAAGAACTTTAATGGCATTCCAGATCCTGAAACTGAGTACAAAATGGTTGCCTTAACCTTTGAGTACAAGAATGTAAGCAAAACTACCTCGAGCATTTTGTTCAACTTTAGTGTCGTGTATGAGGATGAGTTTATTGATGCAACCTCTGCAACCGTACCTAGAGATCTGGCGGGTAAGAAGTTACTTCCAAATGCAAAGGCAACTGGTTTGGTTTACGTCAGCGTCCCTACCTATTTCGAGATGAAGGATGTCCTTCTTTACTTCGAAGCCTTTGATGTAGATGGCAATGATGTTTA
>JACCDL010259904.1_pt1 | contig 17307 bp, 16 predicted proteins | sample 7441931 | NCBI WGS metagenome assembly JACCDL01 (sample SAMN15323437, study PRJNA562643) | freshwater metagenome | isolation source: river surface water | place: USA:Blue River Watershed | collected 2017-08-16 | reverse complement strand
GCGAGCGCTATCCAACCTTTTTCGCGCATAGACTGTAGGCGTCCATGAAGCATAGCGGGCGAACCTAATTCGGATTTATTCATTAAGTCTTTGACAGACAGTCGCGCTTTCGTGACGTGAGCATCAGCGACGATTTCTAAGATTTTTTCTTCAATAGGCTCTAAACCAGGAAGAAGCGGAACTTCTTTGATTGCTTGAGCTAGATGCAGAAAACGCAGATACGCACTGGTTGATTTTGTTTTCATGGGGTTTCTGATTAGGAAGAGGGTTAATGTGCAGTGGGCTGTTTTATCAGCTTAATTTCTGGTCAACATTTTAATACCTTAAGTGAATCAAGAAAAGTTATAAAATTCTGAAAAAATTATCAAATTAAGTATTTGTTTGAAAGTGGTTGGTTGAATTTTTAAGTCCCAACGCCGGGTCAATAAAGCATTTGATAATGAGGGCCTATAATCTTGCCTGCTTTAAAAATTTTGCTTATCTGTGTTTAGGAAACAATGAACAATTCTGCCTACGTAATACCGAAAGAACGCAGCTCAACTGGCCAAGAGATTCACCGAATTGTGGTCGTTGGGGGTGGCGCAGGCGGATTGGAGTTGGTTACTCAACTGGGTGATTCACTGGGTAAATCGAGAAAAGCCCAGATCATTTTGGTCGATAAATCAGCAACGCATATTTGGAAGCCACTACTGCATGAGGTTGCAGCGGGCAGTATGGATCCGAGCGCCCATCAGTTGGAATACGTAGCGCAAGCTCGCTGGCATAACTTCGAGTTTTATCAAGGTGCGTTGATGGATGTCAGCCGCGGTGAAAAATGCCTTCGCGTAGCGCCGGTCTTGGATGAAAATCAAAATCCGATACTTCCGGAACGCGTTATTCCGTATGACACGCTAGTGCTTGCTATAGGCAGCGTAACGAATTTCTTTAATGTGCCGGGTGCAGAAAAACATGCGATGGCAGTCGATACTGTGACACAGGCAGAGACGATACGTAGACGTATTTTGTCAGCATGTATGCGCTCGCAGAGTGGCGCTTTTCAATCGGCTGATGCGCCGGTCAAAAAAGTGCATCTGGTGATTATCGGTGGTGGTGCAACGGGTGTTGAATTAGCTGCTGAGTTACGTAACACCGCTGAAGTTCTTGCAGCGTATGGTCTGCATAAGTTAGACCCACAAAAAGATGTACAGATCACGTTGGTGGAGGCTGGGCCGCGAATTCTTCCGCCACTACCAGAAAAGATTTCTATAGAAACGACTCGACTACTCGGCTACTTGAATATTGATGTCATGACGGGAGACCGAGTAACACAAGTTACGCCTGATGCTGTGCTGACGGCTAGCGGTAAATCCTTACCGAGTGATCTCACCGTATGGGCTGGTGGTATCCGCGTGCCAGCTGTGTTGAATGACATGGGTTTGGAGACGAATGGTATTGGACAAATTATTGTTTCAAACACACTTCAATCAGTATCAGACAAAGATATTTTTGCCTTCGGTGATTGCGCGGCTTGCGCATGGGGTGACGCAGGAAAAATTGTGCCGCCGCGAGCACAGGCAGCGCATCAACAAGCGTCGACTTTGGTGAAGAGTATGCATCGCTTATTGGCACAAAAATCGCTGCCAGTTTTTACATACCGAGACTATGGATCGCTAATTTCGCTCGGTAATTACGAAGCTGTCGGAAATTTGATGGGCCGTATGGTGGGGCGCTCGGTGAAAATTCAGGGATTTTTAGCAAGGATGCTTTATTTATCGCTGTACCGAAATCACCAAATGGCCCTGCATGGATTTTTTAGAATGGCAGTCGACGCATTGGTCGATTGGCTAAGACATAACACTAAGCCACGAGTAAAACTGCACTAACTTTGCTACTGGCATTCACTGCAGTAGCAGGTGTTAGTCTGGCGATGACTTATCGTCTTGGTGATGAAGTACGCTTCGCTTGTCCTTCAATATGGCGGAAGGTAATGCGACCCTTGCTTAGATCGTAGGGTGATAATTCAAGAGTGACTTTGTCACCTGCCAAAATACGAATGTGATGCATACGCATTTTTCCGGCGGTATAGGCGATTAAAGTGTGACCGTTTTGTAGTGTGACGCGATAACGTGAGTCGGGCAGCATCTCATCAACGACGCCCTGCATTTCCAGCATTTCTTCTTTGGCCATAGTGCTCCAGCGATGTGCGATAGGTTAAACCCGCAAAGGGGTTTTTTATCAAGGAGTGCTGGAGATGGTTACCGTTACGCAGAACGTTGCGGTTGGTCAGCTTTCACGCGGCTTGACGGGAGGGTGATTCGTTCGAAGATCGAACCTACGCGCGCATTATAGTCGCTTTATGCTATTCAGACGTTAAATTCACTCAGCCCTCGCTTTTAGAGCGAGGGGGTGTTGGGTACTGACCCTAGAAAAAGTAGGCCCTTAGTCTGGTAGCTAAATGGATTTCTGAGAGGAATGTCCGATTGTGCTAGCCTTCCTTCCTTTTCATCGCTCAGGATAATTCGGGAGGATAGATGGAGCCAAAAGAAATTGCTCACATACTAGGCGGATTTGCGACCGAGAAGCGGGTTCGCATACTTAAGGCGCTGATGTCGGCTGGACCGGCGGGCCTAACTATTCTAGATCTTTCTAGGGCCACGGATACTACGGTGGTTGATATTGGGCCTTCGCTCGAATCACTGGCCTCTTTGGATATGATCAATATTTCTCTCATTAACAATGAGCGCGTGCTGGTTCCGAACCGCAAAGTGCTTAATCAGATCTTCGGCGAGTTTTACGAGCGCTATGTGATTCAGAGGAAAAAGAATCCAGAACCCGCTAGCGATTAAGCTATTAGTCGGCTGCTTGACTGATCATCAGATATTTCAAATCGATATATTTTAATGCGTTAACGTGCGTGCATTCCAAGATCACCGTCGGCGCAACCCCCGCATCGAAGGCTTCTTTCCAGCGCAAAGCACATAAGCACCAGCGGTTACCGGGGACCAGACCAGGAAAACGCAATTCTGGTCGTGGTGTAGAGAGATCATTACCTCGCTGTTTGGAAAACAGCAGAAATTCTTCAGTCATTTCTGCACAGACCACATGCGAGCCACGATCTGATTCATCCGTATTGCAGCAACCATCCCTGAAATATCCCGTCATAGGATCGGTGGAGCAGGGTTTTAAGGGTGTTCCGAGAACGTTGATGGCCATAATGGGTCTTTTTTTGTGATAGCGATTCAGCGCATACTTCAAAGTATAGTGATTGCAGTCCTGATTACAGGCTGTAGCGCTGTACGCCTTGGTTACGATCAAGCAGATCATCTCGGGTATTGGTGGGTTGACCACTATCTCGATCTGAGCTCTGATAAGTCACGTCAGTTTAAAGCGGATCTGAAAGCCTTGCACGCCTGGCATAGACAAACTCAACTTCCAGACTATGCACGGCTAGCCGACGAACTCAGTGCTCGCATGGGTGCAGAACCCAACTCAGCGGAGGTCTGCGACAACATTCAAGTGTTCCGAGAAAAATTCGACCTTCTGTCACGTCAGAGCATACCGGTCTGGGCTAGGCTGGTGCAGCAGTTAGGCCCTGAAGAAATTAAACATCTACGCAAAAAATTTACTCAAGAAGATAAGGACTGGAAAGCGAAATGGCTTGATGTTGATAATGAAAAAATTCAAGAGCTTCGTTACGAAGAATGGTTACGCAGAGCAGAATCGTTTTATGGTCGCGTAAATAACGATCAGAAAAAGTTTATACAGCAAGCGATCGTTCATTCATCCTGGGATCCGCGTATTAGCTGGGAACGACGCCAGTTGCGTCAGCAAAAAATTATCACGGTAATTGAAAAAATCAGGCAGCAGCGCATGAATCAATCTGATGCTGAAGCTGAATTAACGCAGCTCATCGAGCAACTACTTAATCCAGAAGATCCTAAGCAAGCAAATATGCAACGCAAAGTACTCGATGAGGCGTGTATCAATTTAGCCGGCTTACATCAGAGAACAACAGCGAGTCAACGGCGTCATGCAAGCGAAAAATTCGGCGACTATGCCGATGATTTTCGTTATCTCTCACGTAGCCGTTAACTGTGTTTGCGTGTTGACTACGGTAGATTAAGTTTTGTAGCGGAATCCATGATGTTTCAGAGGTAGCGAACGTATCCGTTTGCCGGTTGCGCTAAACAAAGCATTCATCATAGCGGGTATAACTCCGCCAATGGGCGGCTCGCCAACACCTCCCCAAAATCCACCGCTTGGCACGAGTACGCTAACGACTTGGGGTGCATGGCTAATACGCGCCAAGGGATAGTCACCAAAATTACTTTGTTTAACAGCCCCTTTTTCAATCGTGATGTCTTCAAACATTAAGGCAGATAATCCCCAAATAACGCCACCTTCAATTTGCGCTTTAACGGCATCGGGATGAACAACGTGGCCACAATCAAGCGCGACAGCGACACGTTTTACATCAATGATCTTGCCTTTGCTAACGGAGAGCTCAACCGCAGCCGCGGTAAAGCTGCCATACGAGTCCACGACCGCGATACCACGATGTATACCTTTGCGAGCTGGTTTGTCCCAGCCGATCGCTTTAGCCGCTGCATCTAACACGGCTTGATCTTTTTTTCCTTCCAGCAGAGGGCGGCGGAATTGATACGGATCTTTACCTGCTGCATGCGCTAATTCATCAATAAAACATTCACGATAAAAAGGGTTGTTGGTGTGCGCCACCGCGCGCCAAAATCCGGGAGGAACGTGAAATTCTTTCAGCACGTATTCATTCGTAAAGTTTGGCACTGCGTAGGGGTTATCTCGGAATACACGTGTGTTGATTTGATCAATGCCATCTTTGACGAATTGTGGAAAAACATTGAGTGCAATTGATTGATCCGATTGTTTTACTTCCCAACCTAGCCAATTTCCGTCTTTATCGAGTCCCCCGCGCAGCTTGACGAGTGATACCGGACGATAGCGCCCTTGTCGAATATCTTCTTCGCGTGACCATTGCAACCGTATCGGAGTACCAGGCACAGCCATTGCAATTTTCACCGCTTGTTTGGTGAAATCTTGATGCGGGCCACGACGTCCAAATGCGCCACCTGCATGCATTTTATGAATTTGGACTTTATCCAGTGGAAGGCCAGACACAGCTGATGCTGCTGCAATCGAGGCTTCACCGTTTTGTGTACCCACCCAAACCTCGAGGTTTTCAGGGGTGAACAGCGCTGCGGCAGTTTGTGGTTCCATCGTTGCGTGATTCACAAAGCCTGTGTGATATTCCGCTTCAAGCACAGTGTGCGCATTTGCCAGAGCTTGGGTTGCATCACCATCTTTGCGAGCAACAGGCGCGTTGGTCATAGCGATACCTTCACGCAGCGATTGCATAATGCTGGCACTAGAGACATCGCCCTTGCTGCCATTTTCCCATTCGATTTTCAACGCTTTGACGGCTTGATTGGCTTGCCACCAATTGGTGGCGAGTACTGCAACCCACTCTTCAGTGGCAATGACGTGTTTTACGCCGGGCATGACTTTAGATTTAGAATCATCAACGCGTTTTACAAAGCCACCAAAAACAGGGCTTTGAATAATCGAAGCGTGCAGCATGCCTGGCAGGCGAACATCTGCCGCATAAATTTGCGAGCCGTTCACTTTGGCAGGAATATCAAAACGTGCTGGTGAGGTACCCGCAATCGTCCAGTCTTTAGGATTTTTTAATGTTGGATTTTCTGGAATAGGCAGCGTGCTGGCAAGTTGAGCAAGTTCTCCAAAGCGTGCGCGTTTTCCAGAAGGATGTGTAACGACACTTTTTTTAGCACTGCATTCTGAAGCGGGTACATTCCATACTTGCGCTGCGGCGCTGATTAGCATTTCACGTGCAGCAGCGCCACCTTTGCGAACGTACTCATTTGAATCACGAATGCCGCGACTGCCACCCGTCGACATATCTTTGAATATACGATTACGACGCATGTGCATGTTTACATCCGCGTACTCGGGCTTCACCTTGCTCCAGTCGCACTCGAGCTCTTCAGCGACTAGTTGTGCTAACCCAGTGAACGTACCTTGACCTAATTCGGAACGAGCGATACGTATGACCACCGTATCGTCTGCATGTATTACCACCCAATGCGTAACTTCGGGAGTATTGCTATCAGCGGCTGAAGCAGAGCCTTGCACACCCAGTACAAAAGCACCGGTCAGTGCAGCGGATTGTTTAAGGAAGGTACGACGATTAGGCTGGGTGAGCGACAGAGTCATGCGAATCTCCAGTAAGCAAAGTTGCAATTGACAAGTATTTTACTCTGATGCGGAGATCTCAACGTTGAGCAAGTCGGCAAAAAAAAGCCCTGACTAGCAGGGCGTGAAACCGAGGAGGGTTTTAAAAAATCAGAATTCGTATTCCAGTTGCATACGCAAGGTGTTGCCGCGCACGCCTTCACCATTGATAGAGTTTTTACCAACAAGGTATGCGGCGTTGTACTTAAATGCTTGTCTTCCACCTAAGTGAAATTTTCCAAATATAGCTGGACCAAAGCGATGCCCTTGATCACGCGTGGCATACCAACTGTCCCAGTATCCAAGATCACCAAATCCTTGAAATCCGAATTCGAATTCGCGACGGTAGCGATATCTACCTTGGATTTGATAGTAAGCCGTTGCACGGCTCGGTTCGTCAGCGTAGTAACTACGTTTGATCAAGAAGTTAGTATTCCAGGTGGTTTTGCCTATATCTTTTTGAAGCAAAGGCCCCCATTTAACTTCGTAGCCTTCAGATCTGTTTTGTGGACGCTCAAATTCGAGAAGAAACCCAACGTCAACGGGGTATTTGCCAGTATCTGTCAGTTGGAATCGATTTTCCCATTCAGTTGCATCGAAGGTGGTTGGGCCGCCGGCACCACGCGCATATTTAAAATACACCTCGGTAAACCAGTACTCCGTTGGGCTGTAACCTAGACCTATACTGGCAGCAGAGGCATCGTTCGATTGATCTTTGGAATCGCGACTACCCAATTTAAAATCGATCTCTCTTTCACCCTGCGTAACGGTAACAGGATAGATATATTCGTTAGGTCCAGCAAACACTGACGCGCAGAAACCCCCGAGGACCAGTGAACTGGTCACTATAATTTTTTTCATGGTGATTACGCTTGTGTTGGTTTTAAAAGCTGTTCTGACTGATGACGCTTAACTAGCGCAGAACAGCAGATTATGATTGCCAGCGTACCGGCATAAAAAAGAATTTGCATACCGCTAGGCGCAGATTCATATCCAATCAGCACATGCAGGATAGAGCCGAGTAATGATTTTGTTGGAAGTAGTGCCGTGGTATCCCAGAGAGGTGTAGCTAATGCTGGAATAAGGTCAGCTTGAATCAGGAAGCGCGCCATTTGTCCCGCCAAACCAGCAGCCAGCAACACCAGCAATGCGCCTGTTACCGAGAAAAACCAACGCAGTGGAATACGCATTAGGCCCAAGTACATGATCATGCCTATCACCGCGCCGCCGGCCAGACCTAAGGCACCACCAGCAAAGATGTCCGTCAGGCTGCTACTACCACCCATGGCCATGCCATGTAAAAACAAAACACTCTCAGCGCCTTCACGTAACACCGTTAGCGCTACCAAAATGGCAATAGCTGAGAGTTCACGTTGACCATCTTTAACGGCCGTGCCGAGATGACGCGCATCACGCGCCAATTCTGCACCATGTGAAGCCATCCAAATGTGGTGCCATGCGAGCATCAGCACCGCAACACCGAGTACAGCTGCATTAAACAACTCTTGACCACTACCATCGGCTAACTGAGCGATTGTTTCTGTCAGACCCGCAATGACAGCCGATCCGATTAATCCAGCCAAAACACCTAAACATAACCACAATCCGCGACGATCGACGCCACGTGTGGCTGCCGCAACGATACCTAGTACCAATGCGGCTTCGAGCGTCTCGCGGAAAATGATGATGGCTGGACCAAACATGATGGTTTACTCCGCGATGACGACGCCACGAGCGGTCGCCTGATTGAATTCACCAAAGAAGGGGTATTTACCTGCTTTGAGCGGGCCAATGAAGATACTCGCTTTGGATTTTGGCGCGATGATTTTTTCGCGATTCAATTCATGGCTTTCAAATTCTTCTGGCGTGGCATCTTGGTTCTCCACAATCAGCTTTACTTTTTGTCCTACAGGCACGCGTATTTCAGAGGGCACGAAATGATGATCTTTGATCACTATCGTAAACTCAGTGTCAGCGGCAAAGCCGCATAGGGGGACAAACAGTAGGGCAGCAAATAGGGCGCGAAAATTCATGATGGGGCGGCTCTCCGGTTCAGTGATTTTTATGAATGATAATAATTCGCATTTAGATTGTCAACTACTATCACTCATTGGTTCAGTCTTGCTCTTTACGAGCTAGTTATATAGCAACCCTTTGAATTTATTAGAAATTTTATCTTAATTTAGTCCGTCAACGAGTGTTTTTGGGATGAATGTAGGTGCTTCCCTTACAGAAAAACTAGCGCGATAGCTAGAAAAAACGCTGCTTTCCTGCTGTTACACTGGAATCCTGTTTCTATCGGAGTCATCCATGAATGTTGAGTCGATCGGCTTGGTCTTGATAGCCGCCAGCGCGGGTGCCTTGCTCGCCTGGCTTGTCGTCAAGGCTCGCTACGGACAGGAGTTAGCAACTCGTGGCGAACGCTTGCGCCTGTTAGAACTCAATCAGGATGGCATGCGACTTGAGCTGGTTCAGGCCCAGCGCACCCATCAACAATTACATGATCAGCTAGCGACACTGGGGCGCGAGCTAGCAACTGCCACCACGCGACTAGAAGAAGAGCGTCGTCAGGCGGAAGAAAAACTATCTCTACTGCGTGAAATGAGTGAGACCAGTCGTAAAGCACTCACTGATGAATTTAAAAATCTCGCCAACAGTATTTTCGAGGATAAATCGAAACGCTTTACTGAACAAAATCTCGAAGGTCTTGGCCAGATACTGACTCCGTTTCGTGAACGACTGACAGAATTTAAAACACGCGTCGAAGAAATGCATCACCAAGATGCGCAGCAACAGGCTTCACTTAAAACTGAACTGACGCAGTTAAAAGAACTGAATCGTCAGATGACAGAAGAAGCCCATAGTCTTGCAACTGCCCTAAAAGGGCAATCTAAGATGCAAGGTAATTGGGGCGAGTTAGTCCTTGAAAATGTACTGGCTCGTTCTGGCCTTCAAGCCGATCGTGATTATCGACGCGAAGTCAGCTTCACAACCGAGTCGGGCAGACAGCGGCCAGACGTGATTGTTTATCTTCCCCAACAAAAGCATTTGATTATTGACGCTAAAGTGTCCTTAAATGCTTATACCCGCTATGTGAATGCTGATGATGAAATCGATCGTAAAGCAGCCCTTCGCGAACACGTGCAAGCAGTATCGGACCGCATTACTGAGTTAGCAGATCGGCGTTACTTTGATTTGGGCGAATTGAACTCACCCGACATGGTATTTATGTTTATACCTATCGAATCAGCGTTTGTTGAAGCCATGCGCGCCGATGAGCAGCTTTTTCAAAAAGCGTTAGAGCGTAATGTATTAGTTGCTACGCCGACCACCTTGCTGACTAGTTTAAATATCGTGCGTCAGTTGTGGCGTTTCGAGCATCAGAATGCGCATAGCGCAGAGCTGGCTGATAGTGCCTCACAGTTGTATCAAAAATTTTTGGGTTTCATCAGCTCCATGGAAGATTTAGGCCGCAAGCTCGATTCAGCAAAAGCGAGTTACACAACGGCCTATTCGCAGCTTTATAGTGGTCGCGGAAACCTGATTAAGCGCGCCAAGGATTTTGAACGCTTGGGTGTAGCCGTGCAGAAGGAATTGCCGCAAGAACTAGTCGATAAGGCAGAGTTAGAGTTGGACTATCTTCCTTCTGTTGACGAGCTAAATAGCGACGACAAAGACCGAGCAGCCTGACAACGCGCCTATGAATCACGCTTGATGCATTGCAGCGTGCTTTTTTTTCAGACACATGACTAAAATCATACCGATTCTTCCCACATGAGGAGGTTGATATGGTCCGAGCATTGCTGTTGCGCTGCCTCAGGTCGTTGCCTATCCTGTTGGCAGTTTGTCTGGTTTGTCCTCAACTCGCCAGTGCGCATGCACTGAGCAAACAAGAGTGTTCTGAAGGGGCTGACTTCATTCGTAATGCCGCGCTTTCACGCGATAGCGGCATGTCAGAAATTTCATTCATGGAAGTCTTTGATAACGACCTAGCGATGCTGAAGTCGATTCCGGCCTCATTGCGTTGGTTCGTTCAAGATGATGATGACGCCGAGTTTCTGAGAGCAGCTCTGCACGAAGTTTTCCGCAAGCCTAACGCGCCTGAACGACACGCTGAGCTCTTTGGCGAAGTTTGTCTCCTGCGTGCAGGCGAGTGGAATGGCAAGAGCACACTGAGAACATAAGCTTCTCAGCTAATCGAGCTAGGGAATGTACTAGCGAGCGATAGTCGGGCTTCAGCTTGCCTTAACGAGGGCGGGTATCTGCAGATACCCGCGAAAGCGGACGCGACCGCCTCGTAAGGGTGGGCCTGCTAAAGCGTAGTTCGGAAAACGATTGATGAAGCGTCCAATCGCGATTTGCCCTTCAAGTCGTGCCAGGCTCATGCCAGCGCACGCGTGGGTGCCGCTCGCAAAGGCTAAGTGACGATTGGGTGTGCGCGCTATATCGAAAATGTCAGGGTCGTTAAAGTGAGATGGATCACGATTCGCAGCACCGATGCACAGCGTGACTCGCGTTTGCGGTGGCATGGTGATACCGCCAATCTCGACAGTTTCGGTGGTAATGCGATTGCCGAGCTGGTTAGAACTTTCGTAGCGCAGCATTTCTTCAACAGCCGATTTAATTAATTCGGGTTGTTTGAGTAAGCGATCGCGTTGGCTTGTGTATTCAGCCAAACTAACCAATCCATTTCCGATGAGATTAGTCGTGGTTTCATGGCCAGCGTTGAGCAAAAAAATACAATTGTGAATTAACTCTTTAGCGCTGAGTTTTTCTCCATCGGCTTCACCGAGTATGAGTCGCGTTAGTACATCCACCTCGGGGTTACCTGGATGCACGCGGCGGCGTGCGATCAAGTCATTTAAGTACTCAATAAATTCCGTCACAGCGCGATTGCCTCGCTCAGCCATATCGTCACTCAACACTGGTTCGAGTGCGCCTAATATGGCTAACGACCATTCACGTAAGGGACCGCGTTCATCAATGGGCACATCAAGCAAATTACCGATTACTTCAATCGGTATGGCCGAGGCAAAATCGTCAATCAGATCGGTCGAGCGTTTTTCTTCCATATGGTCCAACAGGCTATCGACTAAGCGTATCAGTCCTTCTTCCATGCCTGCGATGGCGCGGGGGGTTAGTGCGCCTGAAATTAATTTTCGAACCCGCGTGTGTAACGGTGGATCAGAAAACACCAAACTGGTTGTGTGATGCTCATACAGTGGCGAATCGCCGTACTTGGGTTTGAATTCTAATTTTTTATCTGAGCTGAAGCTCTTAGGATTTTTGTAGATACTGACTAAATCATCGTAGCGAGTTAAGAAGTAGCTACCATCGGCTAAGCGTTTTACTGGTGCATGCTCGCGCAACGCTCGATAGATGGGGTAGGGGTTATCGTGAAACCCGGTGGGTAAATGCGATAGCTCAAAAGTCTCTGCAATCTGCTCAGCGTGGTTGGCGCTCATGGAATTATTCGCTAGGGATGTTGCTTTGAATTATAGGCTGCGTAGTAAACCATCTATAAGTTCGGCGACTGCAAATAAATTATCAATAAAATAATTTTAGACGTAAAAAAAGACGACCTCATGGTCGTCTTTTTCTAAAAACCCTTGAAGCAGCCAACCTTGCGGTAAGGCTGCTAACCATCCGAATTAACGGTTGGCGATGTACATTGTGATTTCGAAACCAAAACGCAGATCGGTTGCTGCTGGTGTAGTCCAGTTCATAGCCATCTCCTAATTGATGTTGATTATTAATTTGCTAAGCCAAGGGTTGGTCTAGCGAAGTGAATAATGCCTGTGAGTCATTCCTTAAGCATCTGTGAATCGCTGAATTGCATCTAATGATTTTCATGAACCCGCAAGATACCGTCCTACAGATGAGCAATCGGCAGCGGATGATAAAAGCCTGCTGCTATGATGCGATCCACCGAAAGTATGCTCGTTGTTTCAGGCACCTACTGGATTTATGCTGCACCGCATCTAAATATGACTCTTCATTCCGCTCCCGAAACGTATCCCTCTGAGGCAGAATTTTCTTCGTCCGGCGGTCTTGCCATGAGCTTGCGCCTGAAGATCAATCTCGTGTTTTCGCTGCTGACGTTTCTTTTGTTTGCAATTCTCATTGTGGTGGAGGTCGTTGCTACGCGCAATAGCGTGAGCGAAGAAATGGAAGCTTCTGGACGAATTGCCACGCAGTTGTTAACGCGGGTTGGTAGTTTTTATGCGCAAAATGATTTGCCAGGCTTAGTTAATTTTTTGAATGATACCGGTCGTGTGCGTGCTAATGACATTCGGCTGTACGATCAAGGCGGCAGTTTGCTGTATCAATCCCCGCCATCAATTTACAAAGCGGGTCGCAACGCACCTGACTGGTATGCCGCACTAGTTGCTCCACCCGACAATGAGCGTGTAATTCAGATGTCGAACGCACGATTGGTTATTCAAACCAATCCAACGCGTGCAGTGCTGGATGGTTGGGATAACTTGCTCGATATATTGTTTGCTGAAATCACATTATTTTTATTGGCTGACTTATTGATACTCTGGTTAGTAGGACGTTGGCTTGAGCCTTTAGAAAAAGTGCAGTACGGTTTACGCGAATTAGGTCAGGGAGATCACAAAGTACGTTTACCACCATTGTCGGGTAAAGAAGCGGGTGAAATGGGTCGTGCGTTCAATCGCATGGCTCATGCAGTGGAAGAAAACATCCAAGTTAGACAAGCCAGTGCTGAAGCACAGGCTAGGCTCGACGCGCAGCGCGATTTCACAAAACTGCTGCATGCACGTATCGAAGAAGAACGTGCCGCCTTAGCGCGTGAGTTGCATGATGAGCTAGGTCAATCACTGACCGCGATACGAAGTATTGCTAAATCCTTGATTCAGCATCCGACTGTAGCAGGCAGTCCGGTAGAACAGCATGCAAAGATGTTGTTTGATACCGCCGGCATGACATCGGATGCTATGCACAGAATGATTCCTCGTTTGCGGCCGATCAAACTTGAAGGTATGGGCTTAGTCGATGCTGTGCGTGATTTATTGACGCAGAGTCAGCAAAACAATCCGAATCTGCGTTTGGATTTAGTCGTGAGTGGCGAGTTGTCTGCTACAGATGATGAGCTTGAATTAACGGCTTACCGTATAGTGCAGGAAGCCGTGACTAATATCATTCGGCATTCCCAAGCTAGTCGAGCACATGTAACGATAGAGGTAAGAGACGGACAGTTACATTTGTCCATTGCCGACAACGGCATCGGTGCGCAAACCCTTAAGCGTGATGGTCACTATGGTGTGCGAGGTATGCAAGAGCGAGCAGAATCGCATGGAGGAGTGATTGAGTTTAAACCTTCCAACGAAGGTGGGTTAGAAGTGCAGGCAATTTTTCCGTTGAAGCAAAGTAGTCAAGAGAGTGGCAAAGAATGAAAACTCCAATCAATGTGATGTTGGTAGATGATCACGCCGTAGTTCGTTTTGGATTCCGTATGCTGCTGGATGCGACGGAAGATATACGCGTGGTTGCCGAGGCCGAGTCCGCTGAGGTGGCCTACCAACTTATTCCAACAGCTAAGCCCGATGTCATTGTGATGGATATATCGCTCGGTGGCACGATGGGCGTTGAAGCAACCCGACGCATCGTGGCACGCGACAAAATGGCGCGGGTTTTGGGTTTGTCGTCACACGAAGACCCTAGCTATGTGCGGTATATGTTGAAAGCCGGTGCGCTTGGTTATCTCTCAAAGCGCAGTGCGCCCGATGAACTCATGCACGCTATTCGTCAGGTAGCCGAAGGGCGCATGTACATTGATAGTCAACTATCGCAACGCATGGCGTTGGAAGAATTCAATGGTGAGAAAAGTCCAATCGAAGTTTTATCCGAGAGAGAATTTGGCGTTTTCATACAACTTGCCAAAGGGTCCTCTGTTAATCAAATTGCTGAAATGCTGAATATTTCACCGCGTACCGTAGGTACTCATTTATATAACGTCAAACAAAAACTCGGTGTAGCCAATCAAGCAGAATTAGCGCTGATCGCTGTGCGACACGGGTTGATTGAGTTATAGGGTTAGATCTAGATCACCTATCTTGTGCGCCGAACAACCTACGCAGGCTAGGCTGATCGCAATGTGTCTGTCATGGCTCGCTGGGATAGTCGCTAATCCAGTCTAATCCGGTCACTATTCGGGTATCACTAAACTCGATACTCTGTTGATCGCCTTTCTCAGCCTATTTTTACAAGCTAGATAAGCCGGTTTAAGAGGACGGAGTGCTCGCAAGACTCTGCGCCAGCCGAACTAAACCCTAGTTCAGTAAACACATCTATGTCCGGTATCATATCGGCTGTAGTAATTAATTTATGACCCGTAGTTAAACCAATAATTCTTATAAAAGGACAGGGGAATGAACTACAACCAAGCCATTACCATCGGCGATCTGCGCGACATCGCACGCAAAAAACTCCCACGATCAGTATTCGGGTTCATTGATGGCGCTGCCCATGATGAGCGCACGTTGCGTGATAACGAAGCCGATTTAGCAAAGATTCGTTTCGCACCACGATTTATGGTCGATGTTAGCCAACGTTCCCAGCAAGTCGAGGTGCTGGGTAATACGTTTAATTCGCCGATGATTTTGGGGCCAACAGGCATAGCGGGAATACTCTGGCCCGACGGCGATCTGGCGATTGCTCGAGCGACTCAATCTAAGGGTGTGGGATTTTGCCAGTCAACGAATTCGAATTGCAGTATTGAACAACTCGCGACGCGTGCACGTTCTGATTTTTGGTTTCAACTCTATATACAAAAAGATCGCGACTTTTCGCGCTCATTGATGCAGCGTGCCTGGGATGCGGGCTCGCGTGTGTTGGTGCTGACGATAGACTTGCCTTTGCCAGGTCCACGTGAACGCGATCAGCGGAATGGTTTTACAGTGCCGCCCCGCATAGGCTTGGATAACATTTTTGATTACGCGAGCAAAATCGGCTGGCTGCTACGAATGGCGAGTGGACCAAAATTCACCTTCGGTAATATCGATAATCCAGATGCACCTGCGCGTAAATTAATGACCTTGGCGCAGTACGTGAGTGCTGCGTTTGATCCCTCAGTGACTTGGGCAGATCTTGATTGGATTCGACGTGAGTGGGAAGGAAAGCTGGCAGTCAAAGGAATACTGCGCGCTGATGATGCAAAAAGGGCGCAGGCTCATGGTGCTGATGCGGTCATCGTATCGAATCACGGTGGGCGGCAACTGGACGGCTCTCCTTCAGCGATTGCAGCGTTACCTGCTGTGGTCGATGCCGTCGGTGATAAGACCACTGTGTTAATGGATGGCGGTATTCGCCGCGGTAGCGATATCGTTAAAGCGATGGCAATAGGAGCGCGTGCTTGTCTAGTTGGTCGGGCGGGCTTGTATGGTCTGGCCTCGGGCGGGCAGCCTGGGGTAGAGCGCGCGATTGGAATGCTCCAACAAGAGATCGATATCGTGCTGGCCTTGCTCGGTGTGCCCGACATCACAAAGATTGATCGTAGTGCTTTGTTTGAGGAGCGCTAACCAGTCGTTGAACCCACTGTGAAATAATTTCCTTACGGTATAAATTTTATGACGACTATAAGCAAAGTAAGGAGTGCTTCACGACATCAGTTTTGATTCTGCGCAAATAATTAGTTGTGTGGTCGGTCTAGTCTGATAAGCGTCTGGCGCAGGTACGGTTGGTTGCAAGCTGAATTCCTTGTATCAATCTCACCTGCGCTGGCGCTATCTAAACAAAAGAGATTAAGCCGAGGCGCGTATGAAGCGTTTGCACACCCACTACGACAACTTAAAAGTTGCACAGAACGCGCCCCCGAAGTTATACGTGCGGCATATAAAACATTAAGTCAAAAATTTCATCCTGATCGTCATGGTGGTGATCTTCGGTCTACTAAAACCTTTCAACTGATTACCGCTGCGTATGACGTGTTGTCTGACCCGCAGCGCCGTCGTCAGCATGATGAATGGATAGCACGCACAGAGCGACGCTTAGATAGAGAGGCAATGGCTGCTCTCGCTGCACGTGAACAACGACCCTGGAACGGAAAAGAACGACGCGCTCGTTCGTGGCCATCGATGAAAGCATCGATGCCGCCTGTAGCTACCGCTTCCATTGCTGGTAAATTAAAAATCCCCGCCAGAACACTGGCGCTGTGGACCGCAATGCTGATTACGACCCTCATGCTGCTAATGCTGTATCAGTATTAAGCTGTTCTCTGCTCTTCGGTTGTTGGTTAAATCATTGGATATCGCCGCGAGTCCATTCGCACCCATGGCGACCCTTGCGCCAAAATCCTAGCCCTAGGCCGGCTCGGTTATAGTAGCCATTCCACTGCGAGATGGCCATGCTTCTGCTGGCCAAAAATCACTATAAGAAAGCGCTTGTGACTAGCCAGACCGAGGAGCGCATCATCACGGCCGCGCTTTTGCGCATGGGTTTGATTGATGCCGACGAACAGCCCCACATAACTCACCTAACGGGTGGCGTGTCTTCATTGATTGTGAGGGTCGATACGCGTCGTGGCCCCTTATGCGTTAAACAGGCCTTACCTGAACTAAAAGTAGCAACGCACTGGAGCGCACCCTTAGAGCGTAACCATGCCGAACTAGCCTGGATAGCGCACGTGTCGAATGATTTACCTGAGGCTGTGCCCACTATCTTAGGTTCTGACCCATCCTCATTTTGTTTTGCGATGAACTGGCTACCACCGGAGAGTTATCCGGTGTGGAAGTTACAGCTACGCGATGGTGTGGCTGATAGTATCTTTTCCGCCGAAGTCGGACGTCGGCTGGCCGCTATTCATTTTGCTACGGCGGACAATGATGTGCTAGCTCAGAGCTTTGCTAATGATGAGAATTTTTTTCAACTACGGTTAGATCCGTATTTTGGTGCTACGGCCAAAGTGCATGCAGATTGCGCCGCATCGTTACACGAGTTGATTTCCATAACAGCGAACAATAAGCGCGCACTGGTGCACGGCGATATCAGCCCAAAAAATTTATTGGTGGGGCCGACTGG
>JACCDL011102436.1_pt1 | contig 17336 bp, 19 predicted proteins | sample 7441931 | NCBI WGS metagenome assembly JACCDL01 (sample SAMN15323437, study PRJNA562643) | freshwater metagenome | isolation source: river surface water | place: USA:Blue River Watershed | collected 2017-08-16 | reverse complement strand
CGCGCAGCGCCACGCGGGTGAGGCCACCTGGGACGATGCGGGTGTCCTTGCCCATCAACACAAATGGGCGCAGGTCGATGTGCCTGGGGGCGATGCCTTGTTCGACAAAAATCGGGCAGGCCGACAAACTCAGGGTGGGTTGCGCGATGTAGTTGTCTGGGTTGGCCTTGAGCAGCGTCGCGAAATGTTCTATTTCTTGTTGACTGGCGGTGGGGCCCACCAACATGCCATAGCCACCTGCACCGTGCACCTCTTTGACCACCAGTGTCGAGAGGTTGGCCAACACATGGCTCAATTCATTGGGTTTGCGGCATTGCCAAGTTTGCACATTGTTCAAGATGGGTTCTTCGCTCAAGTAAAACTTGACCATCTCCGGCACGTAGGGGTAGATGGATTTGTCATCGGCAACGCCAGTACCCAAGGCATTGGCGATCACCACATGGCCTTGCCGGTAAACCGAGGCCAAGCCGGGAACGCCGATGAACGAGTCGGGTTCAAACCTCAAAGGGTCCATGTAGTTGTCGTCCACGCGGCGGTAAATCACATCCACCTGCTGTGGTCCCTCGGTGGTCTGCATGTAGACAAACCCGTCACGCACAAACAAATCAGAGCCCTCGACCAACTCAATGCCCATTTGCTTGGCCAAAAAGGCATGCTCAAAGTAGGCGCTGTTGAACCGACCGGGTGTGTGCAGCACCACCGTGGGTTGTTCGACCCAGCTGGATGAGCGCAAGGTTTGCAACAGCAGGGCAGGGTAATGCTCGACGGGGCGCACGGCGTATCGGCGGAACAAATCGGGGAACAAGCGCATCATCAAAAGGCGGTTGCTCAGCATGTAAGACACGCCCGAAGGCACGCGCAGGTTGTCCTCCAGCACGTAGAAACCACCATCCGAGTGGCGCACGATGTCCACGCCTGCAATGTGCGCATAGGTTTGATGCGGCAGATCCAGCCCCAACATCATGGGCAAAAACTGCGCATTGGCCAACACCTGCTCTGTCGGTATCAAGCCAGCTTTGAGGATGCGCTGCTCGTGGTACACGTCGTGCAAAAACATGTTGATGGCCTTGACCCGTTGCACCAAGCCTTTTTCCAGGTGAGCCCATTCTTTGGCATCGATGATGCGGGGAATCAGGTCGGAGGGGATCAGGCGCTCGGTGCCGTCTTCATCCCCGTTCAGTGAAAACGTGATGCCCGTGCGTCGAAAAATCAAATCAGCTTCGTTTTGCTTGAGCTGCACCATCTCGCTGCTGACACCTTTGAGCCAGGCGTCGAAAGCCTCGTAATGCGGACGTGGCAAACCTGTTGCATCACTCATTTCATTGAAAATTGGGGTCGCCATGGCATTCCTGTCTCTGCTGCAAACTGCTGATGCATACTAAGCATGCTTCATGCCGCAGTGTGTTGATCCGCAAAGGTGCAAGTTGTTGGTGCGTCTTGTCAACATGCAGGCATCCATGCACCAACAAAGTCAAAATGCACCCCGGCGGTGCATGTCATTGAAAGCCCAAACGGACACACTGCAAGATGAACATGCCGACTCTCAATCCCTGGATCAACATGGGGGTCTCCGACCGTTTCGTGCGCATGGTGCTGGGCATCGCTTTGATCTCGGTGGCGTGGATGTTTGAATTCACTTGGCCGTTTTGGGGCGGTGTCTTGTTACTGATCACTGCTGCGGTGCGCGTGTGCCCGATCTATGCCTTGTTCAAGATCTCCAGCCTGTCCCTGGACCCAGCCAAAACGGTGATTCCTTGGGAGGAGTTTTTAGACCTGCTGCCACCCAAGCCAGAGGCGCCTGTCGAGGTGGTTGCACCTGTTCAACGCAGCAGCAAAGCTGAAGTCGTCATTCCACCAGTGACCTTCAGCTTGCCCCCCGAATTGACACAGGCGCTGATCAACGATGTCGAGCGCAACGCCTTGGACGAAATCTTGGTGGTTCGTTTCTACGAGAACTTTTTTGGCTGCAAGATCACCATTGGGCAATCTGGACATCTGAGTTCCTATGAATGCCGATTCCCCCAACAAACCTTGACCCTCAACTTTGCCAAGCTCAAAGCTCAGTTGTTGGCGCGTCTGAAAGAAACGGCGCAGGTGGCGCCGCACTGAACTGAGGGTTCAAGGGCTGGCCTGTGTTCAGCAGGGCGCGTTTATTTCTTCTCCAGCAACTGGCGGATATGGGCCAAATCTGCACGCAGTGACAACACCTCCTGTTCGATCGTGTCGAATTGAAGCTGGTTCCTGGCGTCTTTTTCTTTGTCGGCCGTGATGGAATCCACGATCACGGCGATGAACAGGTTGAAGATGACGAAAGTGGCGATCAGGATGAACAGGATGAAGAACACCCAGGCGTAAGGGAACACCTCCATCACCGGCCGGGCGATGTCTTGCGACCATCCTTCCAAGGTCATGATTTGGAACAAGGTGTAAGCGGACGAACCGAGGTCGCCAAACCATTCTGGGAATTCATGTCGGAACAAATTGGTGGCGATCACCGCCGCCACGTAAAAAATAATCATGATCAGTCCAAACACGGACCCCAAACCGGGCAAGGAGCCCAGCAGACCACCCACCACTTTGCGCATGCTCTCGACCTTGTTGATCAAACGCAAAACACGCAACACCCGCAAGGCGCGCAGCACAGACAATGAACCCGAGGCTGGTATCAGTGCGATGCCCACCACAATGAAATCAAACACGCACCAAGAATCTTTGAAGTAGCGCCACCCTCGCGCGGAAATGAGGACCACGATTTCGGCGATGAAGACCAACAAAATGGCATGGTCCAGCCAATGGAGCACCTCACCCCAATGAACCATCAAATCGTTGCTGGTTTCCAGACCCAGAATGATCGCGTTCAGGATGATGAGCACCACCAAGCCATTTTGGACGATGCTGTGGGCCATGAACACTTCGATGTGCTCACGCCAGGTGAGGGGAGTTGCTGTTGTCGTCATGAGTACCGCCGCTGAAAAACAGCGGGTACTCTAGCGCATCAGCCAGGCGGTCAAGCCGCCATGGACTGGGCCAAGCTGAACACCGAGTTGGGGCCGCTTGGCAATTTGTGGATTTGCAGCGGCTTGAACTTTTTCAGCATGGGCGAATGCGCTTGGGTCGGTGCCACATGTCCCCAGCTTGCATCAGGAACCAGCGCCAACAAGGCCTCGAAGTGCATGTGTGCCAACTCGGCTTCAATAAAGTGGTGCATCAAGTGGTCCACCAAATCCTGCTGGAGTTCGCCTTTGGGACTGACTTTGCGGGGCTTGGCGGGCGTTTGGCTCTCGAAAGACTGGATCAAGCGAAGGAGTTTCAATTCGCTGGGTTTGCCTTGGGTGCAGTAGCCGCCGCCCGGGCCGCGGTAAGAAATGACAAAACCATTCTTCTTGAGTTGCGACATCAAGGATTCCAAATAGGAAATGGACAAACCCAGACGTTTGCTGATGAATTCGGTGGTGACGGGTCCATTCGCTTGGTACTTGCAGACCAACAACAAAGCGTGGACGGCGTTGTGTATCAGATTCGAAAACATGGCGTACTCCTAAGTTCAAAACCTATTCAACCGATTGGTCTTGAACGAAATGTAGGCTGAAACGCAGGTTTTTCAATGTTTTTCTTTGAATTCAATGAAAAATCTATAAAATACATCTACAAAACCTATTCATGTAACCAGGAATGCAGCCATGTCAGAGTCTTCAGCAGAAACCATCAGCCACACCGGCATCTACCGCATCGGCGCTGTGGCCAAAATGGTGGGCGTCCCCGTGGCCACCCTGCGGGTGTGGGAGCGACGTTATGCGGTGGTCACGCCACCCAAGACCGAAGGCGGGCAACGCCTGTACAGCGATGCCGACTTGCTGAAAATCACGCTCCTCAAGAACCTGACCATGCAAGGCCATGCCATCAGCAGTTTGAGCCAGATGACACCATCGCAACTGCAAAAGCTCCTCAATGATTCCCGCGTCGCCCAATCCTCGACAGCCGCCACCAGATCAATGCCCTCGGTCGTGTCTCTGGCGGTGGTGGGTTTGGGTCTGGCCAGGCGCTTGGAAACCGAAAAATTCAACAGTCTGTTTCAGCAAACCGTGCTCAAGGTCACGCAAGTGCATGAAGATGTGAAACAGGCCTTGCACCAGTCGCCAGCCGTTGAAGCGCCGGATGTGTTGTTGGTGCAAATGGGCGCGGTGCAAGCTGGCATTTGCCCAGAACTCATGCAACTCAAAACGCAACTGGGCGTGGGCAAGGTGCTGTTGGTCTACCACTTTGCCACCGAACATGCTTTGCAAGCCTTGCGAGCCGCCGGTGTCATCGCCCGGCGCGAACCCGTCTCCGACAGTGACTTGAGCGACATCATCCAGTCGGTGTTGCTGGTGGAGTCAGGCCACAAACTGTCTGGCGCGGCCACCATCACCCCGCGCAAGTACAGCGACCAGGTGCTGTTGCGGGTGGCGGGCATTTCCACCCAAGTGCTGTGCGAATGCCCCAAGCATGTGGCGGACCTGATTTTTCAGCTCAACAGTTTTGAGCAGTACAGCCGGGATTGCTTGAACAATTCGGTGGAAGACGCCAGTTTGCACGCCTACTTGACGGCGGTGTCAGGCTCGGCCCGGGCCTTGTTCGAGGAGGCCTTGGAGCGGATTGCCGCGCATGAAAGCATCGACCTGAGCGAGTCGGGGCGCTGAGCAGCCGTTCAACGACCACCCACATTGGCCAGCGTTGAACCGACCGGCACCACGGCACCTACCGTCAGGTCCAATGCCGCATCCAGTGCAATGCTTTCAGTCATGGCTGATTGTGTGGGTGGTGTTCCCCCGCAACGCGCTGTGATGTCGCTGGCATGGAGGCGGTCTGCGGTGTTCAAACCCACATTGGTCAAAAACAAGGGCACCGCCGCCACTGGCCCGGCGAACAACAGCACCGATGGGGCTGCCCACAATTTGTGGGTTTTGACCTCGTCGTGGATCCAGGCGTTGTGACGCGCGTTTTGACAGGCGCCCGTGCCAAAGGCTTCGCTCTTATCATCCAATTGGCCAATGGCTTTCGAGGAATGGCTCGCGCAGGCCCCCAGGTTGATCAGCAAGAGGGCGAGGGCGAGTGATTTCAAACAAGACATTTCACAAATTTAACAAAAATAGCTGAATAATCCAATTTAACACCGGATCATAAGTGATTGAAGTTAAATAAAAATTCATTTTCGCAACACCAACCCTGACTTGCTCATGTCCCGCGTCATCAATTTCAGCTCCGGTCCCGCCGCCTTGCCCGAATCCGTCTTGCACCAAGCCGCCGCAGACATGCTCAATTGGCGGGGCTCTGGCATGTCGGTCATGGAAATGAGCCACCGGGGTCCTGAGTTCACCGACATCCTGGCCGAAACCCAGTCCCTCATGCGCAGTTTGTTGGGCGTGCCCGACCACTACACCGTGTTGTTTTTACAAGGTGGCGCGATTGCCGAAAACGCCATCCTGCCGATGAACTTGATCGGTCGCACCGGTCACGCGGACTATGTGGTGAGCGGCGTGTGGTCGCAAAAATCCATGCAAGAGGCCGCCAAATACGGTCAAACCCATTTGGCCGCCAGCAGCCAAGACAGTGGCTTCCTGCACATGCCCAGCCAAGACCAGTGGCGCTTGTCCCCCGATGCGTCCTATGTGCATTTCTGCAGCAACGAGACCATTGGGGGGGTCGAATGCCACTGGACGCCCGACACCGGCGCCGTGCCGTTGGTGGCGGACATGTCGTCCAACATCATGTCGGCGCCCTTGGATGTGTCGCGCTATGGCGTCATCTATGCGGGTGCGCAGAAAAACATGGGGCCCTCGGGCGTGACCGTGGTGATCGTGCGCAACGACCTGATGGGCCATGCCCTGCCCATCACGCCATCGGCTTTCAACTACCAAACCCAGGCCGAGCAGGGCTCTATGTACAACACGCCACCCACCTATGCCATCTACATCATGGGCTTGGTGTTGCAGCACATTCAGCTCGAAGGGGGCTTGACGGCCATGCAGGCGCACAACCAGCGCAAAGCTGATTTGCTCTACGACTTCCTCGACCACAGCCAGTTCTTCAGCAACCGTGTGGCGCGACACGACAGGTCGCGCATGAACGTGACGTTCTTTTTGAAAAACGAGGACTTGAATGCCGCGTTTTTACAGGGTGCTCAGGCGCAGGGTATGGTGCAACTGCGCGGCCACCGTTCTGCCGGGGGCATGCGGGCGTCCATTTACAACGCCATGTCTTACGCCAGTGTGCAAACCTTGGTGAACTACATGCACCAGTTCGAAAAAACCCACGCCTGAGTGTCAGGCTGGGCTGGGCAAGCCCAAGGCATGGCGGGCGGCGCGCACCACACTGGCGGCATCCACTTGGAAGAAAGCGCGCAACTGCGCACGGGTGTCGCTGCGGCCAAAACCGTCGGTGCCCAAGGTGATGTAGCGACGCCCTGTGGGCAGGTAAGCCCGAATGCTTTCAGGCACCGCGCGGACATAGTCGGTGGCCGCGATGATCGGACCGCTGGCTGCCTTCATCTGCTCGTGCACAAACGCGGGTACATGGGTCTGACCCGCCAAGGCCAGTGATTCTTGGTGCTGTCCGTCCCTGGCCAATTCGCTCCAACTGGTCACACTGAACACCTCGGCTTCAATGCCTTGCGACGCCAAGATGTCGGCGGCTTTCATCACCTCCAGCAAGATGGCGCCCGAGCCCATCAGGCTGATTTGCGGTGCAGCGCTTGTGGCTGAGGTCGCGGTTAATGGGTAGCAGCCCTTCAAAATCGCCTCTCGCGAACCAGCTTGCAAATTGGGCTGCGCGTAGTTTTCGTTCATCAGGGTGACGTAATAAAACACATCCTGTTGCTCCACCAGCATCTCGCGCATGCCTTGGTCGATGATGACCGCCATCTCTGAGGCGAATGCGGGGTCGTAGGCTTTGCAATTGGGGATGGTGGCCGCCACCAAATGGCTGGAGCCGTCTTGGTGCTGCAATCCCTCGCCACCCAAGGTGGTGCGCCCAGCAGTCGCCCCCAGCAAAAAGCCACGGGCGCGTTGGTCGGCGGCGGCCCAAATGGCGTCACCCACCCGCTGAAAGCCGAACATGGCGTAATAAATATAGAAGGGCAGCATGGCCAAGCCATGCACGCTGTAACTGGTGGCCGCCGCGGTCCAACTGGCGATGGCACCTGCTTCGCTGATGCCTTCCTCCAAAATTTGCCCGTCCGTGGCTTCCCGGTAACTCAGCACCGAACCAATGTCTTCCGGCTCGTACTTTTGGCCCACGCTGGAATAAATGCCCACTTGCTTGAACAAATTGGCCATGCCAAAGGTGCGCGCCTCGTCGGCCACGATCGGCACCAAGCGCGCGCCCAACACAGGGTCTTTCAGCAATTGGCCGAGCATGCGCACAAACGCCATCGTGGTCGACATCTCTTTGTGCTCGGCTTGCAGGGCAAATGAGGCATAGCTCTCGAGTGCGGGGACTGGCACCACCTCGGCCACGGTGCGCCGCTCGGGCAGGTAGCCGCCCAAATGGCCACGGCGCTGCTGCAAATACTGCATCTCGGCACTGTCTGGGGCGGGTTTGTAAAACGACATGCTGGTGGCTTGCGCATCGCTCAAGGGCAAATTGAAGCGGTTTCTGAAGGCCAACAAGGCTTCGTCGTCCAGCTTCTTTTGGCTGTGCGTGGTCATCTTGCCTTGACCCGCATGGCCCATGCCATAGCCTTTTTTGGTGTGCGCCAAGATCACCGTGGGCTGCCCGCTGTGTTGGGCCGCAGCGGCATAGGCGGCATGGATCTTCACCAGGTCGTGGCCGCCGCGTTTCAATCGGTCGATTTGTTCATCGGTCAGGCCTTGGGCCAGTTGGGCCAATTCGGGGTTTTGGCCGAAGAAGCTGTCTCGGTTGAAGCGCCCATCTTTGGCGGCAAAGGTTTGCATTTGCCCATCCACGGCGTTGGCAAACGCTTTGACCAAAGCTTGTTGGGTATCTCGTGCAAACAAGCCGTCCCAGTCGCTGCCCCAGATGAGTTTGATGACGTTCCATCCGGCACCCCGAAAGAGTTTTTCCAACTCGTCGATGATGCGGCCATTGCCACGCACCGGTCCATCCAAGCGCTGCAAATTGCAGTTCACCACCCACACCAGGTTGTCGAGTTTTTCGCGCGAAGCCAAGGTGAGGGCGCTCATGCTTTCGGGTTCGTCCATCTCCCCGTCGCCAAACACACCCCAGACCTTGCGGCCGCTGCAGTCTTGCAACTGGCGGTGGGTCAGGTAGCGCATGAAGCGGGCATGGTAGATCGAGCTGATCGGCCCCAGCCCCATGGAGCCGGTGGGGAACTGCCAAAAATCGGGCATCAACCAGGGGTGGGGGTAGCTGGACAAGCCCCGTGCGCCCACAGCTGGGGCGCTCAACTCCTGCCGATAGTGGTTCAGATCGTCTTCGCTCAAACGGCCTTCCAAATAAGCCCGGGCGTAGACGCCTGGGGCGCTGTGCGGTTGGAAAAACACCAGGTCGGCACCTTGTGTGCTGTCATGGCCTTTGAAGAAATGATTGAAACCGACCTCGAACAAATCCGCAGCGCTGGCATAGCTGGCGATGTGGCCACCCAATTCGCCATAAGCGGCATTGGCTTTGGCGACCATGGCCAAGGCGTTCCAGCGCATCAGCGAGGCCAGTTTTTCTTCGATGGCCAAATCGCCTGGATAGGGCTTTTGCGCCTCCACAGGAATGGTGTTCACATAGGGCGTGACCAACTCGGGCGACCAGCCAATTTGGCTTTGGTGGGCCAAGGACACGAGTTGGTCCAGCAAATACTGAGCGCGCTCGGGGCCATGCAGCAGCACCACACTTTGAAAGGCGTCGCGCCATTCGGCAGTTTCAATCGGGTCGAGGTCTGAGGTGCGTTGCAACATGGTGATGTCCAAAATAAAGATGCGTCACTGCGAGCCCCCGGGTCGTGGCAGTCTCACAAGATGAGCATCACTGTAAGCTGTTAGGTGCCATATTTGGTATCGAAATCGCCTCTTTGAGGCGTATATTTGGCATAAAATATTGTTAAGTATCAATATGCAGGTGAAATATGCTTTTGGATGCGGTGGACTACAAAATTCTGGCCGAGCTGCAAGAAGACAGCTCGCTCACCAATGTGGAGCTGGCCAAACGGGTGCATTTGTCCCCTTCGCCCTGCCTGAGCCGGGTCAAGGCCTTGGAGGCTGCGGGTGTGATTCAGCGCTACGTGGCGCTCACCCAGCCGCAAGCGCTGGGCCTCGGCCTCAATGTGTTCATTTCCATCAGTTTGAAAGAGCAATCCAAGTCGGCGCTGGCCGAATTCGAGCAGCGCATCGCCGAGCATGACGAGGTGATGGAGTGCTATTTGATGACCGGCGATTCGGACTACCTGATCCGGGTGGCGATCGCCGACATGGCCGCCTTGGAAAAATTCATCCTCGAGCAACTCACCCCCATCCCGGGGGTGGAAAAAATCCGCAGCAGCTTCGCCTTGAAACAGGTGCGTTACAAAACTGCTTTGCCCCTGAAGTCGGGGAAGGCCGACTGATCCACTCAGGGCTTGGCGGCGTTGTCGATGGCTTTTTTCAAGGACAGGTACTGCTCACACTGCAGGCCGCAGATCTTCTCCAGTGAGGCCAGCAACTCACGCGCTTTGTCCATCTCTTTGAGTTGCACATAGGCTTGACCCAGGTAGTCGTGCGCCCCGCGGTGTTGCGGGTCCAGGCGCAAGGCTTCGGTGTAGTGTTGGATGGCCTCGGGGTAGCGCTTGAGTTGGCGCAGGCTGTAACCCAAGAGGTTGAAGCCATCGGCATCCTTGGGGTTGTCTTTCACATATTTTTCAAGACGGGCCACGGCCGCGGGCCAGTCGTTTTGTTCAATTTGGGTTTGCGCCTTGCCCATGTCCGAACTTTTGGCGGCAGGTGCCCCCAAATTGGCGGCATGGACCCCTGAACAACCCAATGCCACGGCAAGTGTGGCCCATCTGACGAAACGCATGGACAGTCTCCTGTTTTGAAGCCGCCAATTTAACGCGCTTTTCAGCGCTTGAGCAATTCGTTGCGCAAGACTTTCATCAGCAGCATCCATTCGCCGCCGTTTTGCACGGTGAAGGTGAAGCGCTCGTTCATGCCGTTGTTCATTTCGATTTCATGCCAATTTTGGAAAAACGAAAAACCGCCTTTGCGCACAGCGCTTTCGGTGAACGAGATTTCGATGTGGATGAAGGAAATGTCCTCGTGGCTGTCAAATGATTTGAAATACAGGCCATCCGACAGCAGATAGAGCACCCCAGTAGGCAGGGCAAACCGTCCGCTGGTGTTGGCCGGACCATACGCGATGATGGTTTTGTTGATCAACTCCACCGGGATGGTTTGCTGGATGATTTGCCAAATGTCCCGGGCTTTGTAAAGGGCGAAGGCGATGCCAAACAGCAGCACACCCAGGGAATAGGTGTTGTTTTGGGTGAACACAAACACCAAGGCCGCCAACAACAAAAACGGCAGCAACAGGTCCAAGCGCAGTTCCCATGGACCTCGGGCCACCAACAAGGAGCTGTTGTCCAAGGTGTTGGCCAGGATCATGGGCGAGATGCTGCTGGGCTTGTGGCTTTGCACGTGCGGGAGCTGCGACCCGCAGTTTTGGCAAAAGACGTTCTCGCTGGGGTTGATGAAATAGCAGCTGGTGCAGATCATCTCAATGGGCCTTGTCTTTGCTGCTGTGGGCCGCGGGCTTGTCGTGCGCGCTGGCTTTGTCATCATGGGCGGCCGTGTCGGCTGGCGCAGCATCATGGGCCGCAGCCGAGGCATGGCTGTCGTGGGACAGGAAGTTGTAAATCGCCAAAGAACTCAGCACCACGGTCAGACCGCACAACAGGCCAATGACGAAGATCATGGCACCACCGCCTTGTTTGTCGTCACTGTCGTCATGGTGGCTGGTTTTGCGGGAGGCAGCAGGCAATTCATCCACTTTTTTCACCACCGCCTGCACCTTGGTCTTCAGATCGTTGACGCTTTGAATCAAGGGGGTGAGGTTTTTCTCGATGGCTTGGGCCGCCAAGGTGTTGGCCGTCAACATGTCTTGCACCTTGGTCATCTCGGCCGCTTGCGCCGTGGTCAGGTTCTCGGTGTTTTGCGCAATGCCCAACGTGAAAGACTTTTGAATTTCAATGCGTTGCTTTTCCAGCAGCAGTTTGAGTTCTTCGGGCAAACGACCGCCAGCGCCAGGCGCGGCTTGGCTGACATGGTTGTGCAGCTGCGCCAGTTGCACCGCGAACTGGGTTTGCTGCTCGATCAGGTTGTGCAGCAGCGGCTCGCTGGGGTCCGGTTGAGACTGTTGGTGGGTTTGCTGTTGTGAAGCCAAGGAAATGAAGTCCAGCAGCAAGGAATGTTTTTCCAGGGTTTTTTTCAGTTCTTGCTGGAGGTGCTCGAGGCGTTGCAGGGTGCCTTGGTCATGGACCTCGTCTTGTGCAAAGGAGGGCACAGGCGCTGTTGGCTCGCTCACCACCAGCACCGGCTCGTTGGAAGACTGGACCAAATCGTCCAAGTTCAAATCCAATGCCATCAGCGATGCATTGTTCAAACTGGCCGCGGGTGGGGGGCTGAGGGTGACCACCAAATCTTCAATCTCTGTGACTGGGGCAACCGGGACTGGATCGGCATGGGGCACATGGGCATGCACCTCTTCTTGGGCATGCGCATGGCCATGTCCATCGTCTGACAGCAAATCAGGGGCTGTCTCGGTGTCTGGGGCTTTGGCGGGCCGTTTGACAGGCGCACCGCATTTGCCACAAAACTTGGCTGTGACTGAAATCGGTTTTCCGCAGGCTGCGCAATCCATGTTGTTCTACCTATTTGCTTTCTTCAGATGCATAGATTCGGCACGGCGAGTATTTTCCTGAACCCTCTTGGTTTTCCTCGCAGTCGCGCAGGGCAATTTCTTCGGCTTGGCGCAGGCCTTTGGCGGTGTAGGCGTCAGCACAGTAAGCGGTTTCGCCATCAAAGCTGTAGACAAACGCCTTGAATGGTTTGTCCGGGTCGTGCTGGCGTCCGAAGCGTTCGAACAGTTTTTTGCATTTGCCCAGCAAGGGGGGGCGGTACAAGTCGCCCAGTGGTTTGTAGCGGGTCTTTTCGGCTTCTTCCAGGGCGGCGATGGCGGCCAACACCGCGGGGGACTCGGCGGGCGTGTCTGGAGGGGCTTCGGTGGCGTGCGCATGGGGATCGGCATGCGCATCGGCATGGGGATCGGCGTGTGGGTCGCTTGCGGCAACAACGTCGGCATGCGCTGGGGCCTGCTGCGACGAGCCACGTACCCATGTCTGGGAATAAATGAACAGTGGAATGTTCACCACCGTCATGAATATCGCCAAGTACAGGTATTTGGTCATTGCCTTCATTTTTGCTTAAATTCTCAATCTTTTCCAAGGGTTGCAAGAAAGTCTTGCTCTGCTTTGATCGGAAGATACAGACCAGACTTGAGGCTGGATCAACCGCTTCACCAGCTCAGGATCTGCCGTTTTTAATACCAATTCAAGGGCATCAGAGCAGGTTTTTAATTCAAGCAGGTGTATTTCCAATGAAACTCCTGGCTAAAATGAATCTATTCGTAGTGCATTACCAGCTCTTGAACAAGGAACTTCATGTCAGAACTCAGCCCACAAAACAGCAACCTCATCATTGGCGAGGGTGTGATTTTCAACGGTTCCATCTCAGCGCCAGGCCGCGCCAGCATCAATGGCACCGTCAATGGTGAAATCACGGTGACTGATTTGCAAATTGGCCCCAAGGGCAGCGTGACCGGCCATATCAACGCGCAAGTCATTGATGTACATGGTGTTTTGGCTGAAAACATTGTCTGCCATGACCATATTCTGATCCACCGCAGTGGCAGTGTGTCGGGCAACCTGGACTACTCTGAAATCGAAATCGAGCGGGGCGGTCAGTTCAAGGGCCAAATGACCCAGCACCCCAGCGGCCAGGTCCAGGCCAAAGCACCTTCAACCCCCCAACCGCCAGCCTCATCCAAACCGTTCAAGCCGGGTCTCTGAACGAACACGGCGCGCCAAAGGCATGAAACGAATTCATTGGTATTCGTTTCATGCCTTTTTGTTTTTTTATTGTTGTTTTCGTTGATTTTTGTCATCCGCTGGTCTCTAGGAAACGTTGACTTCACCATCGCCGTTAACGCCAGACCTTGAATGAACAAGTTGATCCAAACCCAATCGGACACCAGCAGCCTTGAGATCGATCATCGCTACCAGCAAGTACCGTCTGCCAACACCCCAATTCGCAATACCTTCGAGCGCATCCGCACCCAACTCGCTCAAGAGGCTGAGCAACGCAGCCGTCCCGTCTCTCGCCTTTACTCCGGTTTTCGCGCCGTCAAAGCCTGATCGGCAACCCCCGCGAGCCGTCCCATCCGTGGGCCCCGACTATCATCGGGCATGGCCCTCAAATCAACCATCTACAAAGCGCAGCTGCAAATCGCAGACATCGATCACAACCACTATGCTGATCATGCGCTGACCCTGGCCCGTCACCCCAGTGAGACCGACGAACGCATGATGGTTCGTCTGGTGGCCCTGGCACTCAATGCCCACCAAGTTCAAGACCTGTGTCAAGGCGATGCGACCCTGGCGTTCGGGGCCGGTTTGTCCGACCCGGACGATCCAGACGTGTCCCTCACCGATTTCACCGGCCGAAAACGCCTGTGGATCGAAGTCGGGCAGCCCGAAGAAAAACCGCTCAACCGTGCTTGCAGCAAATCAGACCAGGTGCTGGTTTACGCGTTTCACCATGCAGCAGAGGTGTGGTGGCGTGGCATCGAGAACAAACTCAACCGTCAGAGCAAATTGGGGGTGGTGCGCATACCAACCGAAGCCGCTCAAGCCATGGCCGGCATGGCTGAGCGCAGCATGCAATTGCAAGCCACCATCCAAGAGGGCGGCATGACACTGAGCAGCACGCTGGGCAGTGTGCATTTCGAGCCCCTGATTTGGCGTGCGGTCGGCTCATGATGACCGCAGCGCATTCACACAAGCAGGGCCGCAGGGGAGCATGGCGATGGGCCAGTTTGCTGCTGGCTTGTCTGGCGATGTCCTCGGCGAATGCCACCACGGGGGCTACAGCCTTGCTTCGTTGCCATATTGAAGTCAATGGCGAGGTGCACACCCACGAATTTTTGCCACGCCACGATCCTTACACGGCGCCCAGCATCCAGATTGGCGAGCGCTTCCGATTCAAGGCGGTGGTGCTGGGCGAGGGTGACCGCGTGGACTTGGTCAATATTTACGCCTATTACCAAACCAGGCGACAACCTATGCTGATGCAGCACAGCAAATATGTCAATCCGACTGCGATGACCCAGCCTGCGCCTGATGCCCTGACCGGGCGGGTGGCGCTGTATTCGCCGGTGTTGGGCAAAGAGCTGGCTTACCAATGCGCCTTGATCCGGGGTACACCATGAACAAATATTGGATGGCGCTGATCTTGTGTGTGCAGATGTCGGTCAGTGCGACCGCCAATGACACGGTGAGTCTGGTGGTGGTTGGCGACATCATGCTCGATGGCTTGCCCGAGCGGGTCATGCGCCAAGGGCGTGACCCGTTTGCCAGTTTTGCCCCTTTGCTCAAATCTGCCGATATTCGCATTGGCAATTTGGAATGTGTGATTTCCAACAAAGGGGAAGCCGAGCCTGACAAACCCAATGTGTTTCGGGTGGACCCGCGTGCCATGCGGTATGTGAAACGCCACTTTGATGCTGTGGGTTTGGCCAACAACCACTCGGGCGACTACGGCCCCGCGGCGTTCGCCGACATGTTGGCCCGTTTACGGCATGCGGGCGTGGGCATTTATGGGGGTGGTGACGACCTGACCCAGGCGCACCAGCCTTACATCGTGGAGAGAAAAGGTCTGCGCGTGGCGGTGTTGGGCTACAACGAGTTTCAACCCCGTTCGTTTGAAGCTGACCATGACAAGCCGGGCATTGCCTGGAGCGAGGACGAGCAGGTGTTGCGCGACATCGCCTGGGCCAAAGGTCCGGGGCGCGCAGATGTGTTGGTGGCGGTCATGCACTGGGGTTGGGAAGACCCCTTGGCCAATCAGCGGCAACGTGGCTTGGCCCGCCTCATGATCGATGCGGGGGTTGACGCGGTCATTGGCGGCCATCCCCATTTGGTGCAAGACGCCGAGGTCTACAAAGGCAAGCCGGTGTTCTACAGCCTGGGCAATTTTGTGTTTGAAGGTTTCGACAACCCAGTCAACAACACCGGTTGGGTGGTGCAGCTGAGCCTGACCCAACAAGGGGTGACATCTTGGCAAGTCCATGAGGCGCACATCGATGCCCAAGGGCTGCCGCGGTGGGTCCCTTCGTCAAAGCATCGCAGCCCGCAACAAGTGCCCGTCGCCCCCTGACGCGGTGCTATCCTGCGTCCTCGAATGACAGCAAGGGACAGACATGACGAGCATGAATTTCATCGCCCACGGTGATGGCGGCCCACCCGAGGTGCTGGCGCTGGCAAGCACCGAGGTGCCAACGCCTGCCGCAGGCGAGGTGTTGATCAAGGTGGCCTATGCCGGCGTCAACCGACCCGACTGTTTGCAGCGAAGTGGTCGCTATCCGCCGCCACCCGGCGCATCGCCCATTTTGGGTCTGGAGGCCTCTGGCGAGGTGGTGGGTTTGGGCGAAGGTGTGACCCGCTGGAAGCTGGGTGACTGGTTGTGTGGCCTGGCCAATGGCGGTGCTTATGCCGAGTATGTGTGCATCCCCCAGGGTCAGTGCTTGCCCATTCCCAAGGGTCTCAATCTGTTGCAAGCCGCGGCTCTGCCGGAAAACTATTTCACGGTCTGGACCAATGTGTTTCAGCGGGGGCAGTTGAAAGCTGGCGAAACCTTCATGGTGCATGGCGGCTCTTCGGGCATTGGCCTGACCGCCATCCAACTCGCCAAGGCCTTTGGTGCGCGTGTGCTTTGCACGGTGGGCAATGCGCACAAAGCCCAGGCTTGTTTGAAGGTCGGTGCCGATGTCGCCATCAACTACAACACCCAAGACTTTGTCGACCAGGTGCTGGCAGACACCGAGCAAAAAGGCGTGAACATCATTTTGGACATGGTGGGCGGCGACTACATGCAGCGCAACCTCAAAGCCTTGGCGGTCGATGGCCGTTTGGTGCAAATCGCGTTCCTACAGCCCTCCAAAACCGAGGTGGATTGGATTGCGCTGATGGTCAAGCGTTTGACTTTCACCGGGTCCACTTTGCGACCCCGCAGCGCAGCCGACAAGGCGCAGATGGCTCAAGAGCTGCAACAGCAGGTCTGGCCGCTGATGGAAAAGGGCCAGTGTCAGCCGGTCATTCATGAGGTGTTTGACTTGGCGCATGCGGCTCAAGCCCATGCCTTGATGGAGTCATCCACCCACATTGGCAAGATCATGCTGAAGGTAGCGGGGGGCTGAGGCTGCAGGTGCTGCAGCTGCCGTAAAGCGTCAGTTCATGGCTGTTCACTTGAAAGCCATCTGGGGCGAGTTGTTGCATGTTGCCCGGACAGTCGTGTATGTCATACACCTTGTCGCAAACTGTGCAGTGGAAATGGTGATGGTGGTGGTGGTGCGATGACTCGTAGCGGGGGTTTTCGCCCGGCAGGTAGACCGTGCCAATCAGACCATGTTCAAGCAAGGACTTGATATTGCGGTACACCGTGGCGATGCCCATCCCTGGTGCCTCTGCCGTTGCGGCATCCAAAATTTCTTGTGCCAATAAGGGGCGTTCGGCGGCTTTGATCGCGTTGAGGATGGCCGTGCCTTGTTTGGTAATGCGTTCCATGGGGATAAGCGGTTTATGTGATAATGAATTATCATTATCGTGTAACGGAGGATTCCATGGACCGATTTTCACCCCAAAAGGCGGCCCCGTCGGCCAAGTACTTGGGCTTGGCTATCCTGTCTGTCCAAGCGCTTGTGTCGCAAGCCCAAGACATGCCCGCGGCCAGCCCTGAGCGCTTGCAACAAGTGACGGTGACGGGCAATGCCTTGGGCAATGCCGAGGGCATACAAGCCGTGCAAGTCTTGCACGGCGAGGAGTTGCTCATGGATGCTCAAAGCACCTTGGGTGAAACATTGGCAAGCACCCCGGGCGTGTCCAGCAGTTATTTCGGCCCCAATGCCAGCCGACCCATCATCCGCGGCATGGATGGCGACCGAATCAAAATCTTGAACAACAGCGCAAGCTCGCATGATGTGTCTGCCCTGAGCAATGACCATGCAGTGCCATCAGATCCATTGACGGTCGAGCGTATAGAAGTTTTGCGAGGGCCGGCAGCCATCATGTACGGCGGCAGCGCTGT
>JACCDL010105372.1_pt1 | contig 17382 bp, 14 predicted proteins | sample 7441931 | NCBI WGS metagenome assembly JACCDL01 (sample SAMN15323437, study PRJNA562643) | freshwater metagenome | isolation source: river surface water | place: USA:Blue River Watershed | collected 2017-08-16 | reverse complement strand
GAATCTCCAATAATTATGTGAAATATGCTTCTTGGTTTTCGGAGCACAATGATGCGCCAGAATCACTTTAGTATTTATGGTCTTCTATTCCATGCCATAAATCAACATAGCTATAAAATCTAGCTTCCGTAATCAAGCCCTTTTCTACCGCAGCTTTTACTGCGCAACTTGGCTCGTTAATATGTTGACAATTATTAAATTGACAGCCATGCATGACTGCGCGCATTTCAGGAAAATATTGTGCCAATTCTTCTTTTTCCATGTTCACCAAACCTAGTTCACGCATTCCAGGCGTATCTATCACAGATCCACCAAAAGGAAGATCATACATTTGGGCAAAAGTAGTTGTATGCATTCCTTTTCCACTCCAATCACTCACTTCTTGAGTAATAATATCTAAATCAGGGAACAAGAAATTAATCAAACTAGATTTTCCCACACCGCTATGCCCGCTGATTAAGGTAGTCTTGTTTTTTAACAAGTCTTCTAATTGTGTTAAGCCCTCTTGCTGTTCTACACTAATTAAAATTACTTTATAGCCAACCGTTTCATACATTGATTTCATTGCTGAGTACAAAGCCAATTCTTTTTCTTCATAAAGATCTGCCTTATTAAAAACAATGATGGCAGGAATATGAAATGATTCACATGCGATTAAAAAACGATCAATAAATCCTTGAGAAGTTTTGGGAGATTTTAATGTTGCCAAAAGAATAGACTGATCCAAATTGGATGCAATAATATGTTGCTGTCTTTTATTATGGGGCGATTGTCTAGCAACATAGTTATCTCTGTCAAAAATTTCATCAATCATAATGTCTTGCTCATCACCCCCCTCTTCCATCTCTGTATGCACCCAATCACCCACCGCAATGGGATTGGTAGAAGATCGATTGTCTAACTTAATAGCCCCTTTAATACGGGCCTGATAAAACAGTCCCTCCTCGGATTTAATCGAGTACCAGCTTCCTGTTGATTTATATACTCTAGCTCGCATTGGATACGAAGATAACCCACAAAATCAATATCTTTGCCACATGAGTCAATTTGCCCACGACAAGGTGGTTCCTTATAGTCAAAGTAATGCTTCTAAGAAGGAGCAAGTAGCTAGTATGTTTGACTCCATTGCTAAAAAATATGATTTCTTAAATAGGTTTTTAAGTCTAGGTATTGATCAAAGATGGCGTAAAAAAGCAATTGCTTATTTAAATCAGAAGCCCCTAAATCATTTATTGGATATTGCCACTGGAACTGCAGATATGGCATTAATGGCTTACCAACAAATACAGCCTACTAAAATTACCGGTATAGATATCTCAGAAGGTATGATGCAATATGGAAGAATTAAAATTGCAGAAAAAGGCCTAGATCATAGTATTGAATTAAAAACCGGAGATAGTACTGATATCCCTTTTGAAAACGCTTTGTTTGACGGAGCCATGGTAGCTTTTGGAGTTCGTAATTTCGCGAATTTAGAAAAAGGATTGACAGAGATCCATAGGGTTTTACAAACAGGTAGTAGATTAGTGGTATTAGAATTTTCAAAACCATCAAGTTTTTGGTTTAAACCTATCTATACATTGTACATGAAATGGATTACACCCACTGTTGGAAAGTTATTTTCTGGCAATAAAGAAGCATATGCTTATTTAAACGAGAGTGTAATTGCTTTTCCAGAAGGAAAGGCTTTCTTATCAGTGCTTGAAAAAGCAGGTTTCAAAAATGTACAACAAGAAAAATTAACCTTAGGCATATGCAGTATCTATATTGGAAACAAATAATTTTCATTTGCTTCTTCTTTTGCATCTTTAGCAAAACAAGTGGGCAAAGAAATCAAATGCACCAGCAAGATCACGATTATGAAACCTATTGGTTTGGTATGAATTATGGATATGCATTTTCGTTTAATGAATATTTTAGAGGATCTAATTTTCAACCCGGAAACCCAACTATTGGTCAAGTAACCAGTATCTACTATAATACAAATCCAAGTTTTCAATTAGGATTATCTGGCACTTTAAGATTGAAGAATAAATTATTATTAAGAACCAATCCAATGGTATTTATTGGAGCTAAAAATATTGACAAGTTTACTATTTTAAAAACAAGTGCAGAGGTGCAAGATTATGTGGTAACACCTTCTACAATATTACACCTTCCGCTAAACCTTAAACTAGAATCAGATAGATATAATTTCATGAACCAACCCAACTTATTGCGTCATTATATTTTTAGTGGCGTGAAATTTGACTATGATTTTTCAAGTGGTGCAGTAACTTATGGATCTAGTTTAAGTACTGCAAGTCAAAATATATTTAAGTCATCGAATGTTGGATATGAAATTGGACTTGGAATGAGTTTTTTCTTGAAATATGCTACCATATCTCCAGAAGTTAAATTTAGCTATGGAATAACAGATATGAGAAAACCTGGAACAAATTTCTTTAATAGCTTAGATAAATTAAACGCCAATTTTATCTCCTTTACGATACATTTAGAAAACTAAAACATATGAGCAACTATTTAATTAAAAATGCACAGATAGTAAATGAAGGTAAAACATTTACAAGTGACCTATTAATTAAAAACGGAAGAATAGAAAAGATTGCCAACACAATTAGCGTTCCCTATAAAATTGAAGAAATAGACGCAACAGGAATGTACTTAATTCCGGGTGCTATTGATGATCAGGTGCATTTTAGAGAACCAGGATTAACCCATAAAGCCAATATTTATACAGAAGCAAAAGCTGCTGCTGCAGGTGGCGTGACTAGTTTTATGGAAATGCCCAATACCAATCCTCCTGCTTTTACGGTTGAATTATTAGAAGATAAATATGCCATTGCTTCACAAAATGCATTGGCCAACTATTCTTTTTTTATGGGCACTTCCAATGAAAATGTAGAAGAAATTTTAAAAATCAATAAAAAGAAGAATGAGGTTTGTGGTATTAAAATCTTCATGGGTTCTTCTACTGGAAATTTATTGGTGGAGAATCCTTTGGTTTTAGAAAAGGTGTTTAGCGGTTCAGAATTGCTCATTGCTACACATTGTGAAGAAGAAAGTTTAATTAAAAGAAATAAAGCAGCTCTAGAAGCCATTAAACCAGTATTGGAACCGTCTGATCATCCAATTATACGAGATGATGAGGTTTGTTTTGAATCTTCTTGGAAAGCCATCCAATTAGCGCAAAAATTTGACGCAAGATTACATATACTGCATATTAGTACTGCTAAAGAATTACAATTATTCTCTAACCTAAGACCACTTGCTGATAAAAGAATCACTGCTGAAGTTTGCGTACATCATTTACATTTTACAGCGGAAGATTATGCGTCAAAAGGAAATTTAATCAAATGTAATCCTGCTATCAAAGCACCCCATAATAAAACTGCCTTATGGGAAGCCTTGTTAGATGATCGATTAGATGTGATCGCTACAGATCATGCTCCTCATACTTGGGAGGAAAAACAAGAAGCTTATGCGCATGCACATGCAGGTTTACCACTCGTACAACATTCTGTAATGTTGATGTTGAACTATGTTAAAGAAGGTAAAATAAGTATAGAAAAAATGGTAGAGAAAATGAGTCATGCAGTAGCAACTTGTTTTCAAATCAAAGAAAGAGGATATATTAGAGAAGGTTATTTTGCAGATTTAGTATTGGTAAAAGAAGCACCTTATTTAATTACCAAGGACAATATTTTATATAAATGCGCATGGAGTCCATTGGAAGGAACTCAATTCCCTTATCAGATACAGAGCACTTTCGTAAATGGACATAGAGTTTATCATAATGGTCATTTTGACGAGTCCGAAAAAGGACATAGACTTCAGTTTGACAGACAATAATCCCTAACTTAGGCTAATGCAAGTAGATTCTATTACTTTAAAAGACATTGGCTTATTGGATAGCGAAGCGCATACTGGTCTTGCAACACATTTAAATTTTTGTAAAACAAATGGCGGGTCATACTATTTTACTCATTTATTGAGTCACCCATTGTCTAATAAAGCTGCTATCGAGACAAGGCAATTTGCTATTCAAGTTTTTATACAGCAGCAGTCCTTCTTTGAAACACTCAAGACCACCAATGGCACTACATTGGTTATTGATAAATTTTTTGAAACTGCTTTTAAAAAAACAAGTGCCCATCCAAATATTTGGGAAACATTGTGGTATAGACTATTTCACAAAGCTGATTTCTCATTGATCAAATATTCTGTAGAGCATTTAAATACACTCATTAAAGATGCCGATCAATGGTTAATAGCATTTGAAAAAGACAAAAAAAATCCCATTATAGAACAATGGTATACCGCTATTGAAAAAATTGTATCTACAGATGAGCTATTGCAAGTCAGAAAAAAAGAGGATACATTCAATGCAACCAATACTTTACAATTATGCCATTTTTATACCTATCATTATAAAAATCAAATCAAGTCTCTATTACAAATATTTTATGAAATAGACGCGTACAATAGTTTGGCCTTGGCCCATTTGAAATACAGTTTTGAATTTCCTATTTGGCTGGAAGAGGATAAGCCAAAATTAAGTATCGAAGCCGCAACTCACCCATTAGTCCATAATGCAATCAGTAACCCACTTCATTTAGATAGCCGACAAAATTTCCTTTTCTTGACTGGAGCAAATATGGCAGGTAAAAGCACTTTCATAAAAACAATTTCCATTGTAATATATTTAGCACATGTAGGAATGGGGGCGCCAGGTAGTAAAATTCGACTAACAGTGATGGATGGACTTATTACCAATTTGACTATCGCTGATAATATTGTTAAGGGTGAAAGTTATTTTTTTAATGAAGTACAAAGAATCAAAAACACAGTTGAAAAGATCAAAGATGGAAAAAAATACTTTGTTTTAATTGATGAACTTTTTAAAGGTACCAATATCCAAGATGCGATGAAATGCAGTACAGCAGTTATTGAAGGGCTTCAAAAAAGTAAAACCTGTTTATTTATTCTTAGTTCTCATTTATACGAAATCAGTAGTTCATTAGCCCAATTTGAAAATATTCAATTCAAATATTTTGAAACCACTGTTACAGATAAAGACCTTGTGTTTCATTATCAATTAAAAGAAGGAGTTAGTCATGACCGAATTGGTTATTTGATTTTAGAAAGAGAAGGCGTAGTAAAAATGTTGAATAGTTTATAAAGTACATATACGGTCTTTCCGCGAAATCCTTAATACTATATTCAAGCAAAAATGCTTGTAAAAATTAAAGGAAGTGCCTTGGTTGGTATGAATGCAATTACTATTACAGTGGAAGTAAATGTTAGCATGGGGCAGGGATATACACTCGTTGGATTGCCAGATAATGCAGTAAGAGAAAGCTTACATAGAACAGAAAGTGCCATTAAATCTAATGGCTTGTTTATGCCAAGAACTAAATTATTGGTCAACCTATCCCCTGCTGAAATTAAAAAATCCGGAGCTGCATTTGATCTTCCTATTACCATTGGTGTTTTAGCCGCTTCAGAACAATTGGTGCATGGTATTGTCTTGGAGGACTATATTATCATGGGAGAATTGGGATTAGATGGAACACTCTACCCAATCAAAGGCGCTTTAGCTATGGCCCAACAAGCAAAATGGGAAAAATATAAAGGAATCATACTGCCATTAGATAATTTTCAAGAAGCCAATTTAGTAGATGGTATTCAAGTATACGGATTTTCTACCTTAGGGCAACTATTAGCATTTGTTGCAGACCCCAATACATATCAAAAACCTGCAGCTCCAAAAGTTGCGAAAGCAACTGATGGAGGCCAACAATCTCTAGCGCCTGCAAGCCCTTTATTTATGGAAATAAAAGGACAAGCTTTATTAAAAAGAGCATTAACCATAGCATCTGCAGGTAATCATCATATGATTTTGATTGGTCCTCCTGGGGCAGGGAAATCCATGCTAGCAAAAAGCATTGTATCTATTTTGCCTCCTCTGACCAAAGATGAAGCCATTGAAACTACCAAAATACATAGTTATAATAAACAGTTTCAGTTGAATCAAGGATTAATATATGATCGACCCTTTAGAGCACCACATCATTCTATAACATCTATTGCTTTAATTGGTGGCGGTTACAATGTTCATCCAGGTGAAATATCCTTGGCACATAATGGTGTGCTTTTTTTAGATGAATTACCAGAATTCAATAGATCAGTCATTGAAGTGCTCAGGCAACCTTTAGAAGATGGCTATGTACATATTGCGAGAGCACAAAGCAGCTATCAATTTCCTTCAAAATTTCTATTAATTGCAGCAATGAATCCCTGCCCCTGCGGCTATCACACAGATCCCAACAAAGAATGTACTTGTAGTAATGAAAAAATTAAGGCCTATTTCAATAAAATTTCTGGGCCATTATTCGACAGAATTGACTTACAAATGAATGTTTCACCAGTTTCATTTCTGGATTTACAATCGAAGATAAAGGAGGATTTTGTTTTATCGGATTTAATGGAGCGGATTGAAAACACCAGGAAAGTTCAATACAATAGGTATGGACTAGAAAATGGAGGTAAGACGAATTCCCAAATGAGTAGCGCTGATATAAAAACCTATTGTCAATTAGACACCATTTCTGAAAAATTATTAGAAAAAGCAATGAATAGATTTCATTTTAGCGCGAGAGCATATACCCGTATCTTAAAAGTGGCTAGAACTATTGCAGATTTAGAACAATCAACTCATATTAAGTCAAAACATGTGTATGAAGCGATTCAATATAGGTGTAATGAGAGAGTTGGGGAAGATAAATTTCAGCCTTAATATTGATTGGTCTTTAACATAACCAATGTACAAGCCTCGATGGCTTCAATACCTTTTTCTTGCGCAAGCGCCTCTAATTCAGTGTTTTCAGTGCCTGGATTAAAAATAATGCGTCTTGGATGAATGCCTAAAATAGTATCATAAAGGGGTTTCTGTGCTGCAGGACCAAGATATAAAGTAATCGTGTCAATAGTTCCGGACTCAGGCCATTCCAATTGGATAGTCTCATCTCCAATGATTCCTTTTTTAATTCCAAATGCATACACTTGATGTCCATAGGACTTCAATAATTGTGTTGCCATAAAACTATATCGTTCAGGATTGGGAGAAGCTCCAACTATTAATGTTACCGGTGTTTTCATGTATCAAAGTTAGACAATAAAAAAATAAATTGATTTTATTATGTTACAATAAAAGAATGTATTTTTATGCGAAATCAACTTACTAAATAAATTAAAATAACCCCTTATGGCAAAGAAAGCAACTAAAAAAGCTGCTCCAAAAAAAGCAGTGAAAAAAGCAGCTCCAAAGAAAAAAGTAGCAGCTAAAAAAACAGCTAAGAAAGCTGCAAAAAAAACAACCAAGAAAGTAGTGAAAAAAACGGCTAAGAAAGTTGTTAAAAAAGCGGCTAAGAAAGCAACTAAAAAAGTAGCTCCAAAGAAAAAAGTAGCAGCTAAAAAAACAGCTAAGAAAGCTGCAAAAAAAACAACTAAGAAAATAGTGAAAAAAGCGGCTCCTAAAAAAGCTGCAGCAAAGAAAGTAGTAACAAAGAAAAAGAAAGCTCCAGCTAAGAAAGCAGCTCCAGTAGTAGCGCCAGTAGCAGTGCCACAAACACTTTTCACTGAGCCAACAACTGATAGCAATCCAACAGCTTAATTCTAGCTCATCCTAATTTAAATCCCGCCATTCTGAAATAGTTTAGCGGGATTTTTTTATTTAAATCAAAAATCTATGCGTAAAATTTTATTTATTTTATTGATGCCTGTTTTTTGTTTTGCTCAAAACAATATCACTGAGAAAACTAAATCAATGGAATTAAAAAAAGGTTATTTCAACTACTATTGGGATAATGCCAATGGTAAAATTTATTTAGTCATTGATAAATTGAATATTCCTTTCTTGTATGTTAACTCATTGCCTGCAGGCCTAGGATCCAATGATATCGGTCTTGATAGAGGACAGATAGGCGACTCTAGAATTGTTTATTTCAACAGAGTAGGCAAAAAAGTATTAATGATACAACCTAATTACGACTATCGTGCTATTAGTAAAGATCCAAGAGAGCAAAAAGCTGTGAATGAATCATTCGCACAATCAATTCTGGCTAGTTTTACTGTTGAGGCAGAAGCTGGCAATGAAATATTGATTGACGCAACTTCTTTTTTCTTAAGGGATGCACATAATGCGGCAGATAAGATTAGAAAAATGAGACAAGGTACTTACACTTTGAATGAAGCAAGATCTGCTATCTATATTCAAAACACAAAAAACTTTCCAAAGAACTCTGAATTTGAAGCAACCTTAACTTTTGTTGGAGGATCAGATGCAGGAAGATTTGTTCAAGCTGTTGCACCATCTACTGAAGCTTTGACTTTGAGAATGCACCATAGTTTTGTAGAGCTTCCCGATGAAAATTATACTCCAAGAAAATATGATATAAGAAGTGGTTATTTTGGAATTAGTTTTTTTGATTACAGTTCTGATATAAGTGAACCCATTCAAAAAATGTATATCAGTAGACATAGACTTCAAAAGAAAGATCCTACTGCAGCAATAAGTGAACCAGTTAAACCTATCATTTACTATTTAGATAACGGGACCCCAGAACCTATAAGAACAGCTTTATTAGAAGGAGCAAGATGGTGGAACCAGGCCTATACTGCAGCTGGTTATAAAGACGCATTTCAGGTTCAAATACTTCCAGACTCTGCTGATCCTATGGACATTCGTTACAATATGATCAATTGGGTACATCGTTCAACAAGAGGATGGAGTTATGGAGCTACCATTACTGATCCAAGAACCGGCGAAATTATCAAAGGACAAGTTACTTTAGGTTCACTTAGAGTAAGACAGGATTACTTAATATTTACCGCTCTTTTATCTCCCTATGTAAATGGGAAACCTGTTACAGATCAGATGAGAAAAGCTGCCTTACATAGATTAAGACAATTATCTGCACATGAAGTAGGGCATACTTTAGGACTTCAACACAATTATGCTTCTAGTTATAATAATAGAGCCTCCGTAATGGATTATCCTCATCCAAATGTATTTGTAAACTCAAAAGATGAGATTGATTTTTCGGAAATATACACTGATGAGATTGGATTTTGGGATAAAAGAGCCATTACTTATGGATACCAAGATTTTCCAAAACAAACCAATGAAGCAAGCGCATTAAATACATTACTTGAAGAAAATTCAAAACAAGGAACTTTATTTATTGCAGATGCGGATGCAAGAGCCGCAAGTGGATTTCATCCATATGCTCACTTATGGGACAATAACGCAGATGCAATGGCAGGATTAGATCAAACCATTGCAGTTCGTAAAAAAGCTTTAGAGCAGTTTAACGAAAATGCTATTCCAAATGGCACACCATTATCTAAACTAGAGGATGTATTGGTGCCATTATATAATTACCACCGCTATCAGTATGAGGCGGTAACTAAATTAATAGGTGGCATGAATTATAATTATAGTGTGAGAGGAGATGCTAATCAAATCAAACCATCCATTCTTCCTAATGCCATTCAAACAAAAGCATTAAATGCAGCTGTTGCATGTCTTTCTGCAACAACATTAACTATTCCTGAAAATATTATTGCATTAATTCCTCCACGCCCTCCTATGTATTATGGTGTTGGTGAATTGTTTGACAAAAGAACCGGAATGAGTTTTGACGCATTAAGTGCAGCTGAAGCATTAGCAGATTATGAATTAGGATTCTTATTCAATACGGAAAGAGCGAATAGATTGGTTCAAAATAAAGCAAGAGCAAACACTATTGGATTAGACGATGTAATTGATGCAGTCTTGAAACAAACATGGAGTGCAAGCATTCCTGCAGGATTAACGGGATCTGTTCATAAACAAACACAACAACAAGTATTAACTTGGTTATTGGGATTAAGCCAAAGTATAGAAGCTACATATGAAGTACGTGCTATTTGTCATAGTAAATTACAAGCACTTAAAACTAGCTTAGAATTACTTGCTAAAACAGCAATAACACATAAAGCACATTTTCAATTTGCCATTGAAAGAATTAAAAATCCTGGAACAATCACATTGCCTAAAGCAGTAGTGATTCCTCCAGGCGCACCCATTGGTTGCGATGTTGAGTAAATAAAACAGCCCTTAAGAAAATTTAAGGGCTGTTTTATTTTTTATCTAATAACTTTTTGAGGAGCTCTTTTATGAGGTCACTAAAAAAATCAAAGCCAACGTTTATGAGTGGCTTTGAAAAAATCTTAAGATAAAAATATTTTAGCGCTTATATTTTTTTAAGCGCTAAAATATTACGCTAACATGCGAAGTGGCTCTTCTAATAAACTCTTCAGTGTTTGTAAGAACGCTGCTCCTGTTGCACCATCTACTACTCTATGGTCGCAACTCAATGTAACATTCATTACATTACCTGGAACAATTTGTCCATTCTTTACAACAGGCTCTTGAGCAATACCACCCACCGCTAAAATACAAGCGTCTGGAGGATTGATAATAGCTGTAAACTGATCTATACCAAACATACCTAAGTTGGAAATAGTAAATGTACTACCCTCCCAGTCTGCTGGTTGTAATTTTTTATCTTTTGCTTTCTTAGCAAATTCTTTTACAGATCCGCTAATTTGAGATAGAGACAATCCATCTGCAAATCTTAATACAGGAACTAATAAACCTTCGTCTACTGCGACTGCAATACCAATATTCACATGATGATTCTCACGAATGAAATCTCCCATCCAACTGCTATTTACTTTTGGATGTTGCTTTAATGATAATGCTGTAGCTTTTACAATCATATCATTGAAACTAATCTTAGTTGTTGCATTTTCATTTAATAAAGTACGCGCTTTAATAGCAGCGTCCATATTAATCTTCATAGTTAAATAGAAATGCGGCGCAGTGAATAAACTTTCACTTAAACGCTTCGCAATTACTTTACGCATTTGAGATACCGGTGTATCAACAAAGCTTACTGTACCTGATGGAACAAATACTGGAGCAGCACTTGCAGATGCAGTTGAAGAAGCACCAGGAGTATAATTATCCAAATCAGCACGAGTAATTCTTCCATTCTCACCTGTTCCCTTCACATATTTTAAATCGATTCCTTTTTCTTGCGCAATTTTCTTTGCTAAAGGAGAAGCAAAAATTCTTCCATCGTTCACCACTGCAGTATTTGCAGGCGCTGCAGTTGCAGCAGGTGTTGATGCTTGTGTTGGAGCTGCAGATGTAGCAGCAGGCGCAGCAGTTGCACCGCCCTTAACAGCAGCAACAATTGCATTAATATCTAAACCATCTTTACCGATGATACATAATAATTCATTTACTAAAATCTTTTCACCTGCCTTCGCTCCTTGATATAATAAAATACCATCCTTATAAGATTCTAATTCCATGGTAGCTTTATCTGTTTCGATATCTGCTAACACTTCCCCTTTCTTTACAGTGTCGCCCACTTTTTTATGCCATCCTGCAATCACCCCTTCCGTCATTGTATCACTTAATCTTGGCATTAAAACAACTTCTTCCATTGCAGAAACATCGACAGTACTTGTAGAAGCTGCTGCAGGAGCAGCAGGTGTTGCAGCAGCTGGCGCTGCAGCAGGAGCAGGAGCAGCTCCGCCTGAATTCTGTGCAATCAATTCACTAATATCTTCACCTTGTTTACCAAAAATGGCTAACAAATCATTTACTTGTAATTTTCCACCACGAGGAGTTCCAATATGCAATAAAACACCATCTTGGTAGCTTTCCAATTCCATGGTTGCTTTATCTGTTTCAATCTCTGCTAATAAATCTCCTTTCTTAACTGTATCACCCACATTTTTGTGCCATGCTGCAATAACGCCTTCTGTCATGGTATCACTTAAACGGGGCATTAATATAACTTCTGCCATAGTAAAAAGCTAGTTTGTAATTGAGACGTGAAATTACGCTAAAATTGTATTTTTTCCCGCCCAAAAACTCAATTTTATCGCAAATGGGGGGCGAAAATGCTATAAATCTTCAAAATACCTAGAACTACTGACCCTGAGCCAAACTGTAGGCTTTTTTACCACCCCACATATTCAGGATTTCAACAGAACTTATTTGAAAATCTTTGGACAAGGAGCTATAAAGTGAAATGACATCTTGCTGAGCAATGGATGCATTTTCACCTGCCTCAAAACGTAAGCGAAATTGATTCACCAGATTGGTATATACGGAACCAGTTGGCCATACCTGAGTGCCTCTGTTGGATATGATCAATAATTTTAAATCTCCTGTTTCATGTTTAGTAGCTATTTCTGCAATAGCATCCGCTTGTAATTCACTTTCTATAAAAAAGTCTGCACCAGCAATTGTATGCTCTTCCTTTTGCTTACCCAATAACATTGGGTTAGTAGTAATTTTACTATTGGTGGGCACAAATTCAAAATCATTTAAACTTGGCTTGGTATTTACTTTCGGTTGTTTACCAAAATTATCAATGATAGCTTGTGCAAATTGAGTAGTGTTTAAAGACGGAATGCTTTTATCACCAAAATCTCCTGTATGCACTCCTGACTCTAATGTATATAATAAAGCATTTTCAATCATAGCAGCTTTACTCATCAAGCCTAAATGTCTTAACATATTTAATCCACTTAATAATAATGAAGTGGGATTAGCAATATTTTTGCCAGCAATATCAGGAGCTGTTCCATGTACTGCTTCAAATATTGAAATATGATCTCCGATATTCGATGATGGCGCAAATCCAAGCCCACCAACCAATCCAGCGCACAAGTCACTTACAATATCACCTTGTAAATTAGTTAAAACAATAACATCAAATAAATCTGGACGGCTAACTAATTTCATACATAAGTCATCCACAATTACATCATCAGCTTTAATGTCTTTATATTCTTTAGCAATTTCATTGAATACTTCAAGAAATAAACCATCCGTTAATTTCATGATATTCGCCTTATGACCACAGGTAATTCTTTTAGCACCTTTTTTCTGAGCCATTTCAAATGCATATCGAATTACTTGCTCACTTCCGCCTCTTGTAATAAATCTTCTTGCAACTGCTACATCTTGTGTTAACATATGTTCAACACCGCCATAAGTATCTTCAATATTTTCACGAACAATAGTCAGATCTACATTCACCCCTGCTTTACTAAAAACAGTATTTACGCCACTCAAGGTTTGAAAATGTCTTTCGTTAGCGTAAGTATTCCAAGTTTTTCTAGCTGTAACATTTACGCTTTTTACTCCTTTACCTTTTGGCGTTTCCATAGGGCCTTTAAAAAGAATACCCAATTGCTCAATAGTTGCTTTGGCTTCGGGCGTCATTCCATTACTAAATCCCTTGTCAAATACCCACTTACCCATATCCACAAATTGGTACTCTAAAGGCAGCTCGGCAGCCTTAAAAACTCCAATTACCGCTTCCATAATTTCTGGACCTATTCCATCTCCGTTTGCTACTGCGATCTTCATTGTAAGTTGATTTTGAACGTGTAAGAATGACTAAAAAGCCCCAATTTTTTGCAAATTTACGTTAGTTATGGTGTTTAAGAAAAATTTGAGGATTAATTTATTTGAACGGACAGAAATTTCCTAATTTCGGGGGGCAGTATACTCTGCAAATGGCTTTATACCTTGTATCATGACCTCTAAAATATCAGAAGGCATTGAAGTAAGCATTGAAACATTTTTTCAAAAAGACTATAGCAACCCATTGCAAAATGAGTTCATGTTCGCTTACAGAATCACCATCGAAAATCACAATTCATACCCAGTCAAATTATTAAGAAGATATTGGGAAATCTATGACAGTAATAGCGAACATAGAGAAGTGGAGGGAGAAGGCGTAGTAGGTGTTCAACCTTTAATTATGCCAGGCAAACAATACCAATATGTAAGTGGTTGTCATTTAAAAAGTGAGATGGGTAAAATGCAAGGTTATTATACCATGGAAAATGTTGAAACTAAAGAGTTAATACAAGTGAATATTCCAGCGTTTAAAATGATTGCACCAGTTAAATTAAACTAAGGATGATAATTAACTCCTGCATATATGATAGAAGCAGGAGTAACCGCTAACTTTTCCAAATTTTCAAATTTCCCTTTTGCTTGCTTTTTCATAAAGGCACTAACTATCCTATATCCAATATACTTTCCAATATTGCCCGGCAAGGAAGTACCCAATAAACTATTGTGATCCGCTTCTCCCATAAAATTGAGGTAATCAATTCTTTCTTTACTCAATAGCAAATGTTGATCTAATAAATATTGCCAAATCTCCGATTCTTGCTCTTGTAAAGCTTTTAATTGCATGGATGAAAAATTCCAAACCAAGCTGTCTGGCATTTGCAAACAAATGGTTTCTAAAATATACTGACGCTTACCTGCATCAATCATCTGATACAATAATGAAGGTTCAGTAGGATGATTGAATAAATAATCATCTAATAAATTTTGGACGCAAAAAAAAGGAATTTGATTAGGTGAATAGTTTTTGTAGTCAATTATTTGCAATCCCACCCCAAGGTAGTGTTCCCCTAAAACATTCATTGAACTTGACACTGGACTAATATAATAAATTAGTTCATCAGGCATTTTGTATGAAGGAAAATAAAAGTGAAACCTTGCCAAAGTTTTATTCAGCTCAGAACTTATATTTTCAGGAGTATTAACTGAAATAGATTTCTTAAAAAGCGGCAATAACTCTTTGAAATATTTTTTTATTTCTTGCGTATCCTTATTTGGATCTAATTGTAAAATTCTAGTGAAATAATCTTTGCTGAAATCAGGATAATTAGCACTCATTTTTTCGACCCCCTTTTTTACATCAGTCGTATCCATTGCAAAAAAAGCAGTATCAAACCTTTTAACCTTTATTGGCTGAATAGACTGCCCTTCAATGGGATCATTTTGCTTAGAACTACAAGCAAAAAGCAAGGAAATAGATATGCCTAGCCAAAAAGGTAGAATGCGCATGGTCAAAAATACAAAAAATGCGAGGTTATTTCTGTTAAAACCCGACCTTTGGGGCATGAAGATTTGCATTGCACAACAGAACTATCATATTGGCAATTTTGAAGAGAACACCAACAAGATTCTTTGCGCCATTGAAGAAGCTAAAAAACAAGGAGCAGATTTAATCTTGTTTAGCGAGATGAGTGTTTGTGGGTATCCAGCTAGAGACTTTGTTGAGTTCAATGATTTTATTGAACAATGCTATCAAAGTATTGAACAAATCAAAAAAGCAGCTGATACTATTGGCGTACTCATTGGAAGCCCTTCCAGAAATCCAGAAAAGAAAGGAAAAGATTTATTCAACGCTGCTTTCTTTTTATATGAACAAAAAATTGTTGCAGAGATTCATAAAACCTTATTACCAACTTATGATGTGTTTGATGAAAACCGATATTTTGAATCTGCAGACAGTTGGAAAGTAGTTCCTTTCAAAGGAAAAAAATTAGCCATCACTATCTGTGAAGATATCTGGAACTTAGGTGACAATCCTTTATACAGAATTTGTCCTATGGACCACTTAATGGCACAAGCACCAGATATGATGTTGAACCTAAGTGCTTCTCCATTTGACTACACACATGATGAAGATAGAAAGGCGACAATTAAAGCCAATGTATTAAAATATAAAATTCCTTTATTTTATTGTAATGCAGTGGGAAGTCAAACGGAGATTGTATTTGATGGAGGTTCTTATGCATTTGACAAAGACGCCAATTTATGCGGTTCACTTCCTATGTTTGAATCTTCAATGCAAATTTTTGAATGCAATGATGATGGAACTATTAACGCACCTATACTAGAACCAGCAGCAAGAGTGCCCAATAAAGAATTGAATCCTGCTAAGTTAATACCTGAATTAAATATCGATCAAGTATACAAAGCTTTGGTTTTAGGAGTAAAAGATTATTTTAATAAAATGGGATTCAAGAAAGCCATTCTTGGATCTTCAGGGGGCATTGATTCGGCAGTAACATTAGCCATTGCAGTAGAAGCCCTTGGAAAAGAAAATGTGTATGCTATATTAATGCCTTCACCATACTCTACCAATCATTCTGTAGATGATGCAGTTCAATTAAGTAAAAACTTAGACAATCCGCATGATATTATTCCTATAAAAGAAGTGTATGAATCTTTTTTGGGTACCCTAAAACCTATTTTCAAAGACATGCCTTTTTCATTAGCTGAAGAGAATATACAAAGTAGATCCAGAGGAAATATTTTGATGGCTATAGCTAATAAATTAGGCTATGTATTATTAAACACTTCCAATAAAAGTGAATTAGCAACAGGTTATGGAACATTGTATGGCGATATGGCTGGAGGATTAGGAGTGCTAGGCGATTGCTATAAAATGCAAGTATATGCACTCGCTAATTATATCAATAGAAATCAAGAAATCATTCCACAAAATATTATTGATAAAGCCCCCAGTGCAGAATTAAGACCCAACCAGAAAGACAGCGATAGCTTACCTGATTACGAAGTATTAGATCAGTTATTATACCAATACATCGAGAAAAGAATAGACCCCGCTGCTATAAAAGCGCTTGGATTTGATGCCGCATTAGTAGACAAGACTTTAAAAATGGTGAATAATAACGAGTACAAAAGAAACCAGTTTTGTCCTATCATCAGGGTTTCCCCAAAAGCATTTGGCGTAGGAAGAAGGGTTCCAATCGTTGGAAAATATTTGAGTTAAATATAAAAATAATACAGCACAGCAAAATGAGTCTCCCAATGAGACTCATTTTTTATTTACATTTATAGCATGAAAAAAATAATCTTTCTGCTTGGGCTTACTATGTATTGTGTTCATATGAATGCACAATCACCTGTAAGCATTTTACCAGGTGCCTACCAAATGGAACAATTCCTGCCTCTTATACAAAATAAAAGGGTAGCCATATTTACCAACCATACGGCTATGCTAGGAAAAATTCATTTAATTGATACCTTAGTTAAGAGAGGTGTACACATACAAAAATTATTTACTCCAGAACACGGATTGAGAGGTACAGCAGATGCAGGAGAAAAAACCACTGATGGCGTAGATCCACAAACAGGTATTCAAATTATTTCTTTATATGGTAAAAAATATGGACCAAGTAATGAAGATTTATTGGATGTAGATGTAATGATATTTGATATACAAGATGTGGGCACAAGATTTTACACCTACATTTCTTCTTTACAATATTATATAGAAGCTGCTGCTGTCAATCAAAAAGAGTTGATCATTTTAGATCGTCCTAATCCCAATGGACATTATGTAGATGGTCCCATACTAGATAAAGCTTATAGTAGTTTTGTGGGCAAAATGACCATTCCTATTGTAT
>JACCDL010878496.1_pt1 | contig 17401 bp, 12 predicted proteins | sample 7441931 | NCBI WGS metagenome assembly JACCDL01 (sample SAMN15323437, study PRJNA562643) | freshwater metagenome | isolation source: river surface water | place: USA:Blue River Watershed | collected 2017-08-16 | reverse complement strand
TTCTTGTATGACGCGGTGTGCCGCGTGTTCAGCGACCGCGAGAATGGCGACACCGTCGTCGGCGCGCTGGTGGCCGTGTTGGTGGTGATCGCCTCGTGGCTGGCGTGCCATTTGTTTGCAGGCCGTGCGGCCTTCCTGCTGGTGGGGGCGATGATTGCCACCGCCATGAGCGCCAACGTCTTGTTCTGGATCATTCCCGGTCAGCGCAAGATGGTGGCCGCCATTCAGGCGGGCCAGCCGGTGGACCCGGTGCATGGCAAGCGGGGCAAGCAGCGCAGTGTGCACAACACCTACTTCACCTTGCCGGTGCTGTTTGCGATGCTGTCCAACCACTACAGCTTCACCTGGAGCCACCCGCACAACTGGGTGGTGCTGGTGATGATGATGTTCGCGGGCGCGGCGATTCGCCAGTTCTTCGTGCTGCGTCACGGCTGGAAGCTGGGGCGCAATCGGCACCCGCTGCCCTATGCGCTCGTGGGCGTGGCGGTGATCCTGGGCGTGATGGCGTGGCTGGTGCCGGCGGCGCCGAAGGCCTCGAGCGCGCCCGCCCCCGCGGCGCCGACGTTCGCGCAGGTGCAGGCGGTGATGGAGCAACGCTGCTTGTCCTGTCACGGCGCACAGGTGCAGATGAAGAACGTGCGGCTGGATTCTGTCGAAGCGATCCGCCAGCACGCGCAGGCGATCCACCAGCAGGTGGTGGTGGCGCGGCTCATGCCGATGAACAACGCCACCGGGATCACCGAAGACGAGCGGGCGCTGGTGGGTGCGTGGTTCAACGCGGGGGCCAAGGGGCCCTGACGTGAACAAGCCCCGTCGGTGCGGGGCTTGTCGCAAGCTTCACACGCGGGGCTTTACCCCATCGTTGCCGGTAACCACAGCGAGATCGCCGGGAAGGCCACCAGGATGGCCAGTCGGATGATGTCGGTCACCACGAAGGGCGAGACGCCCCAGTAGATGGTGGAGAAGCTGTTCTCCGGTAGCACGCTCTTGATCACGAACACGTTCATGCCCACGGGCGGCGTGATCAGACCCAGTTCCACCGTCATCACGATGATGATGCCGAACCAGATCGGATCAAACCCGAGCTGCACGATCACCGGGTAGATGATCGGCACGGTCAGGATGATCATGGCCATGGCGTCCATCAGGCAACCCAGGATCAGGTACATCACCAAAATCAGCATCAGCACGCCATAGGCGCCGATGCCCATGCCGGTGAGGAAGGCCGCGATCTTCTGCGGTGTCTGGGTGATGGTCAGGAAGTACCCGAACATCAGCGCGCCAATCAGGATGGTGAAGACGGCGGCGGAGGTGCGCGTGGTCGAGAGCAGGGCTTCCTTGATCTTGGCCGCATCGAGTCGGCCACGCACCAGCCCGAGGAAGAAGGCGCCGCACGCGCCCACGCCACCCGCTTCGGTGGGTGTGAAGAGGCCGCCATAGAGGCCGCCGATCACGAAGATGAACAGCACCAGCGGCGCCCAGATCGCCTTGAAGTCCTGGGCGCGCTCGCGCCAGGGTCGCAGCTGGCCGGCAGGCAGCCAGTTCGGGCGCACGCGCACGATGACCGCGATGGTCAGCACGTACATCAGGATTGCCAGCAGACCCGGAATGATGCCAGCGACAAACAGCTTGCCGATGTCCTGCTGCGTGAGGATGGCGTAGACCGCCATCACCGTCGAAGGCGGGATCATGATGCCCAGCGTGCCGCCAGCGGCGATCACGCCTGTGGCAAACGACTGCGGGTAGCCAAAGCGTCGCATCTCCGGGTAGGCCACGCTGGAGAAGGTGGCCGCCGTGGCCACCGACGATCCGCAGATCGCGGAGAAGCCGCCGCAGGCCAGCACCGTCGCGGCGCCCAGGCCACCGCGGACATGGCCCACCAGCGAGTTGGCGGCGCGGAACATCTCCTGACTCAGGCCCGAGACGGAGACAAATGCCCCCATCAGCATGAACATGGGGATCACCCCGAAGGAGTAGTCCGTGACGGTGCGCATGGAGGTCTGACCCACGAGCTTGAGGGCGGGTCCGGCGCCAGACAGCACGGCGTAGCCGGTGATGCCCACCAGGCCCATGGCCATGCCCACGGGCACGCGCAGGAGCATCAGGACGAAAAGAGCGACGAAGCCGATAACGGCAATGAGGTCGGTATCCACGGTGTTTTTCTTATTCGTTGACGGGACGCACGGCGTCGAAATGCTCGTCCTGCAGCGCCTCGGGTGCGAAGACCAGGCGCCAGGTGCGCAGCGCGATCAGCAAGACCGCCACCACATCCCCCGTCCAGGCCACCGCGTAGAAGGGCCAGGTCGGCATGTTCAGGTCGTAAGTGAGCACGTTGTCCACATAGGTCTGCACCACCTTGTCAAACAGCATGATGGTCTGCACCAGCACGACGAACAGCAGCACCAAGGTGGCGAACACGTCCAAGGCGCGCTTGGCGCGCGGCCCGACGGCACTCCAGACCAGATCCACCGTGATATGCCCGCCCCGGTAGCTGGTGGCGGCAATGCCCCAGAAAATCAGGATGCCCAGGAGCATCCGTCCGATGTCGAAATGGTCGGGGATGGAGGTCGCAAACAACTTTCGCAACAGGACGTTGACGAAAATGTTCAGGGCGACCAGCCCCACGAACACTGCGGCGATCCACTCGATGCCGTTGATGAACCGGTCAGAGAAGTTCTGTTTTTTCATGGGGCATGCATGCGCAAAACGGGGCGGGGGAGCGCTTGCGCACTCACGCCGCCCCGCTGGGGATCAGGCGATCAGAGTGCCGCCTTGAACTTCACCAGGCTGGACTTGAGGCCGTCCATCACGGCCTTGGGGTCCTGGCCGGCCTTGCGCACGCTGTCGGCCCAGGCCTGCTCGCCCGCGGCGGTCGCCTGGCGCCATGCCGTGAGCTGCTCGGGGGTCAACTTGGTGGCCTCATGGCCGGGGGTGCTCACGAGCTTGGTGCGACCGGCGGCTTCCATGTCGGCCCAGGGGCCCGCCACTTTCTCGGCCCACTCCGAGGTGCAGTGGTCGTCGACGGCCTTCTTCTGGGTGGCGTTCAGGGCGTCGTACTTGCCCTTGTTCATGATCCAGACGAAGGGGGTGACGTAGATCGGCACGTCCAGGTGGAACTTCACCACCTTGTCGATGCCAAACAGGCTGATCGAGCCCCAGGGGAAGGTGATGGCATCGGCGACGCCACGCTCGAGGATGTCGCGGGCTTCAGGCGCCGAGGACTGCACGTTGGTGCCGCCCAGGGCCGTGACCATCTGGCCGACGGTGCCGTTGGCCGGACGCACCTTCATGCCGCGGATTTCGGAGGGCAGGGTGATCTTTTTGCGGCTGTGGATGGTGCCGGGGTCATGGACGAAGGCGAAGCAGTACTTCACATCCTTCATCTCGGTAGCGGCGTAGCGGCGGTACCAATCGTCGATCGCCGCAGAACCCGATTTGCCGTTGGCAAACAGGAAGGGCAGCGAGGCGCCGGCGATGATGGGGAAGCGACCCGGCTGGTAGCCCGGGTTGACATAGGCGAAATCGGTGATGCCGTCACGCGCCATGTCGTAGTGGTCGAAGGCCTTGCCCAGTTGCTCGGCGGGGAACAGCGTGGGGTTGATGGTCCCGCCCGAGGCGCGCTTGAGGCTCTCGCCCCAGGCCTGCAGGCCCGGGTTCAGGGAGTGCTGCGCGGGCACCCAGCTGGACATCTTGACGTTGACCGTCTGGGCCTGTGCGGCCAGGCCAGCTGCTGACAGGGCGCCGGCCAAGGCCAGGGTGCGCACCGCGATACGGATTCGTTGTTTGGACATCAGGGGTTCCTCGGGTTCTTCGATGGACGATGGTTGCAAAGTTACTTTTTATAAGCAAAAAGCCACGACGGCCATGCTGGTTTTCCTCAGGGTGCGGCGGTCCGCGCAGGGGCGGTGGGCTTGCGTATCCAGCGAATCGGCTGCGCCTTGACCGGGCGTGGCGGGGCGCCGTGGGCGCGCAAGGCGGCATCCAGGGCGGTGCCGGCTTCGTCGGCCAGGGCGGCTTTGCGGGCCGCCGCCACGGCCTGGGCCGCAGACTGGGCATCCGGGCTCGGGGCCAGGTGGTCCAGCACGTGCAGGAGGTTGTCCTTGCCCCGCTCGTTGGTGGCGCCATAGCCCTTGATCAGGCGGCCGCACAGGGCGATCTCGTGCCCCAGTGCCCAGTGGCGACGCGCGCCCTGCACCACGCCTTCGAGCCAGCGCTCGATCAGGGTCTGCTCGTTCGCGTAGCGGCTGCCCCGCACCCGCAGCCACTTCAGGGACGCCAGGGTCCGCAGGGCCAGCATGCCCCGCACAGAGTGGGTGCCCACCTTCAGCGGCAGCGCCCAAGCGCTCTTGCCGGCGGTGGTGCGGCGGCGGTCCCAGGCCTGCAGGCGTGCCGCCAGCGCGGGTGGCAGGAGGGCGGCGAACTCGGGCACGCCAGGCTTGAAGTGGTCCCAGACCTGCAGCAGGTCGTCGTCCTGGGCGCGCACTTCGGTGCGCACACGGTGCCAGCGGCTCTCGCGGCTTTTGAGATCGGCTACGCGCACGATGTCGTCAAACGCCATCCACAGCGCCAGCCAGCGCGCCATCTCGGTGGTCAGCGCATAGCTGTGGGCCGCAGCGGGATCGGCGGCGCGCTCGGCCTCGAGCACCTGGGTCAGGCGCTGCAGGTACAGCGCGGCGTAGGCCGGTCCCTGGTAATCGACCAGCCGGGCGTGGCCCAGTGCCGCCATCTCGCGCACGGGCGGGGGCAGGGCGGCCACGGCCTGCGTGCTGGCCGTCGTCGGTGCGACGGGGGTGACGTCGTCGTCCGCGAGCAGTGCCTGCACCCGAGCCGCTTGCGTTTGCGCGCCACTCACGATGTCGAAGGCCCGCGCGAACCCGCGCAGGCTGGCCTGGGCCGAGGCGCCGCCGCCCGTGCCCACGATGGCCTCGTAGTCGGCCCGTTGGAATGGCAGCAGGCCGCTGCCGGCGATGGCGCCGAGCATCACCGCGCTGACCACCGTGCCGCATTCGCGTGCGAGGGCGACCATGTCGAATACATGGTGCTCGTGGCTGAAGGCCTGCACGACGCGGGCCAGTTCGGCCTCGTCCAGGCGGCCATCGCCCATCTCCATGCGCTCCAGAGTGGTGAGGCTGCGGCTGGAGGAGGAAATCACGCGGGTGCGTTCGGGCGCGCTCATGCCGTTGCCGATTTGCCGCACGGTTTCGAGCAACTCGGAGGAGACGATGGCATCGAGCGCACCCGGTACCGGGTTCAGGCTGAACACCGGCCGGCGCGTGCCCAGTTGGGCCATCGGGAGCGGAAACACTTCCAGGTAGTAGGTGGTCGCGCCGGTGCGTTGCGCCACGCCGGGGATGGAGGTGGCCTGCGCCGCGTAGCCGGCATGGCGCGCGGTCTCGACCAGCCATTCGGTGAGGACGCCGCCGCCTTCTCCGCCGAGGGCGCACAGCAGCAGGGTGATGGGCTTGTCGTTCATAAGCGGGGCCTCATCACGCGGGTTGCAGGGCGCGCACCAGGGTGCTGCGCAGACCGGCCCACAGGCGTTCATGCCAGCGCGGGTTTTGCACCACCTCCGCGCGGTAGAAGCTCGGGCACAAGGTGGCCGCGTGCGCGTTCTCGCCGCACAGGCCGCAGCCCACGCAGCCGTCGATCACGGTGGCCACCGGGTCCACCTTCAGCGGGTCGGGGTTGTCCTTGAGGGTGAGAGTAGGGCAGCCCGAAAGACGGATGCAGGCGTGGTCGCCGTTACACACGTCTTCATCGACCCCGTACTTCACGCGCACCACGCGCTCGCCCTGTTTGAGGAGGCTGGCGATCCAGGGTTTGATGCGGCGCTGGCGTTCGAGCTGGCACTCGCCCTCGGCGATGATCACTTTCAGACCGTTGAAGTCGGAGGTGAAGGCCTCCTTCAAGGTACTGCGCATGGAATCAACTTCGTAGGTGTGCACCTTGCGCATCCACTTCACGCCCAGGCCCTCGAGGGTCGATTCGATGGTGCGGTCGGTGTGCACCAGGCTGTTGCCCTTGTCCTGGGCCAGCGCCTTGGCGGTGTCGGTGGGCGTGGAGATCAGCTCCTGCGTGCCGGTGGCGGAGGTGTAGCCGTTCTTGAAGATCAAAAGCACCGCGTCGTCGCCGTTGAACAAGGCCGACTGCACGCCCGTGAGCAGGCCGTTGTGCCAGAAGCCACCGTCACCCATGATGGCCAGAGTGCGCCGCTGCATCATGGGCGAGACGCCCGCCCGACTGGCCAGGCTCATGCCGTAGCCCAGGATGGAGTGACCTGTGGAAAAGGGCTCGAAGGTGCCCAGGGCGTGGCAGCCGATGTCGGCGGCCACATGCACCGGGCCGATGTCTTGCTGCGCGAGTTTGAGCGCCGAGAACACCGGGCGCTCGGGGCAGCCGATGCAAAAGCCCGGAGGGCGCGGGGGCAGGGGCTTCGTCAAGTGGGCCGAGACGGCGGCGCGGCGTTCGCGGTTCGACGTGAGCCACTGGCTGGCGGAATCGGCGGCGGCTTCGCCCAGATAGCTGCGGGCGAAGGGTACAAGCCCGCCAGCGATCACTTCCACGCTGTACTCGCCGCCCAGGGGCAGCAGGTCTTTGCCATGCAGGCGCGTTTGGATGTCGCGCCGACGCAGCATCGTGGCGATCTCTTGCTCGATGTACTCGGGTTGGCCCTCTTCGACCACCAGCACTGCACGCTTGCCCACACAGAAATCAGCCACCTGCTCGGGCACCAGCGGGTAGGTGACATTGAGCACCAGCAGCGGGATGTCGCTCTCGCCATAGGCATTGGCCAGACCCAGTTGCTGCAGGCTGCGAATCAGGGCGTTGTACAGACCACCTTGCACCACGATGCCCAGGTCGGCGTGGGTACCGGGCATCCGCTCGTTGAGTTTGTTTTCAACGATGTACTGGCGCGCCGCCGGGATGCGTTTTTCGTGCTTGAGTTTTTCCTGCGCGAAGGTGACCGGCGGGTGGGCCAGGCGCATGTAGTCGAACTTGGCCGGATCGGCCATCCAGTCGCGGGTGGAGATCTTGGGTGTCTGGTTGTCTTTGGTCTCGAAGCTGCCTCGCACATGGCAGGCGCGTATGCGCAGCTCCAGGATGGCGGGCATGTTGGACGCCTCCGAAAGGCGAAAGCCGTGTTCCACCATGTCCACCATCTTGGACAGCTCAGGGCGGGGATCGAGCAGGCACATCGTGGATTTGAGCGCGTAGGCATGCGTGCGCTCTTGGATCACCGAGGCGCCTTCGCCATAGTCCTCGCCCACCACGATCAGCGCACCACCCACCACCCCGGGCGAGGCCAGGTTGGACAAGGCATCGGAGGCCACGTTGGTGCCGACGATGGATTTCCAGGTGACGGCGCCGCGCAGTGGGTAATGGATGGAGGCACCCAGCATGGCCGCGGCCGAGGCCTCGTTGGCGCAGGCTTCGACATGCACGCCCAGCTCGCTCATATAGGGCTTGGCCTGGACCATCACGTCCAGCAGGTGCGACACCGGCGCACCCTGGTAGCCGCCGACATAGGCCACGCCCGATTGCAAGAGGGCCTTGGTGATGGCGAGGATGCCCTCGCCGTGGAAGGTCTGCCCCGCGCCCAGGCGCAGCGACTCGATCTCCCGACTGAATGAAACTTCCACTGGGTCTGTCTCCGTGTTCTAGCGGCGCATGTTAATCCTGCGACCCGAAGGCCTCGGGCCGCAGCGCTCGCAGCACGTTCTCGGGGGTGGCTGGGGCCTGCATCACGACGCGCTGGCCCGGGCGCGCCGCGGCCACCGCGTCGCGAATCGCCTCCCAGGCGCTGATTCCCAGCATGAAGGGCGGCTCACCCACCGCCTTGCTGCCGCCGACGTTGTCCTCGCGATTGGGCTCGGGCCACAGCGCGATCTTGAAATGCTCGGGCACATCGCCCGTCGCCGGGATCTTGTAGGTGCTGGGGGCGTGCGTCGCCAGGTGTCCGCGCTCATTCCAGACCAGCTGCTCGCTGGTGAGCCAGCCCACCCCTTGGATGTAGCCGCCTTCAATCTGCCCGATGTCAATCGCTGGATTGATGGAGGTGCCCACGTCGTGCAGGATGTCCACCGCCAGCACCCGGGTCTCGCCCGTGAGCGTGTCGATGGCCACCTCGGTGCAGCCCGCGCCGTAGCTGAAGTAATAAAAGGGCCGACCGGTGAGCGTAGTCTTGTCGTAGTGGATCTTGGGCGTGCGGTAAAAGCCATCGCTCCAGAGTTGGATGCGGTTGGCATAGGCCAGGCGCACCACCTCGTCGAAGCCGCGCGCGGTCTTGGGCGAGATCACCTGCCCGCCGGCGAAGTGCACAGCCCCTGCGCCGCAGCCATCGAGCCCCGCCACAAAGGCGGCCAGGTTGTCTCGGATGTTGCGGGCAGCAAATTGCGCCGCCCGCCCATTGAGGTCGGTGCCAGCGGAGGCGGCAGTGGCCGAGGCGTTGGGCACCTTGCCGGTTTCGGTGGCGGAGCACAGCACGCGCTCGAAGGGCACACCCAGTTCGTCGGCCACGATCTGCATGACCTTGGTGTGCAGGCCTTGGCCCATCTCGGTCCCGCCGTGATTGAGCTGCACGCTGCCATCGGTATAGACATGCACCAATGCGCCCGCCTGGTTGAACAAGGTGGCGGTGAAGCTGATGCCGAACTTCACTGGCGTGATCGCGATGCCGCGCTTGATCACGGGGCTGCGTGCGTTCCAGGTGGCCAAGGCCTCGCGCCGTGCGCGGTAGCCGCTGCTGGCTTCTAACGAGGTGATCAGGGGATCGAGGATGTTGTCCTCGACCTTCATCTGGTAGTGCGTGACGTTGCGATCCTGCACGCCATACAGATTGCGCCGGCGCACGTCCAGCGGGTCCAGCCCCAGATGACGCGCGATATCGCTCAGGATGGCCTCGATCACGATCATGCCCTGCGGGCCGCCAAAGCCGCGGAAGGCGGTGTGGCTTTGGGTGTGGGTCTTGCAGCGGTAGGAGGCGATCTCGACGTCGGACAGGAAGTAGGCGTTGTCGCTGTGAAAGATCGCGCGGTCCGCCACCGGCCCCGACAGGTCGGCCGAGAAGCCGCAGTTGGCCAGCATCGTGAGTTTCAGACTGGTGATCAGCCCCTGGTCGTCAAACCCCACCTGCCAGTCGTAAGAGAAGGGATGCCGCTTGCCGGTGACCATGAAGTCGTCATCGCGGTCCAGGCGCAGCTTGACCGGGGCTCGGAATTTGCGCGCGGCCAGTGCCGCCCACACCGCCATGTGACCGGCCTGTGTTTCCTTGCCACCGAAACCGCCGCCCATGCGCCGGCATTCCACCGTGACCGCGTGGCTGGCCAGTCCCAGCGCGTGCGCCACCCAGTGCTGCACCTCGCCCGGGTGCTGGGTGCTGGAGTGAATGCGCCACTGCCCCTGCTCCAGGGGCAGGGCATAAGCCACCTGGCCTTCGAGGTAGAAATGCTCCTGGCCGCCCACTTCGAGCTGGCCGTCTAGCCGATGGCGCGAGGCGGCCAGTGCCGAATCGGCCGCGCCGCGGCGCACGACCACCGGGGGCAGCACATAGCTTTGCGCCGCGTGTGCGGCGCGGGCGTCGAGCCAGGCGGGCAGGGGGTCGATGTCGATCTGGACCTGGCGCGCCGCGCGCCGCGCCGCCATCGCGCTGTCGGCCACCACCAGGCCGATCACCTGACCCACGTGTTGCACGGTCTCGAGGGCGAAGATGGGTTCGTCGTGCACGAAGGTCGCCAGCAGCGGGTCACCGGGAATGTCGGCGGCCAGCACCACGCCGCGCACGCCGGGCAGGGCCTGTGCCGCTTGCGTGTGCACCCCGCGCAGTCGCCCGTGGGCCACCGGCGAGAGGATGGGGGCGGCATGCAGGGTGCCGCGGGCCTCCGGGATGTCGTCGATGTAGGTGGCGCTGCCTGCCACTTGCGCGCGCGCGCTTTCGTGGATGCGGGAGGCGCCCGTGGACGGCGCGGGTGTGGGGTGCGTCGCGCGCGCGTTCATGGCGCCACCTGCGCGAGGGCGTAACGCTCGAGATTGAGATCGCTCACGCCCTGGCTTTCGAGCCAGAATCGCCGCATCAGATTGCCCAGTACCTCGCGCCGGTACGCGGCGCTGGCGCGCATGTCGCTAATGGGTTGGAACTGAGTGCGCAGCGCGTTGGCGGCGGCCTCGGCGGCGGCTTCGCTCCAGCCCTGTCCTTCGACCGCGGCCTCGGCCTGGCGCGCGCGTGCGGGGGTGGCGGCCACGCCGCCGGCCCCGATACGCACGCCGGTGACGGTCTGGCCCTGGCGATGCATCCGGATCGCCAGGCACACCGCGGAAATGTCATCGTCGTAGCGCTTGGAGATCTTGTAGGCGCGCAGAAATTCGTCGGGTGCGGGCAGGGGCACGTCCAGGCGCACCACCACCTCGTCGGCCGCCAGCGCCGTCTGGCGATAGCCGGTGTAGAAGTCCTCCAGCGCCAGGCTGCGTGCGCCGCGCGTGCTGGCCAGCACGATGCGCGTGTCCAGGGCGATCAGCAGCGGCATCGAGTCACCGATCGGGGATCCGTTGGCCACGTTGCCGCCCAGGGTGCCCGAGTTGCGCACCGGCAGGCCGGCAAAGCGTTCGGCGAAGGCGGCCAGGCTCGGGCGCTGGGCGACCAGGGCGGCGAAGGCGTCGGCCAGGGGCACGGCGGCCCCGATCGACAGGTGGCCCGACCCCGTCTCGATCTGCCGCAGCTCGCGCACCCGGGTCACATCCAGCACCTGCGGCAAGCGCCGGTGCTGCTTGGTCACCCACAGCCCCACGTCGGTGCAGCCGGCCACCACCTGCGCGCCCGGATGGTCGCGTCGCAGGGCCAGCAGCTCGGGCAGGGTGGTGGGCATCTGATAACCCGAGGCGGTGGGCGCCCGCGCAGCCAGGGCCGTGAGCTTGGCGACCAGGTCGGCCTCGTCGATCGCTGTTGCAGGCAGATCGGCCATGCGCTGGGCCGCCTCCAGGATCGGCCGGTAACCGGTGCACCGGCACAAATTGCCCGAGAGGTCGGCCTGCGCCAGGTCGCGGGTGATCGCACGCCCCGCACGCACGTGCGTCTGGTACATCCCGAACAGGCTCATGACGAAGCCGGGCGTGCAAAACCCACATTGGGAGCCATGGCATTGCACCATCGACTCCTGGGCCGGATGCAGGGTGCCGTCAGGCTCGGCGAGGTCTTCGACCGTCCAAAGGGCCATGCCGTCCACCGAGTGGGCCAGCCGGATGCAGCTGTTGATCGCTCGATAACGCAGGCCGGCGCCTTCGGGCTCGGCAACCACCACCGTGCAGGCCCCGCAATCGCCTTCGCCGCAGCCTTCCTTGGTGCCACAGGCGCCAAGGTCCTCGCGCAGGACTTCTAAAAGGGTTCGATCGGGTGGTACATTGCCGAGCGTTATCAGTTCGCCGCGGCGGATGAAGCGGATCGTCTGGGTCTCCATGGATCCAAGTATGGCCGGATTCCTGCTAGGTGAAATGGTGGAAGACCCCCGGAGTTTCTCGACGCACGCCGCTCCATGCGGCGTCCCTGCCGCCCCTGCATCGCATCCGCGCCTCACGGCATGATCAATCAGTCGCTATTTGACAAGTTGGATTTCCACTTGATCAAGGTGTTGCACACCGTTCTGACCGAGCGCAGCGTGTCGCGCGCGGCCGAGCGTCTGGGCATGCACCAGCCCGCGGTGTCGGCGGCCCTGCGCCGCCTGCGCGAGATCGCGGGTGACCCCTTGCTGGTGCGCTCGGGCGCCAGCATGGTGCCCACAGACGCCGGCCTGCGCATGATCGACCCCAGCGCCGACATCCTGCGCGCCGCGCAGGCCCTGTTCGCCGATGCGCGCAGCTTCGAGCCCGCCCAGGAACGCCACACCTTCCGCCTGATCGCCAGCGACTACCTGGGCCCCCAGCTGCTGCCAGAACTGGTGGTCCGGATCAAGGCGCTGGCGCCGCATTGCCCGATCGAGCTGCATCCCCTGGTCGATCGCGAGACGAGCTACCGCCAACTTGCGCAGGGCGAGATCGATGTGCTCCTGATCAACTGGTTCGATCCGGTCGACAAGCTCCATGGCGCCTCCTTGTTTGACGACGAGGTGGTCTGCCTGGTGGCCAAAGACCACCCCGCTGTCAAGCAGGGGTGGACGGTCGAATCTTGGCTGGCTGCCGAACATGTGGTGTCTCAGCCCTCGGCCTCGCCGCAGCTTGGCGCGGTCGACAGCCATCTGGAGCGCTTGGGCCTGGTGCGCAATCGCTGGATCCACTGTCCGTATTTCGGGCTGCTGCCGCAGATGGTGGCCAAGACCCACCTGGTGGTGACCGCCGGCCGCCGCTGCTTAGAGCGTTTCGTCGACCCGCTGTCGCTCACCATCTTGCCGTGCCCCGTGCCGTTTCCGCGGATCCACTTCTACCAAGTCTGGCACGACCGCGTTCACGAATCGGCTGCGAATCGCTGGCTGCGCCAACAAATCTACGAGGCCGCAGCGCCCCTGCGCACGCCCCTGTCATGAGCCCCGCGCGCCTGCAGCTGACCGACATCTCCAAGCGCTACCCCGCCGTTCTGGCCAACGACCGCGTGGCCCTCACGGTGCAAGCCGGGCAGATCCATGCCGTCCTGGGCGAGAACGGCGCGGGCAAGTCCACGCTGATGAAAATCATCTATGGCAGCGTCAAGCCCGACGCCGGCCAGGTGCTGTGGAACGGCCAGCCTGTGAGCGTGCGCAACCCCCAGGAGGCGCGCGCGCTGGGTATCAGCATGGTGTTTCAGCATTTCAGCCTGTTTGACACCCTCACCGTCGCCGAGAACGTGTGGCTGGGGCTGGATCGACACCTGTCTCTGGCCGAAGTGACGCAGCGCATCGAGGCCAAGGCCCAGGCCTACGGGCTGGACATCGACCCCTCGCGCCCGGTGCACACCCTGTCGGTGGGCGAGATGCAGCGCGTGGAAATCATTCGCGCGCTTTTGACCGACCCCCAGCTCCTGATCCTGGACGAGCCGACCTCGGTGCTGACCCCGCAGGCCGTGGACAAACTCTTCGCGGTGTTGCGCACGCTCGCCGACCAGGGCTGCAGCATCCTGTACATCAGCCACAAGCTGCACGAGATCCGCGCGCTGTGCACCGCCTGTACCGTGCTGCGCGCAGGCCGCGTCACCGGCACCTGCGATCCGCGCGCGGAGAGCAACGCCTCGCTCAGTCGGCTGATGATCGGCGCCGAGCCGCCGCAGCTGCAGCATCGCGAGGCCGTCTTGGGCGACACCGTGCTGCGCGTTCAAGACCTGACCCTGCGACGCGAATCACCCTTTGGGGTCGACCTGGAAGGCCTGAGCCTCGAGGTGCGGGCCGGCGAGGTGGTGGGCATTGCCGGCGTGTCCGGCAACGGCCAGCGTGAGCTGCTGTACGCCCTCTCGGGCGAGGACACGCGGGCCGACCCCGCCATGGTGCAAGTCGGTGGCCAGGCCGTCGGGCATCTGGGCCCGGGCCCTCGGCGCGCACTGGGCCTGCACTTTGTGCCCGAGGAGCGCCTGGGGCGTGGGGCCGTGCCCGCGTTGGGCCTGGCCCACAACCTGATGCTCACGCGCCGTGAGGCGGTGGGACGCGGCGGCTGGATCCGCATGGGCGCGCTGCGCCAGCAGGCCCGCGACATCATCGAACGCTTCAACGTGCGCGCCGGTGGCCCCGATGCCCCCGCCCGTTCGCTCTCGGGCGGCAACCTGCAAAAGTTCATCGTCGGCCGCGAGATCGACGCCCGGCCTCGGCTGCTGGTGGTCTCGCAGCCCACTTGGGGCGTGGACGTCGGCGCCGCCGCCCAGATCCGCGCCGAGATCCTGGCCCTGCGCGACGCGGGGTGTGCGGTGCTGGTGGTCAGCGAGGAATTGGACGAATTGTTCGAATTGAGCGATCGCCTGCATGTCATCGCCAAGGGCCGCTTGTCGCCCTCGCTGGCGCGCGCGCAGGCCTCGGTCGAACGCATCGGAGAGTGGATGAGTGGTCTCTGGGAGGATGTCCGTGCTGCGGCTTGAAATGCGTCCCCAGGCCTCGCCGGTCTGGAGCATCGCCTCGCCCCTGCTGGCCTTGGCCATCACCGTGGTCCTGGGGGCGACCCTGTTCATCGCCCTGGGCAAAGACCCTGTGCGGGGCCTGCAGATGTTCTTCTGGGAACCGATCAAGTCCAGTTACGCCCTGGGCGAGCTGATGGTCAAGGCCACGCCGCTGCTGCTGATCGCGCTGGGGCTGGCGGTGTGCTTTCGCTCCAATGTGTGGAACATCGGCGCCGAAGGGCAGTTCGTGCTGGGTGCGATCTGCGCCGGCGGCGTGGCGCTGATGGCGGACAAGGAATCCACGCGCTGGATCGTTCTGGCCATCTTGCTGGCGGGTATGGCCGGCGGCATGGCCTGGGCCGCCATCACGGCTTTCCTGCGCGATCGCTTCAACGCCAATGAGATCCTGGTGAGTCTGATGCTGGTGTACGTCGCCGTGCAGCTGCTGGTATGGCTCGTGTTCGGCCCCTGGAAAGACCCGGGCGGCTACAACTTCCCCCAGACCAAGACCTTCGACGCCGTCACCCAGATCCCGCGTCTGATGAAAGGCTCGCGCGTGAGCATCGGTCTGCTGATCGCTCTGGCGGGCGCCGCCATGCTGTGGCTCTATCTGTTTCGCACCCGCGCCGGTTTCGCGCAGCAGGTCGGCGGCCTGGCGCCCGCTGCGGCGCGTTACGCGGGCTTTTCTTCGCGTCGGGCCCTCTGGGTGGCGCTGCTGGTCTCGGGCGGTGCGGCAGGCCTGGCCGGTGCGCTGGAAGTGGCGGGTCCGGTGGGCCAGCTCACGCCCTATGTGCCCGCGGGCTATGGCTTTGCGGCCATCATCGTCGCCTTCGTCGGCCGCCTGCATCCGGTGGGCATGGTCTTCTCGGCGATTCTTATGAGCATGTTCTACATCGGCGGCGAGCTCGCGCAATCGCGCATGGGTCTGCCCAAGTCCATCACCGGCGTGTTCCAGGGGCTGCTGCTGTTCGCGCTCCTGGCCTGCGACACGCTCATGGTCTATCGCGTGCGCTGGGGCCGGGCCCGCAAGGCGGTGGCGTGATGGAAGCCTACGCACTCCTGCTGGCGGCTACGCTCAATGCGGGCACGGTCCTGGCCATCGCGGCGCTGGGTCTTTTGATCAGCGAAAAGGCTGGCATCGTCAACCTCGGGGCCGAGGGCATGATGCTGTGCGCCGCCCTGGCGGGCTTCGTCGCCGTGGTCCACACCGGCAGCGACCTGGCGGGCTTCGTGGCCGGCGCGGGCGCGGGTGCGCTGCTGGCGCTGGTGTTTGGCGCGCTGGTGATTTGGCTCAATACCAACCAGTACGCCACCGGCCTGGCCCTGAGCCTGTTCGGGGCGGGTTTCTCGGCCTTCGCGGGCATCCAGTACGTGCAGGAAAAGCTGCCCGAGCGTCCGCGCTTCTCGATTCCTCTCCTGGGCGACCTGCCCTGGGTGGGGCCGGCCTTCTTCCAGCACCACCCGCTGGTCTACCTCACCATCGCCTTCGCCGCGGGCCTGATCGGGTTTCTGTATCGCTCGCGCACCGGTCTGGTGCTTCGCTGCGTGGGGGAGTCGCCCGAGTCGGCGCATGCCCTGGGCTACCCGGTGCGCCGCATCCGCCTGATGGCGGTGGTCGCGGGAGGTGCCCTGTGCGGCCTGGCGGGGGCCTACCTGTCGGTGATCTACACCCCGCTGTGGGTGGAAGGCATGGTGGCCGGCAAGGGCTGGATCGCCCTGGCGCTCACCACCTTTGCCACCTGGCGGCCGGCCCGGGTGCTGCTGGGGGCCTACCTGTTTGGCGGCGTGACCATGCTGCAGTTTCACCTGCAGGCATCGGGCGTCGAGGTGGCCAGCGAGTTCCTGAACATGCTGCCTTACCTGGCCACCGTGGTGGTGCTGGTCCTGATTTCCCGCAACCCGGCCTGGATCCGCCTGAACATGCCCGCGTCGCTAGGTAAGCCTTTTTATCCCGGCTCATAATCCGCTTTTTTCCACCCCCACCCCCTTGCAACCAGAGGAACCCATGACCGACCTGAAGAAACGCTCGATGCTGAAAGTGGCGGCCTTGTCCGCAGTGGCCGTTGCCGCCCTCGTGGGCTGCGGCAAGAAGGACGCGACCCCCGCTGCGGCCCCCGCGGCATCGGCTGCCTCGGCCGCCGCCAAACCCGAGCCGCTGAAGATCGCGTTTGCCTACGTCGGCCCGGTGGGCGACGGCGGCTGGACGTTCGCGCACGACAACGCGCGCAAGGCGATCGAAAAAGAATTCGGCGACAAGGTCGTCACCAGCTTCGTCGAGAAGGTCGCTGAATCGGCCGACGCCGAGCGCAACTTCCGCGAGCTCGTGTCCCAGGGCAACAAGCTGATCTTCGGCACCACCTTCGGCTACATGGAGCCCATGCTCAAGGTCGCCGCCGACCACAAGGACATCAAGTTCGAGCACGCCACCGGCTACAAGCAGGCCGACAACCTGCGCACCTACGACAGCCGCACCTACGAAGGCGCCTACATGGCCGGCGTGATCGCGGGCAAGATGACCAAGACCAACGTGCTGGGTGTGGTGGGCTCCATCCCGATCCCCGAGGTGGTTCGCAACATCAACAGCTTCACCCTGGGCGCTCAGTCGGTGAACCCCAAGATCAAGACCAAGGTGGCCTGGGTCGGTGAGTGGTTCAACCCGCCCAAGGAAGCCGATGCCGCCACCGCCCTGATCAACGGCGGCGCCGACGTGCTGATGCAAAACACCGATTCGTCCGCCGTGCTGCAGACCGCCGAGAAGGCCGGTAAGCGCGCCTTCGGCTGGGACTCGGACATGACCGCCTACGGCCCCAAGGCCCACCTGGGTTCGGCCATCATCAACTGGGCCCCTTACTACATCAAGGCCACGCGTGAAGCGCTGGAGGGCAAGTGGGCCACCGGTGGCAACACCTGGTGGGGCGTGAAGGAAGGCGCGATCGACATGGTCTCCATCGCCGCCGACGTGCCGGAAGACACCAAGAAGCGCATCGAAGAAATCCGCGCGGGTCTGAAGGACGGCAGCTTCGCGGTCTGGAAGGGCCCGATCATGGGCCAAGATGGCAAGACCGTGCTTGCCAAGGACACCGTCGCCGACGACAAGTTCATGAGCGAGATCATGTTCTACGTCAAGGGCGTCGAGGGGAAGATCCCGGGCGCGGACAAGAAGAAGTAAATCGCATTTCGCGGTTTCTTGAGGGGGCCTTTGGGCCCCCTTTTTGTTTGGTTGGGGCACATGTCGGGCGGTGCTTGGTTGGCACAAGTCTGTGCGTCTGGTCGGTACTTGGTTGGCACCGGCCGGCGGGCGGGGCAGGTCGTTCTCCGGAGCTTCGCGGACGCCTACCCCGCAGGCACCCCCACCCCCGCATCAAC